>ERZ1090878.1487-NODE-1492-length-10961-cov-7.843572_pt1 | contig 10961 bp, 9 predicted proteins | sample MGYA00478473_ERZ1090878 | MGnify/ENA primary metagenome ERZ1090878 (study PRJEB33644, sample SAMEA5815720) | chicken gut metagenome | biome: Chicken; feature: Gastrointestinal Tract; material: Caecum | place: Ireland | collected 2019-01-01 | study: A study of the... | reverse complement strand
ATAAAATTTAGTATAAAAAAGGGAACGCAGCAATTTGCCGTGTTCCCTTTTGATGTGTGCTTTTAAGCGTTTTCCTTTTTCTCTTTCGGCTTTTTGAACAGCAGTTTGTCGACCGGGAAATACAGGAAAAACTGAATGGCCGAACAAATCGCGGTCGCCACGTTTCTGGAAATGGCGTCGTTTGCGCCAAGACGCAGGAATGCGCCGTAAAGTGTCGGCGAAAGCCAGGCCGAGAAGCAGATCAGCGCCAGTGTGAAGATGATGTAGATCGGCAGCGCTACGGCAATGTTGGCGCCGGAGTTGAACGTTTTTTCTTTGTTGACGAAAAATGCGACGATCTGTGCCGCTACGTTCGCTACGTTGAATGCAATAAAGTAGCCGAGGCCGCCGTCCTCTACCGGGTAGTCAAACACAAACCAGTGAAATGCTTCGTTGTACATTTCCTTGACCTGCGGGATCAGCGGAATCAGGTTGACCAGTGCAAACTGTACGATGCAGGCCAAAAGGCTTACCACAATGAATTTGACAAATTGCCAAAGCGTTTTGATGCCGGAGCCTTTTTCTTCCGCCATGTTGTCGATGTCTGTTAGTTTTTTTGCCATAATGTTTCTCCTTCTCGTTTTCTTTTGAATTTATATGCATAATCCCGCAATTTGCGCGGCGATTGCTGCCTGGATCAAAGCTGCGACGCCCCAAATGATCAGCCCCAAAACGCCGAGAACAACTACTGCGACCAGTAAAACAGCCAGTATCAGCAGGCTAAGCACCAGCGGCCCTTTTTTGCTTGGGCGCACCGTGTCGGGTCGTGAATGGTTGTTTTCATCCGGCGCAGGGTCCATTTTGAGCACAGCATTTGCGTCGCACGGGCCGGGGTTATAAAGCAGCGGCTCCACAAGGCCGCGCACGCTGTCGGCGCCTTTTAAAAATTTGCCGATGTTCAGGTGGATCGTGTTTAAAAAGCTGTCCAGAATGTTTAAGACGCCGCAGGTGATTCTGTATTCCGGCGTGTCCGGCGTATACGGCGAGTCGCCGCAGTACAGGTTTTGGATCAGTTCCAGAATAAAATCTACGACCTTGCGGTCTTTGATGTTTACGATCTCTTCTTTTTTGACGCCGCTCTCTTTTTTGCAAAGCTTCCACATTCTGCCGACCGTCAGCCAGTTTAAGAACTTGGCGGCCGGCTTGATGATCCAGCCGAATTTTTTGACCTTTTCGCCCGGCACGGAAAAGGCGTCGGTCATTTTGGAAAAGCGGTCAATGTCGGTCGCGGCGGCATTCAGCATTTCTGCAATGTTGCCAAAGAAAAAGCCTTTCATGTACTCGTCAAACGGCTTGCCGTTCGTATCCAGACCGGGTACGTCGGTGAGCAGGTGCGTTTCCACACGGATCTCTTCGTGTGCCGGGTCAAAGGTGATGTCGCGCATGGCCGGCGGGCAGCCGATCACAGCGCCGCATGCAATGTCGTAAAATACGTTGCCGGCTTTGCTCGTTACCACCGAAATGTCGTGAATGTGCGTGTGGCCGGTCAGCATACAGTTCAGACCTGCGTCTGCAAAAATCTCGCGCGTGGTCTCGTGGTTGCGCTGCATGTCGCCCTTGCCGATGATGGCATAAAACGGGCTGGGCGCGATCATCGGGTGGTGCGTCATGGCGATCACATACTGGTTGTGCGCCTGTGCGTCTTTGAACTGCTCCAGGATCCATTGCATACAGTCGTCGCTGAAGCCGGAGCCGCGTTCGCCCTCGGGTTTAAAGTTCGTGTCGTCGTTTAAGGCAAACAGCCGGTAGCCGTCGGCCAGCTGTACCACATAACTCATGGACTGGCGGTGGACCGAGAGCGCCTCGTTCGGGCCGAACTCGTAGTACATGTCCCAAAGGTCTTCGCGGTTGGCGGCCGGCACTTCAATTTCCTTGTCGCCGGTGTAGCCCTTGGCTACGCCGCCGTCGCGGTAATCGTGCGTGGCGGTGATGACATATACGCGTTTGCCGCGTTTTTTCAGATCACGCAGCATTTCGATGAATTCCGCGTGGGAGGCAAGCTCGCCGTCGCGTGTGGTGTCGCCGCCCAAAAGCACGATGTCGGTGGAAGTGTCGGCACAAAGCATATCAAACGCGGCCTTCAGCACCAGGTCGCTGTCTTTGATGACCTTTTGGCTTTTTGCCTCGGCCTTTTTGTAGGCGCTGCCGCTTTCACCGAGTGAGCGGGAGTAGTAGTGTGTGTCTGTAATAAACTGAATCTTCAGCGGTTTGTTGTTTTTGCCGCAGATTTTGGTGGACATAGGCGTTTAAGCTTCCTTTCTATTGGCAACGACCTTGATTTTTCCGCCGCGCACGGCTTTGTCCAGTTTAAATTCAAGCGCGCCGGGACGGCGGCAGGTAAATGCGAGCGGTTCGCCGTTCAATGTGGCTGTATACTCGTACTTGTCGCTGAGCGTCAGCAGCAGCGCATAGCCGTCGTTTTCGCCGCAGTAGGTAAAGTCAATTTCGGCTTCGTTGCAGGCATCGTTTATGCACTGGCGGTCGATCCATGTTTCAAAGCCGGCGGACAGGGTGCCGGGCTTGTAATAAGCATCGGCCCAAACCAGTACCGGCGCCGACAGACCGCCGAAGTTGTGGAACCAGCCGCCGCGCCCTGTGGCAATATTGAAGCATTCATAGGTACAATAGGAAAAATCAGTTTCGGCTTTCCAAATGTTCAGCGCCCGGTCAGCGATCGAAAAGGCAAAGTCTGTGTCGCCCAAATCGAGCATCGTTTTCCAGATGAACCACTGGTGGCTCATCCACACGTTGCCGTTCCAGTAGCCGTTGTCCATGTAGTAGGATGCGCTCTGGTCCACAGCGGAAATACCGGCACGCGACCACATTTCTTTCGGGTTTTTCAGGTGCGCGATCAGCTTTTCGCGCCGCTGCCCGGTCACCGCACCGGCGATCAGGGGGTAGATGCCGTCCATGCCTTTGCTTAGGTTTTCGCCCTCCGGCGTTTCCAAAAAGCCCTGCAGGTTGTTTTCGTCGTCATAAACGGTGTAGGCAAAATAACCGCTTTTTTCGTCCCATGCTTTTTCGTTCAGGGATCTTGTGAACCATTCGATGTCCTGCGAGATCTCCCGGGCATCGTCCGTTTTGCCGAGCACATTTGCGATCATGCGCATGATTTTGCCCACGCGGATGGCCTGGGCGGTAGAGAGCACAGGGCAGGTGTGCTTTTCGTCTTTTTTGGCGATCATGGCCACCTGCGCCGGGTAGTCGTCCATACCGGAAGTGGAGTAAAAGTAGTCGTAAGTAGTCGTCAGGCCGTTGTGGAATTTTGTGGTCGTAGAGCCGTGCGTTTTGCCCGTCAGAAAACGGTAGTAGAGCATAGCCCGGTCATAGTAACCCAGCAGGTGCGCCTTGTCGTTTGTGCGCTGCAGCAGTTCCAGATATTGGTAAAACTGTACGGGCACCGGCGAACCGTGGTGCAAAAATGCGTAGTCCGGGTTGTCCGCCGTACTCAGGTACATGTTTAATATATATTCGCAAAGCGCCTTTGAACATTCCAAAAGGCCCAGCGCAATAAAGCCGCTGTCCCAGGTGTACAGGCAGTCCCAGCGTTTGCCGGGGCAGTGGTGGATCACGTTTTCACCGTGCTTGTAGATGGGGTAGACCACGTTGGTCAGAAGCGCGGCCTTGAGCAGTCCGACCGACAGCTCGTATGGACGGCCGCTTTCGTTGAACTCTGTTTTTTCGGCGTTTTGCTCGGCAGCGCGGTAAATGCGTTCATATTCCGCTGCGGTTTTCGCTTCACATTCGCCCTTGGACACAACGATGTACTGCACCTGCGTTTCGCCGGGTTCAATAAAAATGGAGTGGATCAGGGTGTTGTGGAAATAACCTTCGTCACTCTTTTTGCGTTTGAAGGAGCCGGAGAATGTCTCCTGCAGGTCGTCGTAGGTCGGGTCGCCGTTTGACAGGCGGTTGACGAGTGCGTCTTCCAGGCAGCCGGAGTCGATGTGGCGCTGGCGCGTGCGCTTGTCGAACGTCATGATGTAAAACGTGCTGTCAAATTCCGGGTAAGAAAGGGCGATCTTCCGGCCGCCGCCGGGCACCTCGGTCGTTTCAACCTGCGGTTTTACATTGTAAGCGATCGTTTCGGCATGCACAGTCTGGGCGTCCTGCGCTTCCGTTACGGCCAAAAAGTCCAGCTCTATGCCGCCTTTGCCGCAGGCGGTCAGGGTCAGTGTGTTTGTATCGGCCAGGTCAAACGAAACCGTGCCGAATCCATTTACGGCCGGGAACGCAATCTCTTTTTCGCCGTATGTAAACAGGGCGCTTTCGTGCGTAACGCTTTTGTAGCGTACCGTCACGACCGGGTGCGCATAGGTGTGCTGCAGGTGCAGACGGTAGGTGACTTTATCGCCCTTTTCGCAGCCGAACGGCTTTAAATGCAAAAAGTGTACATGCTTGTTGTCTATACGGTCGCCAAGTCCTTTGCGTCCGGTAAAAGCACCGTCTAAAAACACACCTTTTTCCATGCCATCCGGGTTTTGCTCATCCCATGGGCGGGTGACGGCGTAGGCATATGCCGTGTAATCGACGGCGTTTATAAAGTCGCATTTTTCGGGCAGCACGGCTTCGGTGTGTACGGCCTCCGGCAGTTCCATTGCCGCAAACACGTTCAGCACCAGGCTCTGCGCCAGGGAAGTGTTATTCTGCATTTCGCAGCGGATTAGGTAGCTTTCCTCCCCCAGTTTGCTGTAGGATACGTCGGCTGTGACCTGGTCTTTCCACATCAGCTCGTGGCGGCAGCTGTAAAAAGAGTAGTCTTTTGCGCAGCGCCACGGGTGGTAGCCGGACGGTGTGGTCACGTTTGGCACCGGGCAGTTGGAGTTCCAGATCGTCGGGTGAACAGATACGTCAAAACGTGCACCGGTTTCGGGCTTTTTGTCTATTATGCGTGTGATGCCCATGTATTTTTTTGAATAGGGACCCCAAAGGGGCATGGAAAAAATTTTGGCTTGATTCATAAAGTTCTCCCGCTATAACAGCACGCCGCACATGCCAAATCGGCCATTTAATATGACGATACTGCACAAAATGTAAAATATATATTATTATCCTTTATTTTCTTACAGTTGTCAATGCGTAATGACAAAAAAAATAGTTTCAACTAAAATAAAAGTATTGTTTTTGGCATTTTATAAGGAGAAAAAAATAGTAGAAGAGTTTGGGTGATGGAATACTAATGGATGAGAATATTAAAAAGACCATACAGCTTTTTCTGAAAAGATGGAAACTGATCGTTTTGATCGGACTTATTGGCGCGGTTGCTGCTTACTTTTACACGGCCAATTTCACAACGCTGACCTACACCTCGTCGGTCGAATTTTACGCTTATGTGCCGGAAGAGGAACGCACGGCGAATACAGAGGAAGGTTCGGTCATCATTCCGATCAGCAATACCAGTAAAATGGATTATGCGATCCGCATGATCACAACTTACCTTGCGCTGCTCGACACCAATAATTTTTGTACCCGGGCAGCGAACAGTCTGAACGACCGTTTGGGCAGTGATTACAGCGCGGCATTTGTGAAGGGCGCTATGGCGATGGAGGCGACCGAAGATACGGCGCTGTTCACCGTTTCGGTCACAACGACCAGCAGCCAGCTTTCTTACGAGATGGCCGACGACCTTTCTCAGGTGATACCGGATTTTATTGAAGAGTCGAACGAACAGGAAGTATTGCTTCAGGTCGTTGATGCGCCTGTAGTCGCCGGCGCGGCGGAAAGTCTCAATTATCCGCTGAAATGTGCGATCGGCGCAGCAGCCGGTATGGTTCTTGCCTGTGCTTATGTCTTTTTGCGCGACCTGCTCGATGTGCGCGTTAAATCCGGCGAAGATCTCTCTGCGCGCTACAACGTTCCCGTACTGGGCGCGATCCCGGATTTTGAGGGGAAGACACGCACCTCCAAAAAGAAAAAAACCAGACACAGCCAGGCGGCCGCTGCAAAGGAGGAAGAGTAATGGCAAAAGAAACCCGAAACAGCACGCCTTCGCGTGCGATCGTTCAGGATCTGAATATCGACCCTTCGCTGAAGTTCCGCATTGAAGAGGCGTACAAAAGCATCCGCACCAATATCGCGTTTTCTGTCATGAAAGAGGGCTGCAAAACGATCGTGGTCACCAGCTCCATGGCAAGCGAAGGCAAAACGACCACAACGATCAATCTGGCCATTTCATTTGCGCAGGCCGGCCAGCGTGTTTTGCTGATCGACGGCGATCTGCGCAAGCCAAAAGTCCACCAGTACTTTTCCCTGCCGAACTCGCCGGGGCTTACCAATTACCTGGGCGCTTCGGTACAGCGCGGCGAAAATGTTCGCGTCAACAGTGTAACGCACAAAACGCAGTACAGCAATCTGTACGTTATTTGTTCCGGCTCCATTCCGCCGAACCCGTCTGAGATCCTCGGCAGCGACCCGATGAGCCGTTTTATCGACGAGGCGGAGATGATGTATGACTACATCATCATCGACACGCCGCCCATCAACCTGGTGTCCGATGCACTGCCGGTCATCAAAAAGTCAGACGGCGTCATTCTGGTCGTGCGCCAGAACCTTTCCACACACCCGGAGGTGGAGCGTGCGCTTTCCGCGCTGCAGTTTATTGACGCGAAGATTTTGGGCTTTATCGTGAATTTCAGCGACCCTGACGCTAAATCCTCGCGCTATGGCCGCAAGGCGTACCGTTATTCTTATTCGGATTATGGCTATGGTTACGGTTATGGCTACTCTTCCAAAGATAAGAGGCGATAAAACATGGGCAATTATCTTTTGACGGAAATGCACTGCCATGTTCTGCCCGGCATCGACGACGGGGCGCAGAATGTAGAGACAAGCCTGGCTATGCTGGAGGCTCTGCGCCGTCAGGGCGTGGAGACGGTCGTATGTACGCCGCACTATTATTCAGACAGCATTTCGCTGTCTGATTTTTTGACAAAGCGCGACAACGCCTACAACCGGCTTTGCGGTGCGCTTCCGGCACAGGCACCGGTGCTTTATGCGGCGGCCGAGGTCTATGTATCTGACTATTTGCTCAGCTACGGCAGTCTGGATGCACTGAAGATCGCCGGCGGCGATTATATGCTGACCGAGCACAGTTTTTCGGAAACGTTTTCCGATCATACGCTGGAAAGGCTGGAAAACCTTTATTATGATTTCGGCGTACGGCCGCTTTTGGCACACATTGAGCGGTATGAAACGCTGCTGCGCGATCCGGGTCTGCTGGAAGAGCTGGTGCAGATGGGCTGTGCGGCCCAGGTCAATATATCGTCTTTTGCCGATTTGCCGCGCGGATGGCGCAAAAAGCTTTTCAAACTGTTTGACCGCGGGCTCGTGCATGTGATCGGGTCGGACTGCCATAACATGGACAGCCGGCCGCCGGAATATGGCGCCGGCCTTGCGGCGGTGGAAAAGGCGTTTGGCGCGTCCGCCGTTCAGCACCTGCAAAAAAATGCACAGCACATTTTGCGGGGCGAGCCGGTCGAGTCGTTTTAATGCCGCTTTGTTTTGAAAGGGGCACATAATGCACGTTTATAATGTAATTGTCGTGCTGAACGAAACCGGCGGGCAGATTTTGATGTGCTGGCGCAGAAAGCCGCCTTATAAAGGGCTTTTAAATTTCGTCGGTGGTAAGGCAGAGCGCGGGGAGACCGGCTTGCAGGCCGCTTACCGTGAACTGCGCGAGGAAACATCCATTCCTAAAGAAAAAATACATCTCTTCCATTTGATGGACTATACATATTATGTAGAGGGCTGCCGGGTCGAGGTGTATGCCGGCCGCCTGCACGGACCGGTCCGAGTGGCAGGCGAGGAAAACGAGCTTTGCTGGGTCTCGTCGCGCGAAAACTTTTTTGACTGCACGAAGTTTGCGGGCGACGGCAACATCGGTCATATTTTCATTCAGCTGAATGCTGCCAAAGACAGGCTCATTTGACATTTTCGGAGGAAAGCCATGAACCGTAAAAAGAAAATCCTTTCGGCTGTGATCCCGGTGCTGTGCGCCGTGCTGGTCCTTTCGGGGCTGGCTATTTACGGCCGCGTTGCACCACAGAAAGAGGCAACTTCTGCGCCGCCGTCTGCCAGTGCTGCGCCGGAGGTGTCGTCTACCGACCCGGCCGAGCAGGATGCCACGGTATCGCTGATCGCAGTCGGCGACAATTTGATCCATAACACGTTGATCGATTCCGGCCGCCAGAGCGACGGCAGCTACAATTTCGATGCGCTGTATGCCGATTTTAAACAGTATATAGAGCCTGCTGACATAGCTGTCATCAATCAGGAAACGATCCTGGGCGGCTCTGCATTCGATTACAGCGGCTATCCGCTTTTCAATTCCCCGTGGGAGATCGGCGAGGCTGCTATTAACGCCGGCTTTGACGTGTTCACCTGTGCTACGAACCACTCGCTTGACATGGGTACAGAGGGGATAGAACAAGAAATCGCTTTTTTTGACGAACATCCCGAGGTGGTGCATGTCGGCACCAATGCCAGCCAGCAGGCGTACGACACGGTTACTTATTATGAGAAAAACGGCATTGTGTTTGCACTGCTGAATTATACCTATGGCACAAACGGCATCCCGCTGCCGGATGATAAGCCCTGGGTCGTCAATATGATGGACAAAGACAAGATCCGCAAGGACGTGGAAGCGGCTAAGGAAAAAGCCGACGTCATCATTGCGTTTCCGCACTGGGGCACGGAAAACTCTATGAGTGTTTCAGATTATCAGCGCGAATATGCGCAGCTTTTCTGTTCGCTCGGTGTGGATATTGTGATCGGCACGCATCCGCATGTGCTGGAACCGGTGGAGTGGGTGACCGACGAGGAGAGCGGCAACCGTACACTGGTGTACTATTCGATCGGCAACTTCATTTCGCACCAGACCAACCGCAATCAGCTTTTGGGCGGCATGGCCGAGATCACCATTGCGCGCAAAAACGGGGAAATTTCTATCACTTCCGCACAGCTGTGCCCAACGGTCTGTCATTACTACAGGGAAGACGGCACCTACCATTTTGCCGTTTACAAGCTTTCCGAGTATACAGATGAACTGGCCGGCGCGCATGTGGTCGATGACCTCAGTGTGGCGTACTTTACGGAATTGGCCGGCAGTACGATATCCGACGAGTTTTTAGACATCTCTTGAGCGGCGTGTGTATAAATTGCACAAAAACACCGGCGCTTTTGTGCCGCTTCGTTTTTCAGTTGCACAAAATTGGCGGCAGGGCGTTGACAAATTGCAGCTTTGGTATATAATGTAGATGTAATGAGAACAAAGGCGTTCCTATTTGGTATAGGAGCGCCCTTTTTCTTTTTAATCTGAAATTTTTTGAGAGGAGTATTTGCGATGAGTAAGTACACGAAAGAAGAGATCCTGAAGGACGCACAGGAAAAAAGCGTTGAATTTATCCGGCTGCAATTTACTGACGTGTTCGGTATTATGAAGAACGTGGCCATCACCAGAAGCCAGTTGGAAAAGGCGCTGAACAACGAGTGCATGTTTGACGGCTCTTCGATCGAGGGCTTTGTGCGCATTAATGAATCCGACATGTACCTGCATCCGGACTATGATTCCTGGGCTATTTTCCCGTGGAGAAAGCACCAAAATGCGCAGACGGCCCGTCTCATCTGCGATGTGTACCTGGCCGACAATGCAACGCCGTTTATGGGCGACCCCAGAAACGTGCTGAAAAAAGTGGTCAAAGAAGCCGAGGATATGGGCTACTACTTCAACGTCGGTCCGGAATGCGAATTCTTCCTTTTCAAATTGGACGACGAGGGCAGACCGACCGTTGACATGAGCGACGAGGGCGGCTATTTTGAGCTGAACCCGATCGACCGCGGTGAAAACTGCCGCCGTGACATCTGCCTTGCGCTGGAGGACATGGACTACACCATCGAGGCTTCGCACCACGAGGTCGCTGCCAGCCAGCACGAGATCGACTTTAAATTTGACGAGGTCGTGAAAACAGCTGACAACGTTATGACATTTAAGCACGTTGTAAAGACCTACGCACAAAAGCACGGCCTGCACGCCACATTTATGCCGAAACCGGTCGCCGGCATCAACGGCTCCGGTATGCACACCAACATGAGCCTTTCCAACATTCAAGACGGCTCCAACGCGTTTGACGACCCGAATGATGAACTCGGCCTGAGCAAAGTGGCTTACAGCTTTATCGCCGGCGTCATGGAACATGTAAAGGGCATTACGGCATTTGCGAACCCGACCGTCAACTCCTACAAGCGCCTTGTGCCCGGCTATGAAGCGCCCACCTATATCGCATGGTCTGCTTCCAACCGTTCAAGCCTTGTGCGTATTCCGGCTTCCAGAGGCAAGGGTACGCGTATTGAACTGCGCTCTCCCGACCCGACCTGCAACCCGTATCTGGAAATGGCGCTGTGCCTGGCCGCCGGCCTGGACGGCATCAAGCGCGGCCTGAAGCCGGTAGCGCCGGTGGATTACAACATCTTCGATCTGTCGGCTGCCGACCTTGCCAAAGAGAACATCGACTGCCTGCCCGGCAGCCTGGAAGAGGCGATCGCAGCCGCCGAGGCCGATCCGTTCATCCGTGAGACGCTGGGCGACCACGTTTACACCAATTACATTGCCGGTAAGAAAGCGGAATGGGATGCTTACAGAATGAGCGTTTCCGAATGGGAGATCGAGCGTTACCTGGTGCAGTATTAATTTGCCCCCTCTCTGTGGCGGCTCTGCCGCCGATAAATACCACAAAAGCAGCTCCGTTCTTTCGGGGCTGCTTTTGTATTTTAAAAAGCGATTTTGTGTGTGAAAAACGCTGAAAATACCTATTTTTAAAAATTCAAAAAACGCCGAAAAGCGTTTATTTGAAACGCTTTTCGGCGTTTCAAATTTTGAAATTCAGCATCAGAAAAACTTTTTTCGTTAAAATAAGTTATCTGTTTTT
>ERZ1090878.1479-NODE-1484-length-10982-cov-7.604558_pt1 | contig 10982 bp, 8 predicted proteins | sample MGYA00478473_ERZ1090878 | MGnify/ENA primary metagenome ERZ1090878 (study PRJEB33644, sample SAMEA5815720) | chicken gut metagenome | biome: Chicken; feature: Gastrointestinal Tract; material: Caecum | place: Ireland | collected 2019-01-01 | study: A study of the... | reverse complement strand
TATTATAGGTAATATTTTGCCTAAAGTCAAGTTGCATTTATGATAAATTGATTTTGGTGATCCAAAATGTACTTAAAACGTATCAAAGAACTTCGGCAGAGCCAGAGCAGAAGCCAGGTGAACGTTTCTACCCTGCTCGGAATAGACCAGTCGTACTACAGCAAATTGGAGCTTGGCAAGCACGACATTTCGCTTGACACACTGATCAAAATTGCCGATTTGTACAATGTGTCGCTGGACTACCTGACCGAACGCACGAACAACCGTGAAATCAACAAATAAGACCTCCGCATACACGGAGGTCTTATCTTTTACCCAAATATCTTTTTACTGTAAACACAAAACCACAATTTGAAGCAAAGCCGGCAAGGCGGCCAGGCACCATGAACAAGCTGTGCGAAGCCGGCTGCATGCGGGCAAGCGGTCAACGGCAAATACCTGCGCCGCGAGAACCCCTATGCCAGCCAGCGCCGGCAAGCCAAACGCCGCAGCCGCGCGCGGCAAAGTACCCGTCACTTCCCCGGCGCTGTTCCACTGCACTGCCGTTTGCAGCGGATAAAACGAATAGAAAACAGCCGAAAGCAAAAACGGCAGTAAAAGCAGCACGGCATACAAAACCTGCTCCTTTTTCACGCGCTTCCACATGCTCCTCACCTCACTTCACATATAGCACAATACGCGAAGAAAGTCAAGAAAAAACCGCGCCTGCCGAAGCAGGCGCGGTTTTGCGGTTCTTATTTGCCGTAGTAAGCTTTCAGGTACATCTCTTTGATCTCGCTCATCAGCGGGTATCTCGGGTTTGCACCGGTGCACTGGTCGTCGAAAGCAGCCTCGGTCATTTCGTCAAGCGTTTCCAAGAAGTGCTTTTCATCTACACCGTAATCCTTGATCGTCTTTTTGATGCCGACCTTTTCTTTCAGCTCTGTGATGGCATTCAACAGGTTCTGGAACTTCTCTTCGTTGTTCTTGCCCTTGATGCCCAGGAAATCAGCGCACTCGCAATATCTTTCCAGCGTATGCGGATACTGGTACTGCGGGAATGTGCCCATTTTCGACGGTACGGGGTTCGCGTTGAATTCCATGACCAGGTTGATCAGCAGCGCGTTGGCAACACCGTGCGGAATGTGGTGATAAGCGCCGAGCTTATGCGCCATGGAGTGGCACACACCCAGGAACGCGTTGGCAAACGCCATACCGGCCATGGTGGAAGCGTTAGCCATCTTTTCACGGGCGACCGGGTCGGAAGCACCGTTCTCATAAGCTCTGGGCAGGTATTCAAAGATGCTCTTCAGTGCCTGCAGGGCGAGGCCGTCAGTATACTCCGTTGCCATTACGGAAGCATAAGCTTCCAGCGCATGGGTCATGGCGTCGATACCGGAAGCAGAAGTCAGGCCCTTCGGCATGGTCATCATCATATCCGCATCAATAATTGCCATATTGGGCAGCAGCTCATAGTCAGCCAGCGGGTATTTGATGCCGGTCTTTTCGTCGGTGATAACGGCGAACGGCGTTACTTCTGAACCGGTACCGGCCGAAGTCGGGATGGCGCAGAACATTGCCTTTTCGCCCATTTTCGGGAACTGGTAAACACGCTTGCGGATATCCATGAAGCGCATGGCCAGATCCATGAACTCTACTTCAGGATGCTCGTAAAGCACCCACATGATTTTGCCGCAGTCCATTGCCGAACCGCCGCCGATGGCGATGATGGCGTCCGGCTCGAACGAGGTCAGGATCGCAGCGCCCTCTTTCGCAGAAGCCAGCGTCGGGTCAGGCTGTACATCGTAGAACGTGTGGTACTGAATGCCCATGTTGTCGAGGCAGTCGGTGATGTTTTTGATGTAGCCGTTTTTGTAAAGGAATTCGTCGGTCACGACAAAGACTTTCTTCTTGTTGTAAACTTCTTTCAGCTCGCGAAGCGCAACCGGGATGCAGCCCTTCTTGAAGTATACTTTCTGAGGTGTTCTGAGCCAGAGCATGTTCTCTCTCCTTTTCGCAACCGTTTTGATGTTGAGCAAGTGTTTGACACCAACGTTTTCTGAAACGGAGTTGCCGCCCCAGGAGCCGCAGCCCAGCGTCAGCGACGGCGCCATAGCAAAGTTGTACAGGTCGCCGATACCACCCTGAGAAGACGGCGTGTTCAGCAGAACACGGCAGGTCTTCATGCGGGCCTGGAATTCTGCGATCTTGTCTTTTGCGTTGACCTCATCTGCATAGAGCGAAGAAGTGTGGCCGTAGCCGCCATCCGCAACAAGCTGCTCGGCTTTGTTCAGAGCATCCTCAAAATTGTCGGCCTTGTACATAGCAAGCACCGGAGAAAGCTTTTCATGGGCAAACGGTTCAGAAATGTCCACGCTGGTCACTTCGCCGATCAGGATTTTGGTCTCTTCCGGCACTTCAAAACCAGCCAGCGCAGCGATCGTCGACGGCTTCTGGCCAACGATCTTAGCATTTACAGCGCCGTTGATCAAAATGGTCTTCTGCAGCTTTTCAGTTTCAGCCTTTGTGCAGATATGGCAGCCGCGTGCCTTGAATTCAGCCTTTACCTCGTTATACAGGGACTTGTCAACGATCACGGACTGCTCGGAAGCACAGATCATACCGTTGTCAAACGTTTTGGAATGGATAATGGAGTTGACAGCCAGCTTTACGTCAGCACTGTCATCGATGATGGCAGGCGTGTTGCCCGGGCCAACGCCCAGCGCCGGCTTACCGGAAGAATAAGCAGCCTGCACCATGCCGGGGCCGCCCGTTGCAAGAATAATGTCTGCCTCTTTCATAACGGCGTTCGTCAGCGGCAGTGACGGCGTGTCGATCCAAGCAATGATATTTTCGGGCGCACCGGCCTTAACAGCAGCCTCATACACGACCTTGGCCGCCTCAATGGTGCTCTTTTTCGCTCTCGGATGGGGAGAAATGATGATGCCGTTGCGCGTTTTCAGGCAAATCAGGGTTTTGAAAATTGCCGTAGAAGTCGGGTTGGTCGTCGGGATAACGGCGGCAACAACACCAAGCGGTTCGGCGATTTTGACAACGCCCATGGCGTCGTCCTGCTCGATCACGCCGCAGGTCTTCGTGTAACGGTAAGCGTTATAGATGTACTCAGCGGCATAGTGGTTTTTGATAACCTTATCTTCCACAACGCCCATGCCGGTCTCTTCCACAGCCATTTTGGCAAGCGGGATACGCGCCTGGTTGGCAGCAGTAGCAGCGGCCAAAAAGATTTTGTCAACCTGTTCCTGTGTAAAGGTTGAAAAAGCTTTCTGCGCAGCCTTGACCTCTTTGAGCTTTGCCTCAAGTTCTTCAATGGTTTCCACTTTGTTCATTGCGATTCCTCCATGTCAAAGATTGTGAACGTTTTTGCAAAGTTTCTTTGCGGTTAAATTTGTTTTTGATATTTTTTTAACGATGTCTATTATATATAGAAAACGCGGTTTCGTCAATGGGTAGAATGACAAAGGATAATGAAATTTCCGGGGAAAAATGTATCTATTTTCGACAATGATTTGTGAAATTCGTAACAAAGTAAAGCTGCACCGCAAAAGGTGCAGCTTTTTAGACATTATTAAAACAGTATATCAGTCGTTTCGCCCTTGTCGATCGCTGCAAGCAGTGTTTCGCAGGTCATCAGACAGCGCAGAAGATGGTAAGGGCCTTTCCAAAGCGAACCCTTCTGGCTGTGCGACACCGTGCCGTCACGGTGCAGATAGCCGTACCATTCGCCGCACTGTGAATCCTTAAAATGAGAAAACGCATAATCGTGCACTTTTTCAAACATATCGAAGTACTTTTGTTCTTTGGTGATGCTGTAAGCCATAAGGGAGGCGATCAGCGCCTCGTTATGTACCCACCACAGACGCATGTCATACTCCAGCTGTTCCTCCGGCAGGCCCTTGCAGTCCACAAAATAATTGACGCCGCCGTATTCCTTGTCCCAGCCGAGTTCAAACGACCAGTTTAAAATATTCAGCGCCTTCTGCATCAGGTCATCGTCGCCGCGCACAAGCGCCTCGTTCATCAGGAACCAAGAATTTTCAAAGCTGTGTCCCGGATTGACGGTGCGGCCGGCCGGCGTATCCAGTAACGAGCCATCAGACAAAACCGTTTCCAGCACACAGTGCAGATCTTCTTTATAATGCAGTGTAAAAATGTCGTGCAGGATCTTGTCGTTGACAGCATTGTATTTTTCTGTGTTGCCGCTGATCTTGCGCAAAATCTGCGAAGAACTGATGAGCACCATCGGGTAACTCATGGAGTGGCAGCTGCGCGTCGCCTCGCACTCTTTCGGCGTGATCTTGAACGGATCGGTCGACGGGTCACAGTAAATGGAAAACATCAAATCAAAATACTTTTCGGCCAGCGCAAGGTCGGCCGGGTCGCCGGTCAGCTTATAATATTCGGCAAAACCAACGGTCAAAAAGCTTTCAGAAAAGAAGTAACGGCGCTTTCTGAGCGGGCGGCCGTCTTCCGTTACGGTAAAGAACATTCTGCCGTCTTCATCAATGCAGTGCGCCTTGATAAAAGCCGCCGCGCTGTCGGCAATCTCCTTCCACTGCGGACGAACGCCGTACTTGTTGCAAAGCGCCGAAAAGCTCCAAAGCGCCCTACCCTGGAACCAAACGCTTTTGTCGGGGTTATAGCGTTTGCCCTGGCGGTCCACCGAAGAATTGACGCCGCCGTATTTACGGTCCAGCAAGTCGCTGTCCACCCAGAACGGCACCACGTCGTTTAAGAGTTCGTCGTGATAGAACGCCTCATACTCTTTGATATTCATACAATCAGCTCCTTAATTGATCGATGACATGCACAATGTCATCGTAAATTTCTAAAGCACCGTGTACCGATGCACTTGTTTTTGTTTTGTTGATCACAGCGAGATGGCTGCCGCCGAAAAACTGCAAAAAAGACGCGGCCGGGTACACAGACAAAGACGTGCCGATCACAAGCAGCGTATCGGCGCTGTGGATCGCCTGCACGGCCTGCTGTACGACAGCATCGTCCAGACTCTCTTCATACAGCACAACGTCCGGTTTAATAATACCGCCGCAGACATCACAGTGCGGCACCGTCTGCGGTGCGTGCGCAACCGCCTGCAGATCAAAAAATTTGCCGCAGCCGAGGCAGTGATTTTTATAAATCGTGCCGTGGATCTCATACACCTTTTTACTGCCGGCTTGGCTGTGCAGACCGTCGATGTTTTGTGTAACGACCGAAACATCCTTGCCGCCCTGTTCCAGCTGTGCAAAATAAAGGTGCGCGGCATTCGGCCGGGCATTTTCAAAAATCATTTTCTCGCGGTAAAAGCGGTAAAACAGCTCGGTATGCTTTTCAAAAAAAGAATGCGATATGATTTGTTCCGGCGCATAACCGGAAACGTCCGGTTGGTTGTAAAGACCAGAAGCCGAACGGAAATCCGGTATGCCGGACGGCACGCTGATGCCCGCACCGGAAAAAACACACAAATGCCGGCTGTTTTGGATCATGGCGCGCAGTTGTTCGATTTTGTCCTGCAAACCGCTCGCCCCTTACATATTGCCGATAGCGACCGACTCTACGATGTCGCCTACATGTTCACAGGCATCGCAGGCGCGCTCCAAGTAATTAAATACGTCGCGCAAGGCAATAACAACAACAGCATCTTTTTCCGTGCGGTGCAGATTGGTCATGGCATCGATATAGATCGCGTCGCCCTGCTCTTCCAGGTTATTCAGTTCCACTACGAGCTGCGCAAGTTTTTTGGACTTTTTGAAATTCTGCAGCTCCGTGACCAGCTGCTGCATCGTCTGACAGCAGCGCACGAGCAGTTCGGAAAACCGCACGCTTTCGGGACGCACATCTGCTGTGCCCAGGAACATATAATGTATAATAATATCTTCGATCGCATCGGTCACATTGTCGATGCTCTGCGCAAGGTCGATTATGTCTTCGCGCTCAATAGGTGTAATAAAAGCGCGCACAAGTTCGTTCATGATTTCGTGCTTGATCTCGTCGCCGCGGTGCTCGATCTCGTGCAGCTCGGCAACGCGCTTTTCCACCTGGTCGGGATCATAATCCTTCAAAAAAGTATAAACCGCCTGTGCGGCTTCACAGGAAATGGAAGCAGCCTGTGAAAATTTGTCAAAAAAGAATTGTCCGCTTTTCTTGCCCATTCTTCTACTCCTTTAAAAAATGTGAATAAACAATTTTGTCATTAAAAAGCCGATCAGGCCGCAGCCCGGGAAAGTCAGCACCCAGGTCAAAACCATGTCTTTCACCACGCCGAAATCCACAGCGGAAAGGCGGCGCGATGCGCCCACGCCCATAATGGCCGTGGTTTTGGTGTGCGTAGTGCTGACCGGAATGCCGAAGACCGTGGAAATCAGCAAACAAAGCGCGCCGGCAAGGTCTGCGGAAAAGCCCTGGTACTTTTCAAGCTTGACCATATCCATGCCGACCGATTTGATGATTTTATACCCGCCGATCGAAGTGCCAAGCGCCATGACGACCGAACAAAGCAGCATCATCCACAGCGGAGGCATCACGTTTTCGACCGTATCCTGTCCGTTCACCAAAAACACGCTTAAAATCAAAACGCCCATAAACTTCTGTCCGTCCTGCGCACCATGCATGAAGCTCATGGCGGCGCCGCCGAAGATCTGCGCGCCCTTGAAAAAGCCGATCGTCTTGCGGCGGTCTGCGCGGCGAAACAGGAACTCAACGCCTTTTGTGCAAAGAAAGCCCAGCGCAAAACCAAGAACGGTAGAAAGCACAAGACCGTAAATCACCTTGACCCATTCTGAACCGTTAATACCGCCCAGCCCGTTATGCAGTGCGATCGCAGCACCGGATAAACCGGCGATCAGGGCGTGGCTTTCGCTGGTTGGAATGCCGAACGCCCAGGCGGCGACCGCCCAGACGATGATGGAGACCAGCGCAGCACAAAGCGCAATCGTGGCCTCGTTCACACCGCCGGCGTCCGCATCCATATTAAAATTGACCATATTTTTGATCGTCATGGCCACGGAAGGGCTGATCAGCGTCATAACCAAAACGCCGAGGAAGTTGAATACGGCGCTCATCAATACAGCCGGTCGCGGCGCCAGACAGCGCGTGGCCACACACGTTGCAATGGCGTTTGGTGCATCGGTCCAGCCGTTGACAAAAATAACGCCCAACGTCAAAATGACCGTGACGAACAAAACGGGATTATGCGTAATTTGCTGCAGAAAACTGCTGAGTGCAAAATCCATGATCCACCTCTTTCCCAAAGTTCTGCGCAAAAAGCAAAACATGCGCAACACCTAGAATACACTACCGCACCGGCGGTGTCAATGTAAAAATGCGTAAGCGAAACTGGAATATCCACATTTAATGCACAAATGCAAAAACATTGTAAAAAAAGACGGGCAATGACTGCCCGTCTTTATTCTGCCCAGTTGATTTATATTCTTGTGCCGCCGCCATTCTCTGCGATCCATTCATCCGATGCAGGGAAGTGCATGGTATAATCGATTTTCAAAGAAGCGCTCTTGTCAGTGATAACGGCAAGTGTTGCGTGTGTTACATTTACAGAAACATACATCAAATAATCTGCTTCCACGATTTCTCCGCTTGCTGTGTCGATTTTGATCGTGCCGTAGCCGCCGCTGTAATCCACAGTGCAGTTATCTGCCGTAGTACCGGTGGCCCACTTCACGCCAATGCCTTCAACTGCCGAGCCGATGTCGCCCATCGTGTTAAAGAAACGGCCCTGTGCATCCTTACCCTTTGCGCTCATGGAAGCCTCTTTCGGCTGGATCTGAAGAGTAATCGTACCGTCGCCGTTGTCTTTTACGTTTGCAGCTAAAACATCGTCTGCCGTAAGTGCAGAAGTTTTAAAAGTGTCGCTGTCGGAATTGCGCGTATCGCAAGGCGGAAGCGCCTGCGGTTTCGCCGAGAACAAGCCGCCGACAATGCCGGGGACCATGCCGTTGATCAGGCTGTTGCTCTTGCCTTCAACCAAAATATCGTGCACTTCCAGATTTTCGTCACCAAGAAGCGCATACCAATTTTCCACGCCGGAATCAGTCTGATACTGCACGGTCTTCGTTTTCGTCAGGTTATATGCCTGGACATAGTAATTCACAACATCTTCAATGGACTGAAAGTCAACGCCGCCGTATGTACCGGGAACAAGCGCGTCGATCTGTGCGGTGTCGCCGCCGGCTGCAGAATCCTCTTCACCGGAAGTTTCCTGAACAAACGCCGGACCGCTGTCCGTAGCGATCATGACACCAGCAACCACAACAGCCACAACAACAAAAACGGCAAGGATAATGTTGATAATACCCAGTGCGGATTTCTTTTTCATATGTATACATTCCTCCAATTTCCGTTGCACATCAGCAGCTGAGCAACTTATATTTGTATCATACAACAATTAACATCAAATTTCAATATTTTTTATTGAAACCACTTAAAAAATTTGCTAAAACAGCTTCTGTTTTTTGATATTGCCGCCAAAATCACAACTGCACAGCAGCAAAACAAGCGCTTACTTGTCAAACAGACGGCCGACCCAGTTGACAATGCTGACCGGCTTGAGCATGATCTGCAGGGACTTCATGCGGTCGGCGCTGCGGGAAGCAGCCGGCTCTACATTATATAAGGAAAAGACATGCAGCTTTTCCGCCAGCAGTTCGTCTGAAACCTGCGCATCCAGTGAAACGGTCTTGGACTCGCCGGCTGACAAATCAAAATAATTGTCGGAAAACGGCGCAGAAACGCCGTCGGCCTGCAGGCACACATAGCGGGCGTAATGCTTGGCCGTCACGGTAACTTCCCTGCCCTTTACTGTCACCTGCAGCTGCGGGTCACAGAAAGTACAGGCATTTTCCTTGCGCAGCAGGCAGCGCCGCTCGGAAACCAGCGCGCCGCTCTGGTCGTAAAGCCGCGCAACAAACGCCGCGCGCCCGGCCTGATCGGCAGAAAGATCCGCTTTAAAATCCAAACGGTCAAAGCAGCCTGTTTCCATAGGCGCAAGGTGCACACCGCGCGAACCACGGCGCAGTACACTGCCGTCAAACATTTCCAGCTGCCATCTATACTCCCCGTCAAACGGGGCAAGCGTTTCGTTCATCAGGTATACCGGCACATTCGTCTTATTATTTTCCAGGCTCAACGAAACGGGCGCATTGAATTTGCGCGCAGCATAAAGCAGGGGCTTGTAGTTGCCGTCAAAGTCCATGCTTGCCCAGGAGGAGCCGCACCAACAATCATCAAACTGCCAGTACATGGAGCCGTTGCAGCGGCCGCGGTTGCGGCGCCAGTGCTCGGTCGCGTCGCGGATACACTCCATCTGTGTGATCTGTGTAAGATAGACCAGATCGGCAAACTTTTTGGGCTGCCAGAACAACTTGTTGACGTAGTAGAGCATGCGCATATCGCCGTCGGCCGATTTTTGGTGTGCGTTCAGCTCATCGGAACCGAGGTACTGCTGTTCTTTGGAAATAACACGGTCCAGGCAGGACATGGACGGATAGGACTCGAGCCCAAATTCACTGCAAAAGCGGGTGTAGCGTTTTCTGTAAAAATCCAGATCACGCATACCGTGCCAAACATTCCACAAATGTGTGTCGCCGAAGCTGTCGCTGTTGACGTTTTTCATGTATGTACCGGAGCTTGGCGTACAGGCCCAGTAAGGTGTCACATCATCAAAGCGGCGCAGCCAGGCCGGCAGTGTTTCATAGAAGAACTGCTTTGTCTGCTGGATCGCAGCCTTATCATAGGCCCAGGCAAGCGACATGGACTCGATCTCATTATTGCCGCACCAAAGCGCCAAACAGGCATGGCTGCGCAGACGCTTGACATTATATTCGACCTCACCGGCCACGTTCTCCAAAAAACCGGGCATCTCAAACGGATAAGCCGCACAGGCGAATGTGAAATCCTGCCACACCAGAAGACCCAGTTCGTCGCACAAATCATAAAACAGGTCGCTTTCATACCAGCCGCCGCCCCAGACACGCACGATATTCATGTTGGCGTTTTTCATAGCTTCCAGGCGGTAACGCAGCTTTTCCGGCGTTAAGCGCGGCAGGAAAATATCGGCCGGGATCCAGTTGGAACCGCGGCAGAAAATTTTGACACCGTTGACCACAAAGCAAAAATTTTCACCGTATGCATCTGGCGAAGTGTCCAGTTCGATCGTACGCAGGCCGATTCGCTTACACACCGAATCCGCCTCGCAGTCGTTTTGAAGCAGATGCACCTGCAGCGTATAAAGCGGCTGCTGTCCCAGTGTGTTGCACCACCAAAGCTGCGGCTGCGACACGCAAAGCGTGCATGAACCAGTGGCCGCACTGCTTTGCACAGAGGCGACCTTTTCGCCCTGCGGGTCAAAAAGCTCTGCCTGCAGGGCAAGCTCCGCGCCGGACGCATTGTTTACGGCGACCGCCACCTGCAGCTGCACGCCGTTTTCAGAACGGGTCTGGCGGATCTGCACGTCGTCGATCGACGCTGTTTCATAAGCAGCCAGGTAGATATCCTTTTCTATACCGGCCGGCGGGAGGACGGGGCCGAAATCCCACCCGAAATGACAGCCGGGTTTGCGGATATATGGGCTGCCCGAAATACCGTTTGCGTTGTTCGGCAGCGGGCGTGCCTTTTTGCCCGCCTCAATATAGGGCATAAACGACCGGAATGTAACTTGCAGCATATTGCTGCCGGCAACAAGCCGTTCTTTTACATCCCATTCGTAAGCGCGGTACGCATTTTCAGAAGTGCCGACTTGTTGGCCGTTCAGTTCCACTATAGCATATGTATCCAAACAGTCGGCGTGAAGCAGGATGCGCGCATGCTGCAAAAAAGCGTCATCCACCGAAAAGGTGCAGCGGTACACCCAATCCGTCTCATAAACCCAGGAAAGCTTTTCGGCATTTTTCCCTACAAACGGGTCGTCGATCACGCCGTTTGCCATAAGGTCAAGATAATTGCAGCCCGGCACAGTAGCGGGCATCCACGCT
>ERZ1090878.1471-NODE-1476-length-11055-cov-6.027818_pt1 | contig 11055 bp, 9 predicted proteins | sample MGYA00478473_ERZ1090878 | MGnify/ENA primary metagenome ERZ1090878 (study PRJEB33644, sample SAMEA5815720) | chicken gut metagenome | biome: Chicken; feature: Gastrointestinal Tract; material: Caecum | place: Ireland | collected 2019-01-01 | study: A study of the... | reverse complement strand
TGTCGGGCATTGCTCGCTTCCGCCTCGGCTCCGCCGCCTTGTTCACGAAAATCTCACTGCGTTGCGATTTTCCGTGAGTTTTTGGTTTTAGAATAATTACTCGCAAGAGCAAAAACCACGCTTTTAGCGGCTGCGCACGAGGCCGGTTTTTCGCAATGCCCTGACGGGCATTGCTCGTTTCCGCCTCGGCTCCGCCGCCTTGTTCACGAAAATCTCGCTCCGCTGCGATTTTCCGTGAGTCTGTGGTTTTATATTTTATAATTAAAAACGCGTTCCAAAACGACGCTTTTGGATAAGCGCACTCAATTTGTCGCATACTTGCGACCTGAGCGGGTGAAGTTGCGCGATTTTATAATATGTGTGCCCCTATAAATCGCACAACGAGGGCAGAGCCCTCAAAATCTCGACTTTTTGTTTCGTCAGCTCGAAACAAAAAGTGAGAATTTATTTGATTATCGTAATCGGCGCGATCTGCACGGAGAGCGACTTGATGCCGAGCCCCGGGAAGCTGACGTTCGCAACCAAAGACGAACCCTCGCCGCGGGTGGAAACGATCATGCCGTCGCCGAATTTCGGGTGCCGCACGCGCACGCCCGCCTTGAACTGCGCATAATCCTTCGCCGCCGTGCCGGGGGAAGAGTTCCGCCCCCCTGCCTGCACTCGCTTGTACCCTGCCGCCGCGGAGAAAGACTTGCCCGCCGAAACGGACGGAACGTCGTCCGCGGGGACATCGGCACGGTATCCGTACTCGTCCTCGTCGTCCCGCGAGGAGCGGGAAAAGGTGCGCCGCGCGCCGTACCCGCCGTACGAGGAGCCGTAGGAGGAAGAGCCGTACCGCGACCCGTACTCCCCGCCGTAGCGGCTGCTGCGCGCGTAGTCGGAATACGCCGAGCGCTGCGGCTCCACGTCCATCACGGAGGAAAGCTCCTTCATGAACCACGATTCGAGCGTCATGCTGCGCTCGCCGTACAGGTAGCGGCTGCGCGAGCGGGTGAAGAACAGCCGTTCGCGGGCGCGGGTGATGGCGACGTACAACAGCCGCCGCTCCTCTTCCAGCTCGTTGTCGTCGTAAGCGGCGCGGGACACGGGGAAGATGTTCTCCTCCATGCCGACCACGAACACCACCTTGAATTCCAGCCCCTTGACCGAGTGGACGGTGGCAATGGTGACGTAGTTCGTGTCGTCCATCTCGTCGGTATCCGAGCTGAGCGTGACCTGGTTGAGGAAGTCGCCGAGGGTCGCGCCCTTGTTCATGCGGCAAAATTCGTCGACGGAGTTGACAAATTCGTCGATGTTCGCCTTTTTGTTGATGCTTTCGTCCGAATCGTCGGCGTACATTCCCAAAATGCCGCTGTCGTTGATGACGTCGCGCACGATCTCGTCGGCGCCCGCCTCCATGCCCTTCAATACGAGGCTTTTGAGCAACGCGCCGAACGCCTTCACCTTCTGCTTGCTGCCCGCATTGAGCGGCAGATCGTCCACGTCTAACACCGCGTCGTACACCGAAAGATCGTTTTCGGCGGCGTACTGTTCCAGGATTTCGACGGTGCGCGCGCCGATGCCGCGCTTGGGCACGTTGACGATGCGGGAGACCGCCTCGCTGTCGAACGGGTTGTTGATGACGCGCAGGTACGCGAGCAGATCCTTGATTTCCTTGCGCTCGTAGAACTTGAAGCCGCCGAACACCTTGTAAGGCACGCTGTACTTGGAAAATTCCTGCTCGTATGCGCGGGTGAGCGCGTTGATGCGCATGAGGATGGCGAAGTCGGAAAAGCTGTACCCCTCACGCATGAGGTTGTTGATGGTGCGCGTGACCCAAAGCGCCTCGTCGTTCTCCGTTTCCGCCTGGTAGTACTGCGCCTCGCTCCCCTCGCCGTTCTCCGTCCACAGCACCTTGTCCTTGCGGCGGCCGTTGTTGCGGATGACGGCATTGGCGAGCTTTAAAATATTTTTGGTGGAGCGGTAGTTGCGCTCCAATTTATACACCTTCGCGTTCGGAAAATCCTTTTCAAAGTCGAGAATGTTCTCGATTTTCGCGCCCCGCCAGCCGTAGATGCTCTGGTCGTCGTCGCCGACGGCGAACAGGTTGCCGTGCACGGTGGACAGCAGCTTTACGATCTCGTACTGCACGGCGTTGGTATCCTGAAACTCGTCCACATGTATGTAGCGGAATTTGCCCGAAAGGTATTCGAGCGCGTCCTTGTCCGTTTCGAGCAGGCGCAGCGCTTCGGTCAAAAGGTCGTCGAAGTCGAGCGCGTTGTTCTTTTTGAGGTGGTCGCAGTAGGCGGCATAGACGGCGCAGATGTCGCGGATGTTCTTGACGTCGGCGTTTTCCTCGGCGTACTGCTGGGGCGTTTTGCCGAGCATCTTTGCGTTTGCGACGTGGAATTTGATATTTTTTAACAGCTTTTCGTCCTCGAATCCGCTTTCGGCGAACGCCTTTTTGATGACGTTCGCCCGCTCCGTTTCGCTGTATATGGAAAAGTTCTTGTTATACCCGAGCCGCTCGGCGTACATGCGCAGGATGCGCACGCACATGCTGTGGATGGTGCAGATCCACATGCTTTCGCTCCCCTCGACCATATCCGAAAGGCGCACGCGCATCTCGTTCGCCGCCTTGTTGGTGAAGGTGATGGCGAGGATGGACGAGGGGCGCACCCCCTTTTCCTCGATGAGGTAGGCGATGCGCGAAGTGAGCACGCGCGTTTTGCCGCTGCCCGCGCCCGCGAGCACCAGAACCGCCCCCTCCGTATCGGTGACGGGCTTCAACTGTTCTTCATTGAGTTTTGCCAGAATTTCCTGCATAATTTTTCTCTTGTCCTTCTCTTGCTTTGCCGTGCCGTTTGATTCTTCCATTATACCACAAAACGCGGCGCACCGCAATCGGCGGAGCGTGTTTTTTGAAAATGTGCATAATGTGTGCGCTACACGGAAGCGCGCCCGTCCGCACGCAGCCGCTTATGCGCCTCCGCTCCGCCCTGCCTGCGGCACTTCTGCACTTAACCGCGGCGGCGCCCCTCGTACTCCGATTCGCGGCGGAAACGCTCGAGCGCCTTCAAATACCGCTCGGAGAGGGTGAGGGTATAGCGCTGTTTCTCCTCGTAGGAGAGGGTATCGTAATAGGCGCGGTCGGTCAGCCTGCCGATCGCGTCGGAAACCTCGCCTTCGGCAAGGAGCATGGCTTTGACCTTTTCGTAAAAGGCGTCGTCGTCGCCGCCCTTGACGGTGCAGGTGATCTTGCCCGCGAAATAGCGGCCGGCGCGGCTTTCGGAGATGCCCGCGTTTTTCGCGCGCGCCACGTCGGTGCGGAATTCGTCCTTACAGTTTTCCCAAAAACCGCTCTTTAAACGGCTTTTCGCCTCTTTTGCGATGCTCTTGAAGTTCTTTTCGCGGATTTTCTGCATGATTTCCTCCCTTTCGGCATTTTTCGCGCAAGCAAAAAGCCCGTTATTTTTCAATAACAGGCTTTTGTGGTTAATTCTTATTGCTTCTTTTGCGTGCCGCTTCCGACTTCTTCTTTTTCCGTACGGAAGGCTTTTCGTAATGCTCTTTGCGGCGAAGATCTCCGAGAATCCCGTCGCGGGAGCACTTTCTCTTAAAACGGCGCAGCGCGCTGTCGATCGATTCGTTCTCTCCGACTTTGATCGTGGACATTCCTTTTCAACCCTCCTTCGCCTTACGCATTTACTCAACATACGATATTTTACAAAAAAAGGAAGGAGATGTCAAGTTATTTGCAGGCACGCAGCGCGATTTTTTCGCGCGAATTTATCCGCGGCGCGGGCGCGAGCGATGCGCGGGGTCATTGCGGATAGGTGTACCCCCCTTCGCCTTGCGCGCCTGCAGGATGCGCGAAACGCCCTTGTAATCCAGCGCCCAGTTGACGAGGAAGAGGATCAAAACGGCGAACGCTCCCATGGTGATGAACTGCGGAATGCCGGGGATGACGAAAGGCAGGCCGCTGTCGAGATACATATAGTCGCCGGGGTAGCCGAACACCGTACTCAGGCCGTAACTGTTGGCGACGTGAATGATCAGCCCCAAAAGTATGTACCCGAATTTTTCCAGCCGCGGGCGGTAGGTGCCGCGCACATATTCGAACACGGGGATGAAGATGATGCCCGTGTGCTGCAGAATGCTTTTCAGAATGCTGAACTGCAGGTACGGCGTAATAAAGATTCCGACGGGATAGACGAACGTAATTACGCCGCCCATAAACCCGAACAGATAGAAGCAATCCTTCATACGCTCGTTTTTGATGAGCAGAGCGATCGGCAAAAGAAAATCCGCCACGTTGCAGGGATAAAAGGGCCATAGAGACAGAAACTTGTTGCCCTTGAACAGATACAATATGCGCCAGCCGACCTCAAATACAAGCTGAAAGGCGGCGACCTAAATGATCGTGGCATCCTTGGCGCGGCCGGAAATGCGCTTGCTCCCCGCGACGAGGGCGAGCGCGACGGCTACGGCCGCCACGGCCGCGAAACTGACCCAGTGGATCGCCGTGTAGGAATAGTCTCCCGTCGCGGTGTCCGCCATGAAAAAATCGTAGAACGGCATAAAAATCCCTCACTTATGCCCTATTATAACAAATACTTTGCACACAGGCAAGAAAAATCGACGCGGGCAGACAAAAAAATTTGCTCACCGCGGTATCCCCGGCCCGAACGGCGGCCGAATGACAAAACATGTTCGAACCGCTTGACAAAATCGTCAGTTTCCGCTTATAATTATTACGGAAAATATACATATCAATACGAGGGATTTACCATGAAAACCGATTACAGCGCCTATCCGAGCGAACAGCTGCAGAGCGAACGGCGCAAGCTGCACCGCAAGCTGATTCTGCCCAACATTTTTATACTGCTCATTTCGCTTGTTGCGGCGGCATCTCTGCTCTTCGCGCAGCTTTTGTCCGTTTCGGTACATATCGACGCGCAATTCGGGGAAACGGTTGCGCAGATGATGAGCGAACAGTCGGGCGAAGAGGGCGGCGCGGATGCGGAAGCGGCGGCAAAACAGTACGCGTTCCTGTTCAAGGACGCCGATGCGGACGTAACTATTTCCCTGAATCCCCTCGATATTATGACCGCGGGTTTCGACGGCGGCAGAGAGGGCGTTAAAAAGCTGTTTACGAGCGCCCTCGGCGGGCTTTCGGATACCGTTGCACGATTGAGCGAACAGATCCTGCCCGCCATGATCTCCGTGAGCGTTGCGGGGGCGGCGGGCGCCGATTTGGAAAACGCCGACCTTGAAAACATCGACACGAGCATCTTCACCGAAACAATAACCAAACTCAACAACCAGGATCTTGAGGGCGCAAGGACGGAGTTTTCCTCACAGCTGGACGGATTTTTGGCGCAATTCGACGTTACGCTCACCGAAGATGAGCAGGCGGAAGTGATGAACGCGTATGACGAATTAGTCAAGCAAGCGACCGTGGACGGAGAATTCAGCGCGGCGAACATCTTCAGCGCCATGGGCGGCTCGGGCGAAAGCGAAGGAGAAGGCGGCGCAGCCGATATGCTGGCGATCCTCGCCGACCCCGCAGCGCTTGCCGACCAACTGGACGAAGAAACGCTGCAGACGGTGAACCTCGCCTGCACGGGGATTTCCGCTTTTCTGTTCGTACAGGCGGGTTTGTGGGCGATTCTGGCACTGTTTGCATTCCTGCACATCTTTTTGCCGAATAAAAAGGTGGGCATGTGGTATGTGAAACTGCTGTGCTGGCTCCCCTGCTTTATTTTCTTCATTGCACCGCCGGCGGCGCTCGCCGTCGCACCGAACTTTGTCGAACTGCCCGCCGTTGTTTCCTCGCTCGCGTTCGGCGGCATGACGTTTATCTCCGGCATCTGCCTGTTGGTGCTGTGGCTCATCTCCATCTTCTGGTGCCACCCCATCAAAAAGCGCATCAAGCGCTGCACGGACGCGCTTCGTGCGCGCAGGGCATAATCTTAAATCCGTATCCCCGCGCGCTGCCCGCGCGGGGATTTTCATGCAAAAAGCGGCGGCAAAATTGCCGCCGCTTTTTGCATACGCTGCACCGTTATACCAGCTTTTCGCCCATGTTCTGCCCGCCCAAAATGTGGATGTGCAGGTGAAAGACCGTTTGCCCTGCGTCCTTGCCCTGGTTGACAATTAAGCGGTAGCCGCTTTCCAACCCCAGCGACTTTGCGATTTCGGGGATTTTGACGAAGCACTTTTTGAGCAGCTCCGCCTGTTCGGCGTTCATCTCCGCCAGCGTTGCAAAGTGCGATTTGGGCACGACCAGAACGTGCGTTTTCGCCTGCGGGTTGATGTCGCGGAAGGCGAGCATATCCTCGTCTTCATACACCTTGTTCGAGGGGATATCCCCCGCGATGATCTTGCAGAAAAGACAGTTTTTATCCATAACGTTTCCCTCCAAATGGTTCGATATTTTATAACCGTGCCGCAAAAACAAGTACCGCGGCGCGGTTTTTCATTTTGTAAGAAGTGCCGCCTGCGCCCCCTGCCGCGCTTATTCTTCCCGCTCGGCGAGCAGTCCGTCCTCGAAGAGGGCGACGGCGCGCACGCGCACCTTTTGACCGGTCGGAACCCCGCCCGCGAGGTACAGGCGGATGTAATTTTCCGAATAGCCGACCGTGTAGCCGTTCTTTTCCTCTTCGGGAATCATCTCCAACGTTTTGCCGATGTGCGCCCGCTCGTACTCCTCGCGCAGTTCCCCGCCCAAGGCGAGCAGGCGGTGCAGCCGCTCCTTTTTGACGGCGGCGGGCAGCTCCTTCCATTTTGCGGCGTTCGTACCCGTGCGGCGGCTGTACGCGAAGCAATGGATCTGCGAAAACGCCGCCCGCCGCGCGAGCGAAAGCGTTTCCTCGAAATTTTCCTCCGTTTCCGTCGGGAAGCCCGCGATGATGTCGGTGGTGATCGCCGCGTCGGGGAAATACTCGCGGATGAGCGCCACGCGCGCGAGGTACTCCTCGCCCGTGTAGTGGCGGTTCATCTTTTTAAGCACCGCGTCCGAGCCGCTCTGCAGGGACAGATGGAACTGCGGCGCGAAGTCGCGCACCTGTTTTGCCGCCCGCAAAAGCTCGTCTGTAACGACGCCGACCTCCAAAGAGCCAAGACGTATGCGCGATTTCGCATCCCTGACGGCGAGGAGGAGTTCGGGCAGTCCCCGCTCCCCGTCGCGATAGGAGGAGATGTCGATACCCGTAATGACGCACTCGGCGGCATTGCATTGCAAGATTTCCGCCGCCGCGCTCTCAACCGTGCGCGAACGGCTCCTGCCGCGCAGGTACGGGATGATGCAGTAGGAGCAGAAATTGTTGCACCCGTCCTGAATTTTGACGAACGCGCGCGTTTTCAGCTGTACGGGCGCGGGGAGTTCGTCGTACTCCCTATCCGCCTCGTCGATGCGCACCTTCTCCGCCGCACCCGATGCGGGTATCGTTTGCGCGCCGCACGATACGGGTGCCGCCGCAAGGGGCAAGCCTTCGCCGCGGGCAAAGCCGTCGATGAGTTCCAGAATTTTGCCCTTCTGCCGCGCACCCGTGACGAGGGTGACGCTGCGCTTATCCGCGAACGCCGCGGGCGCCTTTTCCGCCGCGCAGCCGCACACGATGACGGGAGCCTCGGGCGAAACGGCGGCGATGCGCGCGATTGCCTGGCGCGACTTCTTTTCCGCCTCGCCCGTGACGGCGCAGGTATTCAGAATGTACAAGTCGGCGGGCACGAGCTCGTCCGAAACCTCCCAGCCGCGCTCGGAAAGCCCGCGCGCGAGCGAGCCGCTCTCGCAGCCGTTGACCTTGCAGCCGAGGGTGAAAACGACAGCCTTCTTCATGCCCATTCCCCCAGTTCGAACATTGCGGCGGAGAGGAAGGCGATCGCCGCCGTTTCCGCGCGCAGAATGCGCTTGCCGAGCGTGATGCCCGCAAAGCCCGCCGCCTTTGCCGCCGCGAACTCCTCCTCCGAAAAGCCGCCCTCGCTGCCCACGACGAGCGCCGTGCTGCCCGCGAGGGAATGGAGGTCAAAGTCGGACATATGCGCAAATTCGCAGGCGAACAGTTTATGTTCGTACCCTGCGCAGGAGGCGAGCGCCTTTTCCAGCGAGTCGTAATATTCGATATGCGGAACGGTGGCGCGCAGGCACTGCTTTGCCGCCTCGCGCGCGACCTTTTTCAGCCGTTCGAGCTTATTTTCGTTCATGTACGCGGCGCAAAAGCGGGAGGAAAACACGGCGATCTCCTTGGCGCCGAGTTCGGTCGCCTTCTGCACGACCAGCTCCGTTTTATCCCCTTTGAGCGCGCCGATGAGGAGTTTGACGGGCGTTTTCGCCTCCTTGTCGGAGGGGCGCCCGCCCACGACGCCGCACAGCATTTCGCCCTTGCCGATTTTGTTGACGACGGCGTCGTATTCGTTGCCGCTGCCGTCGAGCAGGACGATCTCGTCCCCCTCTTTGAGGCGCAGAACGTTTTTGGCGTGCGAATACTCATCGCCCGTCAAAGCCGTTTCCCGCGCTATTTTGTCGACATAAAATCTGCGTACCGTCGCCATAAAACTCCTTTTTTGCGGCTCTGCTTGCCGAAATTTTCCGTGAGCCTGCGGTTTTATATTTAAAATAATTAAAAAACAATTCCAAAAAACACTTAATCGCAGAAGGCTACGCTGAGTCTGATAAGTCCGAAATGCATACGTAAAGCAATAATTAAACCGACCGTTCAGCAAAACAAGTGCAGAACACGTAAAAAACAGCCGTATCACATTCAAAAAATATGCCTATGTCGAATTTTATAATATTGCAAATATATATTGTCAAAAAATGGCAGTTTTGAAATATTTTATTTGCAATACTCGTATACAGATTTAAAATAAGAAGGCAAAACAACGTAAATAAGGGATAAAATGCGGCCGTGCAGCATATTTATGCTGCACGACACACCTAAAATTATAATCTTAAAAGCAATAGCTTAAGAGCAAATGCACAACCAAAAATGCATAGTTTTATTTCTTTTTGATATTTGCCCCTGGAAATGTATCCATTATGGTAACTTCGTCATCATCTGTGTTACCATTTACGTCGGCCTTTGCAGTACCTTTAACTTTCTGATTTTCAGCAGCAGGCTTATCGGCAGAAGATTCATTGGAACTTTCCTTCCCCTCCCCTTCATGCAAACGATTTTTCTTTTTATAGTGACGATATATAAGGAATATAGTCACACAACCGGCCACAAGAAAAATAAGGCTGAACGGTATCAGTGTTGCAAGATTATCGGGAAAAAACCTCTTTGCTATCAGATACCCAAAAAATACTGAAAGTCCTATCCACACAACCCAGGCAAGATTAAAGCAAATTGCCTTTATTAAAAATTTTTTATCCATAACCCCCCTCTCATATCAGCGCAAAAAATGCATTATTAAGCGCTATATAATTTTTGTATAAAATGCACAATATGTTTCCCGTGAAACTTAAAGAAATCACATTGCGGCCGTCTTTTCAAAGTAATAAAACGTTTCGTCCTCACCGGTATATTTCATTCCGGCAGACAGCAAAGTCTTTTTACTGCGTTCGTTCTGCTTATAACATTTTGCTGTAACCTTTTCAATATCAAGTTCAAAAAATGCATAATGCATGAGCGTAAGCAACGATTCCTTGGCAAGTCCCATTCCTTCGTACTCAGGAAGCAGCCTTACCCCTATTTCGCAGTCATTGCGATATCCAAAGTTATGCAGCACAACTTCGCCCGCAAGCCTGTCCTCATAAAAGATACCAAAAGGCATCTCCTCTTTGTTTCTGAAATCTTCGCGGATACCCTTCATAAAGTATTCGGGTGTAGGTTCGCCGCTGTAATGTTCACGCCAGTTATAACCCCAATACTTATTGCGGTCTTCATCGTATTCAAGCTTGTAAAATGCAATTGCACTGAAATCGTCAATTTCCTTAATTACAACTCGTTCCGAATGGATTTCAGGAAGGTGGCTGACATTATCAATTGCTCTGTGAGGCAATACATTATATTTATCAACAAGCTCTATCGGGTTATACTGAAGTTTACTCTTTCGAAGTCCTGCGTCATTTGCGTCATCCTCACGATTGATAAACTTTACAGACTCGGTTACATTGTGTCTGGCAAATTCGTGCGATGTAGTAGGATAGATTCCTTCATATTCGGTAAGCGCTTTTTCAACGTGAACAACCAACTGGTCGCCGCATATTTCACCTACTGAATAGGAAACCAACTTTCCGCCAACACGCAGTCCTCCTGCTTTAAGTCCGAGTACGTCAATAAGCGATGTAAGCTTATATACGGAATCTAACTCCTCACGCGCCATTGTAGTGCCTTTTTCTATCTGGCGATGTGCAAATTCTTTAAGGAATGCATAGATTTCTTCCCCATCGGCAGAAGTAAGTTCGCAATACTGATAATCAGGATAAAGCTTTTTGAACTTGTTTACGTGATTACGCTGACCGGAAAACTTTTTACCTGCAAACGTAACAAAATCATCTGCATTATACAGATAATCTCTCCATCGACGCTTGTTGTTTATGCGAAGTTCCGAACCGTACCTCTTTGCAAACTTATAAAGCTTTTCTCTGGGTACGCAAGTATAGTGCAGGCGCATATTATTTTGTCTGCAATACTCTTCAATAGCATCAAGCGCACGGTCTTCAGCAGCATCATCATTGAGCGAAAGCGGATAATAAAAATATGCGTGCCCCTGGTAGTACTCTTTGGAAACAAAGCACCCCTCAACTTCTGTGAAATATTCAGCATAATAACCCTGCCACATCACCTTGAACGCAGCCGAATAGTCACTAAGATGAAGATTACATTCAGAAAAATAACGGGAATACTTGATTATGTCTTCAACAGTAAGTTTTTTAAACTCCATAATAATACAAGTCTCTTTTTATTTATTATTTTTTCCCCTTTTTTATAATTATACAGTAATATAGTGTGAATAGCAAGTATTAAAATATAAAATTTATTAAATATTTCTCCTACCCGAGCAATACATCAGCCCTCTTAACACCACATACAGTAAAAACTACCTCGTATTTTAAGCCTCTCAGAC
>ERZ1090878.1469-NODE-1474-length-11060-cov-8.279146_pt1 | contig 11060 bp, 9 predicted proteins | sample MGYA00478473_ERZ1090878 | MGnify/ENA primary metagenome ERZ1090878 (study PRJEB33644, sample SAMEA5815720) | chicken gut metagenome | biome: Chicken; feature: Gastrointestinal Tract; material: Caecum | place: Ireland | collected 2019-01-01 | study: A study of the... | reverse complement strand
AGCGGTACCCAACTGAACCCGTAAAAAGGTTTAGTTGGGTGCTTTTTTATACTTTTAACTTAATTTTGACGCGATATTCTTTCGGTTTCGATTTGAAAACGTGAGTATCGACGATAGAAAACGTAACGTTCGAATCGCTTCCGAGGTACGAACGCGTAACGGTCTTGCTCAGCGGCAACCGCGGGATGTGCTTCGACATAAGCACCTCCGGCTGCCCTTCGGAATACATACGCGCGGCGTTCGGCGCGCTTGCAGGCAAGCGTGAAGAACCTGCCGAAGTTTTTCCCGAAATGAACTGAATCCGGCGGAACAAAAATGCCGCGGGCAAACATAGTTTGCCCGCGGCTTTTTTATGTATTTACAAAAAACCCGCGCATATGGCGCAATTACCGCAAGTTTCCGCCGTTACACGCCCTCTGCGATGCGCAGTGCGGCAGCTTTCACCTTTTCGCGCAGCACCTCGGGCGAGATCACCTTCACGCCCCCGCCGAAGGCGAGTATCTTGCTCACCAGTCCGTCGTCGTCGGGCACGGAAAGCTCGGCCACGAATTTGTTCCCGCGCGGCTCTATGTTGTCTATGCCCAGCCATTCCTCTGCGTCGGGCAGTTTTTCCTTTTCTATCTCCAGCTTTATCTCGGCAAGTTCGTCAGAACGGTAACTGAAGTTGAGCGGTATGTCCTCGCGCGTGATCTTTTTCGGCGTGAACTGTTTTCCGGTGAAGCTCGCGCTCTTTATCCTTGCTATCTTGAACAGCCGGAACTCCTGCCGCGTATGGCAGAAAGCGTAGACATACCAGATGTTCTGCTTGAACACCAGCACGTGCGGGTCTATTATCCTGCGGCTGTGCACGCCCTCGCGCGAGATGTAGTCGATGTCCAGGCACAGACTCTCTTTTACCGCCCGCTCGCACACCTGCATCTTGTCGGAAAACCGCTTGGTGTCCCCCCAGGAGCCGCCGTCCACTATGATGCTGCCGCTCACCGAAGCGTCTACGCGCTCATCCTTTATCTGCCGCCTGAGTTTTTCCAGCGCGTCCTCTACGGCTGGTTCGTTCACCTGCGAGGCCATCGCCGTCAGCGCATTCACCGTTGCCTCATATTCCTTTTTAGTAAAGTAACCCGCGGGCAGGCGGTAGGTGTCGGCTATGGAGATACCGCCGTACCTGCCCCGCGTGACGTCTATGGGTATGTCTGCGACCGTCAGTTCCTCGATGTAGCGGTATACGCTGCGCATGGAAATTTCGTACCTGTCGGCTATCTGCCTTGCGGTCAGCTTCCTGCGCGCGAGCAGCAGCGTGAGTATCTTTACCATTATCTGATATATTTCATGAAAACGCCTCCCGACGGTTATAAAACCTGTCCGAAGTCAATATACATATGAACGCGGACAGTTCCCGAAAAAATTTTTTATAAAATTCTGAAAAAATTTTATCATATATGACAATAGTTGTCAACTATAATCTGTATAATATCGGGTGTAACAACAGAGGGAGGCGATCATATGACGTATTTTTGCTATGTAGAGAGGCAGAAGGAGAGGGTACGCGGCGCAAGAAAGGCGAAGGCCGCAGTTTACCTGCGCGAACAGGAGTATGAATTTGCGCATGCCGCACATTCGTCTGCCGCGCCTGTAAGCGCGGAAAAGCTCAGTGCGCATCTGATGTCCGAGCTGAGCGCGATGAAGGGGCTCAACCGCCGCGAGCGCGAGCTGTGCGCGCATGCATGAAGCGCCGCCGCGGCACGGCCGCGGCGGCACATCGTTCAAAGTTTCTTATAGCTGCGGCGCGGGCATTTATCCGCCGCGCCTTTTGACCACCAGCCGTTCGGTGAGCGCCACGAGCGCATACATCCCGCCCGCCAGCACGAGCAGTATGAACGTGGCCGCCATCACGAGGTCCAGCCTGAACACCTGCCCGCCGTAGACTATAAGGTAGCCCAGCCCCGCGCGCGAAACGATGTATTCGCCCATGATGGAGCCGATCCACGCCAGCCCTACCGCTACTTTCAGCGTGTTCATGAACGCCGGCAGCGAGGCGGGTATGACCAGCTTTGTCAGTATCGCCGCCTTGCCCGCGCCCATCGAGCGCATGAGCAGCAGTTTGGTCTTATCCACCGCTACAAATCCCGCCAGCATGTTCATTATGCAGACAATTATGCTTATCAGTATCGTCATGAAGATGATCGCGGTATATCCCGTGCCCATCCAGATGATTATCAGCGGGCCCAGCGCTATCTTCGGCAGCGCGTTGAGCACAACTATATACGGTTCGAATATGCTGCGGGCGCTCTCGTTCAGCCACAGCAGCACGGCGATCAGGTAGCCCGCCGCCACGGCTATCACAAAGCCGACGGCCGTCTCCATCAGCGTCACGCCTATGTGATAAAACAGCGCCCCGTCCTCGGCAAGGTCGGCTATCGTCGTTATCACCCGCGAGGGCGAGCTGGTTATGAACGGGTCGAACACGCCCACCTGAGCAAACAGTTCCCACAGTCCCACAACGGCTATAAGTATTGCGGCGCGCACAGTGTGCACGATTATTTTGCGCCGCTTTATCTTTTTAAGGTACAGCGCGTGCCGCGCTGAAATTTTTTCTTTCATCTAATTATACTTCATCTGCGTTATTTGCGGCATATTGCCGCTCCGATTCAAAGTAATTATATGCCCAGCTCTCCGCGCAGCGTCTCGAACGTCGCGGCGAATTTCCCGCTCGCCCTTCTCGATTTGGGACTGCCGTCGCCAAAGTCGATGCAGTGCTCGCCCACGACCGTAGCCGGCCGCGCCGAAAGGGAGATCACCTTGTCTGAAAGGGATATGGCCTCCGAGATGTCGTGCGTGACCAGAAGGGCGGTCTTGTGCTCGCTCTTTATTATGGCGTGCACGTCGTCGCACACCGCCAGCCTCGTCTGGTAATCGAGCGCGGAGAACGGTTCGTCTAACAGCAGCGTGTCTGGCTGGGCGGCAAGCGTGCGTATCAGTGCCACGCGCTGCCTCATTCCGCCCGAAAGCTGAGGAGGAGTCTTTTTCAGAAATTCTTTAAGCCCGTATTTTTCGGCAAGCGCCAGCGCGTTTTCGCGCATCTCGCGCGTGTTTCTGTGCTTTACTTCCAGCGGCAGGAATATGTTCTGTTCCACCGTGCGCCACGGGAACAGCGCATCCGTCTGCAACATGTATCCGAAATGTCCGCCGCCGCGCGCCACCTTTCCGCCGGAGGGAGTTATCAGTCCCGCCGCAAGCGAGAGTATGGTCGATTTGCCACATCCCGACGGGCCTATCAGCGAAACGAACTGTCCGTCTTCAACCGCAAACGTCAGGTCGCGGATTGCCTCCGTCTCGCCGGCGGGCGTGTGGTAGGAGTAGCTTACCCCTTCAAACGAAAGGCTCATGCATACACTTCCGAATAGACCTTCACCGCGGCTTCCGTCAGCACGAGGTCGTCAAATGCCACGCGGCGTTCAAGCTCGCCAGAATTTTCTATCACGTCCTGCAGCCTTTCAAACGCTTCGGGGCGCATAGCCATGTTGGTCACCCAGGCGTCTATGTCCTTATAGGCCTGCACGGAATTGGCTATGCTCGCTTCGGGCGTGCCGTCAAAGTAGGGGGTAAGATATTTCGCCACCGTCGCGGCGTCGTTCTCTATGGTGAACTTTATCGCCTTCGTCACGGCGCGCAGCAGTCCCTCTATCTTTTCGGGGTTTTTATCTATATAGCTCTGTTTTGCGGAAAAGCAGGTATAGGGTATCTCGCCCGACTGCGCCCCCACGGAAGCTACGATATAGCCCTTGCCCTCGGCCTGGTAGTCGCTCGCCGTCGGTTCGAACATGGTGCAGTAGTCGGCTATGCCGCTCTCGAATGCCGCCGTCATATAGTTGAAGTCCACGTCGTAGTTGAGCGAGGCGTCCACGCCCAGTTCCTCTATCACGTATTCGAACGTCATTGCGGGCACGCCGCCCTTCCTGCCTGCAAGTATCTCCTTGCCGTCTAAATCGCTCCACTTAAAGTCCGGCTCGGGCGTGCGCGCCACCAGAAAGCTGCCGTCGCGCTTGGTCAGCTGCCCGAACACTTTCGGCGCGTCCGAAGAGCCGCCTATCTCTACATACAGTGCCGCCTCGGGGCCGCAGAACCCTACGTCCGCCGCGCCCGAAAGCACGGCCGCCATGGTGTTGTCGGCGCCGCCGCCGTTGGTGAATTCTACCGAAAATCCCTCGTCTTCGTAGTATCCGAGCGCCTCGGCAAGATACATCGGCGCATAGAACACCGAGTGCGTTACTTCGTTTATTTTAAGTACGTTTTCGCCCTGTTTGCAGCCCGCGGGCAGCATCAGTACGGTGACCGTCGCGGCGGCCGCGGCTATAAAAGAGATCAGTTTGTTTTTCATAGGACCTGCCTTAAAAATTTTTATGCTACATACTATGCCGCGGCCGTTATGTTTGACAACGGCGGCGATTTTGTTTATAATCAATAGCAGGTCAAAATCCCGGTCGGAAACGGGTCATTGTGCCCTTTTAAGGGCTTATACATCACGGAAATACACAAAAAGAGGTCTGTTATGGAAAAATCTTACGATCCCAAATCGTTCGAGGACGAGATATATAAGGAGTGGGAAGATGAGGGGTGCTTCCGCGCCGAGCGCGACGACAACAAAGTGCCCTTCACCATAATGATGCCACCGCCCAACATAACGGGCCAGCTGCACATGGGCCACGCGCTTGACGAGACCTATCAGGATACCCTCATAAGGTTCAAGCGCATGCAGGGTTACTGCGCGCTCTGGCTGCCCGGCACCGACCACGCCTCTATCGCCACCGAAGTCAAGATAGTCGAACAGCTCAGAAAACAGGGCATAGAAAAGGACAGTCTCACCCGCGAAGAGTTCCTTAAATACGCATGGGAGTGGAAGGAAAAGTACGGCGGCAGGATTGTCGAGCAGCTCAAAAAACTGGGCGCCTCCTGCGACTGGTCGCGCCTTGCCTTCACCATGGACGAAAAGTGCTCGCGCGCGGTGCGCGAGGTGTTTGTCAACCTCTACAACAAGGGCCTCATCTATCACGGCAACAGGATAATCAACTGGTGCCCCGAATGCCGCACGGCGCTCTCTGACGCCGAGGTGGAGTACGTCGACGAAAACTCCTTCTTCTGGCACATCAAATACTTTATCGAAGGTTCGGATACCGAGGGACTGATCGTCGCCACCACCCGTCCCGAAACGATGTTCGGCGATACCGCTGTGGCGGTAAACCCCGACGACGAGCGGTATAAAAAGTATATCGGCAAAAACGTCGTCTTGCCCATTATAAACAAGCCCATACCCGTCGTAGCCGACGAGCACGCCGACATGACCTTCGGCACGGGCTGCGTAAAGATAACGCCCGCGCACGACCCCAACGACTTCGAGGTCGGCCTGCGCCACGGCCTGCCCGTCGTAAAAGTGATGAACGAAGACGGCACGATGAACGAACTTGCGGGCAAGTTCTGCGGCATGGAGCGTTTCGAGTGCCGCAAGGCGGTGGTGGAGGAGCTCAAAGCGCTCGGCAACCTTGTAAAGACCGAGCCCCACACCCACAGCGTGGGCCACTGCTACCGTTGCCACACCACCATAGAGCCGATGGTCTCCAAGCAGTGGTTCGTAAAGATGAAGCCGCTCGCACGCCCCGCGATAAACGCCGTGCTCGATAAAAAGACGACTTTTATCCCCGAAAGGTTTGCAAAGATCTATTATAACTGGATGGAGAACGTAAAGGACTGGTGCATTTCCCGCCAGCTGTGGTGGGGGCACAGGATACCCATCTGGTACTGCGACGACTGCGGCGAGGTCATCTGCTCCAAGGAGGACCCCTCCGTATGCCCCAAGTGCGGCAGCGCACATATCCGTCAGGACGAGGACGTGCTCGACACCTGGTTCTCTTCGGCGCTGTGGCCGTTCTCCACTCTCGGTTTCCCCGAAGATACCTCCGACCTCGAATACTTCTATCCCACCGACGTTTTAGTCACGGGCTACGACATAATCTTCTTCTGGGTCGCCCGCATGATCTTTTCGGGCATAGAGCATATGCACAAGGTTCCCTTCCGCTATGTGCTCATGCACGGCATCGTGCGCGACGAACAGGGCAGGAAGATGTCCAAATCGCTCGGCAACGGCATCGACCCGCTCGTTATAATCGAAAAATACGGCGCCGACGCGCTGCGCTTCTCGCTGCTGCAGGGCGTTGCCACGGGCAATGATATCCGTTATTCCGATGCCAAGGTGCAATCTGCCGCGGCGTTCATAAACAAGATCTGGAACGCCAGCCGCTACGTAATAACAAACTGCGAAGGCAGGCAGATAAAGCCGATAGAGGAAGTAAAGCTCGGCCATGCCGATAAGTGGATAATCTCGAAATTGCAGTCGGCCATAAGGGACGTTACGCTCGCGCTCGACAAGTTCGAGCTCGGCATCGCCCTTGAGACGGCGCACGACTTCATGTGGGACGACTTCTGCGACTGGTATATAGAACTCACCAAGTCTGCGCTGTGGTCTGAAGACGAGGGCAAAAAGGACGGCGCGCTTGCCGTGCTCGTGCACGTGCTCAAAGACGCGCTCAAACTGCTGCACCCGTTCGTGCCCTTCGTCACCGAAAAGATATGGTCTGAAATGCCCGGGACGAGCGGCAGGATAATGCTTTCGGACTATCCCCGCTACAACTCCCGCCGCACCTACCGCAAGCCCGCTCAGGCGTTTGAGGGCGTCATGGACGTAATAAAGGCGGTGCGCGCGCTCAAGACGGAGACGGGCTGCGCCCCTTCAAAAAAGGTAACGCTCTACCTCGTCACCAACGCAAAACACGTGATAAACGCCAACGCCGAAAGCATCAAGCGGCTGGCCGGCGCATCCGAAATAAGGTTCATAGATTCCGCCGAGGAGGCGGGCGAGGGCGCCGCCGCAAAGGTAGTAGGCTGCGCAACCGTGCTCGTGCCCATGGGCGAGCTGGTGGATGCCTGCAAGGAGCGTGCAAGGCTTGAAGGCGAGCTGGAAAAGGTCATGGCGGAGATACGCCGCGCCGACGGCAAGCTGCACAACAGCGGCTTCGTCTCCAAGGCGCCCAAAAAGCTCGTCGACGAAGAGCGCGCAAAGCTGGAAAAATACCTTGAAATGAAGGAGAGGATAGAGGGGCAGCTGAAATCGCTTTGAGCGTCGGCCGCATTCCCCGAATGGTGATTCTATGACAATAAGAGAGATAGCGGAGAAGGACAGGGCGGAGTACCTGGCCATGTCTGCCGAGTTTTATTCCTCGCCCGCGGTGCTGCGCGATATCCCCGCCGAATTCCGCAAGCGCGCTTTTGAACAGTTTCTCGAAGGTGGCCTTGCAAAGTGTTTCATCTTCGAATGCGGCGGCGCTCCCGCAGGTTACGGCGTCATCTGCTTTTGCTATTCGCAGGAGGCGGGCGGCAGGTGCGTGATTTTCGACGAAATTTTCGTAAAGCCTGAATACCGCTCGCAGGGCTTCGGCAGGGCGTTCTTCGATTTCGTGTTCAAAAACTATCCCGCGCCGCGCTACCTTCTGGAGATCGAGCCGGAAAATGTGCGCGCCCGCAGTCTTTACGAAAGGCTGGGCTTTGCGCCGCTCGGCTATATCAGGATGATAAAAGATAATAACAAGTAATTTTTCAGTGCGTTGATTGCGGCATATTCCGCGGTCAATTTGTAAAATTTTGCAAAATTCAATAATTTATTGCGCGGCAGGGTATTGTAATTTGCCGCGCATTTTGCTATAATTCAATCGGGGGCCGATAAAGTACCGTCAGGGAGGGCAATACAATGAAAAGATTTATTGTTTCCGCCGTTGCTTTTGCAATGGCTGCGGCCGTGACCGCGCTCGGCGGCTGCGAATATATCGAGCGCATAATAGGGCACGAACACGATATGACGTTCGTCGCCGAAAGGCAGGCCACGTGCACCGAGGCGGGCAACGTAGCCTACTATCACTGTTCGGTGTGCGACGGCAACTTTGCCGACGAGTTCGGCGGAGAGCCGCTCTCCTCGGTATCCGTGCGCGCGCTCGGGCACGACCTTGACTACGTTGCGGCAGAGAGCTCCACCTGCACGGTAAACGGACATGAGAGCTACTGGCAGTGTTCGCGCTGCGGTAATATGTTCGACGACGAGGAGGGCGAAAGGCAGCTCACCGAGGATGAGGTGCTGCGCGAGCTTGCCGCCCACACGTTTGACGCGGACGCGTGGCAGCACGACCCTCTGACGCACTGGAACGAGTGCTCCGTCTGTCACGGTCATCTCAACGCCGCCGCGCACGACGAAAGCGGCGAAAACGGCGCCTGCACCGTCTGCGGCTATGCAAGAGGCGAAAACGACCCCGCGGCGGGCAACGAAGAGGACATAATCTCTGCCGACCTCTCCATCCATTTCATCGCGCCTACGGTAAAGGCGAGCGGCGACAGCGCGCTCATTAAGGCGGGCGACACCGAAGTGCTGGTGGACGCAGGCCCCAACAAGGGCAACACGCAGACCATAAAGGACTACATAGACAGATACTGCACCGACGGCGTGCTCGAATACGTGATAGTCACTCATGCCGACGGCGACCATATCCTCGGCATGATAGGAAGCAGTTCGGGCGGCAGCTATAACGGCATACTTTACAGTTACGACATAGAGACGCTCATCACCTTCGACAGGACCAACAAGGAACTGCTGACGGAGGCGGGCAAGCCTTCCGATTACAGCGACTACCTCGACGCGGTGGAATACGCCCGCTCGCAGGGTACCGCGGTATATACCGGGCTGGAGTGCTGGAATAATGAAAACGGCGCGCGGCGCACCTATTACCTCGACGAAGAGCAGACCATCTCGCTGAACATACTCTACAACTACTACTACGAAAACGACAGCTCCGACGAGAACAACTACTCGGTATGTTTCCTGCTCACGCAGCAGGCGGCAGACGGCGAGCATAACTATCTGTTCACCGGCGATCTGGAAGAGGACGGCGAGGAGCGGCTGGTGCAGAACAACGACCTGCCCGAAGTCGACCTCTACAAGGCGGGTCACCACGGCAGCAAGACATCCTCGAACAACTGTCTGCTCGAGGTGATAAAGCCCAAGCACATAGCGGTGTGCTGCTGCGCGGGCTACAATCAGCATCATTCCGCCGAAGAGAACACTTTCCCCACGCAGGCGTTCATCGACAGGGCGGGCATGTACACCGATTCCATATATGTCACCATAACTTACGAAGACAGCGACGCCGTGCCCATGAACGGCGACATCGTGTTCTACTACGGCATGGCCGGGGACGAGGAGCAGGGCAGCCTGAAGCTGTGGTGTTCAAACAACAGCATAAAACTTAAAGACACCGAATGGTTTGCCGAAAACAGGACGTGGCCGCAGGGCGGCGTATGATCGCGGCTCAAACGTAAAGCGGCGGCGCGGCGTATGCGCCGCCGCTTTTACTTGTTTATATTGACCTTACGGCCTTAATGTGGTAGAATATAATTGTAAAGCAGGTTCGGCCTGCTGTTTAAGGAGAGAAGATGAAAAAACCCGTACCGTTCGACTTTTCGTTAAAGCCCAAAAATCCCAACGCGCTGTTCATGGGCATACTGAAGCACTTCGTCGCCTATCCCGATATGCGCCGCAGGCACTTCGAATGCGAGTACATAAACATGGAGGGCATAAAGCCGCCCTATTTTTTGCTGTGCAACCACGCCAGCGAAATGGACTTCCGCATACTTTATGCCGCGATAAGGCCGCACAACCCCAACTATGTTGTGGCGATAGACGCCATGCGCGATAACGGCATAGGCCTCATGCGGTTTGCAGGCGGCATAGGCAAGCGCAAGTTCATTCAGGATATGCACCTTATCCGCAACATGAAGTATTGCGTGGACGAGCTTAAAAACATAATATGCGTCTATCCGGAGGCGCGCTACACCTTCGACGGCACGCAGTGTTACATTCCGCCCTCTGTGGGCAAAATGGCAAAGCTGCTTAAAGTGCCCGTGGTGCTGCTGATGGCGGAGGGCAACTTTATCTGCTGCCCGCAGTGGAACAAGGACAGGTTCTATAAGCGCCCTGCGCCCTGCAAGGCAAAGCTCATCTGCGTTGCCGACGCCGGTGAGGTGAATTCGCTCTCTGCCGAAGAGATAAACGCGCGCATCGCAAAGGAATTTGTTTACGACGACTTTGCCTATCAGTACCAAAACAAGATATCCCTCACGTTCGCCCAAAGGGCGCGCGGGCTGCACCGCATACTCTATCAGTGCTGCGAATGCGGAACGGAGTTCGAGATGTATTCTTCGGGCACCACGCTCGAGTGCAGGCACTGCGGCAAAAAGTGGGAGATGACCGAATACGGAAGGCTGGAGGCGCACGAGGGCGCCACCCGCTTTGCGCACATACCCGACTGGTACCGCTGGGAGCGCGAAAACGTGTTTGCCGAGGTGGAGGCGGGCACCTATTGCATAGAGGACGACGTTACGGTGCATACCCTGCCCAAGAGCAGGTATTACGACCAGGGCACGGGCAGGTTCCGCCAGGACATGACGGGCACTCACTTTTGGTGCAGGTATTACGGCGAGGACTTCGAAATGCACCTCGCGCCCAACCAGCTGGAGAGCGTGCACATAGAGTTCGGCTACCGCGACAGAAAAACGCGGGAAGTTTTCGGCGACTGCCTCGACATCTCCAAGCCGGACGACAGTTTCTGGCTGCATCCCGTAAACATCCGCGACTGCATAATGAAGATATCCATCGCCACCGAGGCGCTCTATCAGCGCGAACACAGACGTATAAAGCACGAACGGCAGGCAAAACGGCAGCCTTGAAGTTTTCGGTATGCAAAAGCCGTAAGCGTTGGTTGCCGCAAAATCGGTAAGCATGGCGCGTCACGCATAGTCTTTGCTCGCAAGAGTTATTGCAGACCATAGTCAGGCGCTTGCGGCATAAAACCCGCATTGCGCGGTGCTGCGACAATGTTGCAAACAATAAAAAATAATCAATAAAAATAAAAAAGAGCAAAGGTTGCCTTTGCTCTTTTTTACGTAAATTTTCGTCAGTCAAAATGTATGTC
>ERZ1090878.1458-NODE-1463-length-11130-cov-4.515214_pt1 | contig 11130 bp, 17 predicted proteins | sample MGYA00478473_ERZ1090878 | MGnify/ENA primary metagenome ERZ1090878 (study PRJEB33644, sample SAMEA5815720) | chicken gut metagenome | biome: Chicken; feature: Gastrointestinal Tract; material: Caecum | place: Ireland | collected 2019-01-01 | study: A study of... | reverse complement strand
GAGTTCCGTTTCTGCTCCAAATGCGATGGAAACTATGAATATTGCCAGGATCACCTGTTTACACATGAACATGTGAAATAGGCAGGATGCCGGACATGGATTTTTCATAGCGTTGATAAAGCAGACGCAATACGCATCTGCTTTTATATATTATATTTTAATGCTTATATATTTTAAGAAGGAGAGTATCAGAATTGATGAAAAAGACAAAAGTTGTTTGCACGATGGGACCTAATACGAATGACAGAGAGCTTATGAAAAAGCTGATAGAGAATGGCATGGATGTGGCTCGTTTCAATTTTTCGCACGGCGACCATGAGGAGCAGAAAGGCAGAATGGACCTTCTCAAAGAGCTTAGAGCCGAACTCCATACGAACACAGCGATCCTCCTTGATACTAAGGGACCGGAAATCCGCACGGGTGTGCTGAAAGACGGTAAAAAGATCACTCTGGAAACAGGAGCGCAGTTTACGCTGACAGTGGATGAGATCGTAGGAGATCAAGACAGAGTGTCCATTAGCTATGAAGGTCTTGTACAGGATGTAGATGCAGGAAAACTCATCCTGATCGATGACGGTCTGATCGGACTGAAGGTGATTTCAAAGACAGAGAGGGATATTGTCTGTGAAGTTGTCAATGGCGGCGAATTAGGAGAGAAAAAAGGCGTGAATGTACCGAATGTGGCAGTGCGCCTTCCTGCGATCACAGAGAAGGATAAAGACGATATCCGTTTCGGTGTGGAGCAGGGAATCGATTTTATCGCGGCTTCTTTTGTGAGAAATGCAGAGTGCGTGCTTGAGATCAAGGCATACTTAAAAGAACTCGGTGCGCCGTATATTCCGATCATCGCAAAAATTGAAAATGCGGAAGGTATTAAAAATATCGATGAGATCATCCGCGCGGCGGACGGCATTATGGTTGCCCGCGGAGACCTTGGAGTGGAGATCCCGGCTGAGGAAGTACCGTATCTGCAGAAAATGCTGATCCAGAAGTGCAACAGTAACTTTAAGACAGTCATCACTGCTACGCAGATGCTTGATTCCATGATGAGAAACCCGCGCCCGACAAGAGCGGAAGTAACAGATGTCGCCAACGCAGTATATGACGGCACGGACGCAGTGATGCTTTCCGGCGAGACGGCTCAGGGTAAGTACCCGCTGGAAGCACTTCAGATGATGGTTCATATTATTGAAAGTACAGAACAGCATTTGGATTATGAAACAATACTGGATAAGACGGGCGGACATTTAAAGAAAGGCCTGGACAGCGCTGTCGGATATTCTTCCGTACTGGCGGCTGCGAATCTGAATGCAAAATGCATTATCACGCCGTCTGTTTCGGGAGCTACGACAAGAGTTGTATCCAATTTGAGACCAAGACAGGTGATTCTCGGCGTTACCCCAAATGAGCGGACTTTAAGGAGAATGTCCATCTACTGGGGCGTGGTTCCGATCAAATCCAGGGAGTTTAATACAACAGACGATATCTGTGATGGAGCTATCGAACTGGCGAAGGTAAAACAGTATGCAGAGACCGGCGACGTGGTCGTGCTCACAGCGGGCATTCCTTCCCCGAATGTCAAACAGGAGCGGAGCGCGGCAAGCAACATGATGAGGATCGCGACGGTAGAATAAGGCAGGGAAGTATACAGAGACCTGATAATAATGACAATATAAAAGTTTTTATTTCCCGCGGAGAATGACATACCGGCATTTTCCGCGGGTTTTGTATGTGAAATAATTGTTGACAGTGCGATGGAAGTGTAATATAGTGTTCCTGAAAAGAACTACTAAAATAAACATAACGAAAGAGGCGGCATATGGAGGATCACAGGGCATCGGAATATCTGATGCATTTCGGGCTCTCAAGGCAGGAAGCGATTGTCTATGAGCGTCTGCTTTCCGGAGGAAAGCAGACGGGATATGAGATTGCCAGAGGTACGGGAATCTCCAGGTCTAACGCTTATACATCCCTTGCGGCCCTTGTGGAAAAGGGAGCGGCTTATCTGGTAGAGGAATCTGCGAGAAAATATATCCCGGTCCGTCCGGAGGAATTCTGCGGGAGCAGGATCCGCAGGATGGAGGAAGAAAAACGCTGGCTGTGTCTGAATCTGCCCCGGGAGGAATCAGAAGAAGAAGGATATATCACAGTGGATGGAGAAGACAACATCCGGGACAGGATCTGCTGTCTTCTGGAGAGCGCTGAGGAAAGGGTTTATCTTTCCTGTTCAGCGGCATGTCTGGAACAACTGCGAGAACGTCTGTCTCATCTGGCTGAAAGAGGAAGGAAGATTGTACTCATCACGGACAATGAGTTTTGTTTTGATGGTGCGCTTGTGTATGTGACGGATGCAAAGGAAAACCAGATCGGGTTGATTACTGATTCCAGATATGTACTGTCGGGAGAGTATGGACCGGGCAGTATGAATACCTGTCTGTATTCGGGACAGAAGAATTTTGTAAAAATTTTTAAGACTGCTCTGGCAAATGAGATCGAACTTATAAAGATACGAAAAGGAGAAAGAAAAAAATGATTAAAAAACCGTTTGTTACAAAGGGACAGATCGAAGAGATCACAAAAACATATCCTACGCCTTTCCATCTGTACGATGAGAGAGGAATCAGAGAAAATGTCAAGGCGTTAAAAGAGGCGTTTTCATGGAACAAGGGATACAAGGAATATTTTGCTGTAAAGGCGACCCCGAATCCCTTCCTGATCCAGATTTTAAAGGAGTATGGCTGCGGCTGCGACTGTTCTTCCTACACAGAACTCATGCTCTCGGACGCCATGGACATCAGAGGTGCAGATATTATGTTTTCATCCAATGACACGCCGGCAGAGGATTTCGCACTGGCGGAGAAGCTGGGCGCGATCATCAATCTGGATGACATCACCCATATTGATTTCCTTGAGAAGACGATCGGATATATCCCGGAAACGATCAGCTGCCGTTACAATCCGGGCGGACTTTTCAAGATCAGCAATGACATCATGGACAACCCGGGAGATGCTAAGTACGGTATGACAACTGAACAGATCCTTGAGGCGTATAAGATTTTAAAAAGCAAAGGCGCAAAAGAGTTCGGGCTCCACGCATTCCTTGCCAGCAATACAGTGACAAATGACTATTACCCGATGCTTGCGAAGGTGCTCTTTGAACAGGCGGTGAGGCTCTCTAAAGAGGCCGGAGTGCACATCAAGTTTATCAATCTTTCCGGCGGGATCGGAATCCCGTACAGACCGGATCAGGAGCCGAACGATATCCGCGCCATTGGCGAAGGGGTCAGAAAGGTATACGAGGAAGTGCTTGTCCCGGCAGGGATGGGGGATGTGGAGATCTACACTGAGCTGGGGCGCTACATGATGGGACCGTATGGCTGCCTTGTGACAAAGGCGATACATGAAAAACATACGCATAAGGATTATATTGGTGTAGACGCATGTGCGGTGAACCTGATGCGTCCGGCAATGTACGGCGCGTATCATCATATCACAGTGCTTGGGAAGGAAGATGCGCCCTGCGACCATAAATATGATGTGACGGGTTCCCTGTGCGAGAATAATGACAAGTTCGCGATCGATAGGATGCTTCCGGAGATCGAAACGGGCGATTATCTTGTGATCCATGATACCGGGGCGCACGGATTTGCAATGGGATATAACTATAACGGAAAGCTGAAATCAGCAGAGCTTCTTCTGAAAGAGGACGGCAGCGTGCAGCTGATCCGCCGCGCAGAGAAACCGGCAGATTATTTTGCGACTTTTGACTGCTTTGAGATTGGGAAAAAGCTTATCGGAGAGAAAAACTGACTCGCGGATGTAAGGGAAATTGCCGTTGATAAAACAGAAAAATGTTGCAATGGGATTGTACAAGTGATATAATCAGATTTGGCTTCCACAGGAAGCCGATTAAGCGGATGTGGCGGAATGGCAGACGCACAAGACTCAAAATCTTGCGGGGGTGACCTCGTGTGGGTTCAAGTCCCACCATCCGCATTGAATGAAATCCCGGAGATGCTGAAAATACCAGTATTTCCGGGATTTCCTTTTACCGACCGAAAGAAAAGGGGGCACAAAAGGGGCAAATTTATAAAAGTTTGACATTTCGAATCTGCTCGTTCTCTTGCTCTTTAAGTCTTTTCGTGATATGGAGATAGATCTCCCGTGTAACTTTTGAGTCCGCATGCCCAAGCCTTCGAGATATGGCAGTCTCCTTCATCCCATGCTCAAACATCAGGCTTGCATGTGTGTGGCGCAGGGTATGAGGAGTGATACGTCTGCCGATCGATTTTAGTGCATTTTCCTGCAGATATTTGTTATAGGTGTAAAAACTCGCATGCTTCCCTTTTTCTCCGGGAAAAACCAGGTTCCCGGACGTTATAGAGGCGATTGAGCAGGCAAGAGCTTCGGCGGCGATTCTCCGGCAGAGGCGATACAGCTCATCCTGCATATATACATCCCGGATCGAGGTGCGCGTTTTGGGAGTAGTTACGACATCATTGACGGTATCGTAGTTTTTCGAGACGTGGATCACGCGCTCGCGAAGATCCAGATCGGAAATAGTCAGGGCAGCAGCCTCTCCGAATCTTAAGCCGGACAACACGAGAAATTCCGTCAGGTTTTTCCACTCGGTCACTTTCATTGCATCGAGAAGTGCAGAGACCTCATCTCCCTCAAGGAATTTATCTTCTATATTCGCCCGGTGCTGCGCGTCCAAGAAGCGTTCCAACTTTCCGAGATAGGAGATATCCTTCACATAATCATTCTGATACCCCCACCTGAGCAGAGCTTTCAGCCTGACAAGATGCTCATTCAGCGTACCGAAACCTTTCCCGGTTGCAAGCATAGATTTCCGGATATATCCGGCGTTCAGGGAGCTAAGCAGTGTATCTGCGCCCAGGATGCCTTTCAATGTTTCACACGCAAAATAGTTCCTTTTCCATGTGGACGCTTTGACGGTTTTCTTCTGTTCCTCCCGATACTTCTCTACCAGATCGGAGAGGGTCATGTTATCCGGCTCGCTGTCTGCCTGCCGGATCTTCTCTGAGAGCGCTGCCTGAGCCTGCTTACGGGCCTGTGCGGTATTTTTATCCAAGACGATGGATACACGCTTATATTTGCCTGTCAGCGGGTCCGTGTAGCGCTCAATGAATTTGTACTTTCCTTTCCTGGTCTGTTCTACCCACATATCATCATCTCCTTTAAAATTGGGTATAAAAATAACAGCCTGTGAACTGTTCGGAAATTTCGAATAGTTCGCTTGCGTGGCTGCCCCGAAGATGATACAATATTCCTGTCACAGATTTGCATACCTCCGGGTATGTGTTGAACCGTTCGGTATTACCAGTACCGGGCGGTTTTGCTTATTAAAATATAGCGCTGTAAATAGATGCGTTATTAGATTGCAAACTATTTAGGTCACCAAGTTCTGAGGGGATATCGTTAAAATAATAATAAGTGTCTTCTTTGTCCAAATCTGAAGTTTCCCCATCATCATTTACATATTCGTAGGTGCCGCCTTGTTTGACATGAATGGATAAACTAATATGCTCGCCGGCCAAGCTATATCTATAATTATCGAGTTGATAAACCATAACCTTAAAATTATCGGACGAATAAAAACTTTCTCTCAAAGATAGATTTTCGGAATCGAAATCATTTTGCTCACTGTCGACCGACAGACTAACCCGTAGGGGCTGCTCAAAAAGAGAAGAGGCATTTACAGCCGTGGATTCATCACTCTTGAACCAATACAAATCTTCGTCGGACATATCATTCATATCGAAAAACAAAATGACAAATAAACTTTTAGCATATCCATCAAAAGAATGTTCGTAAAATTCTATCTTATCCAGCGAAAAAGATGTATTATCATAAGCGATCTTACGTGGGAATGATTCGAAATTATAAGTATCGCCTCTTTCGTCATGAGTGATTGTGGTACCATCATCCTCTGTTTCTTGCGTAGGACCGGACGAAGAGCATCCTGGTAAAAGCAAAATAAGCAATACGAGAAATAATGACAGTTTCTTTTTCATAAACTTCCTCTCTTTCCCCGAGAAACACCACATAGATATATAATCCACACGGGAATCATATACAAATTACCAAAACTTACCAGCACCATTTTCCATAAGTTTCCGAAAACTAAATTGTTTATTTATCAGGAACAGGTGTGGCGAATAAAGTTATCAACAAGTTATCCACATAGTTACCAACAAAATAATCGAACAAATGTTCTGAAACACCTTGACCATATGTGATCAGTAATGATAAGATTCACACAAGGGGAATAGAACGGCAGTTCGAGTACGGAGGTCTACATATGGAACAATTAAAAAACCTATTATCAAAACTGAATGAGAGTGACGAAAATATTATCAAGCAGATATATTCGATAATATATAGGTATCTCGAAAAGCGAGGAAGGCTCTAATGGTCTTCCTTTTCTTTTTTATGTATTCCATCAGAAACTGACTGGAAATAGCTTCTGATTACTGCCTGAGACTTCTCGTCCAGCTCAACATAAGTCTTCATCATTTCGACGATCATGTCATAAAACGGATTTCCATGGCCATCATATTCAAGCAGATCCTCTACATAGTAACCGATTTCTTCAGAAGGAGATCGCTCTCTGAACATTTCACCCTCACCGGTGCGTAGCCACTGCTCGTTTACGTTAAATTCTCTACATATAGAGAGAGACATCTGCTCAGTCAGATTTCGCTCCTGATGTTCGATTTTTGATATGGCAGTCTTTCCAACCCCCAACTTTTCACCAAACTTTTCAAGTGTAAGATTAAGACTGCTCCTGAGTTCGCGAACACGCTGACCTTGTGTCATATATTTCACCTACCTTTCAAGTACAGAATATCACCGAGAAATATAGAAGTCAAGAAAAAGTTGGCAAAGGGGACAAAATGAACTTGACAAAGTTGAAATAGGGGATTATAGTGTAGACAAAGACAACATGAAAGCGAGGTGAGATGATGCAGACCGTATACGGGTTACGCTTAAAAATCAACGAGAAAGAGCTGGAAGGCATTTTTGAGAGACTGCACCGGGCAATGGAAGAAATAAATAAATGTTATGGAGAACTGGCATCACTCGGAGCAGTTACGTTAGAAAAAACTCCCTGCCCAGAGGAACAGGGAGGAGATGTCACTCAGAAATAACATTTACAAGCTCGGTGGCAAGATTAGTGATGGAAGAAATCAATCTATTATATTCTTCGCGAGTGACCGGGGCGGAGCGATCGTAATAAACGGGTGCACAAGAGTCTCGAAAAGATTCGATCGCCTTCAACGCTTTTTGTTTATCCATAGCAGTCTCCTTTTTTCTACTCGGTTGTTGCAGCAACCTGTAAAAGAAATTATAGGAGATTGCAAAAGAAAAGACAACACGAAAGCGAGGTGAGATGCGGTGAACATCATAAACGATATAAGGGAAAATGTAACGAAGGAAGAAAAAAGGAGACTTATCTTATCAACAGTCTCCTTAGCGGTATCCGTCATAGCTTTAATTGTTGCGATCATTGCACTAATGTAACGACAGAAATAAAAAAAGAAAGCGAGGTGAGATTAAGAATGGCGTCATACGAAGACGTCAAGGGAGAATTGCGAAAAAGAATTAACCTCCCAGAGAATCAGCTAAGGGGAATGACAGAAGCGACAGGACTAAGAATACTGGATGCAGTCTACCAGATGGGAGAACTGCTCCGGCAGCACCTTACCGACGGAGCAGATAAAACTACTCAGAATCCGGATGAATGAATCCTATTTTGCAAAATGAAAAGGCGATACTCCGGAAACCAAATTCGAGATATTTGCCAGGAAGAAGGAGATGGAACGAGTGATAATAATGAAAAACGGGAGAATCATTGAAGATGAGCTCATCGGCAGGCTTACGGGAAAAATCATTAAGGAGCTTGCCGATGAGAAAGTGAGCATTGATGAAGCAAAAGTAATATTAGATGAAACAAAAGAGAAAATCGAAGAGACGTCAAAAGTTATGCCTATAAATCCTTAAGGAGCATCTCTTGCAAAGAATAAGAAATACTCTGAAGCTCCTTATTTCCGGTGGCAAATTTCATACAAGGCATAGAAGCTGCGGCTTTGAGGTTAACATCAAATTCATCGGAATAAGTTTTAGAGGACGAACTGTATTTGATGGAAAAATGAACGTTACATGGGACTTTTTGGTAGTCAAGAAAACAGGTCCTGGATTGATGTGGAGCGATAACGCATTTTCCTAAATCCTCTATGTAATTTCGGGAGTTTTTCCCCTTGTAACAGTTGGAGAAATCAAAATCGGAATCAAATGATTCCATATAAGCTGTTGTAGCGCCGAAGTTTTTAACTACAAGGTAAAACATGGGAACCCCAGGGTTTATCGACTGAGCGTATACAGAAATCACTGGGCGAGTTGACTCTTCAATCATTTCGGAATTTTGCCTCAGCGTTTTCACGGAGACAGCAATTGCGACAATGCTTGTGATCAGGGAAACAAAAATGCCGATAGCTTCGATAACATCAGATACGGTTATTACGATTTGCATAAGAACATTCCTTTCATCATTTGATGAAAAAATTATAACAGATTTTGAAGGAGGTGATAACAAAAATGAGCGAAAAAGAAAAGAAGGAAATCTGCGAAATGGTAGAAGCGGCAAAATATCTCGCAGAACATGATCCGGCCGGGCTCATCATTGCGAAGAGCAACATGGACATCTTGAAAGCCCGCGCGGACATGGAGAAGCGGGAGACGAAAGAAAGAGAGAAGGAGGTGGTGTAATTGGAAGTAATGAGCAGAAAAACATACATAGAAACAGGCAAGAGTTCCCCCAAACTGTTCATGACAGCGGATCAACTATCGGAGTATGAGGGGATGTCTGGAGCGCATTACAGAAGCATTTTCCGGGAAATTGAAAAACAGATTGAAGAAGGCAGGTACCCGGAGACGGCAATCGGAGGAAATCCGCGGAGCGTAAATTACTATGTATACCGAGACTACATGACAAACCGGCGCAGGTTGCGAAACCGCAATCTCAAAAAGACGGTAAAGCCATTCAACCCTGCGGAGATCGCTCAGATCTGCCCTCTCGTGAGAGAGGTGGTAGTCATGGGGTAACATGCAAAACATGCAGGAAATACATGGGCTGTCTGGAAGCGGACCGGGAATATCCTTGCAGAAATTGGGAGAGGAGAAGACATGGAAGAAAGAAAAGAATATGCAGCGCCGGTAATCAAAGAAATCAAGATGATTCCGGTGAGCAGGGAAAATGACAGCGCCGGGCAGCAGGCGCAGGAAAAGAAGAGAAAGGTTGACTGGACAGAGATCGAAGCAATAGCGGCGTGGATCGGACTGGGATTCGTAATGGGCTTCATCGCATCGACGATATTCTGTATCTGGGCAATGGGGTGGTTGCGATGGGAGATTTGACATTTAAGCAGTGGGCGGCAGTGACCGCGGTGACGATAGGGATATTCGCAGGATTGTTTCTGGGGGCATTCTGGATGGTGTAGAGAGGAGAAACAACGTGGAGAAATGGGAAGTTATGGCGGAAGAGGATTTTGAGGAATGGTATGACTGGTTGAAAACGCGCCTTGAAGTTGAAGAAGTAGAAGACATGAGGAGACGTATGGCATGCATAGAAGGATTTTTTAAAGGACTGGTTGGAAGGGCGTATACAGCAGAGCAGGTAATCAAGATCCTTGCACTCAGGTATCCGGAAGAAAAAGAATGAGCGCCCATCTGAGCCGGCAAGCTCGGGCGCTCGGTAAATAACACACAGATATCATATCAGATCAGAGGAGGAAATGGAAGAGGAAAAGAAAAGACATGTAGATCAGGTAACAGACCCGTGCTGGGTAATACGGTGGATCGATCCGTACGGATTAGAGTGCAAATCGGGCAGCAGGGAAGAGGCGGAGAAATACGCTGAAGAAAAAGCGAAGGAAACGGGGAATACATACCTGATTTTTTAACAATAAAAATGGAGCATCCGGCTCTACTCAGATGCTCCATTTACTCGACTTTTCGTCTTGTTAGGACATATATATTATAGCATCACACGGGCGGGAAAGTCAAGAAAATACGAGGCTTGCGCCCGTTTTATGCACTCGATAAAGATATTAAAGTTAGGACAAGATTATGGCAACGAAAAGGAAAACGACCAGGCTGAGAAAGGGAGACATCCTGGCGGTGGAAGAGTATCACGATGGAAGATACGGAGCACCCGGGATGCCGCGGCAAAAGAAAAAGAAACCGACAAAGGAAGACATGCAGCGTGTCAACGCGATGAACAAAGCGAAACTCTGCCAGTACCGGTTACTGCAATATTTTACAGAGGGTGACTATTTTGCGACGCTGACTTACCGGGTGGATGCCAGACCGCCGGATATGGAAACGGCAAAAAAGCACTGGACGGACCTGAGGAAGCGTATCACAAAGGAATACAGAAAGAGAGGGGAACCGCTCTTCTGGATCCGCAATATCGAACGGGGGACCCGGGGAGCCTGGCATATTCATCTCGCGATCACCAGGATCGCGGATACCGCCCGTATCTTGGAGGAAGCATGGGAACACGGCGGGGTATACCTCACGCAGATCAAGAAGAGCAAGTATTACAGCGAGGACTTTGCGGAGCTGGCGGCGTACCTCACGAAAGGAAAATATACACGAGAGAAGAGAGTGGACGGATCGGAGGCGGCGCCGCGGATCAAAGAAGCGAGTTACAGCACATCAAAGAACATGCCGCTTCCGGAAGCGCATCCGGAGCGTCTGGTGCGCTGGCAGAAAGAGGTAAAGCCAAGGAAAGGATATTACATTGCCCGGATCCACGAGGGGATCAACCCCAAAACCGGGTATAAATACAGAAAATATATCCTGATCCGGCTGAACAGGAGGATTTAAATGAAAACGGTGAAGATCTACATAGAGACATCATTCACGGGGCCGGTCGTAAAGGACGGGAAATACGCGGCAGCTTTAGTATTTACTAAATCGGACGGGGATGCGAGCCGGTTCCTGACCGGGGAAGAGAAAGAGAGCACGTTTAACCGCCTGACCTTGCTGGCCATGGCGGAAGCCCTGGGAAGGATGAAGGAAAAGTGCCACATCATCATGTAC
>ERZ1090878.1457-NODE-1462-length-11137-cov-3.870962_pt1 | contig 11137 bp, 9 predicted proteins | sample MGYA00478473_ERZ1090878 | MGnify/ENA primary metagenome ERZ1090878 (study PRJEB33644, sample SAMEA5815720) | chicken gut metagenome | biome: Chicken; feature: Gastrointestinal Tract; material: Caecum | place: Ireland | collected 2019-01-01 | study: A study of the... | reverse complement strand
CCAATATTATGACGGATGGGAAGAATTACTATCTGACAGACTACGAGTGGGTGTGTGAGTTTCCCATCCCCATTCGCTTTCTGTTTGCCCGCAGCCTGATGCTTCACGGCGCTCTTCAGACCCTTAAGGAGGAACAGCTTCGGGAGCTTTACGCCCTGGGGGGCGTGGAACTGGAGGAGCTTCCTCTGTATTTCGATATGGAGGTGCGGTTTCAGAAGTATGTCACCGGGGAGGAGGAGGCGAATGTGCTCTCCAAACTCTATCCGAAGATGAAGACCTGCTGCTTTTTCCTGGACTATTGGAACACGGAGCATCTCTACTACCGGGCTCAGGTGTGGGGACTGCCGAAGAACGGAGGGGATCCGGAGTGCCTTCACGACAGCCAGCACTTCCAGGGAGAGGTGAAGGAGCGGGTGCCGATACCGGATACGGACCGGTACCGGGCGTTTCTCTTCCAGCCGGTGGACACAGAGGCGGTGCTGAAGATCCATTACTTTGATGGGATACGGGGCGGAGCCGCGGAGCCTGCGGCCTTTTCTTCCCACAATGCCCAGCTCAATTACGGTCAGGAATATTATTTCCAGCAGCCGCCCCGGATGGAGATTAAAAATGAGGGCTATGAAGAGCTGGCCTTTGCCTACATTGTGTGGCACAGAAATGATTTCCTCATTGGCCAGGGCATAGATTTCAGAATGGAAAATGAGAGGCTCCATCGGGAGCTGAGAAAATATACGGGAAGGCTGCACAACCGGGTGATCCGGAAAATCGGCAGCCTGATCAAAGGAAAATGAGGCGGAGCGCAGTATGGAGAAAATGGATGTCTCGATTGTAATACCCACAAAAAATGCCGGTCCCCTGTTTGAGCGGGTGCTTCAAGCGGTCTTTGACCAGAAGACGGAGTACACCTATGAGGTGATCTGCGTGGATTCCGGCTCCAAGGACGATACCCTGAAGATCATTGGAACATATCCCTGCAGGCTGTTTCAGATTCCGCCGGAGGAATTCGGCCACGGAAAAACCCGGAATTACGGGGCGTCAAAAGGGACAGGCACCTACATCGTGTTTATCACTCAGGACGCGCTGCCCGCCACGGATACCTGGCTTCAGAATTTCATCGATGCCATGAAGCTGGATGACCAGATTGCCGGAGGGTTTGGAATCCATTACCCCTATCCGGACTGCAACCTGCTGGACGTGCGGGATCTGACCAACCACTTTAAGGGATTTGGGGAGACTAACACTATCTTTTCCCTGGAAGATAAGGAACGGTATGAGCGGGATGAGGGATACCGCCATTTCCTGGCCTTTTTTTCTGACAACAACGCCTGTCTGCGCCGAAGCGTCTGGGAAAAATACCCTTACGAGGACGTGAATTTCGCGGAGGATCAGTTCTGGGCCCGAAAGATGATAGAACTGGGTTATAAAAAGGTATACTGCCCATACGCTCCGGTTTACCACTCCCATAATTACAAGCTCACCACCTACTTTGCCAGGTACTATGATGAGCACAAGGGACTGTACGATCTGCACGGATACGAGATTGCCAAACACTGGAAATCCCTTCCGGGGATGCTTTACCGCCAGGTCCGGGGAGACTGTGTCTACATCCGGCATCTGGAAATCCCCAAGAGAGAAAAAATTTACTGGGCTTTTTATTCCCTGATGAGGAATTTTGACCGGTTCTGGGGAGGATATATGGGAGGAAAGTATCATACCTACTCCCCGGCCAAACAGCGGTTTTTAGACCGCCATATTTCCCAGCAGTATAAACAGAGAAAAGCATAGGTACCGTTTCGGTGATGCGGAAAGGAACAAAGATGGATCGCAGAGATTTGCTCGGCAGAGCGAAGCGCTATTATCAGAAGAACGGAATGAAAAAAACGCTGAAGCGTCTGGTGACAAAACCGGAACCTCCCAAGCAGGACATTGTGGGATTCTGGGATTTTATTGTAAATAGGGAGGAGATTCCCTTCTCCAGAGCGGACTATGAGGCCGGCAAGGGCGGGCAGACCGTCATCAACTGGATTGTCCCGGAATTTGAGAAGGGATCCGGAGGACATACCACCATTTTCCGGTTTGTCTCGGCCCTGGAGCGCCGGGGAATCCACAACCGGATCTATGTGTATCGGCCGGTAAAGCTGAACGACGAGAGCCTCCAGGAGCTGCTGAAAAACCATTTCCAGCTTTTGGACGAGCGGGTGGAGAGCTTCTGCGGTGTAGACAAGGTGAAGTACGCCCACGCTACGGTGGCTACCTCCTGGATTACCGCGTATTTTGTGCGAAATTTTCAGAATACCATCTCTAAATTTTATTTTATACAGGATTTTGAACCCTATTTTTATGCCCACGGTTCCGAGTATTCCTTTGCGGAGAACACTTACTCCTTCGGATTCCGGGGCATCACCGCCGGGGACTGGCTGAGGGACATCGCCAGGGAGCGGTACGGCATGGAGGCCATGAGCTTCCATTTTTCCTATGACAGAACCATTTACCGGCCGAAGGAGAAGCCGGATAACCGCCCCCGGGTGTTTTTCTATGCCCGCCCGGTGACGCCCAGAAGAGACTGGGAGTTGGGGGTGCTGGCGCTCAATGAACTGTACCGCCGCATACCGGAGCTGGAGGTGGTGTTTGCAGGCTGGAATGTGAGCACGTATGAGATTCCTTTCCCCCACAGAAATATGGGGGTGGTTTCCATGGAGACTCTGGCGGATCTGTATACTCAATGCGACCTTTGCCTGGTGATCTCCAGCACCAACCTTTCTCTGGTGCCTCTGGAGGTAATGGGCTGCGGACGGGTGGCTGTATGCTCCGGCGGGGCCCAGAGTTCCTGGATGGTGAGCGGGGAGAACGCAGTGATGGTGAACTTTGAGCCTTTGCAGATCGCCGATGCCATGGAGTATTATCTCAAGCATCCGGAGGAGCTGGAGAAAAAGAGACAGAAGGGAATGGCCTTTGCGGCCCAGACTTCCTGGGAGCGGGAAGCGGACAAAGTGTATGAGGCAATTCTGGAGGGGATCAGGGAAGATGAAGATCAGATTCGGTAAAACGCAAAAGACCGGTTGTGTGTGGGACCGGCAGAAAAAATTCCAGGTGGTGTTCCTGGTGCTGGTGGGAGTGTTTCTGTTCGCCTGGGCGGTGATTCAGCCGCCCAACTTTTCACCGGACGAGGCGATGCGCTATAAGGTAGTGAATTATATTTTCCGGCACAATGCCATTCCTCACGGCGGGGATCCGGAGGTGCTGGACGCCTCCTGGGGGATTTCCTATGCCTTCTATCCGGTGTTGTCCTATCTGGTTTCTTACATTTTTATGAAACTGGTGAGCATTTTTACCATGGATTCCTTTGCTCTGCTGGTGGCGGGCAGGATGGCGGAGGTAGCCTTCGGTGTGGGGACAGCCTATTTTACCATGAAAATTGCCGGGAAAGTATTCAAAGTGGCTTACGAGAAAATGTTCCTTTTTCTCACCATGCTGCTGCCGGGGGCCTTTGTGCGGTTTTCCTACATAAACGTCGACAGGCTGGCCCTGCTGGCCAAGGCCATGATGATTTATTCCTGGATTTTGGGCCTGGAGGACGGATGGAGTTATAAGACCTGCGTGCTGACGGCGGTGGGCGTCTCCGCCTGTGCCTTGGCCTACTATAACGCCTACGGCAGTATCCTGGCCACGGTGGTGGTGTTCGTGTTGTCCTTTCTCTTCTGTGGGGAGAAACGGTGGCAGATTAAGAAGATGCTCCAGCGCGGACTGTTTATCACGGCCATTGTGGCGGTGCTGGCTGGATGGTGGTTTGCCAGAAGCTATGTGCTCTATGACGGTGATATCCTGGGATTGGATATTACCACCGAGTATGCGGAAAAATATGCTTCTGAGGCGCGCAAGCCCTCCAACAGCTATACCTTCCAGGAAAATCCCAATGTGAATGTGTTTGATATGCTGATTTATCAGCCGGTGAACCATGCCCACAACTGGATTATGATGGTGTACTACAGCTTTATCGGAAGCTTCGGCTACATGACCATCTGGCCGCCGGAGTGGATTGGCAAGCTGTTTATGATGGTATTCCTGGTGGGCATCATCGGAGTGGTGACGCGGCTTCGCAGGATGTTCGCGGTGCGCAGCGTCTCTTTTGTGGAGAGAAAACAGGTGGTCGGAGCTGCTCTGCGGGTAAAGTACACCTACCGGAGAAAAAGCTGGAGCAAGGAGGCGGTGTTTCACTGGGGACTGTTGATTGCCCTGGTGATGCCAAACCTTTTGAATATTTACAATTCCTATGTGAATGATTATCAGCCCCAGGGGCGCTACAGCATGCCCATGATTATCCCCTTTATGTACTTTATCACCAGGGGATACGGCTTCCTGTTTGAGCGTTTCCGGGGAGGGGAGCGGGCAGGCCGGATCTTCTGCTATGTGATCTGCGGCTGCATGACAGTATTTCTGCTTTACTGCTATTTCGGCCTGGTACTCCCGGCCTGTCTGGACTAGACGGCAAACCGATGCGGGGGCGTGAACCGGCCCCGGACAGGATGGAGAGAAGAATATGCCAAATTTACGAGAATTGACAGTGAAAACAGTGAAGACCCTTCAGAAGGACGGGCCCAAAAAGGTGAGGGAGAAGGCGAAGCGGTATTTGAAACGGCGTCAGACGGAGCGCCAGGAGGCGGTTTATGCCCGGGGGGATTTCCGGGAAGTTCTGTTTATTAACGGCTGTGACGACCGCTTGCCTCATCCGGGGCGGTACCGGGTGTCTCACCAGCGAGAACAGCTGGAGTCCCTGGGGATCACCACGGGAGAGGTCTATTTTGAAAACTTGCAGCTGGAGACGGTGCGCTGCTATCGGGTATTCCTCTTTTTTCGCTGCCCCTTGACAGAAACCATCCGGCAATTTGTGGAGGAGGCCAGAGCGCTGAACAAGACGGTGCTCTACGATGTGGATGATCTGGTGTTTGATACGGTATATACGGACCAGATCCCCTATCTGGACACCATGGACGGGGAAGAGCGTGCCAGATACGATGAGAATGTGCGCAGCATGGGGAAACTGTTATCTCTGTGCGATGGCGCCGTTACCACCACTGCCTGTCTGGCGGAGGAGCTGGAAAAATATGTGCCCGCCGTGCTGATCAACCGGAATGTGGCATCAGAGGAGATGGTGAGTCTTTCCAGAGAAGCGCTGGAACAGCGTGAGGAGGAACCAGAGGAACCGAAAGAGAGACCGGTGCGCGTGGGGTACTTCAGCGGCAGCATCACCCACAACGAGGACTTCGCGGTGATTCTGCCGGTGCTTTCCGCTCTGTTGGAGGAGTATGAGAATCTGGAACTGCAGATCACCGGAGAGCTGGATCTTCCGGAAGAGCTGGAGGCTTACCGGGATCGGATTCAGACTGCTCCCTTTGTGGACTGGAGAGAGCTGCCAGCTATGATTGCCTCGGTGGACATTAACCTGGCCCCTCTGCGGGAGAGCCTGTTTAACCGGGCCAAGTCAGAGAACAAATGGGTGGAGGCCGCCCTGGTGAAAGTGCCCACAGTGGCCAGCGATATGGGCGCCTTTCGGGAGATGGTGGAGAATGGGAGAACGGGAATTCTTTGCCGGAATGAGGAGGAATGGCTGGAGGCGCTGAGGGCCCTGATTACACAGCCCCAGTACCGGAGGATGATCGGGGAAGCTGCCTGCCGGGAGTGCGCCAGCCGCTGTGTCACTGCGGCTGCCGGCGAGAGTCTTCTGCAGTTTGTCAAGGAGCAGGAGCGCCCCGCTGCCCTGTTCTTTCTCCCCGGTTTTCAGGTGAGCGGCGGTGTCATGGTGGCGCTGCAGCACGCCCGGATTTTGCAGGAAGCCGGATGGGACGTGTCTTTGTACTCCATTGATGAGGAGGAAGAGCGGGAGTGGTACGAATTTGAGGGCAGCCGCTTTCCCGTGTTCGCGGACCGGGAGGGGCGCATCCTGGGATCAGTGGACTGCGGGGTAGCCACCATGTGGTCCACCTGCGCCTGGCTGGATGAGATTCCCTCCATGGAGCACAGAGCCTACCTGGTGCAGAATTACGAACCGGATTTTTATGCGTCCGGGGATCCTTTGCGGATGCGGGCCAGGGAGACCTATGGTTATCATCCGGGATGGAAGTATCTGACGGTCTCCGGCTGGTGCGTGGACTGGCTGAGAGAGAGGTACGGCCACGAGGCGTTCTGCTTGCCCAATGGCCTGGAGACCAGCAAATTTTATGACCAACAGCGGACCATGGATGGGAAAATCCGGATTTTGATTGAGGGGGACAGCTCAGCGGAACATAAAAATGTGGATGAGAGCTTCCGAATCGTGGATTTGCTGGAACGGGGAAAATATGAGATCTGGTATATGGCTTACCACGGAGAACCAAAGGATTGGTACCGGGTAGACAAATTTCTGCCCCAGGTGCCCTATGGAAAAGTGCAGGAGGTGTATCGCCAGTGTGACATCCTGCTGAAATCCAGCCTGCTGGAGAGCTTTTCCTATCCACCCCTGGAGATGATGGCCTCCGGAGGGTTTGTGGTGGCGGTGGAGAATGACGGAAACCGGGAGTATTTGAAGGATGAGGAAAATTGCCTGATTTATCCGGCGGGGGATCTGGAGACCGGGGCTGCGGCCGTCCGGCGGATCTGCCGGGATGTACAGCTTCGGGAGCGCCTCTACGAGGGAGGCCAGGCAACCGCCCAGTCCCGGGAATGGCGGCAGCTCCGCCAGCAGATTTTGGAGGTTTACAGAAAGCTGCTCCAGGCGTAAGCTGGGGCAGCTTGTTTTTGTTATACGTTCGGACCTGGTAAATTCAAAACCGGTCGGGTATTGCGGATTTTAGGACGAAATGATATAATAAAACGAATATACTCGGATTCGTGTGCCTTTGCAAACGGATCGGATGCATTGAGGAGAAATGTCCAAAATGGATAAATTAAGAAACAAACAGACAAGAAAAGAGGATCTGCCGGGAAGAGCGGGAAGCGGAGCGGCGGGAGGCAGAAAGGGAAAACTGGAGGTACCTGTTCTGTGGTTTTTCTTTCTCCACGTAAGCCTTGTGATCAATTCCCTGGCCGGAGCCGCCTCCAAGATGGCCGGACGGCAGGATTTTTTATCCCTGGAGTTCTGCTTTTACTATGGCCTGGTGCTGGTGATCACCTTCGCCTTTGCCCTGGTATGGCAGCAGATTCTGAAGCATATGTCCCTGACCTTCGCCTTCACCAATAAGCCCATCACTATTCTATGGGGGCTGCTCTGGGGCGTATTGTTTTTCGGGGAAACAATGACCTGGAATAAGATCCTGGGTTCTATTGTGATACTGGCGGGCATAATGATAGGAGTGAGCGGAAATGACAGAGCTGAGCAGTCTGAGTAAATACATAGGCATTTGGATGTTCTCCGTTTTTATCTCCTCGGTGGCCCAAGTGATGCTGAAGATGGCGGCGAACAAAACCTACGATAAAAAAATAAAAGAGTATCTGAATCCCATCGTGATCGCAGCGTACGCTATTTTCTTTTCTTCCACGCTATTGACCATGTACGCTCTGAAGTATGTGCCCCTGACCATGTCTCCCATTGTGGAATCCTGCAGTTATATTTTTGTCCCGATTTTAGGAATCTTTATGCTGAAGGAGAAAATCAGCAGGAGAAAATGGCTGGGCATGGCTGTGATGGTGGTGGGAATTTTTATTTTTACATTAGGAGGATGAGTTGCAGTTATGATTGATTTTAACAGACCGCCCTTTGTGGGAAAAGAGCTGGATTACATCAAGGAGGCCATTGATTACGGAAAATTGTGCGGAGACGGGGAATTCACCCGGCGCTGCTCCCGGTGGATGAGCGAAAAGTTCCAGGTAAATCATGTGCTGCTCACCACCTCCTGCACCCATGCGCTGGAGATGGCTGCGTATCTGAGCCGGATTCAGCCCGGAGATGAGGTGATTATGCCGTCGTATACCTTTGTGTCCACGGCGGATGCCTTTGTGCTGCGGGGAGCAAAGATTGTATTTGTGGATATTCACCCGGAAACCATGAATATTGACGAGACAAAGATTGAGGACGCCATCACAGAGAAGACCAGGGCCATCGTCCCGGTGCACTATGCGGGGGTGGCCTGCGCCATGAATGAAATCATGGCCATTGCGAAAAAATATAACCTGAAGGTGGTGGAGGACGCTGCCCAGGGTGTGAACGCCTATTATTACGATAAGGCGCTGGGCACCATCGGAGATTTCGGGTGTTACAGCTTCCATGAGACAAAAAACTATGTCATGGGAGAGGGAGGTGCCGTGGTGTTTCAGGACGATGACTGCCTGGAGGATGCGGAGATTCTCCGGGAGAAGGGCACCAACCGGAGCAAGTTTTTCCGGGGGCAGATTGATAAGTACACCTGGGTGAATTACGGATCTTCCTATCTGCCCAGTGAGTTGAACGCGGCCTATCTGTATGCTCAGCTGGAGCAGTCAGAGGCCATAGACAAAAAGCGCCACGCGATCTACAACTATTACCATGAGCATCTGAGACCTCTGGCGGAGGCTGGCTATATTGAGCAGCCCTTCGTACCGGATTACGCCAGACATAACGCTCATATGTATTTCATCAAGGTGAAGGATCTGGAGACCAGAACGGATCTGATCAAGTATCTGCGGGACAAGGGCGTGTGCAGCGTGTTCCACTATATTCCGCTGCATACCTCCACGGCGGGACAGCGGTTTGGACGTTTCCATGGGGAGGATGTGTATACCACCAGAGAGAGCGAGCGGCTGATGCGCCTGCCTATGTTCTACAATCTGGATATGAAGGATGTGGCTTACGTAACTCAGTGCATTTTGGACTATCCCCCCTTTAATCGGTAAAGCCGGGAAATTTGCCGGGAGGTTTTATGAGAAACCGGAGATGGATCTCTTGTGTGAAAAAAATCAGACCTTATAACATTGTGAAGGGCGTGCGCTATCTGCGCCACTTCGGCTGGAAGGAATTTCTCGTCCGTCTCTCAGAGCGGATGGAGCCGGAGGAAGTTCCTTACGGTCCTTGGTATGAGGATTACCGGATCAAGGAGGATGAACTGGAACGCCAGAAAAAACGGCACTGGAAGGAAAAGACCGTCTTCAGTATCGTGGTGCCGGTCTACCGGACTCCGGAAACCTTCCTGCGGCAGATGATCGATTCGGTGAGAAACCAGTCCTATGAATACTGGGAACTGTGCATCGCCAACGGAAGTCCGGAGGACGGGACTGTGGGGAAGGTGCTGGAGGAGTACACCGGGGCCGACTCCAGGATCCGGGTCCGGAGCCTGGAAAATCAGGGGATTGCGGGAAACAGCAATGCGGCTCTTGAGATGGCCCGGGGGGATTATGTGGGCCTTTTAGACCACGATGATCTGCTGGCCCCCAATGCGCTGTATGCGGTGGCCGCCTACCTGGAGGAGCACCCCGGCACAGATCTGGTTTACACGGATGAGGATAAGGTGACGGAGGATCTCAGTGAGCATTTCCAGCCTCATCTGAAACCGGATTTTAATCTGGATCTGCTGCGTTCCAACAATTATATCTGCCATTTTCTGGTGGTGAGACGCCAGCTGGTCCAGCAGGCAGGAGGCTTTCGACAGGAGTATGAGGGAGCCCAGGATTATGATTTTATTTTCCGCTGCGTGGAGAAAGCGGGACGGATTGGCCATGTACCTGAGATTCTGTACCATTGGCGGGTGAGCAGGGCCTCCACGGCGGACAACCCCGCCAGCAAGATGTATGCATATGAAGCGGGGAGACGGGCCATCCAGGACCATCTGCGCCGCCGGGGCGTGGAGGGGGAGGTTTCTCTGAAAAAGGATCTGGGCTTTTACCGGGTCATTTACCCGGTAAAACGCAGGGAACTGGTCTCTGTGATTATTCCAAACCGGGACCAGCATCAAATTCTGAAGCAGTGTCTGGAGTCTGTCTACGAGAAGACTACGTATCCCAACTATGAGATTCTGGTGGTGGAGAATAACAGTGTGGAGCCGGAGACTTTTGAGTACTACCGGACCATTGACGGGAAGAGAAATACCAGGGTGATTACCTGGGACAAGCCGTTTAACTATTCCGCCATCAACAACTTTGGAGTCCGATATGCCAAGGGCAGCTATCTGATCTGCTTGAACAATGATGTCCAGGTGATTACTCCAGGATGGATGGAGGAACTGCTGGGCGTCTGCCAGCGGGAAGAGGTGGGGGCAGTGGGTGCGAAGCTGTACTACCCGGACGACACCATCCAGCATGCGGGGATTGTGGTGGGCATCGGCGGCATCGCCGGAAGCCTGTTCGTGGGGATGAAACGGGAGCGGAGCGGCTATCTGCACAAGGCCTCTCTGATGCAGGATCTCTCCGCGGTGACGGCGGCCTGCATGATGATGAAACGGGAGGCTTTTGAGGCGGCGGGTGGCTTTGAGGAGAAGCTGGCGGTGGCCTTCAATGATGTGGATTTGTGCCTGAAAATTGGCAGAGCCGGATATCTGGTGGTCTATGACCCTTACGTGGAGCTGTACCACTATGAATCCAAGACCCGGGGCAGTGAGGATACGAAGGAAAAGGTGCGCCGCTTCCAGGGAGAGATTGAGTATATGCGCAGCCATTGGACGGAGATGTTAAAGCGGGGAGATCCCTGTTACAATAAAAACCTCTCCCTCTCCAAATGGAATTATTCTTTAAAAGCCAGGGAGTGAATACATGCGGGAAGTAACGGTGATCATCCCTAATCTTAATGGGATGTCCTACTTAGGGGGATGCTTATCCTCCCTTCAGGATCAGAGCCTGGGGGAGTTTGACATAATTCTGGTGGACAACGGATCCACAGACGGCAGTGTGGAGTATGTCAGAGAGCAGTTTCCACAGGTGAAAATTCGCAGATTCCGAAAAAATACCGGGTTTTGCCATGCGGTGAACGCGGGAATCCGCATGAGCCATACCCCCTATGTGATTCTGTTGAACAATGATACGGTGTGTGACCGTCATTTTGTCAGGGAACTGCTGGAGGCCATCCGGAGGCATCCGCGGCGCTTTTCCTGTGCCGCGAAAATGGTGCAGATGAAGCAGCCCGGGCTGCTGGATGACGGCGGGGATTATTACCTGTCTCTTATACACATCTCCGAGCCCACGAGACACTGAGCGAGGGCGT
>ERZ1090878.1454-NODE-1459-length-11146-cov-4.665765_pt1 | contig 11146 bp, 10 predicted proteins | sample MGYA00478473_ERZ1090878 | MGnify/ENA primary metagenome ERZ1090878 (study PRJEB33644, sample SAMEA5815720) | chicken gut metagenome | biome: Chicken; feature: Gastrointestinal Tract; material: Caecum | place: Ireland | collected 2019-01-01 | study: A study of... | reverse complement strand
CCTTGGGGCCGTCCGGCAGACAGGAGCGCTTAAACTGCTGGGAAAAGAATCTCCGGTAGAAGGTCTTCAGCCACTTCCGTATAATCTCCCTGTCATAGTCCCCTGCAAATGCTGCCTCCGCCAGCCGGAAGACCTTATCCGGCTCATATCCGAAACGCAGCATGTAATACAGAAAGAAATCATGAAGCTCATACGGTCCCACCAGATCTTCGGTTTTCTGAGCAATATCCCCATCTTTTGGCGGAAGCAGCTCCGGGCTCACCGGAGTATCCAGCACATCATAAAGCACATTTTTCAGTGCATCATCCTCTGTCTCATCTGCAGCGTATTTCACAAGGTGGCGCACCAGTGTCTTTGGTACTGACGCATTCACCCCATACATGGACATATGATCGCCGTTATAGGTCGCCCACCCTAGCGCCAGCTCCGACATATCTCCTGTTCCGATGACCACGCCACCCGTACGGTTGGCGATATCCATCAGCACCTGCGTGCGTTCTCTTGCCTGGGCGTTTTCATAAGTCACATCATGACTTTGAGGGTCATGCCCAATATCACGGAAATGCACGTTCACCGCATCGGCGATGGGCACTTCTTTCAAAGTTGCCCCTGTTTTTCTCGCCATTTCACAGGCGTTATTGTATGTGCGGTCCGTTGTCCCGAAACAGGGCATCGTCACCGTGATAATGTCCCTTTTATCCCTGCCAAGCATGTCAAAGGCACGGGCAGTCACCAGAAGCGCAAGAGTAGAGTCTAACCCGCCTGATATTCCCACCACTGCAGTCTTTGCGCGAGTGTGCATCAGACGCTTCTTCAGTCCCATTGCCTGAATCGTAAGGATCTCTTCACACCGTTCAGCACGCGTCCTTTCATCAGACGGCACAAACGGCTGCTTCGGGAAAATTCTCGTAAGCTTTGTATCCTCTGTTTCTATGAAAAATGGAACCCGCATAAGTGCTCCCTGTGGTTTCGCCGCAAATGTTGTATTCTTGCGACGTTCACCGATAATTCTCTGGAGATCAAACTCGGAATAGATGATCTCATTGCAGTACCTTCTGGATTCCTCTAAAACCGCTCCGTTCTCAGCGATAATATTATGTCCGCCAAATACCACGTCCGTCGTGGATTCCCCTTCTCCCGCATTAGCATACACATAGCCGGCAATCAGCCGTGCGGACTGTCCTGCGATCAAGTCTCTGCGGTATCTGTCTTTTCCGATGGTCTCATTACTGGCCGAACAGTTCACGATCACAGTTGCCCCCTCCAAAGCCGCCCCAATACTGGGCGGTATTGGCGACCATACATCTTCGCAGATCTCTGCCGACACAATCAAATCTTCCAAACCAGCAGCTTCAAACAGAATCTGTGGTCCGAACGGAATCTCTTCCCCATCGAACAGCACATACCCGGCTTTTTCAGGCCCCGGCGTAAACTGACGCATCTCATAGAACTCTGCATAGTTCGGAAGAAATGTCTTAGACGTAAAGCCGAGGATCTTCCCGCGGTTCATCGCCGCCGCCACATTGTACAGCTTGCCCCGCACCGACAGAGGCGCCCCTGCAAATACAAGGATATCTTTGTCTGCCGTGTGTGCCGCTATCCTTTTGAGCGCTTCCTGTGTCTCTTTTAAGAGCACATCCTGCGTAAACAAATCCCCGCAGGTATATCCGGTTACACACAGCTCAGGGAATACGATAATCTTCGCTTTATTCTCACATGCCTTATCAATTCCTTCGAATATTTTCTCTGTGTTAAATTCCACATCTGCCACTCGGATATCTGGCGTAGCCGCCGCAACTTTTACAAATCCATGCTTCATCTTCTCTCTGCCTCCCCGATGTTTCTTTCTGTCTGCTTCCAGTTTTCCCGCGCACGGTTCCACGGTCTACCTGCTTTTTTTCACCAATTCTTTCAGCTCATCCACTGTATAATTGTAGGCTGTGTTACAGAAGTGACACTTTACCTCTATATCCTTCCCGTCATTGATCATAGACCGGATATCTTTCTTCCCTATGCTGATGATCGCCTTTTCAATCCGTTCCTTAGAACAATTACAGTAAAATTTCGCCGGCATAGTGTCCGTGATCTCCAGATCCAGCCCCTCAAGCACTTGAGAAAGCATTTCCTCCGGCGTATGACCGTTGTCCAGCATAGAAGTTACTGAGCTGATGTTTCGAATATTCTCCTCAAGCTTATTTAATACTTCATCCTCTATAAACGGCATCACCTGAACAATGAAACCGCCTGCGCAGCGCACTGTATTGTCCTTCTCCATAAGCACGCCCAGCCCTACCGAGGACGGCACTTGTTCGGATGTAGCGAAATAATAAGTCAGATCTTCCGCGATCTCTCCAGTCTGTAAAATAGTCTGCCCGGAATAAGGCTCTTTAAGCCCCATATCTTTAATTACCGTCATCACGCCCTGCCCGAGCGCTCCTCCTACATCTAGTTTTCCATTTTTTGGCGGCAGCATGACATCTGTCTTATGCACATATCCTTTCACATTCCCCTGACTGTCCGCCGTCACGGTAAGCCCGCCAATAGGCCCGGAACACTTGATCTGAATGGTCAGCATGTCCGTAGGATTCTTCATCATGCTCCCAATCATCACTCCCCCTGTAAGAAGACGCCCTAGCGCCGCCGTTGCCACCGGGCTTGTCCCATGGCGCTGTCTTGCCTCCTCCACAAGCTCTGTCGTCACTGCCGCAAACGCACGGATCTGCGTATTTGCCGCTGATGCTCTTACAATATAATCTTTCATTTCACACTGTCTCCCTTTTCTGTTTCTATACTGTTCCTACTTCCCGTTCAACACTGTTTTCCAGACTCACTTGCGATCACACAGATCCTCTCGCTGGTCTGCGTAACTTCTGCCCGCGTATCCATATCATAAGCCGCCAGAAAACGGAGCCCCGCTTCCTCCAGAAGGACCTTCATCTCTTTGAGAGTATAACCCCTCTGATAATGTGTTTCCCGGAACTTTCTATACAACTCTCCTTTCGGAACAGATTCTTCTTTCCCTTTTTCCTGTATGAAAAGGGTCAGATTATACTCGTTGATCTTTTCATCCTCATAATACGTATTATCCCATATAAAACTGCACTCTCCCCTGTCCTCCGCGATCGTACAGTCTCCCATGACTTCCCTATATTTATACTCTGTATTAAAATCAAACAGAAATATTCCTTCCGGGTCAAGATAATTATTGACCAACCGGAACACTTCCCTGAGTTCTTCTGTCTCAATGATATAGTTGACTGTATCACAGACACTCACCACGGCGCGCACTGTTCCGTACAGTTCAAACTCTCTCATATCCTGAAGAAGATACAGAATATCATGTCCGGAATCCATGCGTTTCTCCATTGCAAGCTCCAGCATATCCATCGAGTTGTCTACCCCGATCATGTCGTATCCGTAACCCGCGAGGATCTCTGTCATCGTACCCGTACCACATCCAAGATCCAGAACGATACCATCTTTTATACCATATTCCCGCAACAATCCGTTTATATATTCCCCCCATTCATCATAGGGAACATTGTCCATAAATGTATCATAGACCGACGCAAAACTCGTATATGCTTCCATAGCGGCCTCCTCCCACAAATAGAAGTTTAACATATTTTGAATGAACACGCACTATAAAATACGTGGGATATTTGCCTTCACTTCACGACAGCAGTCACTTCCGCCCACATGCTTTTTCCGCAAACTGTAAAATACAGTTTTCCTTACATGAATAAAGAAGTTCCCGCAGACCGTATCATATACGCAAAACTTTGAAGTAAAGCGAAATGGCTTTGCGTTATAATGCAGTCTCGGGAACATATGTTATATGTTACAAAATATATTTTCCAACACTCGGTTCATCTGCGTGAAAATCATCTCTCCATCATACTGATCGATTCGATCCCCACGCTTCCTCCCCTGACGACCTCGATGCTCTTGAACTCTTCCTTCATCAGTTTAACTACAGCGTCATTTTTTGTCGCAGTCTGGACGAATTCCACGAGCACACTGTCTCGTCCATAGTCAATCACTTTTGCCTTGAATGTTTCTGCAATCTGGAACACTTCGGTCTTTGCTTCAGGTGTACAATTGAACACTTTCACATAAAGAATTTCTTTCATTCTGACAAAGATATCTGTAAAGTCGATAACTTTTATGACTTCAACCATCCGATTCAATTGTTTTTTTATCTGTTCAAATGTCTCATCGTCACTAACTGTCGCTATGGTCATCCTTGATACAGTCGGATCTTCAGTCGTACCCACGGTCAGGCTATCCAGATTGTAGGATTTCCCGGAAAAAAGCCCTGATATTTTAGAGAGCACGCCCACCTGATTTTCCACATAAAGGGAGATCCATCTTTTTTTCATATTATTATCCATCTTCACGCTCTCCTTTCTAACAATCCATGATCATATCTTCCAGAGTGCCGCCGGGCTGGATCATCGGATAGACCAGATCCTCTGGATCGATGATAAATTCAACCAATGTCGGCACTTTTGTGTTTTTCTTTGCCGCCTCAAATGCCGCCGCAATCTCTTCTTTTTCTGTCACACGGATCCCCTTTGCCCCGTAGCTTTCCGCCAGCTTTACAAAATCCGGCGTATACTCTGGCATCTCTTCGCCGTTTGTCCGGCGGTACAGCGCTCCCGATCTCATATTTGTCATGCCGTATCTCTTGCCGTAGAACAATTTCTGCCACTGCCGCACCATACCGAGATATTCATTGTTAAAAACACAGAGGATCAACGGTAGTTCCTCAAGAACCGCAGTGGCAAATTCCTGAATGTTCATCTGCATGCCGCCATCCCCGGAAATCGCGATGACTGTTTTGCCAGGATTTCCAAGTTTTGCCCCGATTGCAGCAGGGAAGCCGTATCCCATCGTTCCCAGACCGCCTGATGTGACGAGCTGCTTTTTCTCTGTAATCTCTGCATACTGTGTAACAAACATCTGATGCTGTCCCACATCAGTAGTAATAACTGCATCATCGAACTGACGATTCATCTCCTCAATAATATCCATGGGCGTCATATGCGTTTTATTCTTCATTACAAGAGGATGTTTCTCTTTCCACTCCCGGATCTGTTCCAACCACTTTTCGTTCCCACACGGTTCTGCATATTCATTGATCTTTGTGATTGCCTCCAGAGCATCGGCAACGATGGGCACGTGCACATGAATATTTCTGGATATGGACGCGGTATCAATATCAATATGTACAATTTCAGCATTGGGCGCGAAGGCATGTAGTTTTCCGGTGATCCGGTCATTGAACCGGGTTCCGATAGAGAAGAGCAGATCACATTCTCCAACTGCCATATTCGCCGCATACTGGCCGTGCATCCCCAGATTTCCGATAAAGAGCGGGTGATTTGTCGGTACTGCGCCCCGTCCCATGATGGTCGTGACTACCGGCACATTCGTCTTGTTCACCACTTCCGTAAACACCTTATTCGCGCGGGCAATATTCACCCCGCCTCCTGCGAGGAACAGTGGCTTTTTCGCCTTTTTGAGCATCTTGAGCGCACGCTTTAGCTGCCCCATATGCACACTTGTATTCGGTTTATATCCCCGGATGTTCACCGTATCCGGATAGTCCGGGCTTCCCAGCTCACACATCACGTCTTTCGGGAGATCGATAAGCACCGGCCCCGGCCGTCCCGTGCGTGCGATGTAAAACGCTTCCTTGACAATGCGCCCGAGATCTTTCCTGTCACGAACCGTCACGCCGTACTTTGTGATGCTGCGTGTGATCCCCACAATATCCACCTCTTGGAACGCATCATTTCCGATCAGGTGTTTTGCCACCTGTCCGGTAAAGCAGACAAGGGGAACGCTGTCATAGTTCGCTGTGGCAAGCCCGGTCACCAGATTGGTTGCCCCCGGACCGCTTGTCACTAGACACACGCCCACTTTACCCGTCGTCCGCGCATAGGCGTCCGCTTCATGGACTAAAGCCTGCTCATGGCGCGGCAGGATCACGCGGATGTCATCCTGCTTATACAGCTCGTCACTGATGTCGATAGTACACGCTCCCGGATAGCCGAAGACCGTGTCCACTCCTTCTTCCTTCAATGCTCTTACTAATAATTTGTTTCCTGTGATCTGTCTCAATTTCCTGCCTCCTTTTCCTATCAGCGATCTTTCTATCAGCGTTCTTCCCGTTCTGCGGTTCCTGCCCGCACGCGCCCTCGCGCGCCCGGCAAAGAACGGATTGTAAAGAAAAGCCCCGAGCATCTTATGCTCAGGGCGAATGTATCATCCGTGTTACCACCTAAATTCAGAGAAAATTTCTCTGCGCTCTGCCGGTACGGGCATCTGTGACACCGATACCGTTTCCCTGTAACGTGGGATCACGTTGGAGTCTACTTGACACATATGGTTTCTTTACCATCTCTGCCGTTCAGTCCACTGCTCGAAGGCTACTTCCACAATTCCGTCACGGAGATTTGCACCGGCCATCTCCTCTCTTCGCATCAGAAAACTGTGTACTCCTCCTCGTCGCTGCATTTATTTTATGGTGTAAAATTAAAATTTAAATTCATTATAGTGTGTATTATTAACATTGTCAATCATGTTTTCTTGATGTTTTTTAATTACAATGTAACAAACAAATGAAATATATATCGCTTTTCGATGTCAAAACATATTGTTTGAGCATCCCGCGCAAATATGCCCTTTCTATCCTTTCTCCTTTTTTATGCCTTCCTGCCAGACATCTTTACAGACACCGCTTTCACAACTAGACAGAGAACGATCACTACCAACATATCCGGCAGTGTATTGCCCACCGGTATATCAATCGTCATAAACCACCGATAGGCAATAAATCCAATCAGCCATATTACAAGATTCTTCCAGTTGAAATCTGTCAGCTTGTTCTCTTTCCTCAGGATGAACACATCTGCGATCTGTACCGCTATCATAGGAGCAAACACAGAACCGATGAGGTAAAGGAAATCTGTAATATCGTCCATAGGGAAAATGATCGCCGCTATCGTACCAATCACCGTTACCACGATACCCATATGATTTCCTTTGAATTTCGCAAATAAGGACTCGGAAGATACTCCCGCTGAATATGCGTCAAGGAACGTGGTGGTGACAGTAGAGAGGATCACAATCAATAATGCTGCGATGCCAAGTCCTGCTTTTGCCATGATCACAGCAATATCTGTCTCGCTGGTGTAGATGGCGGCCCCCATACCGATCGCATACATCCAGCAGCTCACCATGCCGTAGGCGATCACACTTGCTGCAGTGGATTTCATCTGTTTCTCTGCCTCTCTTGTATAATCACTGATGACAGGCAGCCATGAGAGCGGCATTGCTACGGACAACTCTACTGCGGCACCGAAACTCATGGCGTCACTGCCCAGATCCGCGCCTGTATCCGAACCTCCGAAGAAAATAACTCTACACAGCAGGATGGTCAGGATAAAAAGCGCCGCTATGGCGATCGTATTGATCTTGCCCAGATTAGTCACTCCAACGGCGATCCAGAGAACAATCAGCACACCGATCACGATACACCACACCCATGCCCCAGTATGAAAGATACCGTCTGCGGCAAGGGCCCCGTCATAGATCATGATCGCCGTCCATCCGATGAGCTGAAAGACATTGAGCACCGCAAAGAGCAGGCCTCCCTTCTGCCCGAAGCTCATTTTCACCGTCTCCATGGCGCTCTTTCTCATCCTCGCACCGATCAGACCTGCAAAAAACATCATACAGCATCCGATGATGTGTCCGATGATGACTGCAACCATGCCTCTCTGGAATCCCAATGGAGCAAGGTAGGTCCCAGTCAATATCTCAGCAATGGATACGCCCGCACCAAACCAGATCAGACTGTTTTCATATACCGATGTATGTTTTATTTTCATATCAGACTATCTCCTTTTCTTCAGAAGAAAAGCCTGCTTCTGTATTTGCATTTCCTGAAATTTTTACATACTCTCCCGTGATGTCAAAGGCATGGTTCATCGGGCCTCTGCCTTTTCCTAGATCCAGCATGGCTCCCAGCGCACCAGAGATATATGCTTTTGCCCTCTCTACCGATGTATCCATATCGAACCCTTTTGCCAGATTAGATGCAATGGCGCTGGACAACGTACAGCCCGTTCCGTGTGTATTCGGATTGTCAATCCGTTTCCCGTAGAACCAGCGGTAACTTCCGTTTCTATAGAGCAGATCATTGGCATCATTTAACTGATGTCCGCCTTTTAACAGGACAGCACAGTGATAATTCTCACTGATCTTCCCCGCCACTTTTACCATATCTTCCTTAGTTCTGATCTCCATACCCGAGAGCACTTCCCCTTCCGGAATATTCGGCGTCAGTATATCTGCCATGGGGAGCAATCTTTCTTTCAGTGTCTCTATAGCGTCATCGGTGATCAGCTTTGCCCCGCTGGTCGCCACCATGACCGGATCGACCACGATGTTCTCCGCCTGATATTGCGCAAGTTTCTCTGCAATGGCAATGATCAGCTCCGCCGATGATACCATGCCGATCTTGACTGCATCCGGACGGATATCTGTGAAGATACAGTCGATCTGCTGTTTTAAAAATTCAGGAGATACATCCATGATTCCTACTACGCCGGTCGTATTCTGTGCAGTCAGTGCAGTGATCGCACTCATGGCAAACACACCGTTCGCAGTCATTGTCTTAATATCTGCCTGAATTCCGGCTCCTCCGCTGGAGTCACTTCCAGCGATTGTTAATGCTGTTTTCATTTTTCTTATCTTTTCCTCCTTTGTTCCTATACCTCTGTTGCTTTTCCCTGTCCTGAACACTCTTTTATATAGCGGTAAAAAGTGGTGCCCCAGCCTGCCGCCAAAAAATGTCTGCCATTATTCGGATGCCCTTTTCCAGAATATATTAAATTCCTCGAACTCCGGCAGATAGATGTCTGCCGTGTTCCATATATGGGCAAGATCCCGGTCACTGGCCTTATCGTAGACTCCCACCGTCTTAAATCCCGCCCTTTTCGCAGTCTGAAGCGCATGCAGCGCATCTTCAAATACCCATGTCTCGGAAGGTTCCGTATCGAGCTGGAGCGCTGCAGCATAATAGATATCTGGCTGGCTCTTGCTGCTGCCGATCTCGGAACAGGTAAAGATCCCCTGAAAATATGAAAAAACTTTCAGCCTTTTAAGGGCGGCCTCCGCATTCTTCCTGTCGCCGGACGTGGCTATCGCCATAGGGATTTTTCTTTCCCGGAACTCCTGAAGATACTGCCGTACTCCCTCTTTCAGAGGGACCCGTTCCTCGTAGAAATCCTGTACTTCCCGGTTCATGCCTCTTATGATCTCCTCTGGTGTCTTATCAAGTCTGTAGTGGGCTATAAGATAGTCCGCCCCCTCTTCAAGGCTCATAGCAAACAAAGTATCTCTGAGGTCTTTCTCCCCCTCGATCCCCATGCTGTTCAAGTAGAGTTGTCCTAAGTTTTCCCAAACGGGCATGGAATTTAACAACACTCCGTCCACATCGAATATCACTCCGCGGATCATCTTTCCGCCCCCTCCTTTTTACAGCCTGAAAGTATCAGTTTAGCATCTCTTCTGTGCGGCTTTTCAGATGCCGCGCCGCTTCTTTGATATCTTTCTGCGCAAAGATCGCACTAATCACAGCGATGCCGCAGATTCCTGTACCTGCAAGTTCCTTTAAGTTGTCTGCAGTGATGCCGCCAATGGCGATGACCGGAATATCCACTGCTTCACAGATCGCTTTTACCGTCTCATGGCTTACTTCTACCGCATCAACCTTTGAACCTGTGGGAAATACCGCTCCTACGCCAAGGTAATCCGCTCCGTGCTCCTTGGCCTCCAAAGCCTGCTCCACTGTCTGGGCAGACACGCCGATGATCTTGTCCAGCCCCAGCTTCTTGCGCACATCTCCGACTTTCATATCGCTCTGTCCCACATGAACTCCATCTGCGTTGATCTGTACTGCGATCTCTACATTATCGTTAATCACAAACGGCACTCCATACTGTGCGCACAGATCATGGATTTCTTTCGCCTCTTCGAGGAATGCAGCCTCGTCCAAATTTTTTTCTCTGAGCTGTACGCAGGTCACGCCGCCTTTTAATGCTTTCTCTACCTGAGCATAAAGGGTCTGTCCGTTCAGCCAGCTGCGGTCTGTGACCGCATAGAGGAGCAGATCCTCTTTTTTGCAATTTCCCTGATCATCTGATCTCATATTTGGCTCCTTTCTCAAGTTCTTCGCCCGACATGTTGTAAATGGCGTCAATGATCCGGTTACGGTAGGTAGCATTCCCATCCCCATCCTGCATCCGGCTCCACCCGATCTCCCCTGCAAGTCCCATCGCACACATAGCCGCTGCTGCTGCCTCCAGCGGATGATCCGGATTTGCAGTCACATAGGCCGTCATCATTCCGGAAAGCTGGCATCCTGTTCCGGTAATCTTTCCCATCTCCGGTCTTCCGTTGTAGATCACATAGCATGTATTGCCGTCAGATACAAGATCGATAGCTCCAGTCACAGCAATAATCGTTCCTGTCTCTTCCGCGAATTTCTTTACAAATACCACTGCCTCGTCAAGACTTTTCTCCGTCACCGCATCCGCTACGTCTGCATCCACACCTCTTGTAGTGCCCCTTCCCTTTGCTAATGTCTTTATCACGGATACATTCCCACGAATCACGGACAGTTTCAGATCTTTAATCAGACCAAGAGCTGTATTTGTACGCAGCGCACTAGCGCCGGAGCCCACCGGATCGAGCAACACCGGATGCCCCAGCTCGTTGGCTTTCTTACCTGCTCGGAACATTCCTTCGATGCTTGTCTTGTGGAGAGTGCCGATATTGATATTAAGGCCGCCACAGACAGACGTGATATCCTCCACATCCTCTGCCTCGTCGGACATAATCGGACTGCCGCCACAGGCCAGAAGCACATTCGCCACATCATTTACGGTCACGTAGTTTGTGATATTATGTACCAGCGGTATTGTATTTCTTACATTTTCCAAATATTCTCTCATAATAAACTCCTCTTAATGGTAATTGGATAGGAAGCATGGCTGGTTCGCCGTACTTGCCTGTCAAATGTCCGCTCACGCAAGCGTGGCCGCCGCTTACCGGGCTTATCACACAAAAA
>ERZ1090878.1453-NODE-1458-length-11150-cov-3.008382_pt1 | contig 11150 bp, 8 predicted proteins | sample MGYA00478473_ERZ1090878 | MGnify/ENA primary metagenome ERZ1090878 (study PRJEB33644, sample SAMEA5815720) | chicken gut metagenome | biome: Chicken; feature: Gastrointestinal Tract; material: Caecum | place: Ireland | collected 2019-01-01 | study: A study of the... | reverse complement strand
TCTACACTTCTAGCTTCGTCGGCAGCGTCAGATGTGTATAAGAGACAGGGAAATGTGGCTATATCTGGATCAAATGTACAGATGAGCAATATGAAGACATCTAGTACTCAGTTGTGGAAATTTGTAGAAAGTTCATATAGACCAATTTCAGATGGGTTATATACACTTCGCAGTGCATCACATCCAGAATATGCTGTGGATATAGCTAATTCATCAACTATGAATACTGCTAACGCTTGGATATACTATTATAATGGAACAAAAGCTCAGCAGTTTGAGGTCGAGTATGTAGATAATGGATATTATAAAATTTCGGCAAAGCATTCCGGGAAAGTTTTGGATGTTGCTAATGGGTCACGGACTTCCGGAACAAATGTATGGCAATATACTTGGGATGGATCGGATGCTCAGCTGTGGAAGTTTGTCAAAACTTCAAAGGGTTATTATATACGGTCAAAAACGGGAAACGTGTTGGACATTTTTTCGGCCTTATATACACCTTATACAAATATACAAACTTATGAGGCTAATGGATCTGATGCACAAAACTGGAATTTAGTAAAAGAATATGAATCTGCTGAGATAACAGATGGTGTATATACTTTTCGGACTGCACTTAATAGTGGAAGAGTATTAGATATAACAAGTGCTGCTACATCAAATTATGCAAATGTACAGATATATACAGATAACAATACGCAAGCACAAAAATTTGAAGTAATAGAAGTCTCAGACGGATATTACAAAATTGTTTCGAAAGTGTCCGGAAAGGTTTTGGATATTGCAAATGGTTCTCGGATTGCTGGTGCAAATGTGTGGCAGTATGAGTGGAATGGGTCAGATGCTCAGTTATGGAGATTTATTGATGCTGGTAATGATGCGTATTACATACAGTCTAAACTGGGGACGGTTTTGGATGTGTCAACTGGCTTAAGTGCTGCGGGGACTAATGTACAGGTTTATACACTCAATTATACAACCGCTCAAAAATGGGTTTTGGATTCTGACAGCAGAGCATTGTCTCCGATCATGGGACAAACCTCTGTTACAGTTGACCAGATGGTAAAATTTTTTATGGATAGAACTACGGTTGCTTATCCATATAGTAAAGTTGAAGAAGCCCCGACTATAGAAAAATTTTGCGAGATTTATATCGATGAATGTGAGAATGAGGGGGTTAAAGCTGAAGTTGCATTTAGTCAAGCGATGATGGAAACGGGCTTTTTGAAATTTGGAGGAGATGTAAAAAAAGAACAATACAATTTTGCTGGGCTAGGGGCTGTTGGAGGAGGTGTTTCAGGAGCTAGTTTTAGCTCTATTCGAGAGGGAATACGGGCACAGGTTCAACATCTTAAAGCCTATGCTTCGGAAGAACCATTAAATCAGGTGGTTGTAGATCCCCGTTTTCAATATGTGAAACGAGGATCGGCAGAGTATGTAGAATGGCTCGGACAGAAAGAGAATCCGAATGGATATGGATGGGCTACTGCAAAAAACTATGGGTATAATATTGTAGATTTATATTTGACCCCGCTAAAGACATATTAAAATTATCAAGGTTTCCTGTAATAAATTTATAGGGAACCTTGACTAGTAAAAGAGGCAGTTTAAGTCAGAATAATTCTAATAGAAGTGAGGAGAGCTAATCAACTTGAGTTTCCGCAAATTGCAATAAAAAAATAGCTATGTCTACCCAAAGTGCCAATCTGCCGATTTTTTTGAGAAATTCAGAGTGGCAGTACTGAGCGTAGAGGCACTTTAATAAGCCCCGCCGGAACCGGACTTTGGGAGACATATTCTTTTATCTATTCAAACAGTCAGCTTAAGGCAGAGTTGACGGTATGCCGGACGTTTTGTCTGGAACCACAGCCTGACGCCTTCTTTTGCATACGACAGTATGCCGGAGATGCCTTTTGCCAGCCGGTAATAGCAGAAATGTACTTTTTCCTTTACAGGATCTGCTTTTTGTATGATGGAAACCTTAAGGGCATTTGTTTCCGGCTTCATGGAGATATGTGCCAGAAACGCCATGCATAAGGTAAGATAAAAATTTAACGCATTGATCGCTTTCAGCTTCCTTACCCGAAAGTTTTCAAACTGGAACATCTGCTTTTTGCAGCGGAAATATTCTTCGATTTTCCATCTGGAAAAATAAAGTTTTGCAGCCTTTATCACATCGTCTTTGGATTTGATTTCCCTGTTTGTTGCAAGCATCATGGGATGTTCCGTAATCCCATAGACGAGGACGAGATAAATATCTTTTCGCGAAGCAGTGATCTGTACTTTTACATGGGAAAGATAGGCATCATGCATTTTGCCTTTGTAAAACAGTGGTAATTTTACTTTGCCTTTCCTGCGGTTACGCAGTTCCGTGGCAAATACCCATTTGTTGTGGTATAGAAGCTTACGCTTTGCGGTCAGACGGATGATATAATCCTGTCCCATGGAATCCAGTTTCAGAAACATCTTGTTATCATCATAGCCCCGGTCCATGACAAAGGCTGCTTTTTTGAATAAAGCGGCAGCCCGTTCCATAGCAGAGAAAGTTACATCATTGATGGAAGTAAAGTCCTTCTCTTTTGAAGAATGGATCTCTGAAAAGATACTGACCGGATGATTAGCGGCTGTAAGTACAGTCGCTTCTGTTACATGATATCCCTTTTTAAATACATTCTTTGCCGCAGTGCTCGCTGAGCCATCGCGAACCAGGCCGAGGGATTCAAATTTGTAACCGTCAGGTTTCACAACATCGCTGTCATCAATATGGATGACCGGCTGATCGGGGCACCATTTTTTCACCAGAGCCAGATAAGCTTTCAGGGCATCTTTCGAAGTTCCTTTAGCGAGATGCCTGGAAAGACGGTCAACGATGTTGATCTTTCTGGAAGGTTCATGCAGCTGGTCAACGATATCGGTGAGCAGGCAGCTGCGGGAGGCGAGAATGCCATAATTCATGTCGGCGATGAACTTTCTTTCGGGTTTCGGCAGCTTTTTGGAAATTTTATTGGAAAAAGATAAAATTTCCCGTTTCATTTGATAAGTATTTGATGTAAAATTAACCACAGGGAATCCTCCTTCTTTTTGTTTAGTACGATTTTTTTGTGGTGATTAAATTTTACATCAAAAAGGGAGAGGATTCCTTATATTTTTGGTATTTTTTGAAAGATGTGTAAAATCAGTAAGTCTGATTGGGGACTCTGTGGACAGAACTGCGGAAACTCAAGGGTATTGAATATTGCATTTCAAAATAGCATATGCTATAATGCCTATAGGCTAAGAGATAGCAGTTATTCATTGCGAATGACAGTGAAAACCCCGGAGTGACCGCTCCGGGGTTTTCTATTCCGTTTTGCAAGGCGGCTTAAACCTCAGGCTGGTTGCCGACTATTTGTCTCTGTCCAACCATTTGCAGATGAGATGGCTAATCACACCCGCCACGACAGCGACAAGAAGAGATAACAGTAATTCCATTGCGAACACCTCCCTTCCGTGCCAGTATAGGAGGCGGCAACGCTGTTATTTTACCATATTCTTCTTGCGCCTTCCACAGTTTTACCTAACCAACATTTACCAACCAACATTTACTGCCGGTTGATCCACTCCTGCAGCTTTCTGATCGCCGGCGACACCGCGTCAAAATGGCCGTCCGCCGCGCACCCGAGCCAGGTCTGGATTGCCCGGATCGTCTTCGGGCCGATATGACCGTCATCTCTCAGCCCCGCATTGATCCAGATGTTAAGGCATCCCTGAAAGGCCTTCATTACCGGGCTGTATCCGGAGGGATTGCTCTCCCACTGAAAAGATCCATAATCCAACCCGGGATTCGACGCCCGATAGGAGGCGAACTGATGGCTTACCTTTCCATCTACGGTGGTGCCGAGGAGCTGCTGCAATCTTCTCGTGGGGGCCTCTCCCCATTTCCCGTCGACTTTTATCTGCTCTTTTGCCGGAGCGCCGGGCGCCGAAATGGAACCCGGTCCGATCTCCGCCGGAAAATCCCGGTAGCAGCGGTTTAAGTCCACCCTGCCGGCAATTCCCGGCACTGTTCCGCCGGAAGTGTACTGCCACAGATCCACATCCTCCATCCCCAACGTATCACTGTACCTGGCTACCCACCGGGTGTATTCTGTCAAATCAGTCAGATAATGATCCCACCAGTTTTTATTCGCGTAAACGCCGGGAAGATACCCGGCGCTTCTGATCTTTTCACAGAAAACCCTCGCTCTCTCCGCAGCGCCGTTTTACGTGCACGCTTTTTCTATATCATAATATACCGGATAGGAAAGCCGGTATCCAGCCAGCAGCCGGAGCGCGTGCTGCGCTTCGCTTGCCGCCTTCTCGATGCTGTCGGCGTAAGAATAGAGATATGCTCCGAAGGGAATCCCGAGTCTCGCGCAGGCATCGGCATTCCTCTTCCACTCCCTGTCATCCTGGCTTGCCTGATCCATACCGTATCCGCACCGGATAATCACACCGGCAATCCCGGCATTTTTTACCTGTTCCCAGTCGATGGCGCCCTGATGATGGCTCACATCGATCACTTTTGTTGCTTCCATATAAATGGTTCTCCTCTTTTTCCTTATTTTATGAAAGCATTCTTCGTTTTGTCCCTCCCGACGGCCGGGATCATCCCCGACGCTCAGATCGCCGGCTTTTCCAGAATATAGATCTTCTCCGTTTTCCGAAAGGGGATCTGCCGCAGCAACCGCAGTTCCCGGTTAAGCCGCAGGTGTTTCCTGATCTCCCCCTCCTCCCCGGACAGAAGAAACATGCGTCCGCCAAGCTTTAGAATCTCTTTCCCGGCGGCAAAAAACTTCCGGTAAAAATCCTCCGCCTTTGCCCTCTCCCCGGGAGAAAAGCGCGGAAACTCCCCGATGATCTCATCGAAGAGATAGTCGCTGGTAAAGTCGAAGAAATCCCGGTTGACAAAATAAATCTGCACGCCGGCAAGGGCGGCGTTCTCCCTTCCCTGAAGGACAGCCTCCCCGTAAATATCCGTACCGTACATATGTCCTGCCGGCACAAGGCGGTTTCGCTCAATCAGAAGGGTACCGACACCGCAAAAGGGATCGATGATCTGGGCGTCCCTCTTCAGATAAGGTTCGCAGAGCGCCACCATGGATGCCGCCGCCACCGGGGCCATGGATGTAGGCTGTCGATACTTCAGATAAGAAAATCTTTCATCTTTCATCCCCGTGATCTTCACAAACAACCCAAAACTTCGATCCTGTTTCTCCAGCAGAATCAGCTGCGCATGGCAGGCTCCCCGGCAGTTTCGCAGCCGCCCGCCGGAGGCTGCTTCGATGCCGTCAGCCAGTTTCCGAAGAAAATCTCCCCGGCGCCGCTCCGCCTCCGCCCCCAGAAGGCGCAGATGAAAGGTAAACGGTCTCTCCCGCGGATAGAAGCGCTCCAGAATCACAGACAGTTCCGAGGATGCCACAGCCTCTGCCAGGTGCTCCCGATCCGCCCGCACCCCTTTCCGCAGACGCGCCACAAACCAGGCCTCCTGATACAGCGGCAGTTCCAACACCCGGGAAAGCCGGTCCGTGATGACCATGACACCGCGGGCCGTTACTTTGACCCGTTTCGCCAGATGTGCTACCCGCTCTGCCAGCTTTTCCGCAACCGCTCCATCCGCAGTGAGCAGAAGACGGTATTCTCCTTTCAGCGCCTCCCGGGATACAGAAGGAATGTTTCTGCCATCCTCCGGCGACACCTTCTCCAGCAGTTCCTCCAGCGCTCTTTTCTCCTGCCGCAGATGCTTGGCATGTTCTCCCGCTCCCGAAGGCTCCCTTTTGGCCGTGTCGGTCTTTTTGCCCGCTTCCTCTCCGGCTTCTCTGACCTCTGCCCCGTCCAGCTCCGTCTCAGCGGCCTCTGTCCCATTGTTGTCCAGCTCCGCCAATCGTCGGCGCAATTCCCCGCTGCATTCCAGCAGTTCCCCGGCGGGAAATCCCTTCAAAGCCTTCAGGTAAGCCGGCCGCACAAATAAGGTCTCCTCTCTCCCGTAGGCCTCCCACAGGGCTCTGACAGCCTCCCCGCGCCAGGAGGACGTTCCACTGCAAGTTGCCTCCGACTGCGCGTCCTCCCCAAAGGACCGGCACCATTTTTCCGAGCATTCCGCCAGATCTCCCAGCAGTAGAGCCGCGTTCTTCCGCGCTTTCGGATCTTCCGCCGAAAGACACCGCTCCCACAAAAGCAGATTTTCCGGACGCAGACACGCCCGGAGTTCCTCCTCTTTTTCCTCTCCCCTGTCTTTTCCTCTCAGCGCCTGCCGCAGCAGGCTGAGATTTTCTCTGATCTGCTCCTTGTTCCGGATGTTCTCCGCAAGGATTTTTGCCTGATTCATGTTCTCTCTTCCCTCTGTCTGATTCGGTATTTGCGTGGCGACATCTGGTAAGTCTTCTGAAACAGTCGATGAAAATAGCTGATGTTTTCATAACCCACTGCCAGGGCGATATCTCCCACGGAAAGGCGGGAGGTCTGAAGCAGATAGGCTGCCTGCCGCATGCGCTTGGCCTGCACCAGCTCCGTGTAGGTTTTTCCCGTCAGCCGCTTGATCGTTCTGCTGAGCCAGTGAAGATCGTAGTGGAGCATCTGCGCCAGCTCCGAGAGTTCCCCATCCCGGTACTTCTCCTCCACATAGCGGTAGACCACCATCATCAGTTCCTGATCTTTCTGATTTCTGCCCACATGCACCTTGTCTGTCACGTTCATCAGATGCATCAGCAGAAGCCCCATGGTAACCTGATGGATACTGCGCTTGTTGACCTGCTCGTGGTGGAGCGTCCAGATCAGATTTTCCATGAGATTCTGTATGGGCAGTACATCCGCCACCTGAAAATGCAGATAGCTCACATCCTCGTGCTCGCTCTTCAGGCAGTCCAAAAGGAAATCCCGGATATAATTGTCGTCGTCCCCCAGCATCGTCAGCGCATAGTCAAAAAAAGCCGGCAGGATGATAAAATTGACTGCAATGTCGTTCTCTCCCGCCGGATAGATCTCCTGAGTAGCATTCTGATTCAGGAAGAGCAGTTCCCCTTCCCGCAGCGTAATCAGATCCCCGTTGATTTTGTGGGTGGTGCTGCCGGAGCACATGTAGATCAGCTCCACAAAGTTATGAGTGTGGGCGGGAAAATGCACGAATCTGGTGTGGGTTCGAATCTGTATGGCCTTCCCGCTCTCCAGAAGCTTCCTGCTGTCCACCACATGGGACTTCGGAAGATAGTAGAGATCTCCGTCCACTTCCTTCGGCCCCTCCAGTATCTTTTTTTCCTCAGGTGTAATCTCTCTGAGTTCCGCCAGAAGCTGCGCGTTCATCCTGACACCTCGTTTTCTTCTGTGTTGCCGGTCTTCGCGCTTCCCGTTCCGGGAGCCGCATCGCCGGCAGATGCATCCCGGGGACTATAGAAAAACCGCAGAAAAGGAGGCCGGCCCTCCCGGCTCTCCTCCCTGTCTCTTTTCAGATACCGCCTCACCAGACACAGAAGGACGATGCTCACCGTGGAGAGCAGATCCTCCAGCGGCGATGTATCGTTGACGATCATGTGGCGGGCCACCAGAAAAATAATGGTCTCAAAGACGTTATCCGAATTGGGCCGGCAGAGCATCTTCAGAAACTCCACACCGATGACCACGGTAAACACCTGCTCCAGAAACGGGGTCAGGGCTCCGGTATCGCTTTTCAGAAGCCCGCCCAGTTCCGGAATCAGCGACAGCATGGCCAGAATCACGCCGATGGCCACAATGACCGCCACAATCAGTTCCAACGTGTCACATATGATGGTAAAAATCTTTTTCACTTTTTTCTCTGTCTCTGCGACGGAGTATTTTTTCAATGTCCCGGTGCCTCCTCATATTTCAGGAACTCATAGGAATAGGAACCGTTTCCTCCGGTCAGAGACCGCAGAACCGTCCCAAAGCCGTAGAGCGTCGCGATGGGGATCTCCGCGTCGATGAGCTGATCGCCGTTGCCGTCCGGCGTCATGCCGTTGATTCTGGCCCGGCGCTTGCTCAGCTCGCCCATCACATCGCCAATCTGCGCATCGGAAACGGTAACCTTCAAAGCTGCGATGGGCTCGAGAAGTACCGGATCCGCCTCCATAATGCCCTTCTTCAGCGCCATGGCCGCCGCCGTCTTGAAAGCCGCCTCGGAGGAATCCACAGAGTGGTAGGATCCGTCGTAGAGGTTGACCTTGATACCCACAACCGGATAACCGGCCAGCGGTCCGCTGGCAACGCCTTCAGCGATACCCTTCTCCACTGCCGGGAAGAAATTCTTCGGCACAGCTCCGCCCACAACGCTTTCTTCAAATATGTAGGGTGTGGTGTAGTCGCCGGACGGCTCCAGCTTGATTTTTACATGGCCGTACTGACCGTGACCGCCGGACTGCTTCTTGTGTTTGTATTCCACGTCCGCCGTTCCCCGGATGGTCTCCCGGTACGCAACCTTCGGCTCGGACAGGGTAATCGACACTTTGTATCTGGCGTTCAGGCGATCCGCCACCGCCTTTAAGTGCTGCTCGCTGAGTCCGTAGAGCAATGTCTGGCGGCACTCGCTGTCGTTGACCACCCGCAGGGTCAAATCCTCCTCCGCCAGTTTCTGAAGAGCCTGGGTCGCCTTATCCTCATCCTTCTCGTCGGTGGCCTGATAGCGCATACAGCAGTAGGGCACCGGTATGGAAGCGCGGATATAGAGGATCGGATTTGCCTTCGTGGAAAGGCTGTCAGTGGTCTGCAGCTTCGGGATCTTGCCCAGAGCGCCGATATCGCCGGCGTGCAGCTCCGGTACCTCCTCGGTCTTCTGACCGTTCATCACATAGAGCTTGCCGACGCGGAACTCGTCGCCCTTGTGATGATTGTAGAGTGTATCGTCGGTCTTGAGGACACCGGAATTGACCTTGATCAGCGAGTATTTGCCGATAAAGGGATCCACGATGGTCTTGAACACATAGGCGGATTTCGGTTTGGAGAAATTGTAATCCGCATGGAAAACGTCGTTGGATATGGCGTTAATGCCCGTGCAGGTTCTCTGATCCGGAGCCGGCAGATACTTCACGATATCGGACAGCAGTGTGTACATGCCCCGTCCCAGCGTGTTGGAACCCATCATAACCGGGATGATGGTTCCCTCCACCACATTGTAGCGCAGCGCCTGGCGGATCTCATTCTCCGAGAAAGTGTCGCCGCCGAAATAGCGGTCCAGAAACTCCTCGCTGGTCTCCGCCACAGCCTCCATCAGCGCCTCCCGGTAAATCTCCAGATTTTCCATGGAGTAGTCCGGCACATCGCATTTTGCCACAGTACCGTCCGCCTGCCAGCGCTTGCCCTTCTGCTGGATCACATTCACATACCCCACGAACTCCTGATTTTCCCGCATGGGGAAATGGAAGGGCGCAATATGCTTTCCGTAGGACTCCTGCAGGGACAGCACTACGTTCTTGTAGGAAGCGTCGTCCATATCCATGTCCGTCACGAAAATGATCCGGGGCAGATGATATCTCTCGCAGAGCGCCCAGGCCTTGCCGGTGCCTGCCTCCACGCCGTTCTTGCCGGAAACCACAATGATCGCCGCGTCAGCCGCGCTGGCGGCCTCCTCGATCTCTCCTGCGAAATCCGACGCCCCCGGCGTGTCTAAAAGATTGATCTTGGTATCCTCCCAGACGATGGGGTACACCGCCGCCTCCGTGGTGGCCTCCATCCCCATGCGTCCGGCCCCTCCGGAAATTTTCTGCATCGCAGCCACCAGGCTGGATTTGCCCGCGCCGCTGTGCCCCAACAACACCACGTTGCGGATTTTGTCAGTTGTAAAAACCCTCATACACTGTCCTCCTTTTGATAAAAATCACTTTCTTTCAGTTTAACCGACCCCTGTGCCGATGTCAATTGCCATCCCCGGAATCGACCGCGCCATTCTCCTCTCCCGGAATATGCTGCTCCACCGCCCCTGTGATGACTCCGTAATCGTGCACCAGGCAGGCGATGGACAGAATCATACTGACAATGGTAATCAGCCCGTGCACCGGGTACAAAGGGCTGCCGGCAGACGCGTCAGGCACCCAGTTCCAGATGATGGTAAACAGACAGAACACCGTCCAGCGGATCCGCTTCGGCGTCCCTCTCCACAGATAGAGCAGCCGGTACAGAAGATACAGAAAACTATAGATATCCAGCAGCCATATGATCCCCAGCAGCAACAGAGTGATCGGGGAAAAGGGATTTGCCAAAAGCAGCAACGCCGCATAAATCCCTCCCACAACCACAGCCGCCACGTTCGTTCCGATATACAGCCAGAACCACAGTCTCTCCTTCTCCAGCAATCTCCTCATCATAATAGCTCCCCCTTTCTCCTGCCCCGCAGTCCCGCAGAGACAATACATCCCCTCTCCGGCGCTACTGTTCCCTCACGCCTGTGATGATGCCATAATCGTGCACCAGACAGACAATCCAGAGAATGAGCGCCACCGGCGAAACTACCAGGCCCATCAGCCCCAGATCCACACCGGTAAACGTCAGCAGTTCGCACACGATGTAAATCATGGTAAGCACTGTCCATCTTCCCCGGTTTTTCGTGTCTCGATAGAGATACACCAGACGGTAAACCAGGTAGAGGACATTGTACAGATAAACGGCCAGCGTGACAATCGCCGCGCTGATCATCAGCGTCTTCGCCCGATCTTCTCCTGCTCCCGCCATAAACTGCGAAAACAGAATATCAAAGACAAAGAGAAGCACCTGTGTCCCCACATAAAGATAAAACCACCCTCTGCTGTTCTCCAGAATTTTCTTCATCTTCTCCTCCTTTCCACCCCGAAAAACCTCTGAGAAAATTATATCATACGCACAAAGACCGTACAACGAAAAATATCTTACTTTCCGTTGGGCAAAGTTACCCGGACGCAGAACATGTTTCCCTTCCGGGAAAAGGTAAGTTCTCCCCCGCACCGGCCGACCTGTTCTCTCACAATCCCGCTTCCGTAGCCGTGATGCTCCTTATCCGGCTTGCGGCTCCCGGAAAGATCCACCGGCTCCTCTCCCTCATTGTCTCCGCAGACAAGGGAAAGAATCCGCTCCACAAGAACCGCCGTCTTTCCGGAACCGGCCGCCGCCGACACCAGCACATTTTTCCCTCTGACATTAATGACTTTTTTCTG
>ERZ1090878.1451-NODE-1456-length-11164-cov-4.583581_pt1 | contig 11164 bp, 10 predicted proteins | sample MGYA00478473_ERZ1090878 | MGnify/ENA primary metagenome ERZ1090878 (study PRJEB33644, sample SAMEA5815720) | chicken gut metagenome | biome: Chicken; feature: Gastrointestinal Tract; material: Caecum | place: Ireland | collected 2019-01-01 | study: A study of... | reverse complement strand
GGACCAAGTCCCCCGCCTGGAGGATGACAATGTCCCCGGGCACCAGCTCCCAGCTCTCCACCCGCTGGCGTTTGCCCTCCCGCAGCACCTGGGCGTGGGGGGAGGAAAGCTTTTTCAGCGCCTCGATGGCTTTGTCCGCCCGGCGCTCCTGCACGGTGCCGATGACGGCGTTGACCACCACAATGGCCAAAATGATGAGGGAGTCCACATACTCCCCATCCCCCCTGACCCAGGACACCCCAAAGGAAACTGCTGCCGCCGCCAGCAAAATGAGCACCATCAAATCTTGGAACTGGCCCAAAAACTGGCGCAGCACCCCCCGGCGCTTGGCGGTTTCCAGCTGGTTTTTCCCGTACTTGGCCCGGCGGCGCTGGACCTCCCCCCGGCTGAGACCCCGGCGGGGATCCACCCCCAGGGCCTCCAGGGCTTCCTCCTGGCTGAACTGGAAATACTCCATTCTTTTGCCCCTCCTTGCAGGCAAGGCCTATGGCCCGCTTTTTTACCAGGTCTATGCGGGGCGGGGCAGGTTTATGAAGGCAGCAAAAAGGGCCCCGCTTTCACGGGGTCCTTCGCCTTTGCTTTTTACTTTTTGGCCTGGTAAGAGGGCGCGCCCTTGGGGGTGAGGCCCTTGATGACGTTGCGGTAGTAGCTGTAGGTGAGGGGCTCGTCCTCGGTGAGGATTTCCGATTCCTCGGCCAGGCCCACAAACAGCAGGTGGGTGCCCAAGTCCACGGTCTGCTCCACCTTGCAGCTGTAGTGGGCGCAGGCGGTGGCGGTGGGATAGGGCATGCCGGCGGCGTCCTCTTTGCAGGGGATGCCCTCGAACTTATCCATGTCCCGGCCGGTGCGGAAGCCAAAGCGGCCGATGGCCATCATGTCCGCCCGCTGGTCCAACGCCACGGCGGCAAAGCGCCCGGCCTTTTGAATGAGCTGGCAGGTAAGGCTGTCCTTGTTCACGGTGACTGCCAGCCGCACAGGCTCGGCGGTGACTTGCTGCAAAGTGTTCACCACGCAGCCGCTGCGCTGGCCCTCCGCCTGGGCGGACACCACATACAGGCCGTATGTTATTTTATACAGGGCTTTTTCGTCCATTGCCATTACAATTCCTCCTTTAGCATGGTTGCTGCCTCTATTATTCCACAGAATGGGGAGATTATCAAGAGCGGGGCGAGAAAAACCTAAAAGAGGGACAGCTGCTCCCTTTTCAGGGAGGGCGGGCGCTTTTCGGTGAGCACCCAGTCCTCTTCCGGCCAGCCGGTGAGCATGGGCGACTGGGGATGGTGGGCGGCGTACTGTCTGGCGGCGGTGGCGGGGCTGCGGGTGGCGTAGCAGTAGCGGCACCCGTTGACACAGGTGTTGTAGGCGCCGATGTCCACGCTTTCCACGCAGCCGCAGGCAGGGCGCTGGCCGCTGTCCTTTTTTGTCTGGAGGGGGCAGCCCACCAGCCGGCCCAGCCGCTGGCCGTCGATGCAGGCGCCGTGCCGGATGCCGTAGGCGGTGTAGTCCCCGGCCTCGGCGCAGGTGTACAGGGGCAGGCTGTACTTGGCGGCCACCTCCCCCAGGCGGGCGGCTGCCTCCTCCAGCTGGGCGGGCGCTGCCTCTTGGAACAGGCTGCCGTTGTGGGCGTAGTGGTCCACAAAGCTGAGGACGCACCGGGTGGTGCAGGGGGCCAGCCGGCGGCAGAGGGCTTCAAACCGCCGGGCGTACCAGGCGGGGGTGCGCTGGCTGTCCAGGAGGATGGGGTCAAAGCGCCAGTCCACCCGGGCGGGGCCCCAGCGCTGGGCCAGCTGCTCAAAGGCGGCCAGGCGTTCTTGCAAGGGTGGCAGGCCGGGCTCCCAGTGTGTATCCAGGGCGGTGATGGTGTACTGGAACAGAAAGTCCCGGTAGCCCAAAGCTTCCACCTCCCCCAGCAGGGGCAAAAAGGGGATGGGGTTTTTCGTCCAAAAGACGATGGCGTCCACCGTCTCCGGGGAAAAGAGCAGCCGGGTGGCGTGGCGGGCCCGGTAGGGCTGGGGGATGAGCACCTCCCCGGCCTCCAGGCGGCCCAGCAGCCAAGGGCCATAGAGGGAGGGCAAATCCGTGCGGCGGCTGGCGCTGAGAATCATAGAGGGACCTCCTTTCTCTGCTGCCTCCATTCTAGCACGGGCAGGGCAAAAAGAAAAGCGGGCTGTGCCCGCTCCCTTTTTAGTCCAAAAATTCCTCCCGCAGTGTGACGCCAAAGTCCTTGGCGATGGCCCGCAGGTCGTCGTCCTCGATGGTTTGGAGGATGCGCCCCTGGCCCGCGGAAAGGGCCAGGATGTAAATCTGCGCCGCCTTCTCGATGGTGTGCATCAGGCCGAAGGTGGTGTCGAAGTCCGGGCCGGAGGCGAACAGCCCGTGGTGGGCCCACACCGCCGCGTCGTACTCCTTCATCAGCTGGCTGGTGGCCAGGGCGATGTCGCTGCCGCCGGGGACCATCCAGGGCACCACGCCCACGCCGCCGGGGAACACCACCGGGCACTCGGTGGCGCTCTTCCACAAGGCGCGGGTGAAGTCCCGGGCCGTCAGGGGCAAAATGTAGGTCATGGCGATGAGGTTGGCGGGATGGGCGTGGTAGATGACACGGCACGCCCCGCCGGTGGCCTCCTTGCGGACGCTGTGGTTGAGGAAATGGCTGGGGAACTCGCTGGTGGGGCGGCCGCCCTTCTCCAGGCCCCAGACAATGCGCCAGGCGTCCCCGGCCTCGTTAATCTCCACAATGCAGATGTTGTCCTGGGGGGCCAGGGGCACGTTGCGGAAATACTTGCCGCTGCCGGTGGAGATGAAAAATTCTCCCCGCAGGTTGTCCGCCTGGACGCCCATGTTCACCCACTGGCCGGGGGTGGCTTTGAAATAGGGGCGGCACTGCTCCACTTCCTCGGGGCGCATGCGGTAGGTGAGGTTGCCGCCGTTGCGCTCGTGCCAGCCTTGGTCCCAGCCGTCGCCGCACATGCGGATGTAATGTTGCATCACTTCAATATCGGTAATTGCCATTGCTCTCTTCCTTTCTCAAATTCAAGCCGCGTCCCCGTCCGGGGGTTCAGCGGGTGATGACGTCCACGGGGACGTTGAAAATCTTGGCCACCTTGAGGATGGTGTCGATGTGGCGGCCTGTGGCGGCAGCCATGTGGTGGGTGGGGCCCGCCTCGCTCCAGCGGTTGACGAACTCCCGGGCGCCGCAGGTGAAGCGGGTGCGCATGTTGGTATCCCCAAAGGTGAAGATGGGGCCCTCCTCGTTGACGCCCTCGGCCACCACGAACTTGAAATGGCCGTCCTTATCCTGGGTGATGCCCAGGTAGGTGACAGGCCCCAGGTGGGGGTAGAACTGGGTGAGGTACCCGCCGCCGGTCTTGCCGTGGAACACGGGAACGATCTTCATGGTGGGCTTTTTGGCGGAGATGGCCGCGTCCCCGGAGCCGGAGTGGCCGATGATGCAGATGTCCTCATTGAAATCGATGGAGTACATCTCCGAGAGCTGGCCGGTGCCGGAGATGGTCTTGAGGATGGACATGGCCATGGCCACCTTGATGTCGCCCTCCACGGCGCAAGCCACACCCTCTTTGATGAGCATGGAGAAGGCGGGAATGAGCATGGAGTCCAGCACGCCGGCCTTGCCCTGGGCGAAGCCGTCGTAGTGGGAGGCGATGAAGCCCAGCTTCTCCTCTTTCACCCAGGCCTCGAAGGCCACCCGGTAGCGGGCCATATCCCAGACCTTCTCCACGGTGCCGCCGCCCTCGATGTCGAAGGTGTCCAGGATGTCCTGGGCCTTGGCGCGGATGGCGCCCTCGTCGGTGACGCCGTCGGCGATGGCCCACATCTTCTCCCAGTCAAACTGTTTGGTGTACAGCCACATGCGGTGGTACAGGTTGGTCTCGTCGATGTACAAGTCCATCATGCCGGGATAGGGGCGGCCAATCTGGGCCAGGTTCAAGTCCCGGAAGCGGCGGCGCACCTGGGCGGCTTTGCACCAGTCCTCTATCTCGGCCTGCACAACGGGGTCACCGCCCTCCACCACACCGGTGATGACGGCATGGCGCTTGCCGGCCCGCTCCAGGTCGGCCACCATCTCCCCCACGGCGCCGCAGGCGTACAGCTCGCCCAGCCACTTGGCGGTGTCGGTGTTCTCGTAGTCCGGGGCGCGGAGCTTCTGGACGTTCACCAGCACCACGGGCACGTCCAAATCCCGCACGGCGGGGAGCATATTGTAGGAGGTGGCGTAGGTGAGCAGCTGGAGGATGACCAAATCCACGTCGGCGGCGCGGAACTTGTCCCCGGCCTGCTGGGCCAGCTCCTTGGTGGTGACGATGCCGCCGTCGATGAGCTCCACGGAATCGGGAATCATGGTCTTAAAGGTTTGGTACTGGGACTGGAACTCCGGCACCAAAGAGGGAAACTGGGGCAGATAGGCCCCCAAGGCAATGGCGAACACGCCCACGCGGGCTTTTGTTTCAACTAGCATGGCAATACCTCCTGAATGGAAAAACTGTGGCGGACGGCTTTGCGGATGACGGCCAGGTCGGGGAATTCCCCGGCGGCCAGCATCTGCACCATCAGGTTGCCCAGGGCGGTGCCCTCGGTGGGGCCGGCGTAGACGGGCAGGCCTGTGGCGTTGGCGGTGAGCTGGTTCAGGTAGCCGTCCCGGCTGCCGCCGCCCACAATGTTCACGGCGGTGTACTCCCTGCCGGTGAGGGCGGAGAGCTCCTGTACGCTTTGGGCGTAGCTGTGGGCCAGGCTGTGGTACACGCAGGCAGCCAGCTCGCCCAAGGTCTGGGGCACGGGCTGGCCCGTTTCCCGGCAGGCGTCGCGGACAGCCTCTCCCATGTTCTCCGGGGCCAGGAAGCGGCTGTGGCCCACGTCCACCTGGGAGGGGAAGGAAGCCGCTTCCCGGGCGGCCTGCTCCAGGGCGTTGAAGGTGACGCCCTCCCCTGCCTCCCGGCGGATGGACTGGAGCATCCACAGGCCCATGATGTTCTTTAAATACCGGAAGCGGTACTGGTAGCCGCCCTCGTTGGTGAAGTTGCGGGCCAAGCTCTCCGGGGTGGTGATGGGCTCTGGCAGCTCGGTGCCCAGCAGGCTCCAGGTGCCGCTGGAGAGGTACACGCCGTTCTCCTTGGCGGGCACCGCCAAAAAGGCCGAGCCTGTGTCGTGGGTGGCTGGGAACAGCACCTGGCAGTCAAAGCCCACCCGGGCCCGCACCTCCGGGGTGAAGCCGCCCACGCTGTAGCCGGGCAGGCGGGGCTCCCCAAACAGGCGGCGGGGATAGCCCAGGGTATCCAGAAGCTCCCCGTCCCAGGTTTTGGTATGGGCGTTCACCAGGCCGGTGGTGGTGGCGTTGGTGTACTCGTTCTCCATCTTGCCGGTGAGGCGGTAGGTCAGGTACTCCGGCACCATCAGCAGGCGCTGGGCTTTTTCCAGTAGCCTCGGTTCCTGGGTTTTCACCGCCATCAGCTGGTAGATGGTGTTGAAGTCCTGCTTTTGGATGCCGGTGCGGCGGTAGAGCTCCTGGAAGGGGACGCGCTGCTCCACCAGCTTGTCCATGCCCTGGGTGCGGCTGTCCCGGTAGGCCACGGTGTCCCCCAGAGGCTGGCCCCTTTCATCCAGCAGGACGTAGTCCACCGCCCAGGTGTCGATACCCATGGTGGACGGGATTTTACCCAACTCCCGGCAGCGCTCCAGGCCCCGCAGGACCTCCCCGGCTAGGCGCTCCATATCCCAGCAGAGGCGGCCGTTTTTCCGGACGAGCGTATTTTCGAAGCGGTAGATTTCCTCCAGGCAGAGCCTGCCCTCCTCCACCCAGCCCAAAATGTGCCGGCCGGAGGAGGCGCCGATATCCACCGCCAAATAGGTTTCCATGGTATTCCCCCCCTTTTTGTTTGTTCCAGCATACCTCCAAACGGGCAAAAAAAGAAGGACGTACTTTTGGGAAAATACGTCCTAACTTTTTGATTTATCCCTAGCTTTAGGTGGCCTGGGGAAGGAAATCCCCGCCGCGCTTCTTGCGGTAGTCCTTGGGGGTGACGCCAAAGCGGGCCCGGAACACCCGGTAAAAATAGCTGGTATTTTCATAGCCCACCGCCAGGATGATGTCCTGGGTGGTCAGGCGGGTCTCCCGCAGCAGCTGGGCCGCCTTGGAGAGGCGCTTTTCCAGCAGCAGCTCCTTGAAGGTGCGGCCGGTGGCCCGGTGCACCGCGGCGCTGAGGTAGGGCAAGGAAACGTGGAGCTCTGCCGCCAAGCGGGTCAGATCCGCGGTGCGGTAGTTTTCCTCGATCTCCCGCAGAGCGGCCAGCACCGCCCCGTTGCCAGAGGCCTCCTCCAAATCCTCGGTGTAGTTCAGCAGCTGGAGCAGCAGCAGGCCCATGGTGGCCTGGTTGATGCGCCGGGCGTTGGGCTGGGGGTGCACCAGGCTCCACACCAGGTTTTCCACCAGGTTCTGCACGGTGGGGGCCTCCGCCACCCGGAAGTGCAGGCAGCTCATCTCCCCGCCGCTTTGGCGCAGGCCGCTGAGGAGGAACTTGCCCAGCACGTTGTCTGTGCCGATGAGGTTTAAGGCCACGTCGAAAAACTGGGGCAGCACAATGAAGTTGACGCCCACGTCCTCTTCCCCGGCGCGCTCCACGGCGTGGGAGGCGTGCTGGTTTAAAAAGAGCAGCTCCCCCGTGCGCAGCGTGAGGGGCGGCCGGCCCTCTATCTGGTGGGTGGTCTGGCCCGAGCACATGTACATAATCTCCACGTAGTTGTGGGTGTGCATGGGGAAGGCGGCAAACCGGGTGTGGGGCCGCACGGTGATGAGCTTCCCCTTGGCCAGGAGCTTGTCGCTGTCTATGAGGAACCCGCCCCCCGAGGTGTCCAGGCTGGTTTCGACCTGCCCCCCTGCCAGAAGCTGCTCGTCTTCCTCTGTTACGCGGCGGAGCTCCCGCATCAAATCTTCCCGCATCCTATCCCTTCTTCCCTATCCTTTTCTTTTTCATAAAACTGTCCTTGTTTTACAAGCGCCCCATCAGGCCGCGGGCTGGATGGCGCTGGCCTGGTCGGCGGTGAGGTACTGGTGCTCCACCATCAAGGTGAGCACCTGGCGCTGCCGCTGGGTGGCCAGGTCCGGGTTGACGTTTAAGTCATAGACCGAGGGGGCGTTGGGGATGCCCGCCAGCAAGGTGCACTGGTTGGCGTCCATCTGGGAGGGCTCTACCCCAAAGTAGGCCTGGCTGGCCGAGGCCACGTCGTAGCAGCCGCTGCCGAAGTAAATGGAGTTGACGTACAGCTCGAAAATCTCCTCCTTGGTGTAGTTGGCCTCGATGTGGAAGGCCATGAACATCTCAGCCGCCTTACGCGTCAGGCGCTTCTCCTGGGTGAAGTACAGGTTTTTCGCCAGCTGCTGGGTGATGGTGCTGCCGCCCTCCACAAAGGACATGGCCTTGATGTCATTGACCACCGCCCGGCCTATGGCGATGACGTCGATGCCGTTGTGCTGGTAGAAGCGGTGGTCCTCCGCGGCGATGACAGCGTCCACATAGGTCTCGGGCAGCTCCGCAAAGGTGGTGTAGCTCTCCTGGGCCTGCACCTGTTTGACCTTCTGGTCCAAGGGGGTGGCCTCCAGGGCCTGGGTGTACATCTGCCAGCCCAAAAAGGCCAGGGCGAAAATGGCACAGAGGATGACCCCCAGCACCAGCAGCACAAGGTTTCTTACCATCCGCAGGACTTTCATACTGGTACGCCTCCTTGCCGGGCAACCCGGCTTTCCTTTTCCATGGCACTATCATACCAGCTATTTCTTGCGAATTTCTGAAGACAATCTTTTTATTCAATTAAAAATTCTTAAGGCGCTTGGGCGGGGCGCTGCGGCAAAAGAGGTAGGTGTCCTCGGTGGAGCGCTGGGAATCGAAGGCGTAGCCCAGGCGGGAAAAGCCCTGCAAGCCCTCGGGGGATTGGACGTTGTGCTCCGCGGCAAAGCGCACCATCTCCCCACGGGCCATCTTGACGTAGACGCCCTTTTCCACCAGCCTGCCTGGCTCCGGCTCCTCGGCGAAGACGCAGGTGACAAACCGCCCCTTCCCCGCCACCGCCGGGCGAACGGCCTTGGCGTACTCCTCGGAGGCCAGGTTGACCAGCACGGAATCCTCTTGGAGCAAAAACTCCCCCAGGGAGTCCCCCCAGAAGTCGTAGAGGTTTTTGCAGAAGGGCGCCTTCACTTTGGCCTGCATCTCCAGGCGGTAGGGGGACACGCCGTCGAAGGGGCGCAGCACGCCGTAAAATCCCGACAGGATGCGCAGGTGCTCCCCCACATACTCCAGCTGCGCCTGGGTGAAGACGCCGGGGGCCATGTACTTGTACTGGATGCCGTCGTAGGCCAGCAGCGCCGGGGTGGTGCCCCGGCCCAGCTCCATGGCGCGGAAGTTTTCGAAAGCCTCCTGGGCCAGGCTCTCGTTGCAGGCCAGCAGACGCTTCAGCTGGGGCAGGGAAAGCCCCCGCACATAGTCCAGCAGCTGGGCGGACTTCTCCAGCAAAGGCGGCTGGGTGCGGGGCGGGAGGAAGTCCTCTGCCCGCATTTTCTTGGCCGGGGAGATGAGCAGCTTCACGGGGTGCCCTCCTGGTGGAGGCGCTCCCCGCGGAGCATGGCCTGGTGCTCCAGGGAAAGCTCTTGGCAGAGCTTGGCGGCGTTCCAGCTGCCGTTGGAGGCGGTGAGGACGGCTTTCAGCTGCACCGGCGGGATCTTCTTCCGGCGGAAGCCCTGGAGGAGCTGGTTCATCTGGTGGGGGGAAAGGCCCGCCATCACCAGCATCTCTTGGGGGAAGGGCTCCACCGGCTGGGGGTTCACCTCCCGGGGGGCGAGGCCCAGCAGGGCGTCCAAGTTTTGGGGGAAGTCCTCCACGGGCACCGAGCGGGCCCGGAGCTTGAGGCTTAAGCACAGGGCCTTGATGCGGCGGCCCTTGTCCGCGTCTACATTGAAAAGAAGCACAGTGGGTATCATGGCAACCTCTTTCTTTCGCAAAGGATGTACCCCCATAGTAGCACGGCCCCCGCGGCTTTGCAAGTGCCAGGCGAAAAGCCTTTCTCCCCTGCCGGCGGGAAGGGGCGGTTTCCGCCTTGCATTCCCTGGGGAAACAGGCTATAATAGGGGTAATCCTGACCAGAACACCCAAGGAGGGATGGAGTTGCCAAAGATTCAGGAATCTGCCGAAAACTATCTGGAGACGATCCTGGTGCTGAAAGAGCGCAACGGCACTGTGCGCTCGGTGGACATTGCCGCGGAGATGGGCTTTAGCAAGCCCAGCGTCAGCGTGGCCATGAAGAACCTGCGGGAGCAGGAGTGCATCACCATGGGCGAGGATGGGCTTATCTCCCTCACGGAAAAGGGGCGGAAAATCGCGGAGAGCGTGTACGAACGCCACACCCTCTTCACCCAGTGGCTGGTCTCCCTAGGGGTGGACGCCGCCACCGCCGCCCAGGACGCCTGCCGCATTGAGCACGTGCTGAGCAAGGAGACCTTTGAAGCCATTAAGCGCCACGTGGAAAGCGGGTTATCCGCCCGCCCGTGAAGCAGCGCGAATAGGAAGTTGGAAACACGCAGGGCTGTCCCGCCAAAACGGCAGGGGCGGCCCTGTTCCCTTTGCGCGAAAAAAGGCGGCGCGGCGGGTTTTATTCTAAAATCGAAAGAAAACGCCCTGCCGCTGTGGTAGTATGAGGGCAGTTTCGGAGAGGAGGCGCCGTATGGGGATTTGCACAGACCTCTTGCACCGGTGACAACACAGACAGGAGGATATATATGCAGAAAATTTTGCTGGACACGGACATTGGCGGGGATATTGACGACGCCATCTGCCTGGCCTATTTGCTGAAAGAGCCCCAGTGTGACCTGCTGGGCATCACCACCGTGTGCGGCGAGCCGGAAAAACGGGCGGCGGTGGCCGACGCCATCTGCCGGGCCGCCGGGCGGCAAGTGCCCATTGTGGCGGGGTTGGACACCACCTTGCAGCCGGTGCCCCTGTACCCCACCCCGGAAGGGGCGGGCGCCCTGGAGCAGTGGCCCCACAGCACCTATGAAAAAGGGGACGCGCCGGAGTTCCTCTACGAGAAAATCCGGGAGAACCCCCACCAGGTGGTGCTGATTGCCATTGGCAACCTGACAAACGTGGCCACGCTGTTCACCGCCCACCCCGACGCCGTGGGGCTGCTGAAGGGCCTCTCGGTGATGAACGGCTACTTTGGCCAAGAGCGGCTACCGGAGCCCCTGTACAACTGGAACTCCTGGGCGGACCCCATGGCCTCGAAAATCGTCTTCGCCTCTGCCCCTGCTTTCCACCGGGCCGTGCCCTTGGAGGTGACGGACACCCTGACCATCGAGGCCGGCCAGGCGGAGGTGCTGTTCCCGGCGGACAGCCCGCTGCTCCAGGCTGTGTACGCCTTTGGCAACGCCTGGCTGGAGAGCTCCTCCAAGCTGACGCTCCACGACCCCCTGGCCGCTGTCTCTGTGTTCCACCCGGACATCTGCCAGTTTGAGCGGGGATTCGTCCAGGTGGAGACAGAGCGGGAAAGCGACATGGGCGGCACGGCCTTTACCCCCTCCCCCCAGGGCACGGTGGAGATTGCCCGCAGTGTGGACAGGGAGCGGTTCTACCGGATTGTAAGCGCCACCCTCCGGGGGGAGGGCAGCGGGGAAAGCCGGCACTCCCTGCCAGAGGCGGTGCTCCGCCGGGCGCAATCCCTGGGGGCTGTGGGAGAGGCCTGGCTGGCCAACTTGGATTCCACCATTGCCGCCTTAGAGGGGCAGTGGAACGTCACCGTGGGGCAGGCGCTGTCCGGCGGCACCCACGGGTTCGTGGCCCCAGCTGATGGTAAAAACGGGGAAGCGTACGTCGTAAAGATAGATCTGCCCGACAACCTGGGAGGCGATTTCACCCGGGGCGTCACGGCGCTGGAAAAGGCGGGCGGCCAAGGGTACGCCAAGCTGTACGCCTACGATACTAAGCGGAAAGCCTGCCTGCTGGAGCGCCTGGGGATGCCCATCGACCAGCTGGGGCTTTCTGTAAAGGGGCAGCTGGAAATCCTCTGCGCCGCTTTGGAAAAGACCTGGGCCCTCCCCACCGGCGGCGCGGGGCTGCGGCCGGGGGAGGCCTCCAGCGCTGGGTTCCGGGCGTACCTGGCGGCGCGG
>ERZ1090878.1447-NODE-1452-length-11175-cov-17.113489_pt1 | contig 11175 bp, 9 predicted proteins | sample MGYA00478473_ERZ1090878 | MGnify/ENA primary metagenome ERZ1090878 (study PRJEB33644, sample SAMEA5815720) | chicken gut metagenome | biome: Chicken; feature: Gastrointestinal Tract; material: Caecum | place: Ireland | collected 2019-01-01 | study: A study of... | reverse complement strand
ACATAGATATTTTGTCCATCTCCAGTACCGCCGGAATAAATACAGTTTTCATTCGGAAGCCATACTTTGTAATCCGTTTGATTCTGTGATTGATACAGATTGGATTTCTTCGTATTTATCATGGAATTTGGGTATGCAAGCGTCGAGTATAATGAGGAAATCATCATGAATCACCATCTTTCATACAGGTTAAAACGTAAAACTGGTAGAAAAAGAAAGTGTCTTAGTAAAATTAGAACTGGAGCGATACAAAGCGTCAAAATCATATGTTCCGCCTTCATTCGGAATGGTGCCACAATCATACAGGTGATAGAAACCATCTGCTGTATTACCATAATTAATAAAATAGCCGGTAACTGTGAAATCTACTTTTTTATTATTAAATGTAGCAGTTGAGTTTCCATATCCAGTGACTTTCAGTAAAATTCCAAAATGATCTGGTTTATCAGCTAACCATCCATAGTCAGCAAGCTCAATTCTTGTAATGATAGGTGCAGTTTCACCTGTCCATGCCATAGGTTGAACGAGAGGCGCGGAATCAACAGAGTACGAGAGTTGCTTATCAGGTGAAACATTGATAGTATGATTATCGGCGGTAGGAGAAGCTGCAAAAGCATAAGATAAACAAAGGGTTAGAGCGATAATGGTAGATATGATTTTTCTTCTCATTAAAAACATCCTTTCTATCTTTTATTGGAAATACTTCATATATAATATCGAAACAGATAAAAGGTAAATAATGCTAAATGCAGAATTTAATAATAACGGTTTACCCGTTTACGCATAGCGTGAACGGGTAAACCGTTATATTTATGATAACGTGTATATATTGACGGTATTACAAGGCAGTGTTATACTATGAACATAGAATTATTTCTATCTTTTAGAGCCATATTGGGTGCGATACGCCCGGTGATGCATGGCTGCCATAGTAACCTTTGTGAATAGGAAAGTGCATCACGATCCTGCAGGAGTAACCCTTGTGAAAGTGCAGGTGTGAAATGTATCGTTGTAGGACTGGAAACCCGTTGAACGTAGCCGGACATACTGTAAAAGTGCCGGGGAGCTGCATCACTCCAAAAGGATGCCGACAGAACCCTAACTGCCGTAGATCGTCGAATAATAAATAGGGCTGCACACATAAGCAAGATAAAAAGTGTCGGGATAAATCCCAAAACCGTCACACATAAGACGTTAAAAAGTGTATCTTTGCTGAATGTCGGGATCTTCTGATCCGGCAGGAAGCGGCTTAGCTTTAACATCACTGCATCAGGGGTAGATCTCATGGGCAGAAAAAACAAATCGTACTACAAGGATCTTCACCAGCAAGCATACGACAGGCTGAACGGTATGCAGGCTTTTGGAGAGAGTAAGAAAGAAGCCGTGGCAAATGGCACTGACAGGGGGAAGATCTTTTCTTTCAATACCTATCAGACATATTGGAAACACACGAAATATTTTTTGAAATACATCAAGGAAGTCCACCCAGAATGCACGACGCTGAAAAGCGCAAAAAAATATGTGAATGAGTGGCTGCAGCTGCGCACGGATCAGGGACTTTCCGCGTGGACGATCCAGACAGAAGCAAAGGCGCTGAGCAAGCTCTACGGTATCCAGCCGGATGACGAGGGGTATTTTAAGCCGCCGAAGCGGAATCGAGAGGATATTAAACGGAGCCGCGGCGACCGTGTGCGGGATCGCCATTTTTCAGAAGAGAACAACGACGAGCTGGTCAAGTTCTGCAAGGGGACAGGGCTGCGGCGCAGTGAGCTGATGGAGCTGCGCGGGAAAGACCTGGTGACCAGGGCGCAGATCGAAGACGAAATAGCCAGGCTAAATGCGCTGCCGGCCGGCGAGCGGTCAGCAGCGGCCGATAAGCGGCTTGAGATGCTGCAGGACACACGCTTGTTTGATGAAGAATATTTTACCCATGTACGAAACGGAAAAGGCGGCAGGGAACGTCTTAGCCCGATTATTGGCCGCTTTGCAGGGCAGATTATAGGGCGGATCAGGGAGACACCTGCAGAAGAAAAGGTTTGGCAGTATGTGAACACCAATGCCGACATTCACGGGTACAGGGCAGAATACGCAACAGCGATATACAAAACCCATGCGCGGCCAATACAGGATATTCCGTATGATCGCGTACATCGGGGAACAGGCCGAAGATACCAGAGCGAGGTATATACCTGTAGGAAAGACGAAGCAGGCAAGAAGCTGGACAAGGCCGCCATGTTGGTCTGCAGCAAGGCGCTCGGTCATAACCGGATCAGCGTTGTAGCGGATAACTATATTCGTGGCCTATAAGAAAGCGGGAAAATAATGCCCAGATTTGTAAAGGAAAGACTATTAGGCGGATTTGCGGATATATCGGGAGATCAGAACAACCCGGAGTGTACGCATGTACTCCTGACCAAAGAGGAATATATGCGTCTCTTACAGGAAAAAGCAAAGGCAGAGCAAGAGAAACGATTTGCTGAGGGTGAAGCAAGAGAAAAAATCCGGATGGCAGAGCAGGAGCTGGAGTACCGGACGGCTGCAGCTGAGAAGTTCGCGAAAGAGAAGATCCAGCAGGTGGAGCAGAAACTGGATGCGGAGAGAAGCGAGAGCGATTATCAACGCAGGCTGAATGAGAACCTTCTCCGGATCTCGCGGGAACGTGCAAATGCGGATCGGCGGCTGCGGCCTAAAAAAGAGCATACAGGTTATGTGGTCGTATCATCTGCAGAAAAGGAAATCAGCTACAAGGATTATTACGGAAAAAACAAAAAGGCGATGCTGTGGGAGACTGTGCTGCAGAGCCCATATTCGGTGGATTTCACAGAAGAGCAGGCACGGCATCAGATGCAGGAATTATTTAGACGGGTAGAAAATGGCGGATGGTTGATCGGTCAGATTGGGATTAGCGCCACTTACGGAAAAGGGTATGAAGAACTGATCCGTGAGAAAGAATGGAAGTCTGATGTTTCAAAGAGGAATGTCCTGCTGGGCAGACGGTTGCGGGCTAATTACCGCGCCGGGTATTGGGAAATGATTTTTCTGCATACAAAGCCGTTAAGTTCTGTACCGAAGAATATGCGGGCGCGGTAATATGCGTAAAAATGATGAATAGTGTATGAATTTTTGCGATATACTTGTAATAGCCGTTGATATAAGCTATAATATCAATAGGCAAATGAAGCTGATATATCCAATAGGCAAAACGAAAGCCCCAGAGGATGCGACCCTCTGGGGCTTTGCTTTAAAGCAAGTTTGTTTGAAGAGATTTGAGTGTAAAAGGTTCAGTGTGACTCATGATTAGATTGGGCCTGCGCCCTCTTCTCCTACGCTATCTACGGTATCACGGCTGGGGCACCAAACCAAAGTATATTCTTCATCACTTCCGGTTGTGGTACATTTTATACATCTCCAATATGTTACTGTTCTTAATGTACAATAACCCGGATGCACATTCCCATGGATTCGAGTCACATCTGCTGGTCCATTGCTTACAACTGTATGCTGTCCTGTAGAACACCCTGCTCTTGCAACAATTTCTTCGCTTGGCTGATGTTCAATAGTTACCAATCCGACTTGTGATATGGTTCCGTCTTCATTAGTCTTCGTGATAACCTTCTGATTTGTGATAACTTCCTTAAAGTTATCACTACCTGATTCGAGAGTTACTGCATACGCGTATGTTGGAACTCCACAGAGGACAACCGCTGCAAGAAGAAAACCTAGCAACTTTTTTTTCATAACATCATCACCTTTCTATTCTAAATGTGAACCTTTGCAACAAATCTCTTATTCACATAATAACTAAAAGAGTATCATGCGTCATCAAATCAATGTAAAACATTAGATGCTGTCAGAAAAACAGAGGTATAAGTGGGTCAGATTAATGATGAATAGAGTATGAATTTCTGTGATATACTTGCAATAGCCGTTGATATGAGCTATAATATCATTAGGCTAAAATGATGTGAGTGTCCAAGAGGGCACGCAAAAACCCCCGGAGGTCGCAACTCCGGGGGTTTTCTATTCCGTTGTGGGTGGGTGGCTTATACCCAAGGCTGGCTACCGGTTACTTCTTCCTATCCAACCATTTGCAGATGAGGTGGCAAACAACACCCGCCATAATAGAAAGAAAAAATGATGTGATTAAATCCAAGAGGTTACACCCCCTTTCTCTACCGGTCTGGGGGTGGTAGCTTATTCAGTATATCATAAAGGCGATAGGGCAACAAGCAGTGATGCGAAAAGCCGAAAAAGGAAGAAAACAAGAGATCTGCAGCGGAAAGTAAAAATTATTCAAAACACAATATCTTGCGGTTGAGATCATGAAAGAAAAAATGGGAAATTGCTTAAAATGGCTGAAAATGCAGGAATTTCGCACTTGACAGCAAAATGAGTTTACCAAAACCACAGTTTTGTATAATTAAGGGTGGGGTTGCAAAGAGATCTTCGATTTGTTATAATACAGATCCACTGTTCCGATTAGGACGCAGCAGGCTGGCCGACAGTGCGTAAGAAGCCGGCGATCTGGAGCCTGCTTTGGGCGCGGCGTAAGCCGCGCCAAGATCATTAAGCCCCCTCTATCTAACAGAGAGGCATGTCAAAATCGAGGATTTATGTCACAAGTCTATCTGAGATATACGGAATGAGAAACCCCATGAGTTGTAGCTCATGGGGTTCTGTTATCCTATTTAATTGGTTTACCACAATAGGGACAATGATTAATGCATCCACCCCTTAATGGTAATCCGTGTCCACAATAGGGACATCTTAATGAAAGCACGCCCCATAAAAGACTACAAAGTACTATTAATACTCCAAATCCAGCAAAAATAAATAAGATTAATTGTAGATTAGTGAATAGAGGAGGAAAACTGATAACGAGTGCTCCAATAAACATTCCAATATACATGATCAATCTCTTTTGAAATTGTGACATATCATATCAGCTGCAGGTTGCAGGGATATTGGGGCAAAGCATAGGGGGGTTGCTAACTTTTTCATTTTAATCCCTCCACAATAATAATTTTTAAAAAGACAATATTATTGTGTCATATAAATATAGAAAGATAAATATAAAAATAGCAAAATATGGATAAAATTTATGAAAAGTGTATAGAGTGTTCACAAAACTTACGTTTTGTAGACATTCAAAAAATTAGGTGCTTTATACGGTGGATTTTTCTTGCAATTTTCATTCAAGTGTTTTATACTATCCACAACAAGCAAATAAAAAAACGACTTTTCAACACGAAGGCCAAGCGTCTAGCACACGCTAACCTTCCTTAGAAGAGAACCGATCTAGCACATCGGAGCCTTCGCAGTGAAAAATCGTTTTTCGTACAGATATTATATACTGTATGAAAGCGATTTGTCAAGCGTTGCAGCGGAATTTAAGCCGCCCGATTGTAGAAAATCGGGCGGCTTTTTTGTGTATGTTTTGGTAAAACCCGCAAGAACAGCGGTTTTTACATAGTAAAAAGTGAAAATCGAGAGGACAAGCCCCGATCCAGTTTTGAAAAAATGGTAGCTGAGGGCTTGGTTCAGTGCGGCCTTTTTCCGGTCGCCCGGGGGAAGCTGCGCATCCGTAAAACGCAGGTGTGAACGAGCCGATGCAGAAAATCGTTCCGGAGATCGGTGCTAAGCTGCCCCAGCGTTGCCGATCGACGTCAGTTCGGCTGACAGCACCGAACGGAAATAAGATGCTAAGCGGAGGATCGTGAGTGCGACACCTCCAGCGGCCTGCAGGATCACGATGCAGGCGGGCATGAGCCGTGCGACAAGACACGGTACAGGCCGCGCTGGTTGAATTACGGGGCAGCCAACTGATGGGGACTCGTCCGATTCCCATGATCGGTGTGGTAAGGTCCGGTTCACCGGACTTACTCTGCCCTCCGAGGATCTGAACCGTTCCCATCATCTTGCACCTGACGGTGCTTCTTGTCAAGAAAGATTTTCGTTTTTTCTCTCTTCTATTTCGGAGCGCCGCCGTGAGAATGGTGATGGGGGGAGCGCGGTTGTGGTCAGGTTGCTTGCAAGCTGTCCATCATCCGCGCTGGGGGGAAGAGGAAAGACGCGGGCGGCTGGTTCTCGTTCCTCTTCCCCCTACCAGCGTCAGCTGGTTTTTAATTTACATTTTCCTTTGATAATTGTATGATAGAAATATCTTGTAAGAGGGGTTTATGGTTTATGGCTACAAAATCAATCCGGCAAATTGCTGATGAATTAGGGGTATCTAAGCAGGCTGTTTTCAAAAAGATAAAGCGTGAACCGCTGTCAACCAGTTTACAGGGGTTGATGACAACTGTTGATGGTAGGTTGATGGTATCGGTTGACGGTGAAAAGCTAATAAAACAGGCATTTTCTGCGTGCGATTCGTCAACTGGTTCACAACGGTTGACGTCAATCGTTGATGGTAAAGTTGATGGTTCATCAACCGAAAATAAAGGGGCGGTTGATGATATGTATTCTGTTCTTGACACGACTATTCTTGCTTTAAGGGAACAGCTGGAAGTGAAGGATCGGCAGATAGCTGCAAAGGATCAACAGCTTGATCAGCAGGCGCAGACTATTATGAGATTAACTGACGCATTGGCAGCGGCTCAGCAGACGGCAGCTGCAGCCCAAGCACTTCACGCTGGGACGATCCAGCATCAGCTCTCAGAGGATGCCGGGCAGGATACTACTGAGGCCGAGCCGGTACAGCCTCGATCGTGGTGGAGTAGATTTTTCAAATGATAAGACCGACGGAAAATAATTTCCGTCGGTCTTATGTCTTTTTATTCAGTTATTAGTTAATTTTAGAAATAATATTTGAAATATATCCATATAGCTCATCTACGCTACTTTCATGAGCGACACCATCTATAAAATAGGATGTATCACAAGCAGCACGATATTTAATCCATTCGGTGACATCTGTATTTTCATCCAGCTGGAATAAATCGACACCACTATAATAGAGCCACGTTGGACTAACCATAGCTGTTGCAACAGGAATACAGAGCCGCATTGCTGATTCATTTCCAGCTAACTGGCTTTCAATGTCACTTATAACTCCCATGCTAGTCAGATCCTGAAGAAAAGACTGGTATTGCTCTTTTGTGAATTCAACATCACCGTATTTGTCTTTCAATTCTTTAATCTGGCTCTCTGAGGGGAGCGGCTTGTTTGCATAGGATATATTAAAATACTTGTTGGCCAGCTCTTCCCCGCGTTTCTCGATCTGTTCCTGCATCCATTCCGTGTATAACGCTTGCAGTGTTTGCGCTGTTTTTTGTATGGATGGCGAAAAGGATGGATTGGATGCATTACTCTGCAGCATATCTACAAAATTTTTCTTTTCCAGATAATCGCCGATTTTCGTTCCGGGGGTGACAGGGGACAATATCTGATTGGGGACAGAATAAGCACCCGTATTATTTTGATATCCGATTAGTGCGCACATTTCCGCATAGGAGGCGTTTTTCGGATTAATTTCGTTGATATGCTTGACGAAATCAAACGTGCTGCCATCGGACGCTGTGCCACGGATGCGGACAATCGGGTCATCATCGCGCGAGTCTGCAGTATAGGTTACATAGATATTTTGTCCATCTCCAGTACCGCCGGAATAAATACAGTTTTCATTCGAAAGCCATACTTTGTAATTCGTTTGATTCTGTGATTGATACAGATTGGATTTCTTCATATTTGTCATGGAATTTGGGTAAGCGGGGGACGTGTATAATGAAGAAATCATCATGAATCACCATCTTTCTATCCTTTTTTAAGAAACTGTTTTATGTATTTTATCGGAACAAAGAGAAGGAAAATAATGCAAAATACGAAATAAGTTACTGTCTATCCTCGAAGAAAATCCAAGAACAAAGAAATCCTTTTGGAACTACGCACCAAGCGCGGACTTTCCCAAGAACAGTTAGCTGAACAAGTGCACGTGACCCGGCAGGCAGTTTCCCGCTGGGAGACTAGCGAAACAGTGCCCAATACAGAAACTTTGAAGCCACTCTCCAGCCTGTTTGATGTCTCCATCAATACCCTGCTGGGCTCGCCGCGGCAGCTGATTTGCCAATACTGTGGCATGCCGCTGGAGGACGCCAATATCAGCCAAGAGCCGGACGGCACCTTCAACGAGGAGTACTGTAAGTGGTGTTATGCCGACGGGAAATTCGTCTACACGAGCCTTAAGGAACTGCTGAATTTCCTAGAGCGACATATGTCCAATGAAACCTGGTCGCCAGAACAGGTCCGATCCTATTTTGCAGCTCAGCTGCCAAAGCTGAACCACCGGAAACAGTCCGAAACATGAAAACATCCCTCTGAAATCTACAGTTTTCAGAGGGATGCTTTCTGCTTTGTGTCATTCAGAATGGGGACATCCTTGATCTGTTCCTTCGGTCAGTCCCACCACCGCAGCCTTGTATTCGCTTCAGATTCCCTCTCTTGAAGTCTCATGCACCAGCCTCTTTCTTTCCCAGCCTCTTCTTTTGAAGTAGATGAGTCCAACCAGAGCAGGCAGGATGGGCGAAAGGGCCTGGCCCAGATAAATTCCAGAAAAGCCCATGGAGAAGGAAAAGGCCAGCAGCCATCCCACCGGCAAACGCACCACCATCGCGTCCAGCAGGGCATTGACCATGGCCACATAGGCCGCGCCCACACCGATGGCAAAGGAATCCAGCGTGTACATGGCGGCATAGACCAGGCTGTTGACCCCGCAGCACAGGCGCAGATACAGCACACCAACCCGGATTACCTCCTGGCTGGTGCTGTCAAACAGGCAGATAAGAGGTTCCGCCAAAAGCTGAACCTCCACGACCACCGCCGTTGTAACCGCAAGGTTCAACAACAGACCGGACCACACCACCTTACGTGCCCGCTGGATTTGACCAGCTCCCATGCACTGGCCCACCATGGCGGTAATTGCCTGTCCAATAGCCCAGCAGTGCATCCCGGCAAAGGTGTTGATCTTCAGTCCTACGCCGGAGGCAGCAGCCACCGAGGTACCAAATGGATTGAGCATCCCCGTCACCAGCAGATATGCTGCGTTCACCACCACCATCTGGATGGCGGTGGGCAGGCCTATCTTACATATGGCCAGCAGTATTTCGCGGCGAAACTTGATCTTTCTGGGGGAAACGCTCAGCTGATGCCGCCGCAGATATACCAGTGAGCCCACAAAGGAAACGCCTTGGGCAGTAATTGTGGCCCAGGCCGCACCGACCGTGCCCATGGAACACGGTCCTACCAGCAGCACGTCCAGCAAGACATTGAAAATGGTGGCGACACCCACAAAAAAGAGAGGTGTTTTGGAATCGCCCAGGCCCTTCAGGATGGAACAGACTGTGTTGTAGCCAAAGACGAATACGGTTCCCCAGCAGATGATCTCCATGTAGCCGCAGGCATCCGGATAGGCCTCTGCCGGAACATCCAGCGCCCGGAACAAAGGCTCACAGACGGCAAGGCCGAGAATGGTAACCACAGCGGAGGCCGCCAGCGACAGGAGAAACAGCATTCCGATGGTGTCACGCTGTCCTTTTTGGTCGTCCGTCCCCTTGTATTGGGCCACCAAAACGCTCCCGCCCATGGTCAAGCCGATACAAAGGGAATTGATGATAAAGCACAGCATGGAGGCGTTGCTGATGGCGGCCAGGCCAATTGCGCCCACAAATTCCCCCACCACCAGCATATCCACCACATTGTAGAGAGCCTGCAGCAGGTTGGCCAGAAACAGCGGGAAGGCGAACTGAATTAGTTTGTTCGTCACGCTCCCGGTCAATAGATTTTGTTCTTGGGTCATGTAATATCTTCCTTTCAAAAAGACAGAGGGCAGCACGGTGCTGTGCGCCCTCTGTTCAATCGTCCCTGAAATGGGCATAACAAAAGGCCGCAGACAAAACATCCGTCTGCGGCCATACATCATTGATCGTCGCTTGTCAGCCTGCAAAAAGGGTGCAAAAAACAAAGGCAGCGTCTTTCTGCCCTGGCCTCCCGGTTTTACAGATCGACAATCCGAAAAGGCTCCGCACAATGTTTTGTGGTATCCATTTGTACGGAGCCGAAATCAATGCAGAATTTTCCGAACAACATCGTGCTCACCTCTCTTTACTACTATAAATAAATATTATACTATGCACCGCTGTCTGCCAATGTTCGTCCGAACGCCTGCCATTGATCGGTCAGAACGCTGGCGCAACACCACATCCGTCATGCCAGTAACAACTGTCCGATTCGTCCGCAGCGTCCACTGCGCATGTTTTCAGCTCCCTTTGCAAGCACATCGTATCCACCAGCCACATCCTGCATTCATAGATGAAGTGGTCGTAGTGCTCAATAAATTTTTTTGACCAGATGATGCCTGCAAAAGCCGCAAGATTCATAAAACGGGATGGTGGCGGAGTTGTCTCCGGTGCCCACCTGCAACGCCGTATATTGATCCTTGTAGTTTCGGATAAGAAAACCCGATCTGAACACAACTATGCGCCTTGATTGACGAGAAATATTACATAGAGCGTCTGTGAGACTGCGGCGGGAAGGCATGGATTTATGAGTATATATTCGTCGGAGCAGCAAAACCCTGTGTACGCTCTATGCCAGAGAACACTGCATCGGATTTATGGTCATCTTAGGCAAAAATCAGTGCTTGAAATTCGAGAACGCCAAGGAGCATTACGCTCCGGAAGTTCAAAATATCTATGATGTGATAGAAAATGGCTGATGTTTGAGCCAACGGATCTCTCATTGTTTGAGGATTTCATCCGTCTGCTTGCCATCAAACGGAAAACAAACAGAAAATAGCGGCAGGCCCTCGACTTTTCGCCGAGAGCCTGCCACATCCTTATTTTACCCAGTGGATGACGGCGTCCCGCAAAAAGCGGGCGCAGCCAGATACCTGTTTGTCGTAGTAGGCGGTGAACCGTTCATCCATCACATAGAGTTCCGCAATCCCACGGTGTTTGGCCGGATCATACCGGTTCCCGGCGATGGTAAGCCATCGGCGGTGCAGGGCGCAGAGTTCCTTGCCCTCCTCGCTCTCCGGGGACAGCCCGGCCCTGACGGCGGCCTCCAACCGTTCCTGAATCTCCCGGCCCAGATCCATCCACTCCTGATACTGTTCCCGGGTCAGATTCATCACCGCGGCGTTGGCCTCGTCCACCTCCTGGTCGCCGTACTTGGCGCGGA
>ERZ1090878.1445-NODE-1450-length-11197-cov-48.813229_pt1 | contig 11197 bp, 13 predicted proteins | sample MGYA00478473_ERZ1090878 | MGnify/ENA primary metagenome ERZ1090878 (study PRJEB33644, sample SAMEA5815720) | chicken gut metagenome | biome: Chicken; feature: Gastrointestinal Tract; material: Caecum | place: Ireland | collected 2019-01-01 | study: A study of... | reverse complement strand
CCTCGGGGGACAAGGTCGTCAAGATCGGCGTCTTTGAGCCTTCCACCGGCGACTCCGCATCCGGCGGCAAGAAAGAGATGCTGGGTATGCAGTACGCCAACGCCGAGACCCCCACCGTGGAGATCGGCGGCGAGACCTACCAGGTCGAGCTGGTCTACGCGGACAACGGCTCCTCCACCGACAAGGCCCCCTCGGCGGCCTCCGAGCTGGTGAGCCAGGGCGTGTCCCTGGTGCTGGGCTCCTACGGTTCCGGTGTTTCGATCGCCGGCGGCCCCATCTTTGACGATGCCGGCCTGGCCGCCATCGGCGTCACCTGCACCAACCCCAACGTCACCGCGGGCAACGATTATTACTACCGCATCTGCTTCCTGGACCCCTTCCAGGGCACCGTCCTGGCCAACTTCGCCACGGACAAGTTTGACGCAAAGGTGGCCTACTGCCTGGGCGAGACCGGCAACGAGTACGACCAGGGCCTGATCGCTTACTTTACCCAGGCGTTCGAGGCTGCGGGCGGCACCGTCGTCACGGCGTCCTTCCCCACCAACAACTCCGACTTCAGCACCTACCTGAACCAGGCAAAGAACGAGGGCGCGGACGTCATCTTCACCCCCGTCTCCATCGCCTACTCCACCCAGATCATCCAGCAGGCCGCCGCGCTGGGCATCGAAGCGCCCTTCCTGGGCTCCGATACCCTGGATGACAACATGGTCCTGGCGGCCGCCGAGGGCACCGACGTCCAGCTGTATGTCTCCACCTTCTACCAGGAGGGCGGCTCTCCCGAATTTGACGAGGGGGTCAAGAACTACATCAACAGCAACGCGGACGCCCTGACCAACAACGGCGGCAACGACACCATCGCCGCTGTCACCGCCATGGGCTACGACGCCTACTATGTGGCGCTGGAAGCCCTGAAGGCTGCCGGCTCCACCGACCCCGCCGCGATCAAGGCCGCTCTGGCGGGCGTGACCTACGACGGCGTGTCCGGCCACATCGCCTTTGACGAGCAGGGCGACGCCATCCGCGACACCGCTTACATCAAACACTCCACCAACGACGGCGCTTGGGAGCTTGAGACCCAGCAGACCGTTGCACAGTAAGCAAAAACGACTGGTAAGGTTTGGCGGGGGCCGCTGGCTCCCGCCAAACGCTTTCTAAAACAAACTGCCCCCGGAGGAGAAACCTATGGAATATTTTGTTTCGGTCCTGCTGTCCGGCATCGCGGTGGGCGGCCAGTACGCGCTGATCGCCATCGGCTACACCATGGTGTACGGCATCCTGCGGCTGATCAACTTCGCCCACGGCGACGTGTTCATGGTCGCGGGCCTTGTGGGCGTCTACCTGGCCACCTGGATGCCGCTGTACCTGGCGCTGCCCCTGGTGCTGGTGCTGACGGTGGCGCTGGGCTTCCTGATCGAGCGGGTGGCCTATAAGCCCCTGCGGACCGCTCCCCGTATGTCGGTCATGATCTCGGCCATCGGCGTCAGCTACCTGCTGCAGAACACGGCCACCTATGTCACCGGCGGCCAGCCCATGAGCTACCCCGCCATCCCCTTCTTGTCCGACACCGTCACCATTGCCGGCACCCCCACCCGCTGGGCCGTCATCCTGACCCCTTTCCTGGTGGTGGCGCTGGTGGTGCTGCTGACCCAGCTCATCGACCGCACCAAGGTCGGCATGGCCATGCGGGCCGTGGCCAAGGATTTTGAGACCAGCGAGCTGATGGGCATCAAGATCAACTCGGTCATTTCGGCCACCTTCATCATCGGCTCGGCGCTGGCGGCCATCGGCTCGATGCTGTACTTCACCAACTACCCCTCCATCACCCCGACGGCGGGCGCCATGCCCGGCCTGAAGGCGTTCGTGGCGGCGGTCTTTGGCGGCATCGGCTCCATCCCCGGCGCGGTCATCGGCGCTTTCCTCATCGGCATCTGCGAGAATCTGGTCAAGAGCACCCAGTTCACCGTCTTTTCCGACGCCATCACCTTTGCGCTGCTGATCGTGATCCTGGTCTTTAAGCCCACAGGTCTGTTCGGCGAAAAGGCGACCGACAAAGTGTAAGGAGGCCCCCATGAAAAAGACGAAATCTTTCAGCTGGGGCGCGGTGGCAGGCGTGGTGGTGTTCCTGGCCTTCATCATCCTGCTGGAGAACATCACGGCCCTGGTGCCGGGCGCGCCCCGCGTCCTGCAGCCCACCAGCCAGCTGTTCACGGTGCTGAAAAAGGGCGCCGTCTACTCTCTGGTGGTGGTTTCGATGAACCTGCTCAACGGCTTTACTGGCCTGTTCTCTCTGGGGCAGGCGGGCTTCATGCTGCTGGGCGCTTATACCTACGCCATCCTCACCGTCCCTGTGGACCAGAAAGACACCGTTTACTACCTGTTCGGCGGCTCCGCGGTGAAATTCTCCCTGCAGGACACCTTTGCGCTGCTGTTCGGCTCCACCGGCGTGGGCGGCGGCATCAGCATGGTGCTGGGCGTTCTGGTGGGGCTGATCCTGGCCGGCCTGGTGGCCGCGGGCTTTGCCTACCTCATCGGCCTGCCGGTCCTGCGGCTCAAGAGCGACTACCTTGCCATTGCGACCCTGGGCTTTGCGGAGATCCTCCGCGCCATCTTCCAGTGGCAGCCCCTGGGCCCCATCACCAACGGCGCCAATATGCTCAAGAGTTTCCCCACCTTCTCCGACTTCAACATCGAGGACGCCTCCGGCAAGGTGGTGCTCCGCCTGTCGGCCTTTGTCCCCATGCTGGTGGCGGTGGTCTGCATCGCCATCATCGTGCTGCTGATCAACTCCTCCTACGGCCGCGCCTTTAAGGCCATCCGGGAGGACGAGGTGGCCGCCGAGGCCATGGGCATCAACCTGGCCAAGCACAAGATGCTGTCCTTCTGCATTTCTTCCTTCTTTGCCGGCGTGGGCGGCGGCCTGTTCGCGATGTACGCCGCCAACGCCCAGGCCAAGGTGTTCACCTCTACCATGACCTACGAGCTGCTGCTGATCGTGGTCATCGGCGGCATCGGCTCGGTGTCCGGCTCCATCATCGCCACCTTCCTGTATGTGGCCTGTTCGGAGTGGTGGCTCCGCTTTTTGGATTCGGAGCAGACCTTTGCTTCGCCCACCGACCCGGCCCGCCTGGCTTTCATCGCGGTGTTTGCCGTGGCGGTGGTCGGCGTATCCTATGCGGCCATCCGCGCCGCCCGCAAAAAAGAGGGCCATACCCTGACCCAGGAGCTGCCCATCTGGATCGTGGCATTGCTGCTGCTGGGGTGGCTGGTGTACTTCGTCATTTCCCGTTCGCTGAAACTGCCGCTGCTGCGCAACGGCTTCCGCATGGTGGTGTTCTCCATCATCATCATGATCGTGGTGCTGTTCTTCCGCCGCGGCATCATGGGCGACCAGGAACTGCCGGATGTCCTGCGCGTGCTGAAGAACCGGAAACATAAAAAGGAGGCGTCCAAATGAGTGAGCGCAAAAACGTCCTCCATGTCGAAAACGTGACCATGCAGTTCGGCGGCGTGGTGGCGATGAACAACCTCTCCCTGGACGTCATGGAAGGGGAGATCGTGGCCCTGATCGGCCCCAACGGCGCCGGCAAGACCACCGCTTTCAACTGCATCACCGGTGTGTACGAGCCCACCAACGGCAAGATCGATTTCTGCGGCGAGCCTCTGGTGGAAAACTATCCCCAGGGCAAGATGGAAAAGGGCTATCTCGGGGAGAACAAGGGGATGTACACCCACAAGCTGAACCCCACCCCCGACAAGATCACCCACCGGGGCATTGCCCGCACCTTCCAGAACATCCGGCTGTTCGGCGCGCTGACGGTGTTTGAAAACGTCCTGATCGCCAAGCATATGCGGGCCAAGCAGAACTTTTTGTCGGCCACCTTCCGGCTGAACGCCAAAGAAGAAGCCCGGATGCGGGCCGAGGCCATGGCGCTGCTGGAGGAGCAGGGCCTGGCGCAGCTCAAGGACGAAGTGGCGTCCAGCCTGCCCTACGGCCTGCAGCGCCGGCTGGAGATCGCCCGCGCCCTGGCCACCAGCCCCAAACTGCTGCTGCTGGACGAGCCGGCCGCCGGCATGAACCCGCAGGAGACCCAGGAGCTGACGGACTTTATCCGCGAGATCCGGGACAAATATCACCTGACCGTCCTGATGATCGAGCACCACATGGATCTGGTCATGCAGATCTCGGACCGCATTTACGTTTTGGATTTTGGCAAGCTGATCGCGGAGGGCACGCCCGCGGAAATCAGCACCAATCAGCGCGTCATCGACGCATATCTGGGGGTGGCCGACGATGCTGAGAATTGATGATCTTTGCGTGAGCTACGGCGGCATCGAGGCCGTCAAAGGCATTTCCCTCCGGGTGGAGGAGGGGCAGATCGTGACCCTGATCGGCGCAAACGGCGCGGGCAAATCCACCACCCTGCGCGCGATCTCGGGCCTGGTCAAGGTCAAGAGCGGCCGGGTCCACTTCCAGGGCGAGGACCTGACGGGCCTGCCGCCGGACCAGATCGTTTCCAAGGGGCTGACGCTGGTCCCCGAAGGGCGGCACGTGTTCCCCGACCTGACCGTGCTGGAAAACCTGAAGATCGGCGCCTACCTGCGGAAGGACAATCTGGAAAGCGACCTGGCCTGGATCTACGAGCTGTTCCCCCGCCTGAAGGAGCGCTCCTGGCAGGCGGCCGGCACCCTGTCCGGCGGCGAACAGCAGATGCTGGCGGTGGGCCGCGCCCTGATGGCCCGCCCCAAGCTGATCATGATGGACGAGCCCTCTCTGGGCCTGGCCCCCATCGTGGTCAAGGGCATCTTTGAGATCATCAAGGAGATCAACCGCAAGGGCGTCACCGTCCTGCTCATCGAGCAGAACGCCAACATGGCCCTGCAGATCGCCGACGTGGGCTACGTGATGGAGACCGGCCGCATCACCCTGAAAGGCTCCGGCAAGGAGCTTCTGGCCAACGAGGCCGTCCGCAAGGCCTACCTGGGCAGCCACGCAAAGTGACGGGCGTTTCGCTGCAATGTTTTCCGCCGCTTTTTGCCCAGAGCGGCGCAAAATTTCCATAAGCGCACACAAAAGGCCGGCGGAACTCCGCCGGCCTTTTGTGCTGTCCAAAAATGATATGGATTTAAATTTTTATATGTGGTACAATGACAGCAGAACGAAAATTATACCACGCGCCGGCCTAACCTAAAAGATGCAGGCAGGGGAGGAAAATGCTATGAAAAAATTTGCAGTTTTATTGTATCCGAATTTTTCCTTACAGGAGATAACCTGTCTAACCTCCGCACTGACAGTCTGGTTTGGCGTGGAAATGGATTTCCTTGCGACTGAACGCAAAATATATAGAAGCGAAGAAGGTTTGCAAGCCATTCCCGACAAGATTACAGCGGAAGTAAATATAACGGACTATGATTGTGTGATCCTACCTGGGACCATCACCCCGCTGCCGGCACTGTTTGATGCTAAACTGATGGATTTTCTGAGAGGAGGAATCGGTTCAGACCTTGTTTATGCGGCAATTTCGTCCGCTCCTTTGTTGTTGTCTAAGGCCGGCGTGCTCTGCGGCAGGAAATTTACGGCAGGCTATTTTATGCAGATGGCGGATCTTTTTGCGTTTGTCGAAAAAGAAAACTTCCTGCACAAGGGAATCGTAGAAGATGGCAATGTCATCACGGGGATCGGCATATTTTTCAGGGAGTTTGCTGAAGCGGTGTTGCGAAGGTTTGGATATGAGGTCGATGAGCATTTTATGAGAAAGAAACCGGAGGATTATTCGGAGGATGATCTGACCTTCTATTGGTCCGAAAAAGACTATCAGGAATTTCTGGATGAATTAAAAGAATATTCTCCTGCTGGTGAGACCTGATCGATGGAGAAAGGTTCGTTGACCGGGCCGGATTTTTCGCGCTGTCAAAGCGGAGAAGGATATGGACAGACCGTTTTTCGCGTGGTATAATCACAGCAGAACGATCTATTTTGCGGGCGCACGGCCCCAAAAAGACAAAAGCAAAGGAGGAAGGAAAAATGCTGGAACTTTCCAATGGAACGTATTCCCTGAGCTTTGCGATCTACCTGTTTTTAGGGATTGTGATCCGTTTTGTGCCGGATGTATTCCCGCAGTTTCAGCGGCAGAATCCGGGCGGTTCGTACCCCATCGCCAATTTCAATCTGCCGTTCGAGGTCACGGAACAGAACTGGCCGCGGGTCCGGCGTGTGGGCAGCGGCATCTTCTTCGCCTTTTTTGTGGTCGGTCTGGCAAGTGTGTTCCTCTACGACGGCTGGCTGTATGACATCGTCCCGTGGAAATACAGCGAAATGGCGGGCTGGATTTTCTGCGCCTGTATCTGCGTCTTTCTGATCGGGACAGCCCTGGCGGCAAAAAAGAAGAAAGGATAAGAGCAAAGGCCGTTCTGCGCGGAGCAGAGCGGCCTTTTTCTGGGCAGATCTCCGGGATAAAGCAAAAGACCCGAAGCAGTTGCTTCAGGTCTTTGATGGTGGAGATAAGCGGGATCGAACCGCTGACCTCTTGAATGCCATTCAAGCGCTCTCCCAAACAGTGCGGTTACGCACCCCTTTCCATCGGCCTTAAAGATTACAAATTGCGCGAAATAACGTAAAAAGATAGAGCATCTTGATTCGGGTAGAACCAAGGTGCTCTTTTTTCTTTGCCCAAATGAGGCGGAAAGGAGGCCCACCCTATGCCTGATTACTTCTACGGCCCCCAGGCGGAACAGTTCTCTTTCTACCGTCTGCCCAAGGTCCTTTTCACCGACCCTCAGTTCCGCAGCATCTCCGCCGAGGCCAAAATCCTGTATGGCCTCTTGCTGGACCGGATGAGCCTTTCTGCCAGGAATGATTGGCTGGACGATGCCGGCCGGGTGTACATCATCTTCACAGTGGAGGAGGTCATGGAGAACCTTGGCTGCGGCAACAAGAAAGCCGTCGGCCTGCTGCGCGAGCTGGAAAAAGAAGCCGGGCTGATTGAACGGCGGCGTCAGGGTCTTGGCAAACCCAATCTGATTTACGTCAAGAACTTCATTGAAGGAAATTTCTTGAAATGTCAGAATGACATTTCTGGGGATGTCCAAAACACACCCCAGGAAGTGTCAAAAGGACACGGTAATAAGACTAAGAAAAATAATACTGACAAGAACAAGACTGATCCTTTCCATTCTGGCGAAGCCGACGGCGTGGCCGCCGGAATGGAATGCGAAGGGAAAGACGACCGCACTGTGTATCAGGATTATTTTTCAAAGCAGCTCAACGTAGATTCTCTGATTGCAGCCAATCCCGATGATGAAGATATGCTGCGGGAGATGCTGGAGCTTCTGGTGGATACCGTGTGCAGCCGCCGGAAGCTGATCCGCATTGCTGGAGACGATAAGCCCGCCGAAGTAGTGAAAAGCCAGCTCATGAAGCTGGACAGCGACCATATCCGGTTCGTTCTGGGCTGTATGAAGGAGAACACCACCCAGGTGCGGAATATGCGGCAGTATCTGCTGGCCGCGCTGTACAATGCACCCATGACCATGCACAGCTCCTATGCAGCCCGGGTGCAGCATGACATGAACACAAAGTAACCGGCTTAGCCGGTGCAAAGGGGGTGATGAATTTGGCCCAAAAAGCAACTGTAATCGCCATAACCAACCAGAAAGGCGGCACCGGCAAGACTACGACCTGCGAAAATCTGGGTATCGGCCTGGCAATGGAGGGCAAAAAGGTGCTCCTAGTGGACAACGATCCCCAGGCCAGCCTGACCATCAGCATGGGCTGGCCCAGACCGGATGAATTGGATGTGACACTTTCCGACCTCATGAAGAAGGTCCTGGAAGATAAACCTATCCAGCCGGGAGAAGGAATCCTCCACCATGCCGAGGGAGTGGACCTCATCCCGTCCAGCATCGAGCTGGCGGGGATGGAAGTGTCACTGGTCAACGCCATGAGCCGGGAAAAGGTCTTGAAACAGGTGCTGGATGGCGTGAAACGCTCGTATGACTTCATCCTGCTGGACTGTACACCCAGTCTTGGGATGCTGACCATCAATGCTCTGGCCGCAGCAGATAGTGCCCTGATCCCGGTTCAGGCACAATATCTGCCCGCCAAGGGCCTGGAACAGCTGCTGCAGACCATCAACCGGGTGCGGCGGCAAATCAACCCGCGATTGCGGATTGAGGGCATCCTCATGACCATGACCGACAGCCGAACCAGCTTTGGAAAAGAGATAGACGCCTTGGTCCGGCAGGCATACGGCGGCAAAATCAAGGTTTTTGAACAGGGAATACCCCGGTCGGTGCGGGCAGCGGAAACCAGTGCCGAGGGCAAAAGCATCTTTGCCCACGACCCCAAGGGGAAAGTGGCGGAAGCCTACCGGGCACTGACGAAGGAGGTGATGCACAGTGCCGAAAAGCGGCGCAAACATCAGCTTGACCAGTTACGATGACATTTTCTCCACCGAAGAAAGTCGCCAGACTGAGCAGATCCAGCAAATCCCCATCGCCGAGCTGCACCCCTTCAAGGTCCTGGACGATGAGGCCATGCAGCGGACGGTGGAGAGCGTGGCTCAGTTCGGCGTGCTGGCTCCGCTCATTGCCCGGCCCCGACCGGAAGGAGGTTACGAGATCATATCCGGGCACCGCCGCCAGCACGCGGCAGAGCTGGCAGGGCTGAAAACCCTGCCGGTGATTGTGCGGAACATGAGCGACGATGAGGCGGTGATCCACATGGTGGACAGCAATTTGCAGCGCGAACACATCCTGCCCAGTGAGAGGGCTTTCGCCTACAAAATGAAGCTGGAAGCCATAAAAAATCAAGGTGCTAGGTCGGATTTAACTTCGTGCCAAGTTGGCACGAAGTTCCGGGCAGACGCTGTACTTGCGGCTGGAACAGAAGAAAGTGCCAGAAATGTCCAGCGTTTCATCCGTCTCACCAACCTGATTCCCGAACTCCTGGACCTGGTGGACCAAAAGAAAATATCCTTCAATCCCGCTGTGGAGCTGTCTTATTTGGCAGACTCGGAACAGCGGGATTTTTTAGAGGCCATGCAGGACACCCAGAACGCCCCTTCCCTGTCCCAAGCCCAGCGCATCAAGAAGCTGAGCCAGGAGGGTAAGTGCAGCTATGACGCCATCTTTGACATCATGGGCGAGGAGAAAAAGGCGGAACAGGACCGCGTTACCATCAAGAACGACGTGCTGCGGAAATACTTCCCGAAATCCTATACGCCCAAACAGATGGAGGACACCATCATCAAGCTGCTGGAACAGTGGCAAAAGAAGCGCCAGCGCAGCCAAGAACGCTGACCAGCTGGCAGAGTAAACAAAACACAACACAAAAATTTGGAGGAAACGCAATGCAAAACAAAAATATGAGCAGTTCTTTTTCACCGGAAGACCTGAAGGTGTTTGAGATATTAGCAAAGCGCCTGCTCAGGCAGTTCATTTATGATGTGTCCGATTTGGACGCTGACGCACCGTATCAGGAAGTTACTTACCTGGTAGCCGCTGAACCTGCTGACACTCCGTCTATCATTGGTCTGGAAGATGTGCAGGACTATCTGCCGGAATTCAATGAATCCGATATGTTGTATGGGCTGCTGGATGCGCCCATCATGATGAGCTACTGCCCTGAAGATGTGCTGCGCGTGGAAGGAAAACACTACCTGACCGGTGCAATGATTTTCTTCCGGGTTGACAGAGACCTTTCCACCATATCTGTCACGCTGGGAGATTTGCGGCACATCTTGCGCTTTTTGTGGAAGCGCTACGAAGTTATTGAAGCTGATGGCGAGAGCATCAACGCCATTTGCCTGGACTGACCTGCTGGCAGAACAAACAAAACACGACACAAAAATTTGGAGGAATGCCTATGAACAACAAAAATCTTACCCCCGCGCAGCAGATCTATGCGAAGGTCTGCGACATCGAAAAGAAGCTGGATGCACTTCTCGAACAGAAAGCCGTCCCGGCTCCTGAGCCGGAACGGCGCATTTATCTGGCAGCCGCCGGCCCTGACCTGCCTCTGTCGGTCATCCGGCTGGAAGACGCGCCCGACTATCTGCCTTGCTTTGAGGAGAGCGATATGCTCTACGCCCTGCCGGGCGAGCCCCTCATGATGAGCTACTGCCCGGCGCAGGTCATTCACTTGCCCGGCAGGAATTATCTCACCGGGACGGTGATCTTTTTCCGCATCGACAACGAGGGGGCCATCACTTCCCTGAAACTGGAAGATATTTGCCGCATTGCGGAGTTCCTGGCCCAGCACGATACCGCCCTGGTGGCGGATGGGACAAGCTTCACCGGTATCTGCCTGGACTGACCATGTGGGTGGGACTGGCAATTTTTGCGGCGGGAACATGGTTCGGCTTTTTCGTCGCGGCCCTAATGCAGACGGGAAAGGAGGCGGATACTCATGCAGGAAGATGTAGAGAACAGAACAATCAACTTTGCCATCAGCACCACCAAGCTCACTGGCCGGACGATCATCTCGGCAGCCCGTAAGTTCTTCCAGTGGCGGGCTCAGAAAGCCCACGCAAAGCCCCTTGGCCGCCAGAGCGTCAAGCAGCTTCTGCGGCAGGATCAGGGAGCCACCAACATCGAGATCGAGAAAACCGGAATCCGTGATTTCAAGCGGATTTTGGACAAGTATGGTGTGGACTACGCCATCACCAAAAACCATGACACCCCGCCGCGGTATGTGGTTTTCTTTAAGGCGCGGGATGCCGACACCCTGACTGCTGCTTTTAAGGACTACTCCGCCAAACTGGTCAACAAAGAAAAACGCCCCAGCGTTCTGGAGCGTTTGGAGCAGTTCAAGGCCCTGGCTGCTGCGTTGGTGCCTGGAAAAATGAGGGAAAAGAGACAGGAGCGTGCCGACCGATGAACCAGAACACAAAACGCTTAATCCTGCTCAATCTGCCCTATATTCTGACTGGCCTCTATACTACCAATCTGGGCTGGGCATGGAGAATGGCAACGGGTACCGATCTTTCCGAGAAGATGCAGTCCCTGATGACCGTTCTCCCGGATGCCCTGGGCCGTATTATCCCCAGCGTTCACCCTCTGGACCTGTTGGTGGGTCTATGTTGTGGTGCGGGGCTGCGGTTGGCGGTCTACCTGAAAGGAAAAAACGCCAAGAAGTACCGCCATGGCAGCGAGTACGGCTCGGCCCGCTGGAGTGCATAATCTTAAGTGTAAAGGAACT
>ERZ1090878.1444-NODE-1449-length-11204-cov-4.173917_pt1 | contig 11204 bp, 8 predicted proteins | sample MGYA00478473_ERZ1090878 | MGnify/ENA primary metagenome ERZ1090878 (study PRJEB33644, sample SAMEA5815720) | chicken gut metagenome | biome: Chicken; feature: Gastrointestinal Tract; material: Caecum | place: Ireland | collected 2019-01-01 | study: A study of the... | reverse complement strand
AAGCGGAGCGTAGACCAAATATCCCGCAGCTCTGCTGCGTTACAAATTTGATGTCCCATGGTTTGTTGTGGGATTTTTGACTGTGGGCGGTCTGTAAGTCGTTAAAATACAAAAAAAGTCGCTGAATTCCATTGACTTTTTTTTAGAATATATTAGAATAATAGACAATAGATACCGCGTATAAGGCATAAAAATCAGAAATATGACGATTGCTTATATACACGGTAAGAAGATCAGAGAAAGGGAGTGTCCTGGTGAAGACTGTATTGTAATCAAGAACTGCATATTGGAAAGCTGCAGAAGAGATGCTGTATCTGTTTCAGAATACAGTGTTATCTTTGTGCCGTTTATGAAACAGCGGTAATTTGCATTACAATGAGTCTGAACGATGACGCGCCCTGCCGAGAGAATTCCTTTTCCGCAGACGAAAACCGGAACGGAAAGGAACCATATGTGCTGTTGCGCTGCCTGATGGCAATGTTTTGCTGTACGTATGGGTATATATAGAATAAGCTGTATCTTTTATTTTTCGACCTGGAAAAGAAATAATAACAATGGTAACAGTTCGGTTGACTGAACGATCGCTGATCGTGCAGTTATGCCGGATGCGGGCAGATCGGATCCCGCGGACTGTACCGGGAAAAGCTGAAAGAAAGATACAAAACAGAATGGAAACAGGGATAATATCAGGATCATGCGTTGTATTTGCGGCTGCATGGTCCTTTTTGTATGTCTGAATATATGGAATCGTTCCGGCGGCGGAACGGCTGCATATATCTCTCGGACGTATGTAATCTTTGAACTTGTATCTGGTCTGTGCGTTTTCTGCGCAGATCCGGCCGAACTGTTACAAAGCGGACAGCAGTTTTCAGGAAAAATCTGATATTATCGAAAGGAATCTTTATGCGTACAACAAATTCAAATGCCGCAGAGGCGGCGGAAATCAAAGGAAAGAAAGATCCATATACCTTCTGGAACACATTGGTCTTTCTGCTGAAAGGGATCCGCAGCAGCGATCCAAAGCTGCTGGCATTTATGATCGTGGAGGCTGTCTGCACGGTCGTCACTCCGTATCTCGGAATGTATCTCCCGAAATTCGGCGTGGATCTTGTGACGGAGCAGGCGGATCTGAAGCGGGCGGCGCTTCTTCTGGGCGGGATTACCGTCATCATGGCGGTCTCCCAGATGGCCGGGACGATGGCGCAGCGGGCGCAGACGATCCTGCAGGACCGCCTGCGCAGCCATTATCGAAACCGTCTGTTTGCGAAGACCCTGGAATGTGATTATGAACATGTGGAGAGTGCCGAATGGCAGAAACGGTACCAGGAGGCGAGGGAAATGAGCGTCAACTGGGGAGAATGGTCAGGCACCACGCTGATGTCCCAGGGCGCGGTAAAGAAATTTGCCGCTGTTTTCAGTTTCTTCCTGTACGGGTCCATCATTGCGGAGCTGAAACCATGGCTGTTGATCCTGCTGGCCGGGCTGTCGATGCTGCATTTTCTGGCGCTGCTCCGGGCGAAGAAGCACGAAGTGGACCGGATCGTGGAACGGAGCGGAATCCAGCACGGACGGTGGTATTTCCGGACAAAGGCTTCGGACGTCAACCTGGGAAAGGATCTCCGGCTCTATGAGATGGCCGGGTGGATCCGGGGATACTTTCACCATTACCGGGACGCGCATTTCCGTCTCCGCCAGGATGTGCAGAATCATTTTTATCAGGCGGCGCTTGTAAAGGCGGCGACGTTGTTTCTCCGGGACGGTGTGGCGTATCTGTATTTTCTGTGGCTGGCCTGCAGCGGAAGGATCACGGCAGGAGATTTTGTCCTGGCCTGCAGCGCTGTGGCTTCGTTTTCCACATTGGTGACCCAGGTATCCGACAGTGTCGGGCAAATGTTCCAGGCATTGCCGCCGCTGAAACGGATGCGGGCGTATCTGGACGCGGCTGACGAGCCGGAACCGGAACCTGCAGCGGAACTTCCCGCGAAAGGAACGCCGGTCTCTGTGGAATTCCGGGACGTCACCTTTGCCTATGACCAGAAAGCGCCGGTGCTGGATCATTTCAGCCTGAAGATCCGCCCGGGAGAAAAGCTGGCTCTTGTGGGCGTCAACGGCGCCGGAAAGACGACGATCATCAAACTGCTGTGCGGATTTTATCATCCGGCCGGCGGAGAGATCCTGGTCAACGGGACGGATGTCAGAAACTATAAGAAAGAAGATCTGTGGCAGCTGATCGCGCCGGTGTTCCAGGAGGCGACGATCCTTCCGTTTACGATCGCGGAGAATGTTTCCCTGCAGCCGGATCAGGAGACAGACCATGCGCGGGTGAGAGAATGCCTGGAGACAGTCGGGCTGTGGAAAAAGGTACAGTCGCTCCCGTCGGGAATGGATACCGGGATGATGCGTCTGGAAGAGGACGAAGGCATCATGCTGTCCGGCGGCCAGAAGCAGAAGCTTCTCATGGCCCGGGCATTGTACAAGGATGCACCGCTGCTGTTTTTTGACGAGCCGACGGCGGCATTGGATCCCATCGCAGAGAGTGAGACATACGAACAGTTTCATCAGCTGTCCGGGGACAAGACGGCAGTGTATATCTCCCATCGTCTGGCCAGTACCCGCTTCTGCAGCCGTGTGGTGCTGCTGGAGAAGGGTCAGGTCAAAGCGAGCGGGACACATGAGGAACTGCTGAAAAGCTGTCCGGCCTACGCGGAGATGTTCCGGGTACAGAGCCGGTATTACAGAAAAGAAGAGGAGGCGGTATTATGAAAACGAAAGATGGAAAACTTCTGATGCGCTGCCTGAAAGAAATCTGGAACCATGAGCCGCAGTCGCTTCTGATGGCAGGCGGTCTTGCGGTGGCGGATGCACTGCTGCCGCTGGTTCCGGCGCTGCTCTCCTGGCTGTTTGTGGAGGGTCTGGCTGCCGGCTGGTCTTTTGGCCGTCTGGCAGCGATCGCCGGGATCGGCGTCACAGTTCTGTTTCTGCTGAACGCCCTGCGGGGAAAGATGTATCACTGCGGGCTGCCGCATACGGAAAACTGCAACGATCTGATGGAGTGGGAATACCAGGAAAAGACGATGACGATGGATTATGCTTCCCTGGACAGCCGGGAGGCGGCGTACCTGCGGGCAAAGATCCACAATGATTATCAGTGGGGCAACGGCGCCTACTTTATGGTTCCCCAGTTCCAGAGACTTTGCAGCGCAGTGCTGGGGATCGCAGCGGCTGTCGTGATGATGGCGCCTGTCCTGATGCAGGGGAGTTTTTGGCTTCACTGGTCGTCGCCGGTATTTCTCGTGTTTGCGGTGGCCCTGACGGGGCTTTCCGCCCGGAGCCAGAACCGTGTTTTCGTGAAGACGGAGGCGCTGCGGGACGAGTATGACAAAAAGAGCGCCAGAAGCGATTGGCTGGTCGATAACCTCACCTACAGAGAAGGAAAGGATATCCGTATCTATCGGGCGAAATCGCTGATCATGGGTGCGCTGCGGGAAACGGAGCGGGATCATATGGTGGACGGAGAGAGCCGGCTGGAAGGCCGCGCCGGGGCTCTGGACGGAATCATCTCCGGTCTGCTGATGGGCGGTTCCTATGTATTTATTGTGCTGCGGGCGCTGCAGGGTGCGCTCTCGGCGGGGTCTGTGGTGCTGTTCGCGTCATCGATTTATCAGCTGCGCGAGAGTCTGAAGCTGCTGGCCAGAAGCCGCAGCGAGATTTTCCGGAATGCGCGGCGGATGGAGAGCAGCCTGGATTATCTGGAACTGCCCGGTCTGCTTCAGGACGGGCCGCGGTCCGTCGGACAGACAGAGGAAGCGGTGGACATTGAATTCCGGGATGTGACATTCTGTTATCCGGGAAGCGGGACTCCGGCATTGTCTCACGTTTCGATGCACTTGCATCCCGGTGAGAAAACCGCGGTGGTGGGAAGAAACGGAAGCGGTAAGACGACGATGATCAAGCTGCTGTGCCGTCTGTACGATCCGCAGGAGGGCCAGATCCTGATGAATGGAAAAGATATCCGCGAGTATCGTTATGAGGAGTATCTCCGGATGTTTTCTGTGGTGTTCCAGGACTTTTTCCTGCTGGCGCTGCCGCTGGGGAAAATGTGGCCGGAGCCAGGGAATACGATGAGGAGCGGGTGCGAGAATGTCTTGAAAAGGCCGGCTTTGGTCCGCGGCTGGCACGGATGGAGAAAGGTCTGCAGACCAGCCTTTACCGGATCCTCGCGGAGGACGGTGTGGAAATCTCCGGAGGGGAAGCCCAGAAGATCGCGCTGGCCCGGGCGCTGTACAAAAACGCTCCGATGGTGATCCTGGATGAGCCGACTGCAGCCCTGGATCCGATCTCGGAATATGAAGTCTACAGCGGGTTCCGGAATCTGATCGGAGATCGGACAGCGTTGTTCATCTCCCACAGGCTGTCTTCCTGCCGGTTCTGTGACCGGATCCTGGTCTTCCAGGACGGGCAGCTGGTACAGGAAGGCACCCACGAAAAACTGCAGCAGGACAGGCAGGGCCTGTACAGCCGGATGTGGGAGGCACAGGCACAGTATTATCAGGAAAGCTTAAAATGTAAATAGGAATACTTTTTTAATTGAAAAAGAAACGGAGGGGGCAGTAAATGGAAAGTAGAAAAGTAAAAAATATGATGTTTGCACTGGGAGCGGATCTGTGCGGAATCGCTTCTGTAGATCGTTTTTCGGAAGCTCCGAAAGGTTATCACCCCTGTGATGTACTGCCGGAATGTAAATCTGTCATTTCTTTTGCGTGTCGTTTTCCGGCGGGAACAATTCATTGCAGTTCTCCTGTTCCGTATACGAGGGTACGAAATTCTATTACGGCTAAATTGGATCAGATGGCACTTGATTTTTGTATTGAAATGGAAAAGATTGGAATTGTATGCGTGCCAATTCCTGTCAATGAAAGCCAGTGGGATGAGACAACAGGAAGGTGGCGTTCAGTAGTCTCCCTGAAACATGCGGCTCAGGCTGCGGGGCTTGGAACGATTGGCAGACATTCGCTTGTGATTACTCCTGAATTTGGTAGTATGATCTGGCTGGGCGCTGTTCTGTGTGAGCAGGAGTTGGAACCGGATGAAAGAAAGAAATCAATCTGTGATTTATGTGGTCGTTGTGTAGAGATCTGTCCGGTACATGCACTGGAGAATTCTGAAATGGAGCAGATGACCTGCTGGGAATATGCATTTGGTGATGACCAGAAAACAAAGTCCTGGAATATTCACTGTCATAAATGCAGAGATATCTGTCCCTATCATCTGGGAACAGAAAATTCATGGACGGAATAGAGAAGAAATTTTACTTCCATGAAAGTAATTTGTTACAGTTCAGCCAGGTCTGCGCATTCACTGCGCAGACCGTATGAAAACATAGTGCCTGTGGGCATCCGGCCCATCGCGAAGCGATTCTCAATGGCTGGATGCCGGTTACAGTTCAGCTGGCTGAACTGTAACAGTAATTTATAAAAAAGCCTCAGGAAAACTTCACGGCAGATGCCGGGAAAGGAGTTCCTGAGGCTTTTATCCTGAGTTTATTCATGGTGCTCCCCGTGATGATGTCCGCTGCCGGAGTTTCCTCCGCCGGAATTGCCCGCGCCGGAGCCGTTCGTGTCCGGATTGCCCGTGCCATTTCCGGAAGTATCGCTGTCCGTTCCTGAAGATGTACCGTTTCCGGCGCCGTTCCCCGTCGAGGAATCACTGAAACTGCAGTTGTCGTCCGAGTCTTCCGGAACGTCGGAACAGTCGTCCGATCCGGAGTTTTCCGGAATGCCGGAAGTGTCTTCTGTCCCGCCGGTATCGGAAGAATCCGAGGAATCCCCGGAAAGCTGCCGGATCCGGCTCCAGATCTCATGCATGGAAAGATCCTGTACGTCCTCGGAAGTCACCGAGGGATCCAGTTCCTGTAAGATCAGGAACGCCTGATATTTTCCGAAGGACATCCCGCAGGAATGAGCTTCATGCACTTCTTCCATATCGCCGGAGTGGCAGTGGACGTTGGAGTAGCCGGACACAGACGTTTCCATGCCCTGGAGCACCTCCTGATTTTGAGTTTCCGACTCGCCGGCAACGGTCAGAGAGAGCACATTGTCCCCGGCTAGAAGCGTCTCGATCGCATCGCTTTTCAGGATGCGGTCCAGGGCGTCCATATAATCCAGATATTTGAGATCCAGGGAGTCTGCAAGGGACGCTCCGTCGTCGTTATAGCCCTCCACCGATATGATCCGGCGGAAACAGTTCAGTCCCAGTTCCAGAGACGGATTGATGTCGACGCTGATATAGGTCACAGGAGTAAAAAAGAGATAGCATACACTGGCGGCACAGAGAAACAGACAGAACACAGAGGCGGCTGCAAGACGACGGATATGGGAAGCATGCCGGGCGCTTGTCCGGTATACTTTTTCCTTCAGATACGCTCTGGTATGTTCTTTCAGTTCCGGCTCTGCGTGGATCTGGTCGAACGCTTTTTTCCATGTTTCATTCATTGTCAGTCATTCCCTCCAGTTCTTGTTTCAGCAGGTGTCTGGCGCGTGTGAGAAGTGTGTAGACAGTGTTTACGTTCTTTTTCAGGATCCGGCTGATCTCCGCAGCGGAGTACTCTTCATAATAATAGAGATAAACAACGTTTTTATATTTTTCCGGAAGAGAAAGAACGGCATCCAGCAGTTCGCTGTGCTCCGTGTCAGGTACCTGCGCAGTCTCCTTCAGTGTGTTCAGTGACGTCGTCCGGCTGCGGAAGAAGCTTTTCAGCAGATCCTTGCAGGCATTGATCGTCACCCGTATGATCCACGCCTTTTCGTGCTCTTCGCTCTCAAAAGGCTCCGGATAAAGTACATATTTCAGAAAGACCGTCTGAAAGATGTCTTCCGTGTCCGAATAATTTTTCAGATGTACCATGCAGATCCGCCGGACGGTATCCGCGTACCGCTCGATGGCTCTGTTTGCCTCTTCCTCACTTCGCATGTCTGTTTTCCCTGCCCTCAATGATGATATTGATTTCCGTGTCCGCTGCCGGAAGGACATCCGCTCTCTGTGTGATGCTGCCCTCCCGGACATACAGTGTCTTCCGAATGGTGTCTGTAGCCATTGCCGGTCCCTGTGTTCTTTGCCTGCCCTGCAGGGTCAGTCCTGGCGGTATGGGTATGAAAATGATCGCAGATTCCATCGCCGTCCGCGTCTGTAAAGCAGTGTGAAGAATCCCCGCAGTAAGTGCAGGAATATGCGGGCGCTGCCTGATCTCCGGATCCGTATGCGTTCCGGCTTCCGTTTCCTGACGCCAGAGCGGCGGTTGCGCCGAGAACGGTTGTGATTGCTGCTGCTGTTAAGATGACAGATACTTTCTTCATAATGAACCCTCCTGACTTTTGTAAATGTTCCGCCGATAAAACAGTTTCATACAGTCTGCCCGGCAAACGGGCGGACCAGGCGGAATGGTTATGGATAGTTACTGTTTTTTGTTTTTCTCTTTTCAACAGTAATACGATTGAGACGGAGGATTTCATTCATAAATAAAAATATTTTTTGTGTTTTGCGCTCCGCAAAGTCATAAAGCTTCATGCAGGTATGAAATGCGGAGTTATCCATAGCATTATTTTAATGGATCTTATGGTGTTTGAAAAGAGGAATAGGGAATGCTGTAAGCTGCCTGAGCCTTCCGCCGTATGAATGATAGACGCTTGCTGCGCGCCACATTTACAAATGGAAAAAGATTTTCTGCTTTCTTATATTATCAGAGAAAATTATGGAGATTTTCTGCCGGTTATGGTAAAATTCTTTACAAATGTTGCTATGTCGAGAAATACTTGCAACAGTTCAGCTGGATGAGTTGTTACAAATACTTACAGAAACGGAGGCGCCAGCCATGGATTTATCAAGATTTCAGGAATACCGCCGGAAGGTCGTTGAAAACTGCAGCAGGGTGATTGTCGGGAAGGAAAAGGAGATTTCTCTGGTACTGACTTGTTTTCTGTGTTCCGGCCACATTCTTCTGGAGGATCTGCCGGGAACGGGAAAGACGATGCTTCTTCGGGCATTTGCCAGGACGATCGGCGGAAGTTTTAAGAGGATACAGTTTACCCCGGACCTGATGCCGTCAGACCTGACGGGGATCAATTTCTTTAATCAGAAAGCCGGAGAGTTTGAATTCCGGCCGGGACCGTTGTTTGCCAATGTTGTCCTGGCCGATGAGATCAACCGCGCGACGCCGCGGACACAGTCCAGTCTGCTGGAGGCGATGGAGGAACGGCAGATCACGGTGGACGGGGTGACGAGTACACTGGAGGAGCCGTTCTTCGTCATGGCGACGCAGAATCCGCTGGAATCCTACGGAACATTTCCCCTGCCGGAAGCCCAGGTAGACCGGTTTTTCATGAAACTTTCCCTGGGATATATGACGAGAGAGCAGGAAATGCAGGTGCTCGCCCGGCCGGAGTCTTCGGCGGAACTGATCGCAGGTCTGGAGCAGGTGGTTACGCCGGAGGAGACCGCTTATGTGCGCAGCGCTTATTCCCAGGTGAAAATGTCCGGGGAGGTTCTGGGATATCTGATGGATATCATTGAGGGAACCCGCCGGGACGGCAGCTTTGCCTGCGGCGTTTCCACCCGGGGTGCGATCGCACTCCATAAGGCCGCCCAGGTGACGGCGGCTTTCGACGGCCGTGATTTTGTGATCCCTGAGGACATCAAGAAGATGGCGCCCTATGTGCTTCTGCATCGTCTTTCAGGGGAAGGCGGAAGGAAAACCGCGGACTTTTCCCGCCGTCTGAATCAGATGATCGAGGAAATCCCGGTTCCGCTGGAAACCACATGACGTTCTTTTTTATTCTTTTTCTGATCCTTCTGATCCTGGCGGTGCAAAAATGGGCGCTGCGCCGTTGTCTGGAATCGATCCATGAAGATTACTGGGTGGAACGGACGGTTGTGGATCCTGGAGAGACTTTTTCCGTCATCCTGGCAGTACACAACCAGAGCCGTCGGTATCTTCCCTTTGTGAAGGTGGAGATGAGACTGCCCCGGGAATTTCATCTGGAAGAAAGATCGGGGAAAAAAGAGAAAAAAGAGAAGAATGGCAGAGAAGAGCGCAGAGCGGAACAGCCCGCGCCGCCGGAAGAGGAGACGGCGCCGCTGAACGGGCCGAGAGTCGTCCGGTCTTACAGTCTGCGCCCGTGGCAGGAAGTGCGGTTTCATATACCGGTAGCCATCTCCCGGAGAGGGAGATATGTGCTGCGCCATCCGGCGCTTCTGGGCGGAGATTTCCTGGGAATGAAAGAAAGACAGAGAGAGTTCCGGCAGTTCCGCGAGGTGGTGGTCGCTCCGCCGGAATATTCTCTGCCGTCGCTGGAACAGGCGCTGGGCAGCTTTCTCGGTGATTATTCAGTGCGCCGTTTCCTGTATGAAGATCCGATCCTTACGGCCGGGTGCCGGGAATACACAGGCCGGGAGCCGATGAAAATGATCGCGTGGAAACAGAGCGCACGTCTCGGGACCTGGATGGTCCACCAGTACGATCACACGGTGGAGCCGGCGGTGACGGTACTGCTCAACATGGAGACCCGTGAGGATACGGAATGGACGGAGGCGGCTTTCTCCATCGCCCGCACAGTGTGCGCTGTGCTGGAGGACCGGCAGATCAAATACGACTTCGCCACCAATGCCTCTCAGGCAGGAGGAAGCAGAAACGGCGCGAGTGTTGCAGAGGGGCTGGGAGAAATGCATTTTCGAAGCGTGCTGGAATGTCTGGGCAGAGGGATGGACGAGGTGTCCAGGCCGTTTTGCCGGATGCTCGGTGAGTTGGCGCTGAAGAACGGCAGGAACCGCGGACTTCTGGTGATCACACCCGGAGAAGGCCTGGAGCGCCCCGCGGAAAATGCGGCGGAACTCGACCGGTGGAGAAAAGAATCCGGAGATAATGTCCAGATCCTGTGCGCCCGTCATTTCTGCTGTGACCGTTCAGCCGGCTGAACGGCCGCTTTCTGCCCCTGGAGATATCGTGACGGAACTGTGGAAGGAGGAAAACCGATGGTATTGATGGCGTTCTATCGTATGATCGTGGAACTATCGTTTTATTATTCGTTTGCGGGCGCGGTGGCCGCGTATTTCGGCGGGAACGGAACGGTTTTGCCGGCGCTGCTGCTGTCTGTATGCTATATCCTTTGTGAGCGGCTGGCAAAGCTGCGCCGTGAAGAAACGGGAAAAGCCGGAACTCTCTGCCGGTATCTCGGCCTTCTGCCCGCATTCCTCTGGCTGATCGTGCCGGGGATTTCTCCCGCGGACAGGATCTGCTTTCTGCTTCCGCTGGCGTATTTGGCTGTTGTCGTTTACCGGAAGGATTTCATCCTGTCCCGTTATCGCCAGATGGACATGTTTTCTGTCTTCTGGAAAGCGTATGCGGTCTTTGCTCTTGCCCTGACGATCTTCGGCGCTGTCGGTCTGCTGGAAGCCACGGTGCCGGCGGCTTTATTGACGGCAGTGGGATCGGTTCTGCTGCTCCGTTCCCTGCGCCACGGACCGGAGGTCTGTCTTCGCCGGGAATACCAGCTGTGCAGCCTGCTCTATGCCGGTCTTCTGATCGCGGCAGCCTGGGCCCTGAGCCGTGACAGCGTGCTGCAGATCCTCAAAACTGTCATCTCCACAGTCTGGAATCATCTGCTGGTTCCGGTTTTGACCATGATCTTTGTCGCGTTTTCCGTTATCCTGACATGGATTTTTCAGATTTTCCGGTATCTTCTGTCACTGGGCCACCGGGAACCCCAGGATGTCAGTCAGATCATGCAGCAATTCACCGGACAGGGAGAAGCGCTGGCGGAAACCGTCTCAACCACAGGGGCCGAAAACACAGGATGGCAGGCAGTCTTCCTTGTCATAGGAATTCTGGCGCTGATCGTGATCGCCATTGTCTTTTTCCACTGGCTGCTCATGCGGGATTCTCCGGAAGAAGAATCCTCCGCACAGATCGAGAAGATCAATCACACCCCGCCGCCGGAGGCACAGAAGACCGGAAAAATCCTCGGAAATACACCGATCCAGCGCATCCGCGAACAATACAGAAGCTACCTGAAACTTTTCATACGTCAGGGCGGCATCCATCTGCCCTCAGACACACCCTGCAGCTGGCCGAAAAAACCCTCGAACAAACCGCGCCCGGAACCGATCTTTCCGATTGTTCGCAAAACAATCCCCTCCGGCAAATGCGAGAAATC
>ERZ1090878.1441-NODE-1446-length-11237-cov-3.951082_pt1 | contig 11237 bp, 9 predicted proteins | sample MGYA00478473_ERZ1090878 | MGnify/ENA primary metagenome ERZ1090878 (study PRJEB33644, sample SAMEA5815720) | chicken gut metagenome | biome: Chicken; feature: Gastrointestinal Tract; material: Caecum | place: Ireland | collected 2019-01-01 | study: A study of the... | reverse complement strand
GCCGTGGGTATAGTGGGCGTAGTAGTCCGCACGGTATTTGTCGGTGTGGGAAATGGTGGCGGCGGCCACCTCCTTCGTGACGCCCATATGATCCATGGTCCGCTTCAGGCAGAAGGCCCGGGGCGCTTCAATGTAAATGCTGACCACATTTTCTCTTCCCCGCAGGATCCAGTCGGCGCATTTTCCCACGATGACGCAGGACTCTGTTTCCGCCAGATTTTCGATGATCTGCCGCTGATACTGAAACAGGGTGTCATCGGATACAAATTTTTCGTTTCTCGCGATATAGTGTCTGGCCCGGGGAAGTCCCCGCATAAAGCTGGAAAAGCCTCCGCTGGAACGGATTTTTTCATTGACTTCCTTAAACAGCTGTTCGTTCAGGCCGCTGAGCTGGCTGGCCAGTGTGAGGATCCGGTTTTCATAGCAGTGGATCCCCAGCTCTTTCGCCAGACTTGACGCGATTTCTTTTCCGCCGGAGCCGAAGCCTCTGGCGAATGTCACCACATAATTTCCCATGTTTTCCTCCTTTTTCCGCTGCCGGTCAGCCGGCCAGGTAACGGCTTAAGAATTCTCTGGTGCGGGGATTCTTCGGATTGGTGAAAAGCACCTCCGGAGAAGCATCCTCCGCCACATAGCCCTTATCCATAAAGATGGTTCTGGTAGACACATCCCTGGCAAAGGCCATCTCGTGGGTCACGATGAGCATCGTCAGCCCGGTCTCCGCCAGTTCCTTCATAACATTCAGAACCTCGCCGACCATTTCCGGATCCAGGGCGCTGGTGGGTTCGTCAAAAAGCAGCACCTCCGGATTCATGCAGAGGGCTCTGGCGATAGCTACCCGCTGTTTCTGGCCGCCGGAGAGCTGGGACGGCTTCGCGTAGATGTAGGGATCCAATCCCACTTTTTTCAGGTGGGTGATGGCCCGGTCAAAGGCCTCGTCTTTGGAAAGATGGAGGCCCTTTCTGGTACAGCACATGCAGTTGTCCAGCACGGTCATGTTGTTGAACAGATTAAAGGACTGAAAAACCATGCCCACCCGGGAGCGGTACTGATTGATCTCCTTCTGGATATCCCGGACTTCTTTTCCGTGGTACAAGATTTTGCCGCTGGTCTGATGCTCCAGCCGGTTGATGCAGCGCAGCAGGGTGGATTTTCCGGAGCCGGAGGAGCCCACGATACAGATGATCTCGCCTTTGTCCACAGAGATATCAATTTTCCGCAGCACTTCATGCTGTCCGAAGGATTTGCTCAGATCTTCGATTTTGAGGATTTGTTCCGCCATTTCTATACCGCCTCCTTACTGAGCGTCCATGTATTCCACCGCCAGAACGTAATCCTTTTTGCCCTCCAGGCGCTTTTCGACCAGCCGGAAAAGACGGCTGAAGACAAAGCAGAGCACAAAATAGATCACAGCGGTTAAAAGGAAGGACTCAAAATATTTGTAGTTTACAGATCCGGCTGTTTTTGCCGCCATATACAGTTCGTTGATGGCCAGGACATTCAGCACGGAAGTCATTTTCAGGTTCGTCAAAAAAGTGTTGTCCATCTCAGGCAGAATGTTGCGCAGCACCTGGGGCAGGATCACGGAAAACATGGTCTGCATGGGGGACATGCCCATGGCCAGGGCTCCCTCCCGCTGTCCGGGATCAACGGAACTGATTCCGGCCCGGACGGTTTCTGACATATAGGCCCCGGTGTTCAGGACAGTTACCAGAATTCCGGCGGTGATCGGAGAAATGTCGAATCCCGCCTGGAGGATGCCGTAATAAACCACCATGGCCTGCACCATCATCGGGGTATCACGGAAAATTTCCACATAGATTGTAAATACGGCCTTTATGATCCGCAGGATGGTTTTTTTCGCGGGATGATCCGCCGGCCGGATCCGGATGTCCTGGACGATCCCGGCCAGGTAGCCCAAAAGAAATCCCAGGAGCGTGCCGATCACCGCGATATAAAGGGTGAGCAGAGTTCCCTGAAGGAACATGCCGGAATAATGCTGGGCCAGATAAATCATCCATTCAAAGGTATTTGTCGGATTGGTGATCATAAAAGAAATCTCCCCTTTCCTGTTGCTTTTTTATGTCTGATCAGACAGAGGACGCCGGCTGCAGAGGAATCGTCTCCTCCATCAGCTGATCCATCGCTTCTGAATCGTTCCAGCCGATGGCATCCATCGCTTCCTGAAGGGAATTCAGAAGTTCTGTGTCGTCTTTGCGGACGGCGATGCACACATTTACCATTTCATCATCATTGGTAAAGGTATCAGAGGGATCTAAGGTGATCACCTTCAGGTCTTTATTGGTCAATGCTGCTGACTCCGCTGTGGGAAGGTCCACCACACAGACATCCGCGACTCCGTTGGAGATAGCCATAAAGCATTCGGAGGTAGTCTCAAAGTTTCCGGACTGCACGGCTCCCTCAATCTGATCCAGAAGGGGAACCCATCCGGTTCCCAGCTGGGTGGTGACTTTGCAGCCGGTTCCGGCCAGGTCAGAGAGTTTTGTCACATCCGCATAAGGGCCGTCTGCCTTGACCACAATGCAGTTATGTCTGTAATAATAGGGCTCTGTGAAGGCGTAGGCTTTTTCACGCTCCGCCGTTCTGCCCATGCCGGCGATCACGGCATCATAGACTCCGGCGTCCAGGGAGGTGCCGATGGAACTCCATTCTACTTTGTGGATTTCCAGTTCCATCCCCATTTCTTCCGCCAGCTTCTGGGCCACCGCCACATCGTATCCGTAAGCGTAGGTATCTGTTCCATAAATCGGCTCGGCGGTAATGCCCTCCGCCACTTCCGGCGTCATCTGTGTCCAGTTAAAGGGAGGATACGCGCACTCCATTCCCACGCGAAGAACATTGTCCGGGGAGGCGGAGCCGGAGGCTTCCGCGGAAGAACTGCCTGAAGTGTTTCCGGAAGTTCCGCATCCGGACATCACAGAAAGAGCCAGTGCCGCTGCCATACAAAAAGCTGTCATTTTTCGTTTCATAATAATCATCTCCTCCTTGCAGAAAAGGCGCCCATTCCGGTTTCGGAACGAACGCCTTTGTCCAATCACATCTTTTCTTTTTTTCACCGGCTGTCTCGTCTGCAGCCTGATACAGCCGGTACCCTGAAACCATTGTTGCCACAAAAAAACGTCCATCCCCTCGGGAATGAACGTCCTTGTTCTTCTGGTTTCAAGCTGTCTGCTTAAGACATGTCGTACTATACACCCATTTTCAGGTGCTGTCAACCCTTTTCTGCGGCGGATTGTTCACCTCCGTCCAAAGACTGGAGGAAATCGCCGGGATCTTCCGCGGGAATCCCCCGGTGTTCCACGGAAGTGGAAAATACGATCAGCGTCTTTGTCCGCCCGAATCTTTGCAGGTCTCCGATAAAGTGATCCAGAGTGACTGTGTCCGGAAACACCACCTCCATTACCATAGAATAATCCCCGGTGACACAGTTGCATTCGATCACGTTGGGACAGGCCCGGACAAAGGGATAAAATTCTTTTTTGTCTTTCGGCTGTACCTCCAGGTGGATCAGCGCTTTGATGCGATAGCCCAGGGCCGCGGGATCCACCCGGGCGTGGTAGCCGGTGATAAATCCTTCCTTTTCCAGCTTCTCGATGCGGGCGGATACGGCGGGAGCGGACAGGTAAACCTGTCCGGCGATCTCCTTCAGCGGTGTTTTTGAATTTTTCTGGAGAATGTCCAGAATGATCTTATCGGCTGCGTCCAGTGTGTGATGTTTCATGCTTCCCTGTCTCCTTTCGGAAAAAAAGACGTATCCGCCCGGCAGCGAATACGTCCTTGTATGCGTTTCCTGTATCAACTTTGTAAAGTCAAGAATAACAGCAATACCCGGTTTTGTCAATGATACTTAATTTTTTTCGGAAAAACCCGGGGAAAAAGCCGCTGATTTTTTATTTTCGGCGCGAAAATTGAAAAACAGAAGGTTGGGTTTTGAAGAGAGAAACATTAAAATGCACAGTTTTAAGTCGGATATTCTTTAGGGTTCTGTGGGATTTGCCTTCTATGTGGGGTGAAACTGTGATTTTATGGGGTGAATCTTTGAGAAATCGCTGAAATTATTTACGAAAAACCGGAGAAATATTAGAATATTGCCAGAAACAAAGAAAATAACACGATAACTTGACGCGTGTGGGAGGGATTTATGGAAGCGATACCGATTTTAGAACTGAAGCACATTTCCAAGTCTTTTCCCGGTGTAAAGGCCTTAAAAAATCTGGATCTGAAAATCGAGAGCGGGAAGGTACATATTCTTGTGGGGGAAAACGGAGCAGGAAAATCCACATTGATTAAGATCATTAACGGCATGTATACACCGGATGAAGGGGAGGTGATTTTTCAGGGCAAAAAAGTGCTCCATCATACGCCGGCAGACATGATGGATCTGGGAGTGGCGACGATCCACCAGGAACTGAGCCCGGTGCTGGACATGTCTATTGCGGAAAATATTTTTCTGGGACGGGAAAAAACGCTCATAAAATGGAAAACTATGTATCAGGAGGCAGACCGCCTGATCCGTTCTCTGGGATTTTCCTATAATCCCAGGGAAAAGATGCGGAAGCTGAGTGTGTCGGATATGCAGATTATCGAGATGGTCAAGGCTCTGTCTAAAAACGCGAAAGTCATTATTATGGATGAACCCACCTCTTCTATCACGGACAGGGACGCGGCTGTGCTGTTTGATCAGATCCGGAAACTGAAGGAAAAAGGCATCGCTGTCATCTACATTACTCATAAGATGGACGAGATTTTTCAGATCGGAGACACGGTATCGGTTCTGCGGGACGGGGAACTGGTACACACCGGCGGTCTGGCAGGTTTGACCAAGGACAAAGTGATTTCCCTGATGGTGGGCCGGGATATGAAGGAAATCTATCCGGAAAATCCCACAAAGCCGGGAGAGCCGGTACTGGAATTAAAAGGCCTGACCAGGGCCGGCGTATTCCAAAACATTCATCTGACTCTGCGGCGGGGAGAAATCCTGGGTATCGCCGGACTGATCGGAGCCGGGCGCACGGAAATTTTCAGAGCGGTTTTCGGCCTGGATAAATATGATTCCGGAGAAATCTGCCTGGAAGGAGAGACCGTCCAGATTCGTTCGGTCTATGACGCAGTCCGGAGAGGAATTATGATGATTCCGGAAGACCGGAAAGGAGAGGGACTGGTGCTGTGCCGGTCTGTAGCTGAAAATATTTCTCTGCCCAATCTGGATAAATATAAGGCCGGGGTGATCAATGACCGGCTGGAACATAAAAACGCGGATGCCATGATAAAAAAACTCAGTATAAAAACACCCTCGGAGGGAACGCCTGCAGGGGCCTTAAGCGGAGGAAATCAGCAGAAGATCGTTATCTCCAAATGGCTGCTGCACAGCCCCAAGGTGCTGATCATGGATGAACCCACCAGGGGAATTGATGTGGGAGCAAAGTATGAAATTTACAAGATTATGTGCGAGCTGGTGCAAAGCGGCATGTCGGTGATTATGATTTCTTCTGAAATGCCGGAGCTGCTGGGCATGTGCAGCCGGATTGCCGTCATCTCCAATGGAAAGAAAACCGGAGAGTTGGAGGGGGCGGAAATGACACAGGAAAAAATTATGGCCCTGGCAGTGAAAGGATTTGAAAATGAACAGGAATAGAAATAAAAAAATCAGTTTGGGAAATTTATACAGCCGTTTTGGAATCTTCGTGATTCTGCTGGCAACAGTTATTGTGGCCTCCCTTTTGAATCCGGCATTTTTTACCGGAAATAACCTATTAAATGTACTGCGGCAGAATGTGGTAGTGGGCGTTATTGCCTGCGGCGCACAGCTGGTCCTGATCTGCGGCGAGGTAGATCTGTCGCCCGGTTCCCTGGCAGCGTTTACCGGCTGTATGGCCGCTATGGTGATGGTGTCCACCCAAAACGTAGCTGCGGCGGTAGCTGCCGGCCTGGCCCTGGGAGCCGGATTCGGATTTTTAAACGGGATCATCGTGACAAAGTGCCGGATTCCTTCTTTTATTATGACGCTGGCGACCCAGCAGATTGCCCGGGGCGCGATTCTGGCCATCACAGATTCAAAGCCCATTACCAGCCTGGGAAATTTTACCTGGCTGGGCCAGGGCTATATCGGGCCGGTTCCGGTGGCGGTAGTCATATTTCTTATTATTCTGGTGCTGACCTGGTTTATTTTAAACCGGCTGCGTTTCGGAAGATATATGTACGCAGTGGGCGGCAACCGGGAGGCGGCCAAGGCTTCCGGTATTTCCGTGGATGCTGTCAAGACGAAAGCCATGACCTTTGCGGGAATCATGTCCGCGCTGGGCGGCATCATCCTTATGTCCCGGGTCAATTCCGGACAGCCTACCGGCGGCGAGGATCTGGAATTTGATGCCATTACGGCCGTTATCATCGGCGGCACCAGCATGAGCGGCGGTGTGGGAAACATATACGGAACCGTAGCGGGCATTCTGTTTGTAGGCGTTCTGACGAATATTATGACATTGCTGGATATCAGCTCTTATTTCCAGCAGATTGTACAGGGCGTGATCATCGCTCTGGCTGTGATCATCGACTCGAAGGTCAGAAATTCTAAAAAATAGTGAAAATGGGAAGGGTTCCCATAAAAACCCGCGGAAAATTTTGTAAGTCAAGAGAGGAGAAAAGAAAATGAAGAAGAGACGTGTGGAAGCAATGCTGGCGGCCGGAATGCTGGCCCTGGGTCTGTTGGCAGGATGTGGGAATGAAAAAGAGCCGGAGCAAGAGAGCGGTTCCCAGAGTACAGCCGGGGAATCCGGCGGCGAAGCTGGTTCAGAGGGGAAAAAAGAGTACAAAGTAGGTATCTGCAATATTAACGATGCCGACGCCAACTGCTTTCTGGCCTGCGATACCATGAGACAGATCTGTGAATCCGATGAGTTCGCCAAGTCCGTGGGCGCGGAATCCGTGGTGGTGGAGTGGGCTAACAGCGACGGAGATATCGACAAGCAGACCTCCAATATCGAGACCCTGCTGGTGAAGGATATCGATGTGCTGTTTATGATCGGCGTCAGCACCTCCGGAAGTTCTGTTGCAGTAATAGCCTGCAATGACGCGGGGGTTCCTGTATTTATGGTTGCTACCGAGTCAGAGGAGGGCCAGTGGAAATTTGTGGGATTTGACGAGTATCAGTGCGGATATCAGCAGGGAAAATATCTGGCTGAAAATACAGAGGGAGAAATCAATGTCTGCTATCTTACCGGAATCCCGGGACAGACCAATGTGGAGCAGAGGAAAGACGGTTTTACGGATGCCATCGCCGAAGCCGGAAAAGAGGATGAGATCAAGATTATTGCGGAACAGTCGGGGATGTTTGAAGCGGAGACAGCTATGCAGGTAACAGAGGACTGGCTGCAGGCATACGGAGATGACATCGACTGGATTGTTACTCAGGACAACAAGATGGGCCAGGGTGTAGTGGAAGTACTGAAAGCAGCCAACAAGGTGGGCCAGATTAAAGTGAACAGCTGGATCACGGAAGGCGGCTGGGATTCTGATCTGGTGAAAGAAGGATATGTAGAATATGCGGTGTATGTGGATTTTGCTACTCTGGGCGACACCATGGCAGAAGTGTGCAAAATGCAGCTGAATGGCGAAGAGGTTCCGGAGACCAATTATATGGATCTGGTAGATATCACCGCGGACAATGTGGATGAATATTTTTCATAAATATCCGGACAGGAGGAATGTGAGATGACAAGCAGAGAACGACTGATACAGACATTGAATCATCAGGAGCCTGACCGGGTAGTGGTGGATATGGGAGCCACGTCCGTTACCGGGATTAACGCCAACGCTCTGAACCGGCTGCGGAAAGCTCTCCAGATGGAGGACAGGCGGATCAAGATCAGCGAACCGTTTCAGCTTCTGGGAGAGGTAGAGGAGGATCTGATCCGGCGGCTGCATCTGGACTGCGTGGAATTGAACGCGGATTCCAATATTTTCGGATTCTCAAACCGGGGACGCAAGCCCTGGGTGATGCAAAACGGCCTGGAGGTAGACGTGCCGCTGGAGTTTAACACCACGGTGGACGAAAGCGGCCGCACGTATATCTATCCCCAGGGGGATATGACGGTGCCCCCATCGGCGGTCATGCCGAAAAACGGATTTTTCTTTGACAATATTACAAGAGGCAATATAGAATTTGATGAGGATACTACCGGAGGCAGGGAGGATTTTGCCGAGGATTATAAGGTGCTGTCAGACAGCCAGCTCCGCTATATGGAGGAAACCTGCAGCAGGCTGTATCAGGACACAGATCTGGGGATCGTGGCAAATCTCGGCCTTGCGGCCATCGGCGATTTCGCCATTATTCCCGGGCCCAGCGTAAAGCATCCCCGGGGAATCCGCTCGCTGCCGGACTTTATGATGGCGGAAAAGATCTGTCCGGATTATGTCCATGAGATTTTTGAATATCATACAGAGGTTGCCCTGAAAAACGCGGAACTGATTTACCAGGCCTGCGGGGACAAGTTCCAGGTGATCTACGTTTCCGGGACAGATTTCGGCACCCAGAACGGGCCTTTTATGTCCCTGGAGGAACACTGTTTTTGTGTGTGTGTGTGTGTGTGTTTTCTGTTTTTGTTGGGTTGGTTGGTTGAGGAGTCAAAATGGAAAACATTTTTCCACACCTGCGGTTCTATTATGCCTTTCCTTCAGGATTTTTATGAATCCGGCATTGATATCCTCAATCCGGTCCAGCTGTCTGCAAAAGGAATGGACGGTAAAGTATTAAAAGAACAGTGGGGAGATAAATTCGTATTCTGGGGAGGCGGGGTGGACACGCAGAAAACGCTGCCCTTCGGCACTCCGGAGATGGTATATGAAGAAGTTTCAGAAAGGCTGAAGCTATTTGCCGGAGGCGGAGGCTTTGTGTTTAACACTACGCACAATATTCAGAGCCAGACTCCTCCGGAAAACATCATCGCCATGTTCCGGGCCATTGAAGATTACAACAGCGGAAAGTAACCCAGGAGACGGAGGAAAAGCATGAATTCATATGAGAGAGTAATGAACCGGCTGGAAGGCAGGGAGGTGGACTATCTCCCGAATCTCGGACTGGTCATGCTGCTGGGGGCAAAAGAGGCAGGGGTGACCTTCGGGGAATACATCACAAATTATCATTATCTGGCGGAGGGAGCCCTGCGGTGCCATGAAAAATATAAGATCGACATGGTCTGCGCTATTTCGGATCCGCTGCGGGAAACCGCCGGATTCGGGGCGGAAGTGGTGATCCGGGAGGAGGGGACTCCTTACTGCAGGGTTCACAGAGTAAAGGAACTGTCGGATATTTCCGGTCTGAAGCCGGCGGATCCCATGAAATCCTGGAGGATGCATGACCGGGTGGAGGCGGTCAGGCTCATGAAAGAACAGGTGGGCAAAGATGTGCCGGTGGTGGGCTGGATCGAGGGAGCCCTGGCTGAGAGCTGCGATCTGATGGATATGCAGAGGGTATTGGCATATCTGATTGAGGAGCCGGAAAGAATAGAGGAGATGATGGAGATCTGTCTGGAGCAGGCCGTATCATTTGCCAGGGACCAGATCGAGATGGGAGCCTGCATCATCGGAATGGGAGATGCGGCCGCCTCCCTGATCGGACCGGCATTATATAAGGAATACGCGCTTCCCTATGAACAGCGCCTGATCGATGCCATCCACCGCATGGGGGCGAAAGTAAAGCTGCACATCTGCGGAAATACCAATCCGATTCTTCCTTATCTGGCAGAAACCGGCAGTGATATAGTGGATCTTGACCATATGGTGGATATAGAAAAAGCGGCGGAAATTTTTCCAGAATCCATGTGCATCTGCGGAAACTTTGACCCGGCCACGGTCCTCTACCAGGGAACGCCGGAATTGGTATATGAACATGTGAAAAGATGCATGGGCATTCAGGATAAAAACCGCAATTTTATCGCGGCGGGCTGCGAGATTCCCCGGGATGCGCCGGAAGAAAATATTCTGGCGGTGGCAGAGGCCATCCGGGCTTACAGAAAATAAAAAAATATTGAGGGAGCAAAGGCCTGAGCCGGTATCTGAAAGGATGCCGGACCGGGCTGAACGTGTTTTCTGCGATGAAGCCCGGAGACAGGACAGATTAAAAAAGGGAGGGCACGGGGTTGCTGAAAATTTTAATAGTGGAAGACGAGATCGGCATTACAGCTCTTTTGAAGAAGCTGATCCAGTTTGAAAAATTAGGGCTGGAACTGGCCGGAACGGCAGATACCGGCAGTCAGGCGCTGGAGATCATGAAAGAGACAGATCCGGACATTGTGATCACGGATATCTGTATGCCGGAAATGAGCGGGCTGGAACTGATCGAAAAGGCGAAACAGAAGAATTTCCGGGCAAAGTATGTGATCGTCAGCGGATATTCTCAGTTTGAGTATGCTGTGACAGCCATTAAACTGGGGGTGGAAGATTATCTTCTGAAACCTATCAGCGAAACAGAACTGAATGATGTGCTGGAAAAACTGGTCTTAAGCATCCGGTCGGAAAATGACGCGGCTCATTCTCTGGAAAGGATGAATTCGCGTATGAAACTTCAGAGGAAGAAACTCAGAAAACGGCTGTTTCTGGACCTTTTGTTTAACAGCCGTACCTGGGGAGAGAGGACACTGAAGGAGATTAACGCAGATTACAGCTACGCCTTTCAGGAGGGGACGCTGTTTTTGACAGGCATTGTACGTCTGGACGGGGTCTCCGGCTGGAATCTGGTTGCCAGAAAAGCCTTTCTGGAACAGCTGGCGCGGATTTTTAAAAGAGAGGCCGGACAGTGCTGCCTGGAAAGGGAAGTATGTATTTATAATGATTCTCTCCTGTTTTTAATGAATGTGTCCCAGGAACGATTCGGGGAAGCAGAAGACCGGATCGGGGAAATCTGGCAGCTTTTTTTAAAGCTGGCCGGAAGCTATGATGAACTGCGGCTCACTATGGGCTGCGGCGGCCCTGTGCTGTCCTGCAGGGAGATCCCGGGGGCTCTGGGACAGGCGGAAAAGGTACTGTCCTGCCGGATCCTTCAGGGCTGCGGAAGAATTTACCGGGCCAGGGACTATAAGGACGGAGGCCGGCCTCTGATAGAGCCGGAACTGATGAAATTCAGGCTGAGGCTTCAGGGCGCCCTGGAAAGTCAAAATTCTGAAAGCCGGGACGGTGAAATACGCAGATATCTGGAGCAAGTGATACATGCCTCCAAGTCTTCA
>ERZ1090878.1439-NODE-1444-length-11245-cov-3.660232_pt1 | contig 11245 bp, 12 predicted proteins | sample MGYA00478473_ERZ1090878 | MGnify/ENA primary metagenome ERZ1090878 (study PRJEB33644, sample SAMEA5815720) | chicken gut metagenome | biome: Chicken; feature: Gastrointestinal Tract; material: Caecum | place: Ireland | collected 2019-01-01 | study: A study of... | reverse complement strand
TTGGACGGAGAACGCGGGTGGAGAGAACAGGATCAGAGCCTCTCCTTTACCGCTGCCGGGAATTTTTATGATGGGCTGATTATGGGACCGGACGGAAGCATTCAGAAGGCGGACGGGAGCCCCAGAGATCAGGATGAAAACGGAAATTTTATCACGGACTATATGATGGAGGATGGCAGCCTGGAGTACTGGGTGATTCTTGACAGTCAGGGAAACAAAGGATGCTTCCTGAACAAAGAGATCCATGTGGAGATGAAAAATATTGGAACGCTGGCCAGTGCGGAATATTTCCCGGACAGGGAAGGGCAGTGGAGTTTTGATTTTACCCTGACCGGTTCCGATGAGATGAGGAGCCTGGATTTGGAGGCGCCCATCGGAGATACGGGAATGACGGTCACCCATGTGGAGCTCTCTCCCGTTTCTGCCTATATCGAATACCAGTGCCCGGAGCAGAACGGATTTGACGCCTTTGGCGGGGTATTTCCGGGACTGGAGCTGGCAGATGGTTCCATGTATCCGTCGCTGTGGCTGGAGCCTGGCATTCGAGGCCCCATATCCCAGGACAGTGACACCTGGGTGTACAATTTTTCTTTTGACCGGATTCTGGATGTGGATCAGGTGGAAGCGCTGCTGTTCCAGAAACCCATCACCGATGATGACACGGGGACCTGGACAGAGGAGGATTTCTATGCGGTGCCCATTGAGCCGTAGCGCCGGATGGAGTGGCAAAGCGGCACGGAAAAGGCGGGAGTGAGAGGGCAAAGCTTTGACTCAGAGGAAGCGCTCTCCTTGGCATTTTCCTAAATTTTACATTTTATTTACAGAAGAAAGATAGCTGGAAGGTGACGGCTGCTTTAAAATGAAAAAGGAATTTTGCGCGCTGCCGGGAGGGAGAGGGCCTTGCCTCTCCCCGGCAGCGAAGTACAGTGAGGGAAAGCAGCGGTTGGTCATGAGTGTAAATGAAAGGGTAATCGGTCAGGAAACCGAGAAAAAGATTTTTGTTCCGATTTTGACGGATTCCGCCCACGCGGAAGAGGTGCTGAGGGAAAATGGGATTGTTTATGAGGGAGACATTCATCTGCAGAGCATCGGTTTCTGCAAGGTGGAGGCACAGCAGGAATGTATCGCGGGAACATTTTGCATTCCTAAACTCCTGGATGTGCTGGGGAGCAGGTACCGCATCATGTTTTTTATTACCAAGGAGAAGCTGGTGCTGGTGGACGATGATAATTTTTCCCGGCGGCTGATCAGCCGGATCAGCAGAAGAAAGAGCGATCAGTTTGCCACAAAGGAAAAGTTCTTATACAATTTTATCGCGGAATTTATTAACCGGGATTTTGAGTTTCTGACGCAGTTTGAAAAAATACTGATGAGGCTGGAGGAGGATGTCTCAAAAGAGAACTATGAGGAGACTTACGGCCAGATCCAGATGATCCGCAGGGAACTGCTGACACTGCGGGGATATTACGATGAAATCGCCGATGTGGGTAGGGCGCTGGAGGAAAATGAGAACGGCTATTTCCCCAAGAAGCAGCTGAAATACTTTGGAACCGTATCCGACCGGGCAGACCGGCTGAAAAATAAAGCCTCCCATCTTCTGGAGTACGCCCAGCAGGTGAAGGACGCCTATCAGGCCCAGATTGACGCGAAGCAAAACAGCAATATGCAGTTTCTGACCCTGATTTCCACCATTTTCTTTCCTCTGACGCTGATTACCGGATGGTACGGTATGAATTTCCGGGATATGCCGGAACTGGAAAACGGGTATCCCGGGGTGATCATCCTGAGCCTGATTGTGATCGCGGTCTGCATTGTGGTTTTTAAGATAAAAAAAATATTGTGATTCCGGAGGGCCTTTGCGGGAAAGGGCCTTCCGTTTTGGTTGTGACAAAAAGAGGCTGCCCTTTTCCAGAAAAAATTTCTTGAAAAACTATATATAAAAACCGATAATTATGGTACAATTAGAGTTGCATCAGTTGCAGAACGAATTTATTTGTTTTCTTTTCTTTTACATAGTGCAGAGGTGGAAAGAATGATAAAAACAGATAAGAGTAGGGAGTGCAAATCAAAACTTGTAAGGAAGGTGAGCAATTGGAAAACTATACCAAGTATAAGTTGAAAAGCAGCGATGAACTGAAATCTTTACTGGCCGATAAGGATCATTTGTTTATCATTGCTTGCAACAAGTGCTTCAAGGAATTCGAAACCGTTGATGAACCAGACTGCGCTGAGTTTGAGAAACTTGTTGCCGAAGAGGGAAAGACCGTCACAGGCAGTGTGAAGGTTGATTTTTTGTGCAATAAAGTTCAGACGGAAAGAAAACTGCAGGATATGATTCCGGAAGGAACGGAGCATGTTTTTGTGATTTCCTGTGGACTGGGAATTCAAACCGTTGCGGGTTTGGTGGGAAAACCCGTCTACGCGGCCAGCAATTCACTGAATTATAGAGGACATCATGGCATGGCGCTGACAAAGAAAAGCTGCGATGCCTGTGCGCAATGTTATCTGAATATAACCGGCGGCATCTGCCCCATCGTAGACTGCTCCAAGAGCCTGGTGAACGGCCAGTGCGGCGGCGCAAAGAACGGAAAATGTGAGGTTGACAGCAGCAAGGACTGCGCCTGGGAGAAAATCTACAACAGATTGGAAAAACAGGGTCGTCTGGAGGAGTTTTTGAAACAGCCGGTACAGGTGAGAGACTACTCAAAGGTGAATTTCAAGGTGATCAACGATTACGTGAAATCCATCCGTGAGAATCGTCTGGAGGGCTATTACGGCGGCGTTCATCCTTCAGAGCGCAAAGAGTTCACAGAGCATATCCCGCTGAAGAGATTCCCGGAACCCCAGGAAGTGGTGATTCCGCTGTCCATGCATGCGGGCGCTCCGGCAGAGCCCATCGTGCAGGTGGGGGATACTGTGAAAGTTGGCCAGAAAATCGGAGAGGCGGCTGGCTTTATCAGCAGTCCGGTACACTCCAGTGTCAGCGGAACCGTGATTGCCATTGAACCCCACAAACATGCCACAAGAGGCGAATGTATGTCAGTTGTCATTCGGTCAGATGGCAAAAATACTCTGCACGAATCCGTACAGCCCCATAAGAGTCTGGACGAGCTGACGCCGGACGAGATCGTGGATATCATCCGTGAGGCAGGAATCGTTGGTATGGGCGGAGCAGGCTTCCCCACCTCCGTGAAACTGAAACCTGCCAAGCCGGTGGATACAATCCTGCTCAACGGCTGCGAGTGCGAGCCCCTTCTGACTGCGGACCACAGAGTGCTGCTGGAATATGCGGACGATGTGATCTTTGGCCTTAAGGCGATGCTGAAAACGGTAGGAGCCGAGCGGGGCGTGATTGTCATCGAGGACAACAAGCCTGACGCCATCGAGCTGATGCAGGCCAAGACGGCGGAGTACAGCAATATCGAGGTAGTGGTTGCCAAGACAAAATATCCCCAGGGCGCTGAGAAGATGCTGATCAAGCGCGTGACCGGGAGAAAGGTACCCAGCGGCGGTCTGCCTGCGGATGTGGGCTGCGTTGTTGGAAATATCAGTACCACAAAGGCCATTTCCGACGCGATCCAGAAGGGAATGCCGCTGATTGAGCGTGTGGTGACGGTGACGGGTGAGAGACTGAAAAACCCGGGCAACTTCATTGTGAAGATCGGAACGAACACGAAGGATCTGATCGACTACTGCGGCGGTATCACCGGTGATGATGTGACCATTAAGGCGGGCGGTCCCATGATGGGATTTGTGGTTCCTGATCCGAATGTCCCGATCATGAAGGGATCCAACGGCATCATCGTGGTTGACACTGATTACTCGGTGGAGCAGCCCTGTATCAAGTGCGGACGCTGCGTGGACGTATGTCCCATGGAGCTGTCTCCCCTGTATTTCGCAAAATACGCGGATGATGAGAACTGGCAGGGCATGAAAGATATGAACGTCATGGATTGTATTGAATGCAGATGCTGTGAGTACATCTGTTCCTCCAGAATTCCGTTAGTCAGCAAGATCAAAGCCGGCAAAAATGCAGTAAGGGGGATGAAGTGATATGTTAATTACCCAGTTAAAAGAGAAAGCGACAATCACCTCACTGGCAGAGGGAAAAAAGATTTTTATCGTCAACTGCCACGGGTGTAAGGAAGTTCATTTCCCGGAAAAGGAAGCTACGGAGCTTCAGAAGGAACTGGCTGCCGAAGGAAAGGTGACAGGTATCCTGACAACTGATTACATATGCAATCCGGACAATATGAAACTGCATCTTCAGAAACATATGGATGAGATTGAGGCCGCCGATGCGGTGATGGTATTTTCCTGCGGCGTGGGCGTGCAGACCGTCTCCGAATATCTGGAGAACAAACCGGTGTATGCGGCATGCGATACTTATCCTATGCCGGGCTTCCAGGGAGTGACACCGCTGGAGTACAACTGTGATCAGTGCGGTGAGTGCTATCTGAATTTGACCGGAGGGATCTGCCCGATTACTGCCTGTTCCAAGAGTCTTGTCAATGGACAGTGCGGCGGTTCGAAAAACGGCAAATGCGAAGTGGACAGTGAGATGGAATGCGGATGGGAGCGCATCTACAGACGGCTGGCACAGCTGGGACGCCTGGACGTCCTGAAGTGTCCCACCCAGGTGCGCAATTTCGCCACCGATGAGGAAGTGTCCAAATAAGAAGCCAGTAAAACATCTTATTATAATTTTATCATAGTAAGGAGTAAGATATCATGAAAATTACGGAAGCATTTGAACGTGGAGAATTTGTAGTGACTGCGGAAGTAGGACCGCCAAAAGGATTTCATATTGAGCAGATGCTGGAGGAGGCGAAGACCTATCTGAGCGGCATCACTGCGGTGAACGTGACGGACAACCAGTCTTCTGTTATGCGTCTTGGTTCCCTGGCCACCTGTAAGGCCCTGAAGGATGAGGGACTGACCCCTATTCTGCAGCTGACCTGCCGGGACAGAAACCGTATTGCTCTGGAGTCTGACCTTCTGAGCGCAGCTCTGTTCGGCATTGAGAACCTGCTGCTCCTGACCGGAGACCACACCAAGCTGGGCGATCATCCCCAGGCAAAGCCGGTGTTTGATCTGGACTCTGTCTCCCTGATCCATGCGGTAAAACAGCTGGAGTCCGGCGTGGACATGGGCGGAAATGAGCTGGTGGGCGAGCCCCCCAAGTTTGCCAAGGGAGCGGTGGTATCACCCTGCAGTGATTCCGTTGACGTTCAGCTTGCGAAGATGGAGAGAAAGGTTGCCGCCGGCGCGGAGTATTTCCAGACCCAGGCTGTGTATGAGCCCGAGAAGTTCATCCAGTTCATGGAGAAGGCAAAACAGTTCGGCAAACCGGTTCAGCTGGGCATCGTAATTCCCAAATCTGTGGGCATGTGCAGATACATGAACGCCAACGTGGCCGGTATCCATGTTCCGGAGGAGATGATTGAGGAGCTGAAGGCGGACAAGGAGAAGACCAAAGCCGGTATCACCGGTGTGGAGATTGCCGCCCGCATCATCAAGGAGTGCAAACCCTACTGTCAGGGTGTACATATCATGGCTATGGGATGGGAGTCCAAGGTGCCGGCTCTTCTGGAGCAGGCCGGAATCAGATAATCCCGCTGCCGGAGTGTTCACAGGCTGAGCAAGACTGTGAAAAAGCCAGAAATAAAGATAGAAACAGGGAATTTTCCCAAAACAGGGCCGCCGCAAAAGTTCAGGAAATGCTGGGAAACCAGCAGACCGGGAGCTTTTGCGGCGGTTTTTTTGAACCTGCCGCCGGGTTATGATACAATAGGCAGAAATGAAGGAAAAACTTGCCGGGAGGACTGAGATGAATCGCACAATCAAAGAGTTATTTGAGAGAAAATCTGTTCGGGCTTATACAGAGGAGCCGATCACGGAGGAGGAAAAAGAGTTGATTTTAACCGCGGCAATCCAGGCGCCCACAGCGGGAAATATGTCCATGTTTTCCATCCTTGATGTTCAGTCACAGAAGTTAAAGGATATCCTTGCGAAACGGTGTGACAATCAAAAATTTATCGCGTCTGCGCCCATGGTACTGGTTTTCCTTGCCGATTGCCAGAAGTGGTATGACCTGCTGAAACACTATCAGTGTGAAATTCCGGATTTGGCGGAGGGGGATCTGTTTTTAGCCATGGAGGACTGTCTCATTGCCGCTCAAAACGCTGTGGTGGCGGCAGAGTCTCTTGGAATTGGTTCCTGTTACATAGGAGATATTTTAGAAAATTTTGAGGAGAACCAAAAACTGCTTCATTTGCCCCGATACGCAGTTCCCATTTCCCTGGTTACTTTTGGAAGACCGACAGAGCAGCAGAAGAAACGCAGAAAGCCGGAACGCTTCGCTCTGCATGATATGGTGTTTCAAGACTACTATCCTCAGCGCGCCATCCGCGAACTGGAGGATGTTTTTAAAAGAAAAATGGGCGATGACGCAGATGTGGAGGAATATATTTCCAGGTACGCAAGAAGAAAATTTCAAGCGGCGTTCAAAGAAGAAATGAACCGGTCATCGAAAGCCATCATCAAGAACTGGCTGGAGGGAGAAACCGGCTGACAGCTGCCCGGGAACCGGGCGGCGCCGCTATACAGATTGAATAAGCTGTTCCATATAGAACAGAGCGGCGCCGATGGCGGGGGTATACTGCCCATGTACCCCCACCAGTATGTGATCCTTTTCCAGGGCAAACGGCGAGCAGGCATTGATGCGCGCCAGGAGATAGTCCAGATCCTCCTCCGTGAAATAGGGGGCCAGGTATCCGCTGATAATTATGGGGGCATCAATGACCATATTTAAATTTCTCATCGCGAAAGCCAGATGATTCAGATAATCTTCCCAGATTTGCGCAAGCTGGGGAGATTTTTTTTCTCTTAAGAGGGAGAAAAACTCTTTTATGGGATGCCCGGAAGAATGCTCCAGAGAGTTGGCGGAGCAATAGGTTTCCAGACAGCGAATGCGGATTTGGGAGTGATGATTGTGGTGGGAGTGCCGGTGGGTATTCTGTCCTTGATTTTTGCCGGAATTTTGTGGTCAAAATTTATCGGAAACCGTATCAGCACCGGACTTCCCTCCAATATTCAGGAGGTGCGGGAGGCGGAGGATGGCAATCTTCCCGCATTCTCCCCTGTGCTGTGCATTATTCTTGTGCCCTTGGTTTTGATCCTGTGCAGTATAATTTCAGAATACATTCCGGGGATTGACGCGGTCCGCCCGGCCCTGGAATTTCTGGGAACGCCATTTGTGGCGTTTCTGATTGCGGCGCTGATCCGCGCGTCGGTGGGGCAGCAGTGGTGGCAATGACCATGGCGGCCGGAAAACTGGGAGCCCATACCGCGTTTATCGGAAAAGCTGGAAAAGATATGCATGGAGAATTTCTCCGGTCAACCCTGCAGAAGGAACACGTGGATACATCTGGACTGATTTTGGATGATCAGTATTTTACCACCCTGGCTTTCGTGGAGGTGAATGAAGCCAGTGAGCGCGCGTTCTCCTTCGCCAGAAAGCCGGGAGCGGATACGAAGATCCGAAAAGAAGAAGTGGAGATAGACGTTTTGGACAACACCAACATCTTTCACGTGGGATCTTTGTCACTGACAGACCAGCCGGCCAGGGATACCACCTTTTACGCGGTGAAGCGGGCAAAGAATAATGGGAGCGTTATTTCCTATGATCTCAATTACTGGGCCTCCCTGTGGAAGGACGAGGAGACGGCGAAGCAGCACATGAGAAGCCTGATTCCCTATGCGGATCTGATGAAGATTTCGGAGGAGGAGACGGAGCTGCTGACAGACTGCAGGGATGTGCAGAAGGCCGCAGAAGCTTTATATCAACAGGGAGTAAAAATCGTGGTGATTACCCTGGGGGACAAGGGGGCATATCTCTACGGGAAAGGGGGAGGCTGCCTGGTTCCGGGCTTTGCGGTGACCCGTGTGGCAGACACCAACGGAGCGGGGGATTCCTTCTGGGGTGGCTTCCTGTACAAAATCAGCACTTCAGAAAAGCGGCCGGATGAACTGACCAAGGAAGAACTGGCGCAATACGCCCGGTTTGGCAATGCGGTGGCCAGCCTTTGTGTGGAGAAAAAAGGCGCGATCCCGGCTATGCCAAAGCTGTCTCAGGTGGAAGAGCGGCTGGAAAGTGAAGCCTGGGAATACGTTTAAAAAACTGAGAAATGAACGTTAGAAAAGGAGGGCGTTTTCTCCCATAATCCTGGGAGAAGGCGCTCTCAGCATATGGGATGGGATTGGCTTCTGTGAAGAGCCCCATCGCTTTACTTTGCGGGCAGCGAACTATTCTGCGGGCAGCGAACCCGGCAGTGATATTCCCACGGTACGGCAGCTGCGGGAAGGACCACGGGGGTTAGATTCTCCGCTGCCACCTTTTCACAGGGATATTGACACAGGCGCATGGTTTATTCTCCTTCTTCCTGCAGAATTCGAAGGTAGTGATTCGCTTCCCGGAGCGCGTGATCCGCCAGCAGGGGAAGGATCACGGAACGCACCTCGCATCCGGTGATACCTTTTGTACCTGCCGCTTTAAAATCGCGGTACCGTTTTGTGGTTTCCAGCGTTTTTCTCCACATTCCGTTCATGGCCCTGCAGTCCTGCCTCTTTGCTTCTTCCAGCAGCCGGCAGTAATCCCCGGCAAACAAATCTGCCGTTTTTATGAGTTCACACTCTGTGGGATCCAGCAGCCCCCGTATGAAGAGCGCATGTTCCATCATAATCTGATTCCAGAATTGCTCCGTTCCGGAAATATTCTCTGATGACGCGCAGGTGCCTTCCTCCAGCATGGATACAATCTGCTGATATAATTTTGCCTCCCGGATGATGTGCTCAATCAGCAGAGGATAATTTGCTGTGTATAATCTGCAGGAAGTGACCTCCCGCAGGATCTGCTCCTTAAACGAAATCAGTCCCCCAAGCAAACGCAGAACATGGTGATTCAGCTGGCGTATCCGTCCTGCCATTCCTGCATCCATACAGTTTCCGCAGCCTCTGCTCCGCCTGCGTGATACGGAAATCAATGGGAATTTTTGTAAGCTTTCCCGTCTGCTGCTCGGCCATTACGGTAAATTCCGTGAACACCTCTCCAGAGCACAGAACATCTTCTCCAACCATTCCATCTGCAAGACAGACGGTGTGCCTCAGTATTTTTTCGAATTCACCACGGTACCGGTTCGCTCTGGTTCTGTACCCCGTTTCTCCAGCCGGAAAGGCAGCCTGGAGAAACAGCGCATGCTCTTTCATAATCCGCCCGAAAAACAGATGGGTTTCCAGGGATGTTGAGATATATTTTTCCATGATTGCTCATACCTTGTTTAGTTGATGTTCTTTATAATGTATGTAAGCAGTGGAGGGTTGGGAAATCGGGAGCTATGCAGGAAACGGGCCTTTTATGAAAAAATCTGTTCCACGGCGGTTCTTTTGATCCGTTCCATGATCTTCCCGCGCAGGAAAATGTCTATGTATAAAAATAGGCGTAAAAAGCCGGGGAAGAGCGCATGCCGCTCCCCGTTTTGAATGCTCCGCAGGAGAGCGGTGAAGACTTTTGGGAATTCTTAATTAAACTGCCCGGAATAATCGCCCAGATTGTCAGGTTCATGAATGGGAAGATCTTCTTCCATAGCTGCCACTATCCATGCTTTTTTTGCATCCTCAGCATTGGCAACGGCGCTTTCAATGGTTTCCCCACAGGTAATGCATCCGGGCAGATCAGGTAATGAAACGACATATCCGCCTTCCTCCTGATCCTCAACAATTTCCATTCGATAAGGAAGTTTCAAATATTCATTCAGCGGTTTCATCATTCTCGGCCTCACTTTTTGCAACTTGTCTTATTATCTCAACATATACTTTTCCTCTATTCTACATAGAATGGGGGTGGTGCTGATGAAGAACGGCTTCGGTTTTAATGATCTGATGCAGTTCGGCTTATTTATTTTGGCATTACTGACATTCATTTATCTGATTAGTCATTAGTGTTTATAGCATAGAAAAAACCACCCCGGAACTTTGGCGAGCGATGGAGTGGCATTTTTCTATGTTTGCTTTTTCGTAGGTCAACCCTTGGCTTTCATGTAATCGCTTTCTGATATCTTCTGTTCTGAACTTCCCAGCTTCCATCCGACTGAATTTTCTGGTAATCCTGTTCAAATAATGCTTCCGTGTAAGGAATGCCATTCTCCAGTCGCTCACGAGCACTCCGACTAAACTTTCGTTCTGCGCAGATTTCCCATGCAGGTTCCAACAGAAAATAGTACCTTGCGGCCAGCATGGTTTTGTAAAAAGCTTTTCTCACATCCGACAGGAACTCCTGCTCATCAATAAACCGGTTGATCTCCGGAAGTCTTTCTTTTATGACCGGCACAATATCCAGCACTGCCTTTGTAATCTTCGGTTCAAAATCCGAGCAGAGCATATCGTAATAGCTCACTTTCTGCCCACAAACGATCAAAGCCGCCTTCGGGAATAATAAGGTACGTTTCAGGATTTCTTTCTGTTCCGGAAAGATATCTGTTTTCATCGCATGCTCTGATAACGCCGGGAACAATGTACTGCCGTTATCGTAAATCGGGGAAGGTCTCACCGGCCCCGTTCTGGAAACAAGATACCCCCAGTTTCCCATATGTCGGTCAAAATTTCCTACAAAAGCGTCTCCCACAAACCTGTTGCAGTAAGATTTCCATAACTTATTTGAAACAGGAGATAAATCCTCATCCTCCCGAAGAGTATCCTTGATCTGTCCTATCTCAGGGACACGCCCCAGTTCGCCTGAATCATAGTGTTTTCGCAGATACCGCCCAAATTCTATGAGCTTCTGACCCTCTGGAACAAAATTCTTGCACGCAACTATGACCTCATCATTTCGTGTTCCCAAAACCGTTTCATGCACATCATATCCAATAATTGACAGGATATGACTGGATAGATATTCAGAAAGGACATTGTTGACATAGCTGGTATCCAACTCGTTTTTTCTCGTATGGTTTTCCGCATATTTGATAAGATAGAGCGCACCGTCAGGATCGATCAGCCCGTCTTTCCTGTCTGAGCCGCCATAATCTGCGAAACGGTCTCTCTGCCAGGTATCAAAATTCTGTAACTTTGCCTGTTGTAGAATTCCATGCATCAATCTCCACTCCTTTCTACTACCTCCGACTTTAGTATTCTAGAAGCTTTTTAATACTCTGCAAGCCTGAACAGAGGCTTTTAAAACACACGTCAT
>ERZ1090878.1437-NODE-1442-length-11252-cov-8.119318_pt1 | contig 11252 bp, 12 predicted proteins | sample MGYA00478473_ERZ1090878 | MGnify/ENA primary metagenome ERZ1090878 (study PRJEB33644, sample SAMEA5815720) | chicken gut metagenome | biome: Chicken; feature: Gastrointestinal Tract; material: Caecum | place: Ireland | collected 2019-01-01 | study: A study of... | reverse complement strand
AGGAATTATGGGACTTTGAGATCAATTCCTGTTGCACTTAGTTTGACAATTCACTATATTTTCCGCAAAGTGCAGTTGCCGTTTAAAGCCGGTAAGGGCGCAGCTTTGGCGGCACTTCCTCGTCCGGCAGCTGGCGCACTGCGGCCTCCGAACCTTTTTCAAGCGCCGTGTCATAATACCAGCACTTGTACTCCAGCATACGGCGCGTATTTTGCAAAGCTTCGATCTGTTTGTCCACCTCCTGCAGGCGGCGGTGGAACATGTCGTGGCGCTTTTGCAGCGACGCATCGCCCTGCTGGCACCAGACCAAAAACTCCTTAATATCCTTAATGCTCATACCGGCGTGCTTTAAGCACTCGACCACGCGCAGGGTCTGGATCTCTTTTTCCGAAAAAACACGGATGCCGCCGCTGGAACGCGACATTTCGGGGAAAAAGCCCTCGCGGTCATAATAACGCAGGGTGGACACGGCCACGCCGGTCATGCCGGCGACCTCGCCGATCGAATAAAACATAAAACGCCCTCTTTTCCAAACAAATTTAAACTTTTTGTGAACACGCTTGACTTAAACCTAACTTTAGGTTCTATACTTATACTACACCTAAAAACAAGTCCTGTCAATCCCGATGGGACAAAATTATAAAAGAAAGGAACCGATTTATGAACATGCATTTTGATTTTAACAACCCGACCCGCATTTTGTTTGGCAGCGGCGCGCTGAACGACCTTGGCAAACAGCAGATGCCCGGCAAAAAAGCCATGCTTTTCATACCAGCGGCACAGCGGCACATTTTCATCCATAATGCCAATCGTCAGCTGCTGTGCGCCGAGCGTGCTTTTCGCCGTTTTTTCCGCAAGATCCAGCATGACACTGCCCACCCCCTGGCGGCGGTACTGCGGCAGGACGGCCAGGTTTTCCAGCTCTGTGCGGCCATCCCCTTTTGGACAAAGGGCAAAAAAGCCGGCAGGCTGCTGGGAGAGCGAGCCAAGATACATCTGTTCGCCGGCAGCAAAACGCCTTTGCAACTGCGCATCGGTCAAAAACGCCGTGTGGCCGGGGCAATTCTCGCGCGTTAAGCCAAACGTCTCAGCCACTGTGGCAAACGAAGCGCGGATGACCCTGGCGCAAAACGGCAATTCGGCCGCATCCGTCACACGGCGGATACACAGTTTTTCCAAATCTTTTTCAGGCAAAGCGCAACCCTCCGATGCAGAAAATTTAGAAAAAAGTTATTGAACATTTTGTAGAAATGTGCACACCAGCGTGCTAAAATAAAAGTGCAGCACTATACGCAAATTCTAAAAAATGAGGTGACCGTGTGAAAGTCCTGTTTTTATTCGGCGACGCGGCAGTCGGCCAGGAATTGACAAAAATCACTGATCTGCGGCTGTTTCACAACCACATGACGGTCGAGCCGGTACTGGAAATTTTTGGCGAATTCAACGGTAACGCCATTTACAGAATGCGCGAAGTGATTTTTGAAGAGTTTGCAAAAACCGACAAATACGGACTGATTTTCGCATTTATGTGGGCATTTGACCAGCCGGACGACTGGAAAAATGTGGAGCACATCCAATCCATTTTTACCGCCAAAAACAAGGACACGCAGTTTTACTATGCCGAACTTGTGGCGCCGCAGGAGATCCGCCTGCGCAGAAACACCAGTGAGAACCGGCTGAAACACAAAAAATCCAAAAACGACATTGAAACCTCGGCCCGCCGCCTGCTGGACGACGACGCACACTACCGGCTGGAGAGCCTGGACGGAGAGATCCCGTTTGAAAACTACATAAAGATCGACAACAGCGACCTGCCGGCTGCAGAAGCGGCCAAAATGATCAAAGAACGTTTTGGATTTTGCTGAGCGCCAGCCGTATTAAACGCAAAAACTTGAACAGATATATACACGTTCTTTTCCTTATCATAACACAAAAGTCTGCCTTTTCGCAAACAGCCGCCGGCGCGCCATGTGCTGTGCCTTTGCTTTTGGTGGCGCGTATCTCTTTTGCAGGAGGTCAAAATGACACTGGACGAACTTTTCTTTTTTGACAAAGCCGAAAAACAGCAAAGCCTTTATGCAGCGCTGGTCACAAAATTGGCGGTGCGCTGCCCGGACTTTGATGTGCGCGTTTCCAAAACGCAAATTTCCTTTCGCAGCCGCCATATTTTTGCCATGGTTTCGCTGCCGCGCCGAAAGGTGAACGGGCGCACCGACTATCTTTTGGTGTCTTTTGGCCTGGCTTACCAAAAAGATTCGCCGCGCATCTGGCAGTCTGTAGAAGCCTACCCCAACCGCTGGACGCACCATGTGCCCGTCTTTTCCGAAGCAGAACTGGACGAGGAACTGCTGGACTGGCTGCACGAAGCTTATGTATTTGCACGGACAAAGTAAAAGACTCCCCTGCGGGAGTCTTTTTGCATCAAATTAAAATCATTTCTTGTGACTTGAAAAAATACAGGGATTATAACATTAATCAGTCCCTTCCCGTTCCAGCAAAATAGGTAAATGGTCAGAAAATTGCAGCCATTTGTCGTCTGTTAAAATTTCAAAATTTTTTAAATGGTGTTTTATTATTCTGCTATTCTCTGCAGAAGAAAAAGCAAAAACGGCACGCACCAAAAGGTGTGTGCCGTTTTTCATGTACAAAACCGTTTTTAAAGCAGGCTGCAGACCAGGTCGCCCATTTCCGAAGTGGATACCTTTTTGAAACCGTCCTCATAAATATCCGGCGTTCTGGCCTGGGCAAGCGCCGCGTCGACCGCGTGCTCGATGGCCTCGGCCGCCTGTATTTCGCCGAACGTGTAGCGCAGCATCATGGCGGCAGACAGGATCGTGGCCAGCGGGTTTGCCACACCCTGGCCGGCGATGTCCGGCGCGGAGCCGTGGATCGGCTCATACAGGCCGAACGTACCCTCCGCCAGCGAGGCAGAGGCCAGCATGCCGATGGAGCCGGAGATCATGGACGCTTCGTCCGACAAAATGTCGCCGAAAATGTTGGAGGTGACGATGGTGTCAAACTGCGCGGGGTTGCGCACCAGCTGCATGGCACAGTTGTCTACATACATATAGGAAAGCTCGACCCCCGGGTAATCGGCCTTGACCGATTCGGCCACCTTGCGCCACAGGCGCGAGGAGTCGAGCACGTTGGCTTTGTCGACACAGGTCAGCTTTTTGCTGCGTTTCATGGCATATTCAAACCCGGCGCGCACGATGCGCTCGATCTCGGGCACAGAGTACTCCTCCGTATCAAAGGCAGAGGTGACGCCGTCTTTTTCATATGTGCCGCGCTTGCCGAAATAGATGCCGCCGGTCAGCTCACGCACGATCAGAATGTCAAGCCCGCCCTGCACGATCTCGTCCTTCAGCGGAGAGGCATGGCGCAGCGGCGCAAAAATTTTAGCCGGGCGCAGGTTGGCAAAAAGGCCCAGCGCGCCGCGGATGGCCAAAAGGCCCTTTTCGGGGCGGTTACTGCCGGGCTGGTCGTCCCACTTGGGGCCGCCGACGGCGCCGAGCAGCACGGCGTCGGCCGCCTTACAGGCCGCTTCTGTCTCTTTCGGGAACGGCACGCCGGTGGCGTCGATGGCGCAGCCGCCGAGCAGCTGATAATCATACGCAAACGAAAAGCCGAACTTTTCACCGGCTTTGTTCAGCACTTTCAGCGCCTCGTCCACGATTTCCGGGCCGATGCCGTCGCCCTTTAACACAACGATTTTGTAGTTTTTCATATTGATCCTCCATTACCGGTCAAAGTTTGACCGCTTTCATTCTAAGCCGGACATAGTCCACAAACCACTTTCCGTTTTTATAAAGCACCGGGCGGCAGTCCGAAACGGCCTGCGCCACGATGGAATCGGCCGTGGCGCCCTCTACGCCGGCAAACGCCGAACCCACAAACATGCGGATCCAGTTTTCCAGGCCGTTTTCCCCGTCCTGCTCGGTCGGGCGGTCAAACAGCGTGGCGTACTCCACACGAAAACCGTGCCGCTCCAAAACAGGCGCAAACGTGCCCACCGACTGAAAACGGAAGCGGTTTACATAAGTCAGGCCGTGCGCGGCAAACGCGCTTCCAAGCGCACGGTGCACCGTTTCGCCGCAGCCGGTGCCGCCGAATTCAAACACAAGCTGCCCGCCCGGGCGCAGATTGACCGCGATGTTTTGCACCAGGCTTTCCTGGTCGTCGATCCAGTGAAACACGGCGTTCGAGAAAACGGCGTCGGCCTTTTCGCGCAGCGAAAACGTGCAGGCGTCGGCCAGCTCAAAACGCAGATTGGGGTGCATCTTTTTGGCCTTTTCCAGCATGGCGGCTGAAGCGTCGATACCAAGCGTTTCAAATCCGCGCGATTGCAGCTGCGCCGTCAGCGCGCCGTTGCCGCAGCCAAGATCCGCCACAAAGCTGCCCGGTTTTACCGTAAGCAGATCGAGCAGCGCGCTGCCGTAGCGGTGCACGAACGAAAAATGGTTTGTATAGTTTTCGCAGTCCCAGTTATTTTCCATAATAAACCCACTCTAACAGCCTGTGCCTTTTTGGTACAGACCGCAAAGGCACTGACTTATTTTTCAAAAATGCCGGGCATTGTGTCGTCGCGCACGCATTTGTCGCCCTGGTCGCGGTTGATGGCGCACAAAATACCCTTCATGGACGCAAAGCTGATGTTGTGCGACACACCGATGCCGAAAATATCCTTGCCCTGCGGATTTTTCAGGTGGATGTAAGAAATGGCCTTGGAGTCGGAACCGACCGAAATGGCATGCTCCGAATAGTCCACAAACGAGTAGCCGGTGATGCCCTGCTTGTTGATGGCGTTGAAGAACGCCTCGATCGGGCCGGAACCGGTCGCCTCGATCTTGACCGGCTCATTGCCGTGTTCGCGGTTCAAGAACAAGCCTTCAAAGTGCACGCTGGTCAGCGCCTCGTTCTCATTCTTCTCTTCATAGACCTTATAGTTCAGCAAACGGTACGGGCCGACCACGTTGCGGTACTCTTTCTGGAACAGGTCGAACAGCTCGTCGGAAAGCAGTTCCTTGCCCTTGGCGTCGCACGCAGCCTTGACGATGGCGCCGAATTCCGTTTGCATGGCCTTTGGCATTTTGATGCCGTAGTCCATATCCAAAATAAAAGCCGCGCCGCCCTTGCCGCTTTGCGAGTTGATGCGGATGACCGGCTCATACTCGCGCCCGACATCGGCCGGGTCGATCGGCAGATACGGGATCTCCCAGTAATCCGAATCCGTCTCCTCCATATATTTGCGGCCTTTGTTGATGGCGTCCTGGTGCGAGCCGGAAAACGCGGTGAACACAAGCTCGCCGGCATACGGCTGGCGGGGGCCGACCGACATGTGCGTGGTGCGCTCATAAACATCTTTGATCTTATTGATGTCGCTGAAATCCAGCTCGGGGTCAACGCCCTGTGTCCACATATTGAGCGCCAGCGTTACAATGTCTACATTGCCGGTGCGCTCGCCGTTGCCGAACAGCGTGCCCTCAATGCGCTCTGCGCCGGCCAAAAGGCCAAGTTCAGCCGCTGCCACAGCCGTGCCGCGGTCATTGTGCGGGTGCAAAGAGATGATGGCGGCGTCGCGGTTTTTCAGGTGACGGCAGAAATACTCGATCTGATCCGCGTAGCCGTTTGGCGTGGAGCCCTCTACCGTGGACGGCAGGTTCAGGATGATCGGGTTTTCTTTGGTGATGTGCATCGCGTCCATCACGCACTCACAGATTTTAACGGCATTGTCCATTTCGGTGCCGGAAAAGCTTTCGGGCGAATATTCAAAGCGGATGTTCATGTCGGGGTTCGACTGCTTCTCCTGCTCGGTCAGTTCATAGATCAGCTTAGCGCCGTTTACGGCAATGTCGATGACGCCCTGCATATCGGTGCGGAAAACGACCTTGCGCTGCAGCGTGGAGGTGGAGTTGTAAAAATGCACGATCACGTTTTTGGCGCCGTGGATGGCCTCAAACGTCTTTTTGATGAGGTGCTCGCGCGCCTGCACCAGCACCTGGATCGTAACGTCGTCCGGAATATAGTTACCCTCGATCAGCGTGCGCAAAATCTCGTACTCGGTCTCAGACGCGGACGGGAAGCCGACCTCGATCTCTTTGACGCCGATTTTTACAAGGGTGTTGAAAAGTTCCAGCTTTTCCTCCAGGTTCATGGGGTCGACCAGCGCCTGGTTGCCGTCACGCAGGTCGACCGAGCACCAGACGGGCGCTTTTTCGATCTGCTGATTCGGCCACCGGCGGTCCGGCAGATCGATGGGCTGAAACGGGACATACTTTTGATAACCTTTTTTCATAAATAAAACCTCTTTCCGGGGCATAAAAAAACACCCCTATTTTTGTATAGGGGTGCAGAAATTCTACACGGTACCACCCTACTTCAGCAGAGCAAAAGCCCCGCCCTTCAGCGTCCAGCAACGCCTTCACCAATAACGCGGTGAACCGCTGCAGCCTACTCTTGCTATTCAGCTGCAGAACTCCGCAGAGAGCTATACACCAGAACGCCGCTGTTGCCTCGCACCGGCCGGCAACTCTCTGAAAACGGCAGAAACGGTCTTTTTCTGCTTCACAGTCTTTGAATGGGCAATATTCAATTTGCAATTTTTATTATAACCACCGCTCAAAAAAATGTCAAGCGAAACTTTTACACAAATTTTTCCGCCCGGGCGCCGCAGAAAACAGCCAAACAAAGCGCATAAACAAAAACCACCGGCAAACAATAACAAGGCAAATATTTGTTTAAAGGAGAATGGAGAATGAAAGCCACTGGCATTGTGCGGCGCATCGACGACCTGGGAAGGATCGTGATCCCAAAGGAGATCCGCCGTTCTTTCCGCATCAAAGAAGGCGACCCGCTTGAAATTTACACCGAAGCGGACGGTGAAGTCATATTCAAAAAATATTCGCCGATCGGTGAGCTGTCCACCTTTGCGGGGCAGTACGCCGAGGTACTCAACAAAAACGGCGGCTGTCCGGTCGCCATTACCGACAACGAGCACGTTGTGGCCGCGTCCGGCATCAGCAAGCGCGAGGTGATGGACCGGCGCGTGTCCAAAGAGGTAGAGGACATTATGGACCGGCGCGCCGTGATGATCGCCACAAAGGACGTAACGCCGATCCCGGCGATCGAAGGCTACGACCGGCGCGCAAGCGTTGTGTACCCCATCGTATACGGCGGCGATGTTTCGGGCAGCGTGATCCTGATCGAAGCAGAAGCCGGCGCCCTGCCGAATGAAACACAGGTCAAGCTTGTGCAGGTGGCGGCCGCGTTTTTGGGAAAACAAATGGAGTAAAAAATGTGCAGACTGCGGACGAGCGCCGGGTCTGCACATTTTTTACGCAGGGCGGCGCCGTTTCCGGTAAATCCGTGTTTGTGCAATATGCACAAAATACGAAACTGTATTTTGTACAATTCATACTAAAAGCAGAAATGTAAAAAAACACTTGATTTTCAGCAAAAAGCGGACTAAGATAGGGAGCACAGACAGGAAAAAGAGGTCCGGCACATGAAAAGATTCAGCGGTGAAGCAATCGGCTATATCAAAGACATGTTCGTACAGCACAACATGGTCAAGCGCTCGGTCATATCTGCGCTGAGCATATTGATTATGGGCTTCGGTATTTCGCTGTTTTCCGTGTCCGGCTTCGGTGTGGACCCCTACACCTCCATGAACATGAACATCGCCTACGCGACCGGCATCCGCTTCGGCACCGTACAGCTGATCATGAACATCTGCGTGCTGCTGTTCGTAGTGATCGTGGCGCACAGAGGGCTCGTTGGCGTGGGCACCGTGTTCAACATGGTGGGCTGCGGCTATGTGTGCGAGTTCTTTGAAGGTGTGTTCACCCCCATTCTGGCACCGTATTACGACTTGCTGGCCGTGCGCATTGTGGTGCTCTGCTGCGGCATTGTGGTGCTTTGCTTCGCCTGTTCGCTCTTTTTTGTTGCAAACGTCGGCGTAGGCCCCTACGACGCACTGAGCTTTATGCTGTCGGGCAAATCGCACATGCAGCACAAATGGGCGCGCGTGCTGACCGACATCACCGTGGTGACCATTGGCCTGGTCGTTTCCGGCGGCCTGCAGGCGGCGCTGCACGGCAACTTCAGCGCCGTGCAAAACATCGGTCTCGGCACCATCATCACTGCATTCTGCATGGGGCCGCTGATCAACTTCTTTTCCAAACACGTTTCTTCCAAGATCCTCGATGTGGATTACGAGAAACTCAGCAAGGACGTTGCTTTCTTTATGATCCGCGGCGCAATGCTCAAAAACAGCGCGCCGGCCTATGTGGAGCACCAAAGAGAAGTACTGCCCGAGAATGCGGCCGAAAAGAAATTTTAACTTGCTATAAGCAAGACCGTCTTTCCTTCTCAGCGGTTTTGTTTATAATATATCACTTTTCATCCCCCCTAAAAGAAAAAAGCGCGTGTTACACGCGCTTTTTTCTTTTAGATAAACCGGCTGCCGCCCGGCGGCTTGCCGGCACGCTCTTCATGCCATTTCTTATACAGAGCCAATGCTGCATATACAAAACAAAATACCGGCCACCAGGCCGGCATTTTGTTTATTTATGGTATTTGCCGCCGTTTAGAATTTGAAAAGCACGGTACACCTGCTCAAGCAGTACCATGCGGGCAAGCTGGTGCGGCAGCGTTATTTTACCAAAACTGAAAAGCACATCGCCGCGCGCCTTTACCGCCGGGCTGAGGCCGAAGGAACCGCCGATGACGAACACGAGTCGGCCGCCGCCCTGGGCAGCCTTTTCAAGCGTGTGTGCAAACGTGACGCTGTCCATCTGTTTTCCCTCTATGCACAGCGGCACAACAAAATCACGCGGAGCGATTTTGGCCAAAATGCGTTCCCCCTCGCGCAGAAGCACACGTTCAACTTCTGCCGGCGACGGGTCGTCCGGGCAGCGTTCCTCTTTGATCTCGGTCACGCCCACCCTGCCATAGGCCGAGAGGCGCTTTAAATACTCGCCGCAGCCGTCCGTCAAAAAACGTTCCTTCAGCTTGCCGACGGCAATGACCTCCACCCGCATCATAAAACGATCGGCCTTTCGGTGTTTTCCGGCGCCGACACATAAAGCCGGTAATCCGAACCGCTGTGCGCGCCGATCTTTTCAAAGCTGGCAAACGCCGCGCTGCGCGCAAGCTCCGGCATGTTGTTTTCACGGCTGAGGTGTGCCAGCACCACGCGCGTGGTGCCGCTGCCCACCAGTTCGGCCGCAAAGGCGGCGCTGTCGCCGTTGCTTAAATGCCCGCGGTCAGACAAAATGCGCTGTTTTAAATAATATGGGTACGGGCCGCTTTTGAGCATATCGACCTCGTGGTTAGACTCTAAAAAAACAAGGTCGCTGCCGGCAATGGCCGCCCTTGCCTCGTCAGGCACATAGCCCGTGTCGGTACAGACCGCAACACCGGTGCCGTTTTGCAAGTCGATCCTGTAACCAAAACAGTCTGCGCTGTCGTGACTCAGGCGAAACGGCGTAAAATGAAAACAGCCGTCGTCAAACGGCAGATCGGACGGCCGGGCGTCAAACTGCGCGCTGAGCTGACCGTGCGCCTCCAGATACTGCAGGCACTTGGACGGCGCGTACACATTGGTGCCGTAGCGTGAGCAAAACACCCGCAGACCGCGCACATGGTCCACATGCTCATGCGTAACGACCACCGCACGGATAGAGGCCGGCTCCACGCCGATCTGGCGAAGCGCCCCCTCGCACCGCTTGGCAGACACGCCAATGTCCACCAGAATGGAATGCCCTGCATTTTCTATGTAAATCGCGTTGCCGCTGCTGCCGGAAAACAGCTGACAGACCTTTGCCATAAAAACCTCCGTAAAAAGAGGGCGTAAACACGCCCTCAGCCAACAATATCCATTACTTTTGCATCGTCCACTTTTACACGGCGGATGGACGCGCCGAGCGCCGTGAGTTTTTCCACAATGTCCTCATAACCGCGGTCGATGTACTGAATGTCCTCCACCTGCGTTTCCCCGCGCGCCACAAGCCCGGCAATGACCATGGCCGCGCCCGCACGCAGGTCGGTGGCGCGCACGCTGACGCCGCTGAGTTCCTTTACGCCGGTGATGACGGCCGTTTTGCCGTCTACCTGAATGTCGGCGCCCATGCGCACCAACTGGCCCACATACTGAAAACGGTTGTCCCACACGCTTTCACTGAGGATACTGGTGCCCTGTGCAATGGACAGCAGCACCGCCATCTGCGGCTGCATATCGGTGGGAAAGCCGGGGTGCGGCATCGTTTTCACGTTGCACTTTTGCAGATCGCAGTGCTTGCGGTTGCGCGCAACACGGATCGCGTCGTCATACTCCACGATTTTGGCACCGGCCTCTTCCAGCTTGGCGCTGATGGATTCCAGATGCTTCGGAATCACGTTTTTCACCAGCACATTGCCGCCGCAGGCCGCTGCAGCGACCATGTAAGTACCAGCCTCGATCTGGTCGGGAATAATGGAATAAGCGCAGCCGTGCAGCTTCTGCACGCCTTTGATTTTAATGGTATCGGTGCCGGCGCCGCGGATGTCGGCGCCCATGGAATTGAGAAACAGCGCAAGGTCGACGATGTGCGGCTCTTTCGCTGCATTTTCAATGACCGTAAGACCCTGGGCAAGCACTGAGGCCAGCATAACATTCATGGTGGCGCCGACCGAGACGATGTCCATATAAACCGACGAGCCGGTCAGCTTTTTGGCGTGGGCGCAGACCATGCCGTTGATGACCTCCACCTCGGCGCCGAGCGCCTTGAAGCCCTTGATGTGCAGGTCGATCGGGCGCACGCCGAAGTCACAGCCGCCGGGCATGGCGACCTCTGCCTTCTTAAAACGGCCGAGCATGGCGCCGATAAAATAATAGCTGGCGCGGCATTTGGAAGCCAGCTCATACGGCACGATGCTGTCGGGGTTCAGTTTGGTAGGGTCGATCTCGATCGTATGTTTATTGACAAATTTTACACCGGCGCCCATTTCGCTGATGATTTTGATCATCAGATTCACATCGCTGATGTTGGGCAGATTTTCGATTCGGACAGGTTCAGATGCCAAAATGGCCGCAGGAAGAATGGCGACGGCTGCATTTTTGGCGCCGGAAATGTCGATCTCGCCAAAAAGCTCATTGCCGCCGTGGATCAAAAATTTTTCCAAGGTTTGCCACCTCTTGATTTCATGGATTTAAAAACTCTATGCTTATCGTTTGCGTAGGAACGCGTAATATTCTGCAAATAACCTTATAT
>ERZ1090878.1433-NODE-1438-length-11275-cov-8.568984_pt1 | contig 11275 bp, 8 predicted proteins | sample MGYA00478473_ERZ1090878 | MGnify/ENA primary metagenome ERZ1090878 (study PRJEB33644, sample SAMEA5815720) | chicken gut metagenome | biome: Chicken; feature: Gastrointestinal Tract; material: Caecum | place: Ireland | collected 2019-01-01 | study: A study of the... | reverse complement strand
ATAGCCGAATAAACATAAGCCTGCCGCACGATCATGCATAAAATAATATATCCGCATACCGAAAAAGGCTCTCCCGCGAAAGCACGGGGGAGCCTTTTATTGCAGAATATCAAATATTTGCGGCATATATGCCGCCCTTTTGACTGCGAAGCGCCTTTACTTCAACATGTCTGAAAGCTTTTTGGAGTTGAGGAAGTTCATTATCACTTCATCGAGTTCGCGCCAGAGCGGAAGCGAGAGGCAGTTGGCTGCGTTTTCGCACGGGGTGTCGCTGTCGAGACAGGAGACGGGCGCAAGCGAACCCTCCGCCGCCACTATTATTTCGCCGACGGTGCACTCCTCCGCACTGCGCGCGAGCCTGTAACCGCCGCTCTTGCCGCGCGCGCTCAAAACCAGCCCCGCCGCAGACAGCGGGCCCATGACCGCTTCGAGATACTTGACGCTCTCGTGCTGGCGCTCGGCTATGTCTGTGAGAGAAACGTTGCCCTCGCCATCATGCTGGGCCAGGTCTATCATCACTTTAAGGGCGTTGCGACCCTTCGTAGTTATCATCATAATGTGTCAACCGCCGTATTCGATCATCTTTTCTATGCACTTCACCGCCGCAAGGCGCGTCGCCTCGTCCATGGCGATCTCCTCCCCGCCTTCGCCGCGAACGGCGTTGTATACGTCCGCAAGCGTGGTTACCTTCATGTTGTGGCACACGAGGTCCTTGGAGAGGGGATAGAACTTTTTGTCGGGACAGCGGAACTGAAGGTGCTGCACTATGGCGTTTTCCGTGCCGATTATAAATTCCTTGCCGTCCGAATGCTCGGCGTAGTCCATTATGCCCGTGGTGGAACCGACGTAATCGGCAAGCTCCACCACCTCCGGCCTGCACTCGGGGTGGACAAGGAAGAGCGCCCCGGGGTGCGCCGCCTTTGCTTTGAGCGCGTCCGCCTTTGTCATGCGGGCGTGCGTGGGGCAGCCGCCGTGCAGCAGTTTGAAGTTCTTTTCGGGAATGTTCTTCGCCACATATGTGCCGAGGTTTATGTCGGGAATGAAGATTATGTCCTTCTGCGGAATGGCGCGGCAGATCTTCAGCGCGCTCGACGAGGTGACGCACACGTCGCACACCGTTTTGAGTTCGGCGGTGGTGTTCACATACGCCACCACGGCGTAGCCCGGCATGCTCTCTTTGAGCTGCGCTATCATTTCCTTATCGAACTGTTCCGCCATCGGGCAGCCCGCGTCGGGGTTTGCGAGCAGCACCTTCTTATGCGGGGAGAGCATCTTGACCGTCTCGGCCATGAAGCGCACGCCGCACATCACCACGACGGACTGCGGCGCCGTCTTTGCCCTTACGGAAAGAGCGTAGCTGTCGCCCGTAAAATCTGCCACTTCGCAGATGTCCTCGCTCATGTAGCTGTGCGCAAGTATGCACACGTCGCGCTCCCGTTTAAGGCGCATTATCTCCTGCTGCATTTCCTTTAACATATATTCAACTCCTATAATTACGATATGATTATATCACAACGGCGGGGCGCGGTCAACATTATTCAAAAGTAAAATTGTGCCTGTGCGCCGCGCAATTTATTACAAATTTTTTACCCGAGCGTGTAAGAATTTATTACATCTGTGCGGTATGCTTTACATAGCGTTTTACAATCCAAATCATGAGAGGTAAAAAATGGACAAGAGGAACTTAAAAAAGATCTTTGCCGCATTCATGGCGGCGGCCGCGCTTTCGGCAACCATGCTCGCGGCGTGCGCAGACGGCGGCAACAACGGCGCTGACGGCAGCGGAAACGGCAACGACACCGAACAGACGCCCGGCGGCGACGACAACGATGGCAACGAGGGTAACGAGGGCAACGAGGGCAACACGCCCGCAGCAAAGGACTTTTACTGGAACAAAGTTGCCTCTTACTATACCGGGTACAGCAGCGCCGACGGCGGCGTGGCAGAGATAGTGCAGTACAACGAGGACAACGGCAAACTGTACCTTGTGAACGGGCTGACAAGAACGGTGGACATAGTTACGCTCGGCGAATACGGCGAAGACGAGCTTGAAACGACTTTCGACGCCAATACCGACAGGATAGACCTGAGCGGCATGCCCGCCGCACACCCCGAAAGTTTTGAGGACGGGTTTGAAGTGGGCGACATAACCAGCGTGGCGGTGAACACCGAGCTCGACGTTATAGCCTGCGCGGTGCAGCACACCGACTACGACAAGAACGGCGCGATAGTCATACTCGGCTACGACGGCACTTTCAGGGCGGCATACCCCGCGGGCGTTCAGCCCGACATGGTGACCTTTGCAGGCAACATAGCGCTCTCCGCCAACGAGGGCGAACCGAGGATGGGCTACGAGAGCGGCACCGACCCTCTGGGCAGCGTGACGGCGGTAGACCTTTCCGCCTCCTCCCCCGAGGCGCGGACGATAACCTTTGAAAGTTTCGACGCAAGGCGCGACGAGCTTGTGGCCGACAAGGTACTGCTCAAAAAGGACACGGCACCCTCCGCCGACCTCGAACCCGAATACATAGCGGTGAGCGGGAACAGGGCTTTCGTTGCTCTGCAGGAGGCCAACGCCGTTGCCACGCTTGACCTTGAGAGCATGACCTTCACCTCCGTGAAGGGGCTGGGCTTCAAGGATCACAGCGCAGCCGGGAACGGGCTTGACCTGCTGGAAGACGGCAAGGCGGAGATAGCCGCGCAGGATGTGCTGGGCGTATACATGCCCGACGGCATAGCGACTTACGAGCAGGGCGGCAAGACCTACCTTGTGACCGCCAACGAGGGCGACGCGCGCGAATGGAACGGATACGAAAACATCGAAAAATATGAGGTGGGCGACACCAAGGTAGAGGTGCTTATAAATTCCGAGACGGACGGCCTTGAAGAGGGCAAGCACTACCTTTTGGGCGCCAGGTCGTTTTCGGTGTGGGACGCAGACGACATGAGCCTTGTGTTCGACAGCGGCGACATGATAGAGAGCTACATCGCGGCGAGCGACGATTACAAGGCGTACTTCAACTGCAACAACGACGACGTGGAGCTTGACAGCCGCAGCAAGAAGAAGGGCCCCGAACCCGAGGCCGTGAACGTGCAGACGATAGGCGGCAGGACTTACGCCTTTGTGGCGCTTGAAAGGCAGGGCGGCGCGCTCACATTCGACATAACCGACCTTGAAGCCGTGGAGATAGTCGCCTACGCGAACAGCCGCGATTACAGCGGCGACATGCTCGGCGACGTGGCGCCCGAGAGCATCGACTTCATTCCCGCGGCGATCTCGCCCAACGGTAAAGACCTGATGGTGGTCGCCAACGAAAACAGCGGCACGGTGGCTGTATACGCCATGGAGGACGAAGAAAAGACCTACGAGATGCACTCCGTATTTGTGCCCGCAGAGCAGCAGAATGCCGACCACCTGCTGATATGGTCGGTATTCGGCAACGGAGGCAAGGACGACGGCTCCACCACCAACGACTTCATAACCATACACAACCCCACGGACAGCGCGGTCGCGCTTGACGGCTGGAAGGTGCGCTACGCCGCAGCGGAGGACGACGGCACGCTCAACTGGACGGAGATCGCGCTTTCGGGCACGCTGGAAGCGGGATGCAACTACATAATAATAGGCAAAGACACCGGGAATACCGCCGCTTTGATAAGTTTTGCCGCAGGCGACTACGACCAGAAGGTCGACACCCTTGAAATAGACAACAAACACTACTCGCTGCAGCTGACCGACGGCGAAGGCAACGTGGTGGACGCGCTCGGCGTGACGGACGAGGGCGAGGCAGAACAGGGCGAGGGCACGCTTGCAAGCGGCATAAACAAGCACAGCATAATAATCAGAAAGGACGAGACCGACACTAACAACAACGCCACCGACTTCGAGATAATCGACTTCGACGACATTGAAAACGCTGCCGACTACAAGCCCGTTAAAAGATAATATCTGCGGCATATTGCCGCGGGTATGAAACATTACATTCATCACAAAAAATGCCGCGCACGGCCTGCGCGGCATTTTTGTGAGTAGTCTTTTTATTCAAGCTCGAATGCGCCGGTATACAGCTGATAATACTGCCCCTTCTGTTCGAGCAGCTGCTCGTGAGTGCCGCGCTCTATGATGCGGCCGTGGTCGAGCACGATTATTACGTCGGAATTCTTTACCGTGGAGAGGCGGTGTGCGATGACGAACACGGTGCGGCCCTTCATGAGGGCGTCCATGCCGCGCTGGACTATTGCCTCCGTTCGGGTATCTATCGAGGAAGTGGCCTCGTCGAGGATCATTACGGGAGGATCGGCGACCGCCACGCGCGCTATCGAGAGCAGCTGGCGCTGGCCCTGCGAAAGGCTGGCGCCGTTGCCGGTGATGAAGGTGTTGTAACCTTCGGGCAGGCGGGTGATGTAGTCGTCGGCACCCGCAAGTTTGGCGGCCGCGATGCACTCCTCGTCGGTGGCGTCCAGCCTGCCGTAGCGGATATTGTCCATAACCGTGCCGGTGAACAGGTTGGTGTCCTGCAATACCATGCCCAGCGAGCGGCGCAGGTCGTCCTTCTTTATCTTGTTTATGTTGATGCCGTCGTAGCGTATTTTGCCGTCGGCGATATCGTAGAACCTGTTCAAAAGGTTGGTTATGGTGGTCTTGCCCGCGCCCGTCGCTCCGACGAAAGCCACCTTCTGCCCGGGCTTGGCATACAGCGAGATGTTGTGCAGCACGGGTTTGCCCGGCTCGTATTCGAAGTCTACGTCGAACATGCGCACGTCGCCCTGCAACTTCGTGTAGGTGACGGAGCCGTCGGCCTGGTGGGGATGCTTCCACGCCCACATGCCGGTACGTTCTTCGCATTCGACTATCTCGCCGTTCACTTCGCGCGCACGCACGAGGGTGACGTAGCCCTCGTCGACCTCGGGAGGCATATCTATGAGCGAGAACACGCGCTCCGTGCCCGCAACGCCCATTACCACCGAGTTTACCTGCTGGGATACCTGGTTTATGTTGCCGGTGAACTGCTTTGCCATGTTGAGGAAGGGCACCACCACGCTTATGGTGAGGGGAAGCCCCGAAAAACTTACGTTGAATACATTGAGGCCGGGCAGCAGCAACACGCCGCCCACGACAGCGAGCACTACGTAGAGCACGTTGCCTATGTTGAACAGCGCGGGCGCGAGCATGTTTGCATACCTGTTGGCGCGGCGGCTTGCATCGTAAAGTTTTTCGTTGACCTCGTCGAAGCCCTTCTCTGCCGCCTCCTCGTGGCAGAAGGTCTTTATCACCTTCTGGCCGACGAGCATCTCTTCGACATATCCCTCCTCTTCGGCGATGGCCTGCTGCTGCTTTACGAAGTAGCGCGCCGAGCCGCCGCCTATCTTTTTTGTGACGATAAGCATCACCGCCGTGCCTGCAAGCACGATAAGCGTGAGCCACAGGCAGTAATACAGCATTATGATGAACACCGAAAGCACGGTTATTGCCGAGATGAGTATCTGCGGGAAGGACTGCGAGATGAGCTGACGGAGGGTGTCTATATCGTTGGTGTAGTAGCTCATTATGTCGCCGTGGCCCATGGTGTCGAAGAACCTGATGGGCAGGCGCTGCATGCCGTTGAACATCTTATCGCGCAGCTTTTCAAGCGTGCCCTGCGTGATTATCACCATCAGCTGGCCGAAGGCGAAGCCGGTGATGACGGAGGCAACGTACAGCGCGATGAGGATATAGACGTTGCTTAGGATCTCGCCGCCGGCCTGTTCCCAGGTGGCGCCCGAGCGCAGCATGTCGTCTATGAGCGCTATTACCCTCTGCATGAATATGGCGGGCACGGCGCCAACTATCGCGGTAAGCGTTATGCAGGCGAGCGCCACGGGCAGCAGCGCGGGGTAAAAGGAGAGCACAGTTTTGAACAGGCGCCAAAGTACGCCCTTTTTCTTTTCAGTCTTCAAGATCGTGCCCCTCCTTGTTCTGAGAAGTATAGACTTCGCGGTAGATGGCGTTGCGCCTGAGCAGCTCGGCATGGGTGCCGACGTCGTTTATCCTGCCGCCGTCCATGACTATTATCCTGTCGGCGTCCTCCACCGAAGCGGTGCGCTGGGCTATTATTATCTTTGTTGTCTCGGGGATGTATTCCCTGAAGGCCTTGCGTATCCTGGCGTCGGTGTGGGTGTCCACCGCCGAAGTGCTGTCGTCCAGGATGAGTATCTTGGGCCTTTTGAGCAGGGCGCGCGCTATGCACAGCCTCTGCTTCTGCCCGCCCGAGACGTTGGCGCCGCCCTGTTCGATATATGTATCGTACTTTTCGGGGAAGCGCTCGATGAATTCGTCGGCGCACGCCATGCGGCAGGCCTCGCGCAGCTGTTCGTCGGTGGCGTTCGGGTCGCCCCAGCGCAGGTTTTCGGCTATCGTGCCCGAAAAGAGCACGTTCTTTTGCAGCACCATCGCCACGGAGTTGCGCAGCACCTCCATGTCGTACTGCCGCACGTCCACGCCGCCCACCTTTACTGTGCCCTCGGTGGCGTCGTACAGGCGTGAGATAAGCTGCACGAGCGTAGACTTCGAAGAGCCCGTGCCGCCTATTATGCCTATCGTTTCGCCCGACTTAATGTGCAGGTCGATGTTTGAAAGGGCGTTCTTTTCTGCCGCGGCGGAGTACTTGAAACTTACGCCGTCGAAGTCTACCGAGCCGTCTTTTACATCGGTGACGGGGTTTTCGGGATTTTTGAGGGTGCTCTCTTCGGTGAGCACCTCCACTATTCGCCTGCCCGATTCGCCCGCCATGGCTATCATGGTGAACGCCATGGAGAGCATCATCAGGCTGTTGAGTATCATGAAACCGTAGGTGAGCATGGAGGAGAGGTCGCCGACGTTTATGTCCAGCCCCGCGGAATCGATGACCATATAAGAGCCGAACGAGAGCACCACGCACATGAGCACGTACATGCAGAACTGCATTATGGGGTGATTGAAGGCAAGTATGCGTTCGGCCCTCTGGAAATCCTTGCGCAGATCGTGCGAGGCCGCGCCGAACTTCTTCTGTTCGTAATCTTCGCGCACGTACGACTTGACCTCGCGGGCGGCCTTCACGTTTTCCTGTATGGAGCTGTTGAGGTTATCGTACTTGCGGAACGCGCGGTGAAAGAGAGGCACCGTCTTTACCACGATGATCGTGAGGCACACGCCAAGAAGGGGCACGAGCGCGACGAACACCCACGCAAGGCTGCCGCCCATTACAAACGCCATGATGAAGCTGAATATGAGCATCAGCGGCGAGCGCACGACGAGGCGGATTATCAGCATGTAAGCCATCTGCACGTTGGTCACGTCGGTGGTCATACGGGTGATTAGCGAGGATACGTAGAATTTGTCGATATTCTGAAAGGAATAGGACTGGATCTTATAGAACATATCCTTGCGCAGGTTTTTTGCAAGCCCGCTCGACGCCGACGCGCACATCGCGCCCGACGAAACGCCGAACACCAGCGAAAGCCCCGCCATTACGATGAGCACGGCGCCGTAGATGAGTATCTCGTTGAGATCGTAGTCGCGCTGTATCTTGTTGACAAGGTCGGCTATCACCGCGGGGATGAGGCATTCGAACAGCACTTCGAACGTGACGAGCACGGGCGTGATTATCGAAGGCTTCTTGAATTCCCTCAGGCTGTGGCCTATCTCTTTTATCATAAGACCTCCTGTAAGTCTGAAATTGCAAACATTGAACCATTTGATTGTGCGCGCACGCATACGTGCATACGATATTCACAGATTTTAGCAAAAAAACAGTTAGTTGTCAAACTATGTGAGCAAATTGACCGCAGGGTGAATATTTGAAAATTTCTGCGCGGTATTTTTGTTAAATGCAAGCAAATCCGCGTACCCAAAGCGCCCCCGGCAACAAAAAAACCGCTTTACTTGCGGGCGGCGGCATGATACAATATATGACATGAAAAAGTGCAGAATAACGGTGATGCGCATAGTGCGCCACGCCGACCTTATGGAAGAATACGAAAACCCGATGGAACACGCCTGCGGCATGCGCGAGGGCATGACGTTTATAAGCGAAGGCGCGCGTATGCCCGACGGCATGTGCGAGAGCGCGTGGGAGAGCATGAAGCAGTTCGTGCTGGCGCTTGCATGCGGCGGCGAGGACATCTACGACGGCTGGATGAAAAACAGGAGATCGGCAATGATCTCCTGCAACGACGGTTTCCGCCCGGTAAGTTTTTATATAGAAGCGCTCGACGAATGAGCACATAACATATGCGTTGTTTGAGGCATATGTGCACACAGTCGATATTTGAACGATAAAGAACTGCGCCCGCGGCAGATTGCCGCGGGCGCAGTTATTGCAGCTCGGCCCGATTACTTCAGTCCCTGACCTCTACGCGGATATTGGACTTAACGTCGCGCCAGGCGACAAGGAACGAGGCGAGGAAATATACTGCGAACACTGCGAGAACGGCACCCGACAGGCCCAGCAGCTGCCCAGGCAGCGACGCCGTAGCTATCGGCATGGCAGAGATTTTGGCGAGCGTGTTGACCGCCACATAAAGCGGTATGTTCAGAAGCAGCGGCGCGAAGAACGGCAGAAAGAACAGCACGAGCATCTGCACGAACAGCGAGCGCGCCATAGTGCCTTCCGAAGCGCCCAGCCGCCACAGCGCGCGGTAGCGCGGCCTGTCTTCCGTTATCATGGAGAGCACCTTGAGCGCGAGCAGCGCCACGGACAGCAGCACGAACACCGCCGAGATATACAGATCGCCCAGCAGGAACAGCCCTATCTGGCTTATATCGTACAGCCTGTGCCATTCGCGCAGATTAAATAAATAGACATTATCGCCGTCTGTGGAGCCTGTGGCACACAGCATGAGTTCGGCATAGAGCGCGCGGGCATCGTAGTCGTTGCTCACGAGGTTTACCGCCAGAATTTCGTAGCTCAGCGTCAGTTGCTCCGCCCATTCGTCGGGTGCAACGGTAAACTCATCGGGCGAATTCCCGCTCACAAAAAGGTCGTCGGGGATGTACATAGTGCCGGCATATCCGCTCTCCGAAGAGGGCGTGAACGAGAACCCGCCGTCCTCCGAGAGGGCGCACCGCACAAGTTTTCCGCCGAAGTCGGGCGGGGAATAGCCCCAAAGCGCGCACAACTTTATAAAGTCGCTTTCGAGCACTACCAGGAATAATTCATTATTATAGCCGCCGTCGAAATAGCACGAATACGCAACATAACTTTCTATATCTGCATACTCTTCGATGATCTCCAGCACGTCGTCTACCTTGTCCATCTGGCTGCCGTGTATATCGGCGTTATTGCTCGCCGTTATGTCGTAGGTATACTCGCTGTCGAGCTGTTCGTTCACCGTGCCCGTCATCGAAAGGAAGATATTCGGCCCGACTATGGCGACCGCGAGCAGCAGGCTTAGCGTGCCCATCATCAGCCCGTTCGACGTCAGCTTGCCGGAAAGCTGGCGCACGGTGAACCTGCCCGCCCCGCGCGAGGAGCAGCAGCTGCGTTTGAGCAGCGCCCAGAACACCACCTTGGCAAGGCAGAGCGGAAACATGAATACCGAGGCGAGCAGCGCAAGCACGATCAGAGTGAGTTCGCCGATATGCCAGAAGAAGTTGCCCTGCCGCATCCAGCCTATAAGCGAGCAGCTTGCGATTATGAACAGCGCCACCGCCACTACAAGTAACCCTATCCACATTGCGGGGGCGCGCACCTTCTTTTCAGACGTCTTTTCACCGTGCAACAGTGTTGCTATCTTTGCATAGCGCAGGTAGCCGAGCGAAGCCGCAAACGCTATAAAGAATATCGCCACCACCATTGCAAGCGTTATGCCGAAACCGGAGAATGTGTAGCCGCCCGGGGTATATACGTAATCGATGAAGTTGGTGAAGATCACCATGAAGCCCTGGTACAGCCCCAGCCCGACGAGCATGCCCGCGACGAGCGAAACGAGGAATGTGATCACCGTTTCACCCGCGAATATGCTTAAAATATTGTCCCTCGTCATGCCGAGCGTAAGGTACAGGCCGAACTCCTTTTTCCTGCGGCGCAACAGGAAGTTTGTGGCGTAGCCTATGACGAACGCCATTATGATGCACATTATGCACGAAATGATCACAAGAATGGGACGGATGAAGTCACCCATCTGATCGACGAGAGTATCAATCACGTCGCTGTAGATCATGTTGTTCACCGCAAATATCAGCGCGATAGTCAGCGACACCGTAATAAAGTAGATGAGATAGCTGCCTATCTGCCTGCGCACGTTGCGCGCCGCGAGCTTAAACAGCATCACCCTCACCTCCCGAAGCCGCCATGCCGGCGAGTATATCGCCGTAAAATTCGCCGCGCTCCCTGCCGCCGCAATAGATCTCGGTGAATATCTTGCCGTCGCGCAGGAATATCACGCGGTCGGAATATGACGCCACGCCCGCGTCGTGGGTCACCATGAGTATGGTGGAGCCGAGCGAGCCGTTCATAAGCCTGAACAGCTCCATAAGGTTGCGCGAATTTTTGGAATCGAGCGCGCCCGTAGGTTCGTCGGCGAGGATGACCGCGGGCGACGTTATCACGGCGCGCGCACACGCCACGCGCTGGCGCTGGCCGCCGGAAAGTTCGTGCGGGAACTTTTTCAGCTGGTCGGTAACGCCCAGCGCGCCGCTCACTCTTTCAAGCTCCCTCCTCGTCGTTTCGGTATCCGTCCTGCGGAGGTTGAGCGGAAGCACGATATTTTCCTCGACGGTGAGCGTGTCGAGCAGGTTATATTCCTGGAATATAAAGCCCAGCTTGCCGCGGCGGAATGCGGCGAGGTGCTCCTCTTTAAGCTGCGAAAGCACAGTGCCGTCCACCGCTATCTCGCCCGAGCTTAAAGGCTCGATGGTGGCGATGACGTTGAGCAGCGTCGTCTTGCCGGAGCCGGACGCGCCCATGACCGCCACAAATTCGCCCTTGTTCACGGCAAACGAGATGTCGTCGAGCGCGCGCGTGACCACGCTGCCGTTGCCGAAGTACTTCACCGCATTGGTTACTTTAAGAATTTCCTGTTGCATACTATCCCCCTTATGCTTTCCTTGCTTTTATTTTAACACAAAAAAGGCGCAAAGTCACCAAAAACGACCGTGCGCCCGCCTTACAGTTTTGTAATGTTGCTATTTTGGAAACACAAAGGTAAACCGCGTAAAGCTGCCCGCCTGCGACTGCGCCGTGAGCGATATGCCGAGGGCGGCGCACGTCTGCTTTACCAGGTAAAGCCCCATGCCCGTGCCCCCGCTGCCGTTGGA
>ERZ1090878.1432-NODE-1437-length-11278-cov-8.998485_pt1 | contig 11278 bp, 11 predicted proteins | sample MGYA00478473_ERZ1090878 | MGnify/ENA primary metagenome ERZ1090878 (study PRJEB33644, sample SAMEA5815720) | chicken gut metagenome | biome: Chicken; feature: Gastrointestinal Tract; material: Caecum | place: Ireland | collected 2019-01-01 | study: A study of... | reverse complement strand
CAAGCCGCATTTTTTTCAAAAAAAAAACATCCAAACGAAAATGTTATTAACTTTTTTGTTTTTTATCAAATTTTGTTTTATAATACCATATTTTACACACAGATTCAACATGAAAAAAAGCGCCCGGCGGTGTGTTTTTACAGACTTACACGCCCGAAAACAGCCCGTTTTTGGCAAAATTGCCGCAAAAATAGTGACAAAACGGAAATTCTCTGCTATAATGTTTGTGCGCTGCGGCAAACGGCGGCGCAGCGACGCAAAAAAGACACGAAAGATCAAAATAACGACTGGAGTTTTGCATATGCAGCTGGAAGAAGTGCTTGCACTGATCGAAAAAAATCTGGAGCCGGTCAACACAGAATTCGGTTTCCGCAAGGCGAAGAACCAAACGCAAGGCGCCGTGACCTTCAGCGGCAAAAACGGCCTTTACCGCGTGGTGGTCGACGCAAAGAAAAACCTGATGCTTTTGGAGTGCGCCGGCGAGGACAAGGGAGAGGCCACGGAATTTGCCACCATCTCCAAATCGCTGTTTGAGTTGGAGACGGCCGAGCTGCGCGACGTGCGCTCCGGCTGCAACGAGGTGAGCGACGAACTGCACAGCCTGTACGGCAGCGTGCGCAAAAAGGATCTCGACAAGATCAAACTGCCGAAGGCCGTGTCGCGCACAAAAGCCAAAAACGGCATTGTCAGCTACGACGTGGATTCGCTCGCGAACCGCTTCGGCACGCTCTACCCCGAACTGAAGGATCAGATCAAACAGAACATTGCCGACTACGGCGAGTTTCTGCCCGAGGACTTTTTTATGCACTACGGCACGCCGAAAGTGCTGGACGTGATCCAAAACGGCACAAAAGAAGAGCAAAAAAAGCTGTTCAAAATGCTGAACGAGGTTTATGAGGACGGCACGAACGAGGTGCAGGACATCATCGGCGTTACGATTTTGGGCGCCATGCGCGGCGACAAAAAGATGATGGAGGTCGCCGACCAGTACATGACGGAATACATGGCAGGCCCGGTGCACGAGATCAACAAGATCACGGCCAAAAACGGCCGCATGGTCAAAAAGTTGCAGAGCCCGCCGCCCTACAAGCCCAAGAAAAAGCGCAAAAACCCCTACCAGCTGGCGCTGGAGGGCCAAAACGCCGCGAACAAGCAGTAAAAAGCACAAAGAACGGACACGCAAACGCGTGTCCGTTTTATTTTTCTGCGCCGAATCGTTTTCCGTGCTGCCGCGCCGCAGGGCGCACAGAAAAAAGCGCGGACAAGCATTGACAAAACATTGACAAGAACGCCGGCTTATGGTATTGTCAAAAAGGAGGGGATAATATGAAAAAACAGACCGGCATCCGGTGGATGCTGCTTGGCATTGCCCTTTTGCTTTCAGCGTGCTTCTGCTGCCTATACATAGCCGTTTTTGACCCTGACGGCGGAAATGTGATGGGCTTTTTGTGCGGCTGGAGCGCGCTGCTTCTGCTGCCCTGCGGGCTGGCGTTTTGCCTGGTCGGCTTTTTTTACAAGTCAAAAACCGCGCCGCGCGAAGCCGAAAAGGACAACGAAAACAAAAGCGAATGACCGCGCCGCTTGCCGAAAGACCGCCCGCTCTTTTCAGAGCGGGCGGTCTTTTGCTGCGTCCGTAAAACGGGCTTTGTGCGCAGCGGTCAAAATTTGCCTTAAAGACCCAGCAGCGGGATCATGTAATAAATATAGTCATCGAGCGCCACGACGGTACCGACGCCGACGATCGAAAAGACGATGGCGGCCAGGATCCACAGCACGATGCCAATGGCATACATGATGAGCGCGGCCTTGGCAAAATTCTTTTTGTTGATGTTCGTGCTGCTCGACGTGAGCCACACGATGATCATAACGATGTTGACGATCGGGATCGACAGCAGCAGCCACGACACGAAAATGTCGCCGACCGAAAGCGGGTCGCGCCGGCTGTCGTGCGGCGGTGCGCCGTAAGACGGATTCGGCCGGCCGTAAGACGGATTCGGACCGGGAGCCGGACCGCCGGGATTAAACGGCTGACCCTGCGGCTCAGCGCCCGGCCGGGCTGCCTGCGCGTTGTCAAAGCCGCACATGGAGCAGACCGTTGTGCCCTCGGGCAGGCGGGCGCCGCATTTTTGACAGTAGTTCATGAAAATTCCTCCTCTATCCGGGCAAAGCCCTGCGTTCTACCGGCAGCAGCCGGGCATTTTCCATGCTGCAACGGCGCCGGGGCGGCGCGCGTTACTTGATAAAGCGGCGGTGCAGCAGCGGCGACAGGCGCTTGTAGCAAAGGAACACCACAAGGCAGTCGACCGTGCCTTTAATAAGATTAAAGGGCACCACACAGCAAAGAGCCAGCATCCAGACCGAATCGACCGTTTTAAAGATCTGCGCGCCCATGGCGACGATCTGCTCCACCGGCAGGCCGTAGGCCGTGGAATAAAACGGGATGAGCATGTACACATTGAGCACCGCGCTGACGGCCGCACAAAAGACGACCCCGGCCGCCATGCCGGCAGCCGCGCCCTTTCGGGTGTTTTTGAGCTTTGTGTGCTTGTAGACGATGCACGGCGGCAGCACCAGCGCCAGGCCCATCAGAAAATTGGCCAGCTCGCCGACGCCCACCGTGTCGCTGCCGGTGAGGATCAGGTTCAGCGCGATCTTGACCGCCTCGATCGCAACGGCGGCCAGCGGCCCCATCGAGAACCCGCCGACGAGCACGACGATCTCGCTTAAGTCCATTTCGTAAAACGGCGGCGCGATCGGCAGCGGAAATTCAATCAGCATGATCACGCCGGCCAGCGCGCCAAGTACGGCGATTTTGACGAGCGTTTCAAGCGACATTTTCTTTTTGTCGCCCTTTTGCGGGCTTTGCGCCTGCGCGGCGGCCGTTTGCGGTTCGGTTTTTTGGCTTACTTTTTTCATAACTTTTTCCTCCTTTGCAGAACACGGAGAAAAAAGACCCGGCAGGGTATGCCGGGTCTGATATGCATAGAAAAACAAAGCTATTTTCTATCATCCGGACTTTGACCGTTGGTACGGGACTTGCACCCGTTCAGTCGCTTGCGCGAGTCGCGGACTTCGGCCGCAGCCGTTACCGCCAGTAGAGAATTTCACTCAACCCCGAAAATATTCTGCATTTTCATTATATACCGCAGGTGCGGGCGTGTCAATAAAATACAGGCTGTTTTGCCATATTTTCACATTTTCGCCGGCGCGGAGAGCGGCTGGTAAAATGAATGCCGCCGTGGTTTTCCGGCGGCATCTGCCTGTGGATGAACACAATACCGGGCAAGCCGCCGCACACAGTTGCTTTCAGCGCTTTGGCAACGAGACAAGCCGTTCCTCTTTAAGCGCATTCCCTACCGGGCAGGCCGCCGCTGTTTCCCAAACATTCCTGCGACTAAAAAGCCGCCGCTGCTTCTCAGACATTCCTGCGACTAAACGAGCCGTTCCCCTTTCTATACATTACCTACCGGGCGAGCCGCCGCTGTTTCCCAAACATTCCTGCGACTAAAAAGCCGCCGCACATAGTTGCTTTCAGGCGCTTTGGCAACGAGACAAGCCGTTCCTCTTTAAGCGCATTCCCTACCGGGCAAGCCGCCGCTGTTTCCTAAGCATTCCTGCGACTAAAAAGCCGCCGCACATAGTTGCTTTCAGGCGCTTTGGCAACGAGACAAGCCGTTCCTCTTTAAGCGCATTCCCTACCGGGCAAGCCGCCGCTGTTTCCTAAGCATTCCTGCGACTAAAAAGCCGTTCCCCTTTCTATACATTCCCTACCGGGCAGGCCGCCGCTGTTTCCCAAGCATTCCTGCGACTAAAAGACGGTTTCGATGTGTTTGCCGCAGCCCGGTGGCGAGTAGACCCAGCGGGAAAGGTGGTGCGCATCCTCCAAAAAATGCAGGGGCGCGGGCGCGCCGGCGGCGCCGAACGCATCCACCACCACAAGCTTGATTTTCATTTTTTCGGGCAGGATCGATTTGATGAACACCGACACCTGCTGTGCCGCCGCAAGCCCGGTGCAAGGTTCTGCCAGGCCGGCCAGGTTCGGCGCCAGTTCCACGAACACGCCGTACTCCTCCACGCTGCGCACGATGCCGGGCACGGTCTCGCCGGCCTGGAACCGGGCGGCGTTTTGCAGCCAGGTGCCCAGCAGTTCGCGCATAGAGAAGGTCAAGCGGCCGTCCTCACGCTTGCGCAAAACGGCGCGGATGGCCTGCCCGGGGCGCACACGCTCGCCGGGGTGCTGGATGCGCGAGACCGAGAGCATGTCGATCGGGATCAGGGCGTTGATGCCGGCGCCGATGTCGATGAACGCGCCAAAGCGTTCCAGGTGCGTGACCGCCGCGTCTATAACGTCGCCCGGGGTGAGCTTGTTTATGTAATTTTCCATGCAGGCCTGCTGCACGGCGCGGCGCGAGAGCACGGCCGCCGTTTCGCCCGAGGGCAGCGTTTCAAACCGCGAGATCACAAAGCAGACCGGCCGGTTGACGCGCGAGATCAGGGCAATGTCGCGCACCGTGCCCTGCGCAATGCCGACGGCGCCCTCCTCGCGCGGGATGACGCCGTGCACCGCGCCGAGATCCACATGCAAATTGTGGGCGCTGTCGCACATGGTGACCACCGCTTCCAGCACGCGGCCCTCTGCCGCCGCCGCGCCAAGCGCCTCGGCCGTGAGATCGGATGCCGAAAGATACCGGCCCTGCCCTTCGGGATAATACTGCATTCCATCACTACCTTTGTTTTGCTTCAATTTGTTTTTTTGCCTTAATTCAGTAGTATGCCGGCGCCGGTGCGTTTATGCCCACTTGCAAAACGCGCACGCACTCTATATAATAGACTAAAGAAAAAAAGAAAGGGGTTTCGGTATGGACATTCAGGTGGGCGACCGGGTCGTTATGAAAAAGCCGCACCCCTGCGGCGCGAAAGAGTTCGAGATCCTGCGCGTGGGCGTGGATTTTAAAATGCGCTGCTGCGGCTGCGGGCACGAGGTGTTTGTGCCGCGCGCCAAGATCCTGAAAAATATCAAAGAGGTCAAACATGTTTGAAAAACTGGAACAAGCCGAAAAAAAGTTCACCGCGCTGAACGAGAGCCTGGCCGACCCGGCGGTGCTCGGCGACATAGACAAAATGAACGCCGCACTCAAGGAGATCAAGCACATGACGCCGGTGGTGGAAAAATACAGAGAATACAAAAAGCTGCTGGTCGAGATGGACGACGCGCGCACCCTGCTGGCCGAACCGGGGCTTGACCCCGACCTGGCCGCCATGGCCGAAGAGGAGCTGGAGAGCGCCAAGAAAAAGAGCGAAGAGGCGGCCGAGGCGCTCAAAGTGCTGCTTTTGCCGGCCGACCCGAACGACGAGAAAAACGTGATTATAGAGATACGCGCCGGCGCCGGCGGCGAAGAGGCCGCGCTGTTCGGCGGCGTGCTTTTTCGCATGTACTCGATGTACGCCGAGTCGCGGCGCTGGAAATGCGAGGTCGTGAGCGAAAACGAGACGGGGCTCGGCGGCTGCAAGGAGATCAGCTTTATGGTCAACGGCGAGGGCGCGTACTCCCGGCTGAAATTTGAATCCGGCGTGCACCGCGTGCAGCGCGTGCCCGAAACGGAGAGCGGCGGGCGCATCCACACCTCTACCGTGACCGTGGCCGTTCTGCCCGAGGCCGAGGAAGTGGAACTGGAAATCGACCCCAAGGATCTGCAGATCGACACGTTCCGCAGCTCCGGCGCGGGCGGCCAGCATGTGAACAAAACGTCGTCCGCCATCCGCGTGACACACCTGCCCAGCGGCACGGTGGTGGAGTGCCAGGACGAGCGCAGCCAGTACAAAAACAAGGAAAAGGCGCTGAAAGTGCTGCGCGCAAGGCTTTTGGCCGAAAAGCAGGCCGCGCAGGAGGCCGAGATCGCCGGCGCACGGCGCATGCAGGTGGGCACGGGCGACCGCAGCGAGCGCATCCGCACCTACAACTACCCCCAGGGGCGCGTGACCGACCACCGCATCGGGCTGACGCTCTATAAGCTGGAGCAGATCTTAAACGGCGATCTGGACGAGCTGATCGACGCGCTGGTGACGGCCGACACGGCCGCACGCATGGCCGCTGGGGAAGAAGAGCTGTAAATTGGGAACAGGACTGAGGAAAATGCAGACCGAACTGCTGACGACAAGTGAAGAAGACGTAAAGCGCGCCGGCGCGATCCTGCGCGGGGGCGGGCTGGTGGCCTTTCCGACCGAGACGGTCTACGGTCTCGGCGCGAACGCGCTCGATGACGAAGCTGCGGCAAAAATCTACGCCGCCAAGGGCCGCCCGAACGACAACCCCCTGATCGTGCATGTGGCGCACAAAAGCGAGGTGGCGCCGCTTGTAATGTCGGTCCCGCCCGACGCGAAAAAGCTGATGGACGCGTTTTTCCCGGGCCCCATCAGCATAATCATGCAAAAAAGCGAAAAAATAGGAAAAACGGTCAGCGGCGGGCTGCACACCGTGGCCATCCGCATGCCGGAAAACGAGGACGCGCGGCGCATCATCGCCGCAGCCGGCGTGCCGGTGTGCGCCCCGAGTGCCAACACCTCCGGCAAACCGTCGCCGACCTGCGCCGAACATGTAAAAGACGACATGCTGGGCCGGATCAACGCCATTGTAGACGGCGGCGCGTGCCGCGTGGGGGTGGAGAGCACCGTGGTGACCGTGGCCGACGGCGAACCGGTGATTCTGCGCCCGGGCGCCGTGACCAAAGAGATGATGGAGAACGTGCTGGGCAAGCCCGTTTCGGTGGCGCGCGCCGTGACCGAGGGCATGAAAGAGAACGAGACGGCCGCCTCGCCCGGCATGAAATACAAGCACTATGCGCCAAAGGCGAAAGTCGTGATCGTGGACGCAGATCAGACGACGTACGAAGCGTTCGTGAACAGCCGGGCAGAGCCCGGCGTATGGGCGCTTTGCTTTGCAGACGACCGGGTAAACGTGCCCTGCATCCGCCTGGGGCACGCCGGCGACGACGGCGAGCAGGCGCACCGCCTGTTTGCCGCGCTGCGCGAATTTGACAAAAACGGCGCCAAAAAGGTGTACGCCCGCATGCCCGGCAAAAGCGGCGTGGCCATGGCCGTTTACAACCGCCTGATCCGCGCGGCGGCGTTCGATATTTTAGACCTGAACAAGCCGTTCACCCTGGGGCTGACCGGGCCGACGGGCGCCGGCAAAAGCTACGCGGCAAAAGCGCTTGCGAAGCGCGGATTCCAGATCATTTCGGCCGACGAAGCCGCAAGGCTGGTGACCGAAAAGGGCAGCCCGGTCTTAAAAGAACTGTGCAAAGCGTTCGGCGAGGATGTTTTGCTGCAAAGCGGCGAACTGGACAGAAAAAAACTGGCCGAAAGAGCCTTTGCCGCGCCCGACAAAACGCGGCTTTTAAACGCCATCACCCACCCGGCCATTTTAAAAACGGCGCGCGAAGCCAGAACACAGCCGCTGACGGTGTTTGACGCACCGCAGCTTTTTGAAAGCGGCGCGGAAAAAGACTGCTTTAAAACGGTGTGCGTGCTGGCAAGCAGGCCGACGCGCAAGGCGCGCATCATGGCGCGCGACGAGATCGGCGAAGAAGCGGCCGAACGGCGCATGGCCGCGCAGTTTGACGAAGCCTTTTTTGTAAGCCACACCGACTTTGCCCTGACGAGCGAAGACGGGGACGACATAGAAGCACAAATCGACAAAATACTGGAGGCAATTTTATGAGCGAAGAAAAAAGCGCTGCAAAAGTTTTGCAGGAAAAACTGTTTTACGAAAAAAAGCACGGCTACGAGGTCATGGATGACCACGAACTGGCGCTTTGCGACGACTTTTGCGAGGGCTACAAGGAATTTCTGTTCCAAAACAAGACCGAGCGCGAAGTGGCCGCCTGGGCCGAGCAGACGGCGCGCGAAAACGGCTTTACCCCGTTTGACGAATTCGGCGGCGAGCTGGAGCCCGGCGCGCGTGTGTACTGCAACAACCGCGGCAAATCGCTGATCCTTTGCGTAAAGGGCAAGCGCCCCATCAACGAGGGCGTGCGCATTGCGGCGGCGCACATCGACTCGCCGCGCCTGGACCTGAAGCAGTGCCCGGTGTACGAGGAAAGCCAGCTGGGCTACTTTAAAACGCACTACTACGGCGGCATCAAAAAATACCAGTGGCCCACCGTGCCGCTGTCGCTGCACGGGCGCATCTGCAAGGCCGACGGCAGTTATGTAGACATCTGCCTGGGCGAGGCGAGCGGCGAGCCGAAGTTCTGCATCACCGACATTCTGCCCCACCTGGCCGGCGAGCAGTACCAGAGAAAGGCGGGCGACCTGATCGCCGGCGAGGAGCTGAACGTGCTGATCGGCTCGCGCCCGTTCAAAGGCGACGACGTTTCCGAAAAAGTCAAGCTGAACCTTTTGAACATTCTGTTTGAAAAATACGGCGTGACCGAGCGCGACTTCCTGGCGGCCGAGCTGGAGCTGGTGCCGGCCTACACGGTGGACGACATCGGCTTTGACCGCTCCATGATCGGCGGCTACGGCCACGACGACCGCGTGTGCGCCTACCCGGCCATGCAGGCGATTTTGGCGACCGACGTGCCCGAATACACCTGCATCACCGTTTTGACCGACAAGGAAGAGATCGGCTCTGACGGCAACACCGGCTTGAACAGCGCCTATTTCCGCTACTTTGTGGAGGACCTGGCCAGGCTGGAGGGCTTTGACGGCCGCGATGTGCTGCGGCATTCCAAGTGCCTGTCGGCCGACGTGAACGCGGCGTTTGACCCGACCTGGGCCGGCGCGTTTGAAAAGAACAATGCCTCTTACCTGAACCGCGGCGTGGTGGTCACAAAGTACACCGGCGCGCGCGGCAAGAGCTCCACCAGCGACGCTTCGGCCGAATTCGTGGCGTTTGTGAAGGACATGATGGACAAAAACGGCGTGCTGTGGCAAAGCGGCGAGCTGGGCAAGGTAGACGGCGGCGGCGGCGGTACCGTGGCGATGTACATTGCCGCGCTCGATGTGGACGTGATCGACGTGGGCGTGCCGGTGCTTTCGATGCACGCGCCGTACGAGATCGTCTCCAAAATTGACGTTTACATGGCCTACAAAGCCTTCATGACGTTTTTCAACAAATAAAATACGGTCAAGAGGGCGCTTTGTATTTGCAAAACGCCCTCTTTTTTGCAATATATTTTTGCAACGCGTCTTGCTTATTTTGCACAAAGCAAAAAATAAAAAATGCTTGTCACAAAACGCGCTTTTTTGGCATCTATATTTATAGAAAGGCCTTTCCTCCGCCGGGTGCGCCGGCAAAAGGCGGGCCGCAGAAAAAATTTTTGAAAATTTTCAAAATTTTTGTCACAAAACGGCCGGAAAAAGGGATATAGTATATAGAACGGTTTTTTGAACCGGACGCGGCCGGGAAATGCACGTTTTGCAGATGGGCAAAACCGCCGTACGCGGCCGCACACAGCCATTGCCAAAATCCCTTACATCTTTATAAAGGAAAACGCCGGGACACGCACCTTTTGCACCCGGCGTTTTCCGCGCTTTGCACCTGCACAAACAGACCGAAAGGCACGCGAAACGGCAAAACACGGGCGCGGTCCGTGTTTTAGAAGCGGCGGCCGTACCCCCCTCCCAAAAATCAAAAAGCGGCAGCCAACGCTGCCGCTTTTATTTTTATATACTGAAAATTTCCGTTCGGTTTACTCGGCCGGCTGTTCCTGCGCCGGCGCATCTTCGCCGCTTTCCTCGTTTTGGGTAGCAAAGTGCCAGCCGTATTCATACATCTTCATGCTGGTGTAGCGGTCGATCTTCAGCAGGCTGTCGACCATGATGTCCAGGTCGCGGTCCTCCGCACCGGGTTTGCCCAGGCGCGCGCACACACGGTCGTACGCGTCGCGCATGTCGCTGTAAAGCTTGGCGCAAAGGCTGTCCTCTTCATATTCATTTTTAACATATTTGCTCTCTTCGACCGGGTATTCCTCCAGATCCAAGGCACCGTTGACGAGATCATAGACCAGCTCTTTAAATTCCTTGCTGCGCTTGTTCATTTGACTTCCCCTTTCCAAGACCGCTGCGCTTATTCACACCCGAAAAAGCGCGCGCTTTTTTATTTTCCTGTTTATTTTCGTTTTTTCATAACCGACTTTCCGGTTTTCGTGATCGTCATCCATAAAATGACTGCGCCGGACGTTTTTACTTTTTTCCGAGACTGCGAACAAACTGCAAAAGGATCCGGCGTTCCTCGCAGTTGAGCTTGTCCCACGTTTCCAGAATTTCGCTTTGCACCTGTGTCAGGTCCGGCCGTGCGCCTTCGCCGGCAAAAAACTGTGCCAGCGTAATGCCGAACGCATCGCAGACCCTTTCCAGAGTCGGGATGGTGGGGATGCTTTTTAATTTCATGATGTTTCCGACCGCCGTCTGCGACATGCCCGTCAGCTGTGCAAGGCGATATTTGGAGACCTTGTGTTTCGTGCACAATTCTTTTATCCGAACCGCTACATACTCTTCTATACGCAAGCAAAATACACCTCTCTAACCTACTACAATTCTTATTGTAGTGATAAATCCCTGGTTTTATTAGAACTGTATTGCTTGAGCAATATACTCTACTGTACTTTAGCATCCGGGTAAAAAAAATTCGTGCAGATCTGTTTTGTTCCTTGCGTGTGCGCACATCTGTTTTAAAATGCTCCTGCCATGTATCACCTCTTTTCTCTTAAATTCTATCATCATTTGCCTTTTATTGCAATATAATTTCGTCGACAAATTTCTACACCTTTCGCCGTAAAGCACCGGTTCTGCGCCCGTTTTCCGCAGCGCAAACGCACGGCAGGCCGCCGAAAAGCAGCCGTTTTACAAAAGAATGCACCGCCGCGTTGACACAGCGGCGCGCTTTTTGTATAATTCTTAACGGATAAGGAAAACTGCCGTAAAATGGTAGGCGGTCAAGTCTTGCCCCTGAAAGGGGGCGTTGCCTATGGAGTTTTTGGTGATTCTCGCAATTGTTTTATTTGCAGCCACCGACTACATACTTGCAATAAAAAAAGATTAGCCGCCCATACAGCAACCGGTGCGACTAATCTTTTAGTTAACATCAGGGGCTGACCGTCTACAGGTAAGCTCCTTATCCGTCTTTATGTTAGCACAACTGTGCCCCTTTGTCAACAGCGCTGCGGCGCTGTTTTTTTGCGCACACTGTAGAGTTACAATACATATTGGACAGAGGAAAAAAGGAAAGAAGAAAAAAGTAGAAGGACAGAGCCTTTATAGGGTATAGTTAAGT
>ERZ1090878.1427-NODE-1432-length-11302-cov-6.064728_pt1 | contig 11302 bp, 27 predicted proteins | sample MGYA00478473_ERZ1090878 | MGnify/ENA primary metagenome ERZ1090878 (study PRJEB33644, sample SAMEA5815720) | chicken gut metagenome | biome: Chicken; feature: Gastrointestinal Tract; material: Caecum | place: Ireland | collected 2019-01-01 | study: A study of... | reverse complement strand
TTATTATACTTTTAACAGATATGCTAAAAACTCTATAAAAATATTTTTATTATAAAATTTAATTTATTTGTTTTTTAACAGATCTGATAAATAATAAAGAATAAAAAGTTTTTAAAACCGTATTTTTTCCCAATTTTCATCAATTTTATGGCATTTTACCTATAAAATTGCTCAAAACTAGTCAAATATCCAATGGACACGCCCAAACCAGTCGCAATTTTGTTTAGCATATAAGAACTCGGTGTGATATGTCCGTTGACGTAACGAGACAAGGTAACGTACGAAACATCACTGGAAGCGGATAATTCTTCCATTGTCATACCCCGTTCTAGCATGGCTCGATAGATGCTATGCCCTAATTCCTTTCTCCATTTGACCTCCGACATCTGACAAAGCTTTCCATTTGGAATATAACGGAAGGTATGTAGGGCCGCTTCATACATCCCTACTGACCCGTCCTCATAATAAATTTCCAGTGCCCAATCCCCCAGTGTGTTGTAGGTAATCACATCGTTGGTCATAGATGGAAACTGTTTTTTGAATTCCTGAATCAAGTTTCTCGACATGATATAATCCTCCTAAACGTCATTCTTCCTCGCCTTCTTCCCGTAGGAGGGGCGCGTCTTCCTCTTTCGAACACACAATAACGAGACCATCTGGAAGGCGGATCTTTAAAAACCCGCCCTGATCCAGAATATCGCATTCTCTATCTGTAAGATAAACGTCGACAATCATGATGTAAATTCCTCTCCGATTCTCCCATAAGGCTTTCTGCGAAACCGCTCCTTCACCTTTGGACTATTCGTCTCTCGTTGGCAGACACCATGCACCACATCCCCCTTCACAGCATCTACGTTTTTCATAACTTTCTTTTCTTTGGAATCGTGATAATGAATTCCAGTATGTCCACTCATCTAGCTTGTACCCCTTTTCTTTAGTTTTTAATACCTGCGCTCCCAGTTTTTCTTTTCTTTTCCACACTTCGCACACTTTTTGAAGTAAGTACCACCGGCATAAACATCATATCGGTGCTTACAGTTCTCACAAGTATGCGATGTAAACGTTTTGGCCATCAACCCTTTTACTTTCCGAATAAAGCCTTCATCAAATTTAACACAACTATCATCCTGAGCATTCAATGTTTTAAATATCTCATCAATGGTGTACTTAGGCGGCCCCTCTTCTGTACGATCTACTACCGCATAGTAGACATCTCGGACATCCCTCGTGCGGTGGTTTTTACTTAACACATTCACATTGCTCGGTTTTAAATAATATTTCTGTTCATCGAAATTGACAGCCACGTATTTTGCACCTATTCCGCCAACGGCCAACGAGTCTATCTGTTCTTCAATATTCGGAATGGTGTCACGACCAAATCCTAATTTCAGAAACGGGATGTAAAGATCATACTGTTTGTCATCACCGTCCACTATAATGCGGCTGTAATAAAGCGACAACCCAAGTTCCCCGTCTTCTTCCACAACGTTAATATCCACCAGTCGTCCTCTGTTGTTCTTCTGGTCACTCATTCTTTTTATCCTCCTTTGATTTCCATTTGTTACGACCTATGCAATTCTTGTTACATGATTCTTAAAAAAAAAATAAAATGTTCACATGTTTACAATATTTCATACACCACCATCACACGAGAATATGCTGTGATGTTTTTAATCATTGGCTGTTTTCCGGCCCGTTCGTATGGTATGTAAACCGGGAAGGATTGATACTGAATATCCACTACCTGATACCTCATACAAAAGTCGTTGATCTGGTCTTCCAATTCTTTAGTTGTTCCATTCGACCCAGAAAAGAACTTAACCTTTTTCATAGTTCTGATCCTCCTTTCTCCATCTTTTTACGGTGTTTGTTACAAATGATTCGGTAGTCCAGGTGATTTCCGGAACTGGCACTTTATCCCCTTGTGGAAAATCAATATGGATACTGAATCCCGTCAACGGCATGTCTTTCTCTTCAGCATCTACCATACTTTCTGCGTGCTCGATCAAATATCTTCCTGCATCTATGATCTGCTGAACTAGTTCCTCATGATACTCTTGTCCTTTAGCATCCATTGGCATAAATATCATCTCCTTTCATTTTGCAACGCTTTCAAATATGCCCTCCGTCGATACATGGCTACTCCGCGTCTTTTGTAGCGGTTATTGTTAATCCGTGTTCTTTTGATGTTGATGTTTATTTTCCGTATGTTATAAATTGGTTTGATAATGGCCTTTTTAACAGCGTTCATTGCTAAATGGAATTGATGTAGGAAATCAGCCGTAGTTAACGGATTCATTGGGTCGGGGGACATTTTCATCAAAATATCGTCAATCTCGTTCATGACAAAACACCTCCCTAGGAACCTCAAAATCGATTCGATAAACACGCTTGCCGGATGCAACGTCATCTGTATAGCGACAAGACAGGTTCACATCGATTCCAGAATGTGTGGTACATCATCTTGGAATCCCCATCTTACCATAAACATCAAGCAATCGGTCAATCTCTTTGTTTAATCGTATGTTTTGGGATTCCAGCCTTTGTACCTGGTCGTCTATCTTTGTCCAGTCTTCCAAAGAAATTTCTACTTTACCGTTGATCATTTTCTCTCACCTCCTGTGTAATTAACTCCGAATACGGCAGTGTCTTAATCCAGTCGCAGAAACCATTGGTAAATCTATTTGGATACATATTAGCAGGGCAATCCCCCACAAGCTTTGTCTCCGCCCACTCATCCAACTTATGATTCTTACGAGACTTGTAAATGTTCGCCAGAACCTCGTAATTCATCATTACCGTACGTTTCTGGTTATAACTGCTCGGGAGAAGCTGGATCATCTGCCACCAAGTTCCTTTATCTTTATTTTCAAGATACACCTCACGGCACCAGTTCAAGTGTTTTATTGTGCCTTCGAGAATAAGCAATGATATTTTAGACAAATGCTCACACGAGAAATCCTCCAACGTAAACTCCTTTGCATGAATCTTATGCATGGTGCTGCATGAGTTCGCAACTGTTCCAACTTTGTATGTATCAAACTCCTTCCACCAATAGAGCGGAGCTGTAATGTCTACATACACGGTAATCATTCGTCTGTACTTCGCATGAACCGGACCACCAGCGGCAAGTCTTCTCATCAGATCGAGGTCATCCTTACCCACAACAAAGGTATGTTCTTCTATATTTTTCTTACAATTAACCTCTGTTTTTCTATTCCATTTGCAAGAATGACAAGCGAGCGTTTTTAAACAATATCCACTATCACTCTTCTCCCAAGAATTCATCGGATTCCGCATCCCTCGGATTGCTGCTTCCCACCCTACAACTTCTGTGTGTTCAAATTTAATCATACTTTATATACCTCCCTTTTTTCTTAATCCACAAATATAATCTCGATAGGATCAACTCGTTCAACGAAACCGTCCTCAAATTCCACAATTCCATACACCCAGCCGACTTATCCCGCTGTTTCCTTAACCGGAATCGCGCTTGCACCGACTACATTAAACCATTGTTCCCAAAGATGAAAATATCCACGTTTACCCTCTTTTCCTACAATTACCGACCTAAGCTCTTCTTTTTTTATTGTTCAGTACTGGTTTATTCATGACTGATCTTCCTCCTTTCGAGCATCGCCAATGGTAGCAATTGCGGCGACATAAAGTGGTTTTAATTCATCTGAAAATGCTAATATTTTTTGAACATACGTGATTGTAAAGATCGCTGGCAAGTGATCTATATTTGCTGTGAAATATTCCAAAATTTCTCCAAGATCGTCCAATGCTTTTTCCATCTCTTTTTCCATAGTAACACCTCTTTAAAATACTTCTCCTGGGTTCGGACCCTCGCACCCGCTTCTTGCCCATTCCAAGACCCGAATTAATCGTTCTACGTCAGCATCTTCAAATATCAAGAATAACTTATAATCTCGATAATCGACGTCACTCCCGTCGTATATCTCGAAAGACGCCGGAGCAGTATCTCCGGGAATTAGCAAACACCCCGACGCATCTCCGAGCCAAGGGGAAAGCGTCATCGTTCCATTAAATGCATATCCTTCGAAACATGGGGAAGATTTATACGGATATCCTCCATCCACTTTGATCTCCATCTCACCTAGTAAGCAACATGGCGTATACGGAGCAAAAATAGTTCCGGAAGGCAATCTTACAAAAGTATCAAAATCTACCACCTTCATATACTTAATTCTCCTTTTTACTAATCAGTTGGACTTTATATCCAAGCTTTTCTTCAATTTCAGATAGAGTCATTTTCTTTACTGCCCGCTCTCGTATCACTTCCACAAAAGCAGTATTCTTACATTTAAATTTAACTAGTTCACCGTTTTCTCCGGCCACTGTTACTTCTTCTACTTCCTCGCACTCTAAACCGGATTCTCTTGTTTTAATAAAATATCTAGGATGATTTTGCCAGAGAGTCGATACATCCTCCTCCACGATATGAGGCAGTAAATCGGGCCGGAAGGGTAACTCTATTTTAGGAATGACAAGCTCCTTTTTGTTCCCAAGATTATCCTCGTAAGAATATGAAATTCTAAGGTATAATCTTTCTACTCCGAATTCGCCTTTATCTTTGTATACCCGACACCATTCAAGTTTAACATTTTTTGCATCGATTAAATTCATTTCACTACCTCCTAATTTTACCAATATATAATTCTTGTTGACATGGAATACCAATTACATTATTTTTCCGGAAGGGAGTTTCCCCTTTCTAATCCGGCGTGTTCTCAAGAAGCTTGATAGCTTTTGCATACGCTTCGTAACGTCTGAGCATCACTCCAGTTTTTCCTGATCCTATCGGATATATCATATTGTTAACGATACCCTTTAAAATATCAGCAGCCTCTTGGTTTGTCATAATTTTCGACTTTTCATAACAGGATCGATACGGTAACAATCCACACGGCGATGAACACTGGACAATTTATTTTGCATTCACCATCTCATCCACGCCATATTTTATCAAATATCATCCGATCTTCTATTGGCATTTTAAAATATTCATGACAGATGAGAATACCAAGCACGGATTCTTCTTTTTCCGGATGCAGTAAGCATTCTTTCAAACAATAACATATGCTCTCGTCATCGATGTTGCCGTCATCCAGCAAAATGTGCAGTAGTCCTCCTGATTCATATCCCTTTAAAGAATATAACGCATTACAATACGTCAGCAATGTCTCCATGTGTGGCGTATAGAACTGACATTTTCCCATTTCATTCTACTCCTTTTCTACAAATAATTTACAAATCCGTTTAACTGTTGTTTCTCAAATAACGAATCAGAATATAGATCAGCCACAATCCTCCAGTGATACAGGTTAGAAATACATCTAACAGTAGCCCTAAACATCCTCTTTTCTTTTTGTTCATACTTTATACCTCCTAAATATCATTCTTTTTCTTTAAAGTTTATTGGTTTGTGTGAATCATAGTTATACGGTTGCGTCAAGCACTCGTTGCAGGGGTCCTTTCGCTCTGGTAGACTCTCATGTACACATTGTTTGCAGTAAATATCAAACCGTACTTCCTTCGTCTGCTCGTCCATAGACATCCTCCTCCTGTTCTTTGATCTGTTGAAATGATGTTTGAATCGAATAGTTTCCACTGCGAATCTCCAGATAGGTCATGGTTCGAATCGTGAATAGATATTCCCCATCCAGATAGACTCGATGATAGGTCATATCATAAGCAGAGTTGTTTGGATAACGAAGTTCCTCCACCAAAATCCGGTTGACGTATTGATAAGAGTTTGCAAGCGTGATCCCATATGGTTTCAGACAATTTGTAAAGAATTCGTCGAATGTACTAGCAATACTCGACTGGGTCCGCGATATGTTTTTATTGATCAGATGGAAACCAGAGACACTGGTATCTATAGGCGGAAGTCCCAGTTTTTCCCATTCTTTGTTCAGAGAGGCCCGGCAATTGTAACCCTCCTCAAACCCATCTAAGTATACTCTCTTTTCTTTAAACTTAAGTATACATGAGAGCTTTTTTATTCTCTCTACGGTATCAACCATATTCCTAAATGGATCTTCTTCTAATTTCATATGGTTACGCCTCCTTTAATTAAATTGATAAGGGTTGAAAACTTCATAATTTCGGTCGCACCTCGATTTTTTAAGTACGTTCCAACCCAAAAATCATCCGTTACAAAATATTTTACACGCAGGCCGCGAAGAGAATCAAAACATCGCGTTGTTTTATAATAGATCTGAAACCGTTTTATATAATGCGCCTCCTCTCTTTCAAATACGCTTTTGTAAGGTGTCCAACACGTTTGCAAATTTTTTATAGGATTTTCGATTTCCTGTCTACTCATCTCCAAATGTCGACCAGAAGTTGCCGTTACTAAAATGTCAATCGTAATAACCGGTTTCATTTCAATTCCTCCGTGTTCTGAGGTATCCCATGTGTGCAGTCTCTACAAAACTCATGCTCTCCGCATTCGTGTAAACAACAAAAGTCATAAAGCATACAGTATTTTTCTTTACAAATATCACAATCATTTAATAAAGTGGGTTGGAGACCGGTGTGTCTGTTAAATTCGCACATTATTCCCATTTTACAACACTCCTTTCATTTGCAAGATATAAGTCAAACAAAATCCAAAACATGGTATCGACTGGTTTAATCATATAGTGCAAATGTCATGTCACCTCCTTTTGCAATATCAAAGCCCGTTATGAAGTAAGCTTTTAATTTTTCTACGAATGGACTCGCCTTTATCTGTATGTGATCCGGAAGCCGAACTTCCTTTTCAACCAGCTCTTTCATATCCGGATGAACCAAGAGTATATAGGTATTACTCGGATTTTGAGTTGTTCTGAGTATTTGAATTGTTTGGTCGAGTTCTTCCAGATAAGATTTCTCGGACATATTAAATCACCCCCTCCACTCCAACACAAATATGCTCCATTCTCATTTCACAACACCCCAAGGAGCACCGCAAATATCCGTTTTACTCGTATCATAACCTATTCATCCACTCCTCAATTTCTCTTTTTGTCAGCCCGCGATCTTCCAAATATCGGAACGCTGCATCCTTTCCAAGATAGCGGCATGCGCTCCTTACTTCTTCCTGAAGATCGATAGAATTTTTATCATGCAACATCACCAGATCTGGCAGACCCTGCAGACCACTTCGTTTTCGATGGCTCAAATACCATAATGGTAACTCAGGTGTATCCAAATAAATTTCTGCGTCATCGTCGATGTCTTTTGTTAAGTTTCTAAATTCGCCTAATGTCATAATTATAACCTCCTTCCGCACAAATGATCTTCATACAGCATTACTCCTTTTGAAATCCTTTATTTGTTAAAAATAAATTGCCGGCCCGATCATATGCTACGCCAGCTACGTAGTCTGCTCTGATTAATTCCCCTTCTCGTGAATAGATTTGAAGTATCACATTTGTATCAGAGCCATACTCCCGCTCAACTCGTTCACAAATATCTTTTAACTCTCCAATATTGATCATGATATGCTTAACCTCCCAATCTCTTTTAGATTTCTACGCTACTTTTGCATTCAAAGAATATCCGTGCGATGTTACGAACTTTCTTTCATTGAATTTCTTCTTCTGTGCGATTGCTCGACTAATCGCCAAGTCAATTCCTGCTCTGGATTTCAGATGGTAGTAATATAAATCGGTAAACAAGGTGTTGAGTCGATCGATTCTACCGGCAGATTGCTCCATAATCTTGTAGCTGTAATTCTGACTGAAGAAGACGATTGTGTCTGTCGTGATACAATTCCAACCTTCGGCACCAGCAGTATATTGCACAAGATATACCCAAGATTTGGTAGTGGGGACTGGTTGGTGTTTGTGCCCATTCCATTCTGCAATCTCGACGTCTTCCCCATAATACAATCCTCTTAAAATATCCAATTCGTAATCGAAGTTGTAGAAGATGATCATCTTTGGATGCTTCTCAAAAAGTTCCAACAAAACAAGTTGTCGACTGATATCTTCATTCACAATTCGTCTTAAGGTGTAGCAAAGACCTGCTGCATTCTGAATCGGCTCACTCACTAGTTTCACATATTCGCCATCTACCGGATCGAATTCCCATCCAGGCATCACTGGATCCACCGCGTTCAATGAAATATCCGTTCCGATGAGTAGTGCTTCGTAATCGCTTTCCAGGCAAGGGATGTAACCCTGTGAATAAGGATTGGTTCTGGTCTTTATAGTATCTTTGTATTTGAATCTGTCGTAGGTACAGAAAATATCTTCGTGATGTTGCACCGTCTGTCGCTCCATCTCAATGTCCACCAGGATCCGATTTCGCAACCGCTCCAGTCGTTTGGTTCCCAAATATCTGGTTACTTTTGGAAACTTCGTATACTGGTCATACACCAAATGCTCTCTCCGAAATTCTGTAATGTTTTTGTAAAATCCATTAGCCAAGAACACCGGGATATAGTCCTCCCATTTGTCCCCAGGCGTAGCGGACAAGAGGATCCATTGGTTTTGTTTGGCAATCTTGATAAACGTCTTAGACCAGGTACCATATCCGACTACTCGCTGCTCGTCAAATATAAAGAACGCATCCTTCACCGACTCGTACTTTTTGATGTTGTTCCAAGAATCTACCACCACTTTGTTGTTGTACAGCGTATGCTGTTTTGGGTCGGTTGACATATATAGAACCGCCAATTCCCCTTCCCACTCCAAGGTATCTCGTTTCCTTGCTGTTGTGATAATATAAAGATCTTTCGGATGACTTTTTGCTAGCTGGAATGGATCCAAGGTTCCGGACTGCGTCTTGCAGTAGTAGGCAAGGGCGGTCCTGGACTTCCCAGAACCAACCCCTCCACACAGGATGCAACCATTGCGCATCTTTTCTACTGCATCTTTTTGAGACTCGTAGAGACTAATCATCGCTCGTCATCCTTTATAAGTTCATCTTTTTCTCTCTGCAGCTCCAGCAATTTGGCATGAATCTCATCCAAAATATACTCCACGATTCCACGGACTCCGTCGGTCATGATCATGTATAATTTGTGATCGTCATACCAGTCGAAAATAATATACGGATTTCCAGTCTTCCAACTGAAGCTCCACCAATCGCAAATCATCTCAATGATGTATGGATACGGAATATCCAGCGGTTTGATGCCCTCTCCTGGCTCATCGTTAATCAGCACCCAGTGTTGCCAATGATGGGGATTGTGATGAATGTGATGAAGCCAAGCGTTGTTGAAATCTTGTACAACCTGATAGGATCGGCTTCTTCCATAAAAATATCGATCGTATGCTTCGTACTCTTCCGGATCGAACTTGGAGGTGTCATGGTTTAGAATGTTATCGTATCGGTATTCATCCGTCATCAGGAGCTCCGGCAAATATGTCGCAAGCCATTCAAAACCCTTCTGAACATTTTTCCTATGTTCCTCAAGATATATGTCGTATTCGGTACTCATAGTTTACTCCTTTCCTTCATTTTTTAACGCATGTTGACCAACCAATTGACTAGCCAAATTAGAAAAATGTGTGGCTCCAGATCTATGTACCAGGCTCCTTCGGTAGAAGTATTCAAGCTTATCGATCTCCTTCATACCATAAGGTCCGTCACCATCTTTGAAATATCGATTGATTTCTCGTTTCTCCCCTTCTGGGGTGATACAGTAAAGGATGCCTGTGGTGTCATAATCCCCAGCTTTTGGGTCTACCAGGAAATCTTCTGTAAATACTGTGATGCTTTCGTCAAGTGGCATATATGGCATTGTGATAGGATATAGCTCACTCATGATGCGATCGATAAAACCGCTCGTATAGGACACACCTGGATCGTCGACGTTTATACAACAAAATCGACCCAGATCCCGATACTTTACGGTTCCATCTGGATGAACATCTTTAAAAAACGAAGCCATCCGCCTGCACTGATACGTCTTGGTTCCATCTTTTCGGTCATCAATAAGTTCCCACATATCCTCAGTATCTTCAATCGACGTGAGAGGCTTCCCGCAAACTAACCGATCAAGGATATGTCTAGTGATCTGGATGCTGAATCCACTGTGATCATCCTCTAGTAGCGAATTGAAAGCTTTTAAGGCGCTTTCGTAGCAGTGAACGCCGTACATGCAGTCGTCTCCTTCACAGTTTTCTTCCTCATATTGAATTGCAAGATCGATCTCTCTTTCTGCCCATGTTTTCATTTCACTCATACGTTATATACCCTTTCTTTTGATTAATATCGTTTACGAATCATTCCAAATGTTGTGACAATATCACATTGATCGCTTAACAAAAAGTTCAAACTGACATTAGACACACATCGATCGCCGGTCTCTGTCACTCTCATTAATGCACTTTCCGTGAAGTAGTAAATATTATAGGTTTTCTGATTCGAGAAACGGAACTTTTGATACAGTTTCAGACCAAGCCGATGCCTGATCAAAAATATCACTAATCGCTTTGTCATAAATCTCCTCCTGTTTTTACTAAATCGTTATGTACCCCACTCAAATGTTCCTCCAAACACGTATTCAGGTCTATACGAGCTAGCTCCAACATCTCTTCCATTATTGACCAAGTTTTAGTTGTACAATTGCTCGAATCATATATCTCAATTCGAAACATATTAAAATCTGCCCAATACCTGGTTGTGACATTGAAATCTGGGTGTTGTTTTAAAAACTCTTCTAATTTCATAATGGAGACCTCCTACTTATACTCTTCCGAATTATATAAAAGTGGTTGCCCGGTTTCGTCCACCAATACAGTCATATCTCCGCTTCCAGTTCCATAAACGGCTACTCCGTACATCACTTTTGTATATCGATCATAAACCACATCAAATACGTAACCATCCTCTACAGTAATAAATCGGCTTTTAATCCCTTCTTGTACATCGTATGTCGACTCGGTTTGTACACATTGTCCACATGCTGTCAAAAATATAGAAGTAGATAACAAAAGCAAAATACACAACTTTTTATTCATAATATTTTACACCTCTTTTTACTTATTACTTATGGGAAGCCTCATCCCTTATGCAAATACTATTGCTTCCTGCGTCCAGGATGCGGATTATCGATCTCTATTGCGATAAATATTTTGAAACGATTGATTGGTCATAAGCCATTGACCGAGCTTCCTCTTCAGTTTCATTGTTTTCAGATCTCATAAAATCGAAACGGAAACCCTCTACACAATCCGGACAAAGATCATAACGACATACATTAGAACCAGTAACATGTTGTACTACGATCCTTATATTACAATTTTCTATTTCATAAATTTTTCCACACCTGTCGCAT
>ERZ1090878.1425-NODE-1430-length-11305-cov-4.679467_pt1 | contig 11305 bp, 8 predicted proteins | sample MGYA00478473_ERZ1090878 | MGnify/ENA primary metagenome ERZ1090878 (study PRJEB33644, sample SAMEA5815720) | chicken gut metagenome | biome: Chicken; feature: Gastrointestinal Tract; material: Caecum | place: Ireland | collected 2019-01-01 | study: A study of the... | reverse complement strand
TTTTGAGCTCACCGATGTCGATTCCGGCCTTGGCCAGAAAGTGCTCGGTCTCCTTGCGGGTGCCGGAGCCCTCCTCACGCAGGATGATCGGCTCGGTCTTTAAAAAATCGGCCTTGATGCCGGTGGTGCGCATCTGGCGGAAGCGCTCGGTGTTGGGGGTGATGATGACCAGGTGGTCCTGGATAAAGCTTTCAAAGACGCAGTCCGGGTTGTGGGTATCGGTGCCGCAGAAGCCGATGTCGGCCATCCCCTTGGAGATGCTCTCCACCACCAGCTCGCTGTCCTGGCGCAGGATGTTGAAGGTGACGTGGGGATATTCTTCCCGGAAGGCGGCGATCACTTTGGGCAGGATATTCTGGGAGGGAACAGTGGAGGCGCAGATGGTCAGGGTGCCCTTGAGCTCCTTGTTGTAGTTTTTGACCGAGCAGACGGCGTCCTCGCGCAGATTGAGCATCTTGACAGCGTACTGGTAAAGGATGCTGCCGGGCTTGGTGGGGTAGACATATTTGGTTCCGCGCTCGATCAGCTTGGTGTCAAGCTCCTTTTCCAGCGAGTTGATGTGCGCGCTGATCGTTGGCTGCGTCAGATAGATGCGCTGCGCAGCCTTGGAGAAGCTTTTGAGCTTGACCACATACACAAAAGCCTCCAGCTGTTTAAAATCCATAGTGAGACCTCGTTTCCCCAGGGCGATAATCGAGAAAATAAATAAGAACACCTTCATTATAACATATTTCAATAGGAAAGCAAACAGGGGAACTATTGATTTTGGATATAAAAAGGGGCAGGATATATACAGATTATCTATAAGACAGTGATAAGACACAAAATTTAGCCGGGAAATTGTCCGAAATGTCCACGAGCAGGGTGCTTTGCAGGATGACTTTCGGGCAAAGATGTGCTATAATAAAGGCGAAAACCGGGAAGGAGCAAGGAGGAGAAAATCATGGCGACGACAAAACGTCTTACCGAGATGACAAAGGGGGCAGGCTGAGGGGCAAAGATAGGCCCGGAGGCCCTGGCGCAGGTTCTGCACCAGCTACCCAAATTTACCGATGACAAGCTGATTGTCGGCTTTGACACCAGCGACGACGCGCTGGTTTATAAGGTGCGGGACGACCTTGCCGTCGTGCAGACGGTCGACTTTTTCCCGCCGATTGTGGATGACCCGTATACCTTTGGACAGATTGCGGCTGCAAACTCGCTCAGCGACATCTACGCGATGGGCGGCGACCCGACCCTCTCGATGAACCTGATCTGCTTCCCCACCTGCCTGCCGATGGACGTGATGGCCAAGATCATGCAGGGCGGCGCCAGCAAGGTCAAGGAGGCGGGCGCGATCATCGCGGGCGGCCACACCATCGAGGACTCCGAACCGAAGTATGGCCTGTGCGTCACCGGCTTTATGCACCCGGACCAGGTGATGCAGAACAGCAACTGCAAGGAAGGGGACCTGCTGGTGCTGACAAAGCCGCTGGGAATCGGCGTGCTGACCACCGCCAACAAGGCGCAGCTGCTCGACCAGCAGACCTATGACCAGATGGTGGAGGCGATGGCGACCTTAAACAAGTACGCCAAGGACGTGATGATGGAGGTGGGCGCAAACGCCTGCACCGACGTCACCGGCTTCGGCCTGATCGGCCATGCCTCCGAGATGGCCAAGGGAAGCGGCCTGACCATCGAGCTGTTCAGCAAGGAGGTCCCGATCATCGAGGCGGCCATCGACTTTGCCAAAATGGGCATCATCCCGTCCGGGGCCTACAACAACATGGCCTTTGTCAAGGACGACGTGCGCTTTGCGCCGGATGTGCCGCAGCACATCCAGGACCTGCTGGTCGACCCCATCACCTCCGGCGGCCTGCTGATCTCCCTGCCGGAAGAGAAGGCACATGTTTTGGTGGAAAAGCTCAAAGGCGTCACCATCTGCAACGCCATTGTCGGACGTGTGACCGCCAAACAGGACCGGGCAATCGTGGTTCTCTAATCAAAAAAGGAAAAGCAAAAAAGGAAGCGCAGCTTGAAGCTGCGCTTCCTTTTTTTGGCTTTGTTGGGATAATCCATAAAAGAATTATGAAAATTCTGTGCAAAGAGTATACAACTTTCGTTGAAGTGGACAAAAGAAGAGAATGATATTGGTGTTTTCAAAAAAATTCATAAAAGACTTGAAAATTTGTTCAAAACACTGTATAATCAAGACAGAATTTATTCTGTGAATCCAGCAAGTTTTTGTTGAAAAACACAAAAAGGGTGAAGAATTTATTCAGAAAGGGAGATGTTATGAAAAAACTATCATTCCTGCTTGCAGTCATCATGATGCTTAGCTTCAGCGCATGCGGAGGCGGCACTGGTACTACAAGCAACGAACAGACAACGCAGAACACCGAGCAGACCGAACAGGCTACAGAAGAGACTGCCGAGCCGGCGGCGGAAGCGACCGCGAAATCCCCGGACAATGACCTGGTCGTTGCCATGCAGGCGGACGCCACCCATCTGGACCCGCACGTATCGGGCAACGGCGTATCCAACACTGTAACCAACGCGATGTATGAGTCTCTGGTCACCTTCGACGCGGACACCAACATCGTTCCAATGCTGGCCAAAGAGTGGAGCATGTCCGATGACGGCCTGAGCTACACCTTTGTTCTCAACGAGGGCATCACCTTCCATGACGGCGAGCCGTTCAATGCGGAAGCGGTTATTGCCAACTGGGAACGCGGCAGATCCGACCAGTCGCTGAGAATCTACACCCAGACCCAGTCGTGGGTAAGCGCTGTGGCAGACAGCGAGTACCAGCTGACCATCACACTCGATGAGCCGAACAACACCTTCCTCAACAAGCTGACCCAGGTTAGAATCATCAGCCCAAAGGCGATTGAGGAATGGGGACAGGACGGCCTGGCCAAACAGTCCGCGGGCACCGGTCCATACATCCTTTCCGAGCGCGTGGACGGCGGCTACACCAAGATGGTCCGCAACGAAAACTACTGGAGAGAAGGCCCGAAGGTTGACACCCTGACCTTCCGAGTCGTACCGGAAGACGGCGCGCGCATCGCGATGCTGCAGACCGGCGAGGCCGACATCATCACCCCGGTTCCGCCGATCCAGGTAGAAAAAATCGAGAATGACCCGAACGTCGTGGTCAAGAACGAGAAAGGTATCACCTACCGTTACGCCACCCTGAACAAAAACTATACGCTGGAAGACGGCAGACAGCCGTTTGACGATGTAAGAGTCCGCCAGGCCATGAACTACGCCTTTGACAGTGAGATGTACTGCCAGGTTGTTTTCCAGGGCTACGCGGTAAAACCGACCTCCATTTTCTCGGAGTCGATCATGTACTACGCACCGCAGACCCCATATGATGTCGATCTGGAAAAGGCAAAATCCCTGATGGCCGAGGCCGGCTATGAGGATGGCTTCCCGGTAGATATCTGGGTAGACAACACCACCATCGAGATGCAGGGCGCCGAATTCTTCAAACAGCAGATGGCGCAGATCAACATCGACGTCAACGTTGTCCCAATGGAGTCCACCACCATCGCAGACATGACCTCTCTGCCAGAGGAAGAGAACGAGGTTCAGATCTGGTACGTAAACTGGAGCTCCGGTTCCTATGAGGCGGACGGCTCGATGAGAAATATTCTGCACGGCGAAAAATTCCCGCCATCCGGCTACAACACCGCTTTCTGGAACAATGCAGAGTTCAACAAGCTCCTCGATGACGCGCTTCTGTCCGCCGACACCGAAGAGATTGCAGATCTGTACGCTCAGGCGCAGGCCATCGCCTGGGAAGAGTGCCCATGGGTATTCCTCGGCAACGACAACTCCATCATGGCTCAGAGAAGCTATGTCAAGGGCATCACCTACAAACCGGGCGGCGACGTTGTTCTGACAACAGCGGAGCTGGAGCAGTAATTGAGCGTTAACAAACAGCCCGATCTTGAATAGCTGAAAGAAAGGAGTAGTAATTTGATTGCTACTCCTTTCTTAGTAAAGGGGGAAATTCCTGTATGAGTCGTTACTTTGTCAGACGTATCCTGGAAACGATTCCACTGATGCTGATTATTTCCATTTTTGTCTTTATGTTTATCCACCTGATCCCCGGCGACCCGGCCAGAAGTATCGCGGGCCTGGACGCGGAGGAATGGGAGGTTGAGGCCATCCGGGAGGAGTATGGCCTGAACAAACCGATCGTCACCCAGTACGTGGACTATATGGTGAAGCTGTTCCACGGCGACATGGGACGCAGCATGAAATCGGACACACCGGTCACCGAGCTGATCGCGGACAGAATGCCGCAGACGCTCAAGCTGGTATTTGCAGGCGTCATCTGGGCGCCGGCGCTGGGCATCTTTATCGGTGTCATCTCGGCCATCAAGCACGGCAAGCTGCTGGACCACATCTGCATGCTGCTGGCCATCACCGGCCTGTCGGCACCGGGCTTCTGGCTGGGCCTGATGGGCATCCAGATCTTCTCGGTGCAGCTGGGATGGCTGCCTTCAGGCGGTCTGGATACCTGGAAGGGCTTCATCCTGCCGTCCTTCACCATGGGCTGCGGCATCATGGCGGTGCTGGCCAGATACTCCCGCTCCTCCATGCTGGAGACGCTGCGTGAGGACTATGTCCGCACCGCGCGCGCAAAGGGCCAGAAGGAATCGATGGTCATGTTTGCGCACGCCTTCCGCAACTCGCTGATTCAGGTCGTCACCATCCTGGGCTTGCAGATCGGCGGTCTGCTTTCCGGTTCGGTTCTGACTGAGACCGTTTTCTCCATCCCCGGCATGGGCAGACTGCTGACAGACTCCATCCAGTTCCGCGATTACGCGGTTATCCAGGGCCTGCTGATGCTCTTCGCGCTGCAGTATGTCCTGATCAACCTGATTGTCGACCTGCTCTACGGCGTCATCAACCCGAAGATCAGGCTTGACTGATGGAGTAGAACATAAGAAGGAGGAATCAAGCTTATGGCGGACATTCGCGAGAAAGAACAGCAGCAGAACACCGACTTTGAAAAAAATTATATCGACGAAAACATAACGCCCCACCAGCACAGCAAGGCCAAAGCCTTTATAAAAAAGTTTATTAAAAGAAAGACGGCGGTGCTCGGACTGATTGTCATTGTGGTTTTGGTCATCATCGCCATCATCGGTCCGTACATCACGCCGTATGACTATACCGCTTACGACTATATGAACACGCTGGCCGGACCGAGCCCGGAACACCTGTTTGGCACCGACCAGTACGGCAGAGATATTTTGAGCCGCATGCTGGTGGGCACCCGCCTGACCCTGGGCGTTTCGCTGTCGGCGGTTGTCATCGGCGCGGCGCTGGGCACCGTGCTGGGCCTGCTGGCGGGCTACTATGGCGGCGTCATTGAGATGCTTGTTATGAGAGGCTCGGACGTTCTGTTCAGCTTCCCGGATATCCTGCTGGCCATCGCCATCGTGGCGATTCTGGGCCCCGGCATCATCAACGTCCTGATTGCGGTTATGGTCTTCACCATCCCCAGCTTTGCCCGCATCATGCGAAGCGCAACCCTGGCGGTCAAGGGATCGCTGTATGTGGAGGTGGCGCAGAGCCTTGGCTGCAAGGACAGCAGGCTTTTGTTTGTCCACATCTTCCCCGGCACCATCCAGTCCCTGATCGTCAACTTTACCATGAGAATCGGCTCCGCCATCATGGCGGCGGCTTCCCTGAGCTTCCTGGGCTTTGGCGCAAATGTCAGCGAGCCGGAATGGGGCGCCATGCTCTCTCAGGGCAGAAACTATATCGGCATCGCGTCGCACATGGTGTACTTCCCAGGTCTGATTATCTTTATCACAGTACTTGCGTTTAACCTCTTTGGCGACGGTCTGCGCGACACCCTTGACCCGAAGATCAAGTAGGCCGCGGGGAAGGAAAGGAGTATACTATGGTACAGGAAAAATTACTTACGGTAAACAATTTGCGCACCGAATTTTTCTCAAGCAAAAAATCCAGCGTAACAGCGATCAACGAGATCAGCTTTCACATCGATAAAGGTGAAATCCTCGGTCTAGTAGGCGAGTCTGGCTGCGGCAAGAGCGTTACCTCCCTGTCGATTATGCGCCTGCTCAACTTCACCTCCGGCAAGGTGACCAAGGGCGAGGTCATCTTTGAAGGACAGGATCTGCAGCAGCTGCCGGAAAAGGAGATGCGCACCATCCGCGGCGGCAAGATGAGCATGATTTTCCAGGAGCCGATGAGCAGCCTGAACCCGGCGATGCGCATCGACAAGCAGATGATCGAGGGCATCCGCCTGCACACCGACCTAACCAAGGAGCAGGCGCGGGAGCGCGCGGCCAAGATCCTGCAGCAGGTCGGCATCCCGGACCCGGAGCGCGTGCTGAAAAACTATCCGCACCAGCTCTCCGGCGGTATGAGCCAGCGTGTCATGATCGCCATGGCGATGAGCTGTAACCCGGAACTGCTGATTGCGGACGAACCGACCACTGCGCTGGACGTCACCATCCAGGCGCAGATTCTGGACCTGATGAAGAAGATCCAGCAGGAGGAAGGCATGAGCATCCTGCTGATTACCCACGACCTGGGCGTCGTCGCCGAGATGTGCAGCCGCGTCATCGTCATGTACGCCGGCGAGATTGTGGAGGAGGCGCCGGTGGATATTCTGTTTAACCATCCGTCCCATCCGTACACCGTCGGCCTGATCGCCTCGGTGCCAAAGCTCGGCTCCGGCGTCAAGGTGCTTCCGAGCATCCCGGGCAGCGTTCCCGACCTGTCGATGCTGCCCAAAGGCTGCCGCTTTGCCCCGCGCTGCAAATACGCAACCGAGCGCTGCCACAATGAGGAACCTTCACTGTTTGAAGTCAGCCCCCAGCAGAAATGCAGATGCTGGCTGGCGGAACCGACAGGAAAGGAGGATAAGTAAGTATGGGAACCATTGTTTCTGTCAAAAACGTATCGAAAACCTTCCCGGTCGGCAAGACCCTTTTGGGAAGGCCGGATAAATTTGTCCACGCTGTCAACAACGTCAGCTTTGACATCCAGGAGGGCGAGACCTTCTCGGTAGTAGGCGAGTCCGGCTGCGGCAAGAGCACCACCGGACGTCTGATCGACCACCTTCTGATTCCGGACAGCGGAGAAATCTGGTTTGAGGACAAGGAAATCAGCAAGATTTCCCAGGAGGAGATGCGCCCGCTGCGCAAGGACATCCAGATGATCTTCCAGGACCCGGCGGGAAGCTTAAACCCCCGCATGCGCGTCGAGGAGCTGGTGGAGGAGCCGCTGCTCATCCACACCAATCTCTCCAAAGAGGAGCGCATGAAGATTGTGCACGAGCTGCTGGAGACGGTAGGACTGAGCGCCAAGCACGCCAAACGCTACCCGCATGAGTTCTCCGGCGGCCAGAAACAGCGTATCGGCATTGCGCGCGCGCTGACTGTGCGGCCAAAGCTGATCATCGCCGACGAGCCAATCTCCGCGCTGGACGTTTCGATTCAGGCGCAGGTTCTGAACCTGCTGCACGACCTGCAGCAGAAATTCAACCTGACCTACATGTTCATCTCGCATGACCTGTCGGTTGTTGAGATGATCTCGGACAGAATCGCCGTCATGTATCTGGGCTTTGTGGTGGAGATGGCGCCAAAGACCGAGCTGTACGCAAAGCCGTCTCATCCGTATACCCAGGCGCTGCTGTCCGCGGTGCCGATTCCGGACCCGGGACACCAGAAGGAACGTATCATTCTGGAAGGGGATATCCCCAGCACCATCAACCTGCCAAAGGGCTGCCCGTTTGCTGCCAGATGCAAAAAGTGCAAACCGGAATGTCTGGAGAGAAGACCGGAGACCAAGGAGATCGAGCCAGGCCACTTTGTAGCCTGCCACCTGTTCTAGCAAAATTCCCCCTTTTCTAAATCAATGCCCCCGCACCGGCTGTGGCTGGTGCGGGGGCGTTGTGCGTTTGGGATTTATTGATGTTTGGGGATCAGGTTTGCCTTGGCGTCATAGGGGAAGTTGTCGTCCAGCGGGAAGATTGGTCTGGGAACCTTGGTGTAGTGGAGGGTCTTGAGGTCCTCGTTGGTGCTGCCCTTGGACAGCGCCATGATGCTGCGCTTGGCGATGGCCGAGTGGAACTCGGTCAGATAGCCGAGCTTGCAGACGACGATGTCCGCCTCGCGCGGGTCGCGGCCCAGGTCGGAGAACACTTCCAGGGTGGTGTAGCCGACGTGCGCCTCTGCCAGGACGATGTCCACACCGCAGGAGCTGAACAGCGCCAGGTCGGATTTGACCGAGGAGCGGCCCCAGTTTTCGATGTAGGCCTTGACGGTGCCGGTAGCGGTGATGGGCTGGGTGGTGGCGCTGTCAAATTTGGCGCCGAAGGTGAGGGTGACCTCCTGACCGACCTTGCCCTTGCAGGCCAGGGTGGCCTGGGGGTCATAGATGCCGCCGTAGAGCACCGGGGAGCGCAGCTTGTCGGTGCGGCTGTCCTCCATCAGCAGGCGCAAAAAGCCGGTACAGTCGGAGGAAGAGCCGGCGGTCGGGTTGTCGCCCGAGTCGGACAGGTAGATGGGGCAGGGATCGCCCGCCTCCACCGCCTTGAAGGCGACGTCGATGGCCTCCTGCTCGTGGTAGGTCTCGGTCTGGAAGCAGAACTCGTCCTTCTTGCTCCACATCAGCTCGGCCAGACGGATGGCCTCCTTGTCGGCCAGTTCCTGGCTGTCGGCGACAACATAGACGGCGCAGGAGCTGTCCTCGTTGTCCGCCCATGGGAAGCCCATCAGGTAGGAGGCAGCCATGATGCCGGGCTGGGTTTCGGTGCGGCGGCACTCCTCGATCAGGCCATTCATCGGCTCGACGGTGGTGGAGGACTGCTCGCCCGCAATCAGAATCGGCACCTTGACCCAGGCAGAATGTGCCTGGAAGCCGTTTTCCAGCGCGGCGATGGTCATGCGGGCGGCGTGCTCGCCGGTCTCATAGCGGTCGGTGTGGGGCGCGCACTTGTAGCCGACAAAGCCGTCGCAGTTGTTGTGCATCCGTTCGGTCATGGTGGTATGCATGTCCAGCGAGCAGAACAGCGGGATGTCCGGGAAGATCTGGCGAAGCTCCTCGAGCAGGTAGCCCTCCGCTTCACCCAGGCCCTTGACCCGCATCGAGCCGTGCAGCGCCAGGGTGATGGCGTCGATCGGTTTTTTGGCCTGTTCCTCCTTGGCGACGCGGATGATCTCCGCCTTCAGATTCATGTAAAAATCGTGGTCGACCTCGCCGTTGGGGACGGCGCTGGCAAAGACGGTGGGGACCACCTCATAGCCCTGTTCCATCAGCGGCTTGATGACGCCGCTGACCGGGTCGTTTGGACGAAAACGATTGAAAACTTCGGCTCCGCGGATGACCTGGAAATCCTTTTCCCCGGTGACGATGGGGTTGAAGGAGTTGGACTCATGCTGCAGGCCGGCAACAAGAACTCTTTTCATAATCTCTCTCCTCAAAACAGATTTGGGAATCCTCGTTCATCAGGATTCCACCTTGATTGTAGCATACTGCACAGATAAAGGCAAGGAGACAAAGGACGTTTTGGTAAGAAATTTGGGTTTAGCAGTCAAAAAAGCGGGAGCCATGACGGCTCCCGCTCTGCGTTTTTGCGCAAGGATTTTATTTAGACATTGAAGCGGAACAGAACGACGTCGCCGTCCTGCATGACGTAGTCCTTGCCCTCCGAGCGAACAAGGCCCTTTTCCTTGGCGGCGGCAATCGAGCCGTTGGCGATCAAGTCCTCGTAGGAGATGACCTCTGCACGGATGAAGCCGCGCTCAAAGTCGCTGTGAATCTTGCCGGCGGCCTGCGGCGCCTTGGTGCCGCGGGTGATGGTCCAGGCGCGGACCTCCGGTTTGCCGGCGGTCAGGTAGGAGATGAGGCCCAGCAGGTGGTAGCCGGCCTTGATCAGGCGGTCCAGACCGGACTCTTTGAGGCCCAGCTCCTCGAGGAACATCATCTTGTCCTCCTTGGACATGTCGGCGATCTCCTCCTCCAGGCGGGCACAGATCGGCACAACCTCGGAGTTTTCCTCCCGGGCAATCTGCAGAACCTCATTATAGAACGGGTTGGAATCCAGCTTGCCGTTGAAGTCATCCTCGCTCATGTTGGCCACATAGATGATCGGCTTGTTGGAGAGCAGCGGGATGTCGGCCATGATGGCTTTTTCCTCGTCGGTGAACTCCATGCTGCGGGCAGACTTGCCCTCCTCCAGGTGCGCCTTGACGCGGTTGAGCAAATCCACCTCGGCCAGATATTTTTTATCGCCCTTGGCGGCCTTGACCGCCTTGTCGATGCGGCGTTCGAGGATGTCCAGGTCGGAGAAGATCAGCTCCAGATTGATGACCTCGATGTCGCGCTTGGGGCCGATGCTGCCCTCGACGTGGACAATCTCGCCGTCCTCAAAGCAGCGCACCACATGGACGATGGCGTCCACCTCGCGGATGTTGGAGAGGAATTTGTTGCCCAGACCCTCGCCCTTGGAAGCGCCCTTGACCAGGCCGGCGATGTCCACAAACTCGATGACCGCCGGGGTGATCTTGTCCGGATTGTACATCTTGGCCAGCTCGTCCAGGCGGTAGTCCGGGACGGCGACGGTGCCGATGTTGGGCTCGATGGTGCAGAAGGGGTAGTTGGCCGACTGTGCGCCGGCGTTGGTGATGGCGTTGAAAAGGGTGCTCTTGCCGACGTTCGGCAGACCCACGATGCCTAATTTCATAATTGTTTATACCTATCCGAAAAGCCTTGATTTATAAGGCTTTTCGCCTTTCCTTAAATTTCTTGTACGCCCTTTTTACGCCCTTTTTTTGAAATTGGCGGCGTAGCCTGTTGAAATTGGCGTATGGCGTTTACCAGTGATTCGTCCGTAACATGAACATATCTGTCCATTGTTGTTTTAATGCTTGCGTGTCCTAAAAGCTGTTGCAGCACTTTAGGCTGTACGCCGCGCTCAATGGCGCGTGTGGCATAAGTATGTCGCAAGGCGTGCATACAAAAGCGTTTAATACCTGCTTCATCACACAATTTGTATAAGTGTGTGTCATAGGAACTGTTTTTTGCGGGTTCTCCTGTTCTCCAGTTGACAAAAACCAAATCTCGCATAACAAGGCATTTATTTTCGCCTGTCCTGCTGTCGATATACTCTAAAACCTGTGACAATGTTTCAGACTGTTTTCGTTGGTCTTTTTCATCATAGCAGCTTTTGAGAATGGAATATGCCTTATCTGTGAGAGGAATGGTACGATAACTTTTTTGCGTCTTAGGTGGTCCCGCACGCCAATATCCCTGGCTGTGTCGATAC
>ERZ1090878.1420-NODE-1425-length-11326-cov-11.196522_pt1 | contig 11326 bp, 10 predicted proteins | sample MGYA00478473_ERZ1090878 | MGnify/ENA primary metagenome ERZ1090878 (study PRJEB33644, sample SAMEA5815720) | chicken gut metagenome | biome: Chicken; feature: Gastrointestinal Tract; material: Caecum | place: Ireland | collected 2019-01-01 | study: A study of... | reverse complement strand
CCAGATGACGGATCCACCCTTGATATCCGTAATCTTGCTGACGGAGTATATTCTCTCACAGGCAGGATGGTGAAGGTGGATAAAACCACACTTTCCATGTCAGACAATGCCATCAACCACACGATCAAACTTACAGTGGCAGATGGAAAATATTATCTTACTTTGGATTTCAGAGGCCTGACCATCGGAGACAGACTGGGTTACCTGAGCGAACTTAAGTATTATCAGACAGGCTACACTCTGGATGAATATGGAAATCCTGTGGGAGATCTGGCAGATGTTACTATTGATTCCTATCAGACAAATGAAGACGGATCTCTGGTCAGCGATCAGTACGGAACGGATTATCCTGATTTTGTTACCTTTGAAATGATCCCTGAAGCTCTGGAAGACGGCTATGTGCCTCTTCAGGTATTTGTACCTATTATGGAATCTATTGCAGCAGGTACGGGAAACCAGCCGGTGTTCCTGAGTCTTGACTGGAGTACCATTGAAAAAACATCAGAAGATGATCCGGATTTTGATAATGATGGGGACAGCGGTGATGAGAACAATAACGGAGATGGTAATAACAACAGCGGGACTACCACTCCAACCGGAAATTCCGGTCTGGGAAGCGGTTCCGGTTTAACCGGAGGTTCCAGCCTGACCGGAGGATCTTCTCTCACCGGAGGTTCCTCCCTGGGAAGCTCTTCTTTAGGCAGTTCTTCTCTGGGAAGCGGTTCCTCTCTGAAAAGCGGCCTTTCCACTGCTTCCGGAGCCAAGACCGGAGACGAAACCAACTTTGCATATGTATGGCTTCTCCTTCTGGCAGGAGGGGTGATCGCAGCCTGTGCTGTCAGGATAAGATATAATCGCAGAAAATAATACAGTATACCCGGAATTTACGGAGATATTTCAAAAGTCAGATGTGGCTGGAGAGATATCTCCGTTTCTTTCAGTCAGCTCATGCTCGGCCAATTTTAACCGGTTGGCTTTATAATTTTCCATTTTCTTTTCTAAACAGCGGAGCTTATTCTCTGAAGAGAAAGGATCAGCTGCAGCTTTAAAAGGGATACTTCTTTCACGTACAACGGTTCTGGCAAAAATCGTAAAGGCTGTAATCATATTTATTCTCATACCGGAACAGGTTTGTTCCAGATCTTTTTTGAGATCGGAATCCATACAGAAATACAGTATCTTCTATACTTTTTTCTATCCCTAAAGTATAATGGGGATGACAGTAAGAGAATTTTAAGGAGATAAATAAATGCCGACGATACTTGTTTTGGAAGATGACCCGGAATTAAACCAGACCATCAGCAGCGTCTTGGAAAGGGAAAGCTATCGGATCTTTTCTGCATATTCCTGCAAAGAAGCAAAAGAGGTTGCGGAAAACTATACCCTGGATATGGCAGTACTAGATATTAATCTTCCTGATGGAGACGGGTTTTGGTTTTGCAGATGGCTGAAGGCCAGAAACCAGATCCCGGTACTGTTCCTGTCCGCCAGGGATCTGGAAGAAGATATGCTGAAAGGCTATGATCTGGGCGCTGAGGATTATGTGACAAAGCCTTTTTCTATTAAAATACTGCAGAAAAAAATTGCCTTGATCCTTTCAAGAGAACCGAAAAATTCAAATATTTATGACGATGGCTTTTTAAGAATAGATTTTGAATTGGGAAAGATTCAAAAAGGGAAAGAAGAATGTCCGGTTACCCCTACAGAGTACCGGATCTTAAAAAAGCTGATCCAGAATAAGGGGAGGTTGCTTACCTATTCCCTGCTGCTGGATTCTTTATGGGAAGAGGGCGTCCAGCTGATGGACAAGCATGCTTTGGCAGTGAATATAAACAGGCTGAGGAAAAAGATCGAGACGGAGGAACATTCCTATATTTTTAATGTATATGGAATGGGTTATATATGGAAATAGTACTGCTTATAGTAATCCTCTTGCTATTGGTGTTGGCGGCATTTCTACTATGGAAAATACATGTCTTAAAACAGGATATTTACAGGTTTACAAAGAACCTGGACACGGCCCTGAATACTATGCTGAGCGGAAAAAAGCTGGAAATCAAACCTTATAGCGAAGACGATCTGTGGGGTATGATCTATGAAAGACTGCTGAGACTTTCCAACATGTATACCCATAAAAATAAAGAAATATCCGAAGAAAAAGAATTATTGAAAGAACTGGTTTCTGACATATCTCACCAGACGAAAACCCCCATTGCCAATGTAAAACTGTACCTGGAGATGATGGAAGAAGATAAAGAAAATATTCCGGAATATCTGAAAAAGCTGAATCTCCAGGCAGATAAATTAGATTTTCTTCTCCAGAGTATGGTTAAGATTTCCAGACTGGAGACCGGGACCATTAAGATACAGAAACAGAAATTGCCCATAGCCCAGACTTTGGCGGAATCCATAGCTGCAGTGGTGCCAAAAGCGGATAAAAAGAAAATACAGATTTTTGTAGAGTGTGATGAAAACCTTATGCTGGACCATGATAAAAAATGGACGGGAGAAGCGTTATTTAACATCCTGGATAACGCTGTAAAATATACAGAACCAGGGGGCAGGGTGCATATTTCTGTGTGCAGACAGGAGATATTTACAAGGATCAGCATAAAGGACACAGGAAAGGGAATTGCGCTGGAAAGGCAGGGGGCTGTTTTCAATCGGTTTTACCGGGAGCCGGAGATTCACGACAGTGAGGGAATCGGGATCGGCTTGTATCTGGCCCGAAAGATCATCACTATGCAGAACGGTTATATTGAGTTAGAATCCCAGGCGGGCCGTGGAAGTACCTTCAAAATTTATCTTCCAAATACGGATTAGGAAAAGTCACAGTTTTGTGATTTTTTCTTTTTGTGAACGGTTTGTGATTATTATGTTCTATTTTTATGATATCAGGATTGTGAGAGCAGGTAGTGAGCGATCCTGCATCATAGGATTATAGGAGGTAGGATGATGAAGGATATATTGGTAAGGACCCGGGGACTGAAGAAATATTACCAAGTGGGCGATCAGACGGTAAAAGCCCTGGACGGTGTTGATCTTGAAGTGAGAGAAAGAGAATTTGTCTCAATTATCGGAAAATCAGGAAGCGGAAAAAGCACCCTTCTTCATATGATCGGCGGTCTGGACGTACCCAGTGAGGGACAGGTGATCGTAGACGGAATGAACCTGGAGAAAATGAACCGAGAAGCCCTTGCTTTATACAGGAGGCGAAAAGTAGGATTTATTTTTCAGCAGTACAATCTGATACCGGATCTGAATGTTTATGACAATATTCTGTTTCCTATGGAGCTGGACGGAAGACAGATTGATAAAAACTTTATCCGGGAGCTGATGGAGGTCTTAAATATTTCCGATAAGAAAGAAATGCTTCCCTCTATGCTTTCCGGAGGCGAACAGCAGCGGGTGGCAATCGCAAGGGCGCTGGGAGCAAAGCCCTCGATCATCTTAGCCGATGAGCCTACGGGAAATCTGGATACAATGGCCAGTCATGATGTGATCGGACTGCTGAAGATTCTTGCAAAAGAATATCAGCAGACTATTATCCTGATCACCCATGACGGGGACATTGCCCAGATGGCAGACCGGATCGTCAGGATCGAGGACGGGAAGATCCGGAAAGGAAGTGAGCCTTATGCTGGGAAATAATAACAAAAAGATTTTGGACAAACTGGCAAAGAACACTCTCCGGAGAAATAAAAAACAAATGGGTATTTTATTTCTTACCATTTGTTTGTCGGCTTTTATGCTGTTTAGCGTATTCACCTTGGGGATCACCTATCTGGATCTCAGTAGGCAGCAGGATACCAGACTGAACGGGGCAGAATATGATATTGCCCTTATGAACGGATTTACGGAACAACAAAAAGAAAGTCTGGAGAAAAATTCTTTTGCACGGAGCGTAGGGATAGAGTCTTATGCCGGATATATTAAGAGTACAGAATATGATAACACCGTAGACACTGGCCTGCTGTGGTGTGACCAGACCTTCTGGGAAGAGCAGATGGCTCCTGCCAGAACGAAAACAGAAGGGTTCTATCCTCAGGAGAAAGATCAACTGATGGTTACAAGAGAGGGACTGAAGGCTCTGGGAAAGGAAGACCTTCAGATAGGAGATCGCTTTTTTCTGACCTATGAGGATAATACCGGGATCCATACAGGAGAATTTGTCATAAGCGGAATCTGGGACGGATATGGAGACAAGGCTCCTGTATTTGTATCAGAAGAGTTTTATAAGCAGTCCGGTTATCGTCTGGAAGACGATGGGATCCTTTGTATTAAGCTGAAGCAGGACTTTCTTTTGCCGGGAACCATCAATAAAATAGAAGACTCCCTGGGACTGTCAGAAAGACAGGCATTTCAGCCGTCTCCCTATATTGAAAATTCCTTAAAAATACTTGCAGGGATATGGGGTTTGTGTGCTATGATCTGTTTAAGCGCTTACCTGCTGATCTACAATATTTTGTATCTCTCTGTGAATGGGAAAATCCGTTACTATGGACTGCTTCAGACTTTAGGAATGACCAGAAGACAATTAATGCTGTTTATGAAAAAGCTGATGCTGCTGATCTGTGCAAGTGGGATCGCCGGAGGTATTGTGCTGGGAATTTTGACATCACTGCTTCTGGTACCCTATATGATGAAGATCCTAGGGATTTCTATGACGGATATGAAACTGTCTTTTCATCCTTCCATACTGTTTGTCAGTGCTGCTATCTCCGGCACCGCCGTATTTCTGGGAATCCGGAAGCCAGTGCGGACAGCAGCGGATATCTCGCCTGTAGAAGCAGTAAAGTACAGGGGACTTGGAAATACCGGACAAGGAAGCAGGAAGGTAAGAAAGAAAAATCTGCTTTGGAACATGGCCTGGGAACAGATCAGAAAAAATAAGAAAAAATCCACAGTAGCATTTTTATCCCTGGCAGTCAGCCTGTCGGTTTTCTACTGTCTGACTACAATTATCAGCAGTCATGGGACCCGTACCGTAGCAGCTAATTACTGGGACGCAGACCTGACTATACGAAACAGTACCCAGACTGCAGAGGATATAAATTCATTAAAGCTGGCTTTGGACGGTATATTTCTGGAGGACTTAAAGAAGATAGAGGGAATCCGGGAATTACATAGGGTAGAAGGAGCACCGGTGACTTTTCCGGAGGACGGATTTTTCCGGGAGTGGCTTCAGAATTATGCAGGATCAAGACCTTATCTTTCTTACAATGAGATCCTTCTACAGTACAGGGAAACGCCGGAAAGTTTTTACGGGATGGTCAAGGGGATCGATGAGGAAGAATTCGATTATCTGAACCAAATACTGGAAAATCCTGTAGATAAGGCCGCTTTTCTCGCCGGAGAGGAGTGTATTCTTTACTATCCGGGTTTTCAGGTACCGGATGGATATGTTGGAGAAAAGAACATCACCTTTTCCTGTGAGGGAAGGACGGCTTCAGTTTCTATTGCCGCGGTCTGCTATGAGTGGTATTATGGAGGAACGAGAAATATCGGACCAAATCTTATTATAAGCCAGGATTATCTGGAAAGCCTTGTGGATAAAACATATACCCTTAATCTGAATATAAAGTATAGGGAAACATATGATGAAAACACAGAAGGAAAGATCCGGGAGCTGATAGAAGGCAGTTCCTACAGCAGTGATCTACTCCTGGAATCAAAACTGGAAAATATGCAGACAATCCAGGATTCTCAGGGAGATATGATGGAGATCAGCATTGTGATCTCACTGCTGCTTTTGCTGGTAGGAGTTCTGAATTATGGGAACACCATAGCAGCCAGCATACAGAGCCGGAAGCTGACCTTTGCCATAATGGAAAGTCTGGGTATGTCTGGCAGGCAGATACGAAAGCTTCTTGTGAGAGAAGGAATGCTGTATGCCTTTTTCTCCATAGCGGTTACAGTGACGGCAGGTACGCTGATCACTTATATATGCTTCCAGGCTGTGAACTATACAGGGATACCCTTTTCAGTTCCGGTGCTGCCCTTGCTATGCAGCGGAGTGCTGGTCCTGATCCTATGTGCGGCAGTTCCCTTACTTTCCTACAAAAAGCTTCAGAAGAATCCTTCTATTGTGGAACGGTTACGGGAGTATGAGGAGTAGACAGGGAAAGAGCCGGAGGCATAAGATTTTGGTTTCTGGTACAGGGAGGAAAGACATGAATTACAGAATATTAGTTGTGGAAGATGAGCCGGACATCAATAACCTTCTGGCCAGGATACTGAGAGAAGAAGACTATAAGGTTTCACAGGCTTTTTCCGGAACAGAGGCCAAAATGGCGACGGAAAGGGAAATGCCGGACCTTATCCTGCTGGATCTTATGCTGCCGGGAATGTCCGGAGAAGAATTGCTCCAAGACCTGAGAGAGAACCGGAAATCTCATATTCCGGTGATCGTAATCTCCGCAAAAGGGCTGCTGGAGGATAAAGTCTCTCTGCTGAAAATGGGGGCGGATGATTATATCACAAAACCCTTTGAGCCGGAGGAGGTGGCCGCCCGTGTCCAGGCAAATTTAAGACGGTGGGGAAAAGCACCGGAGACAGAAAAGCCTTTAACCTATAAAAATCTGAAGCTTTCTCCCAGTGCCAGGAAAGTGACCCTCAGGGGAAAAGAACTGGCACTTACAGGCCATGAGTTCGACATCCTGTATCTCCTCATGAAGAATCCGGAAAAGGTGTATTCAAGAGAGCTGCTCTATGAACAGGTATGGCATGGAGGGTATTATGGTGAAAATAATACAGTAAACGTCCATGTAAGTAACATAAGGAAAAAAATAAAGGAAGAAGATCCCGGTGAAGAGTATATCCAGACGGTATATGGTATCGGTTTTAAACTTCCCCAGGCATAAATGATTTCTCATCTTTATAACTTCTTTAAAAGTTCTTTATGACTTATTAAAAGGGAAAAAGGTACAATACGTTTGTCAGATGGAGAACTCCCGACTGACAGACGTATTTTTGTATAGGAGGAAATAAGATGAATGGGTATGTTATGGAAACAAGACAGGTTACGAAAACCTACGGTTCCTTCCTGGCGCTGGACCATGTAAATATCCATGTGAGAAAGGGCTGTATCTACGGCCTTGTGGGAGATAACGGAGCAGGAAAGAGCACACTTTTGAAGCTTCTGGCAGGCCAGAGCTTTCCAACCAAAGGAGAGATAGAAATACTGGGAAAACATGGGCTAAAAGACCTGGAAAATGTCCGGAAACAGATGGGCTGTATGATCGAACAGCCGGGATTTTTTCCCAATATGACCGTGGAGCAGACTTTAAAATATTACTGTATCCAGAAAGGGATACCGGATACAGGACGGATCCTGGAAATGATGAAAATGACGGGAATTTATGAAAAGAGGAAGAGCAAATGCGGCACACTTTCTCTGGGGCAGAAGCAAAGGCTAGGGCTGGGGATCGCTATGCTGGGAGAACCGCAAATCCTGATCTTAGACGAGCCGATCAACGGTCTGGATCCCAGCGGGATCATAGAATTCCGGAATCTTCTCAGAAGGTTGAATGAAGAGAAAAAGATCACGATTTTGCTCTCCAGCCATATTCTGGCGGAACTGCAGCAGATCGCAGACGTCTATGGATTTTTAAGCAGAGGCGTCCTTCTGGAAGAAATCAGTACAGAGGAACTCAGGGAGAGATGCGCCGACTGTATTGAACTTTCTCTTTCGGATACAGCCGGTTACTGTGTTTACCTGGAAAAGGCCTTTCCGGAAGAAAATTATAAGGTTTTACCCCAGGACAAAGTGAGGATCTATGCTCCCAAAAGACAGGGAGAGGCCTACAGCCGGCTGGCTGCTGAACATGATATTGCCATCAAAAGTATGCAGACTTTACAGTCTTCTCTGGAAGATTATTATATGAAGCTGAAAGAAAGAGGTGCAGGAAAATGATGAATTATACCAAAAGTGAGTTTTACCGGGTTTTTATTACAAAGGAAATTTATATTGCGGCAGCCTTGATGACAGGACTTGTGCTGCTGCTGAATGGGGCTTTACACTTTTTCGGGGGATCTTATGCAAACACTTCTTTCTCCTACTCTAATCTGGTGGCAAGTCCTATGGCCTTTGCTGTTATGGGAATGATCATTCCATTCCTTTTCTATGAAGGGGGCAAAAGAAACGGTAATCTGAAAAATACTGTTGCCGGAGGAATTTCCAGGGTGAAAATATTTGCGGGAGAATGTGTGGTAAGCCTGGCAGTATCTACCCTTCTTATGGCGACCACCATGGGCGTATGGGTGTTCAGCGCCAATCTGCTCCTTGAAAAAGCCGGGCCTGTGGATTGGAAGGATTTTCTGGGAGAAGGGGCTGCTATGTACCTTATCGCTGGGGCCTGCCTTATATCCGGTATCCTTTTCCTGGAAATTTTCGATAAAAATATTACAGGAATACTGGTCTGGGCGGCCTTGTGGTTCCTTCTCCCGGAAGCCTTTATGTATCTGGCCGTCCGTTTCCCGGTTCTTTACCAGCCGGCTATGTGGCTTCCCAATAATTTTCTGGCGGTAAATGCTTCCCATGTAAATACCCGGGAGTGTATTACTGCCTGGGATACCATGGATGGAACCCTCTGCTGCGCCTTTTCAGGGCTGGCGGGATGTATGATCTTTGGCATTTCCGGCGCAGTGCTGCTGAAAAGAAGGGATCTGTAAGGAATAAAATTTAAAGAAAAATTTTCACAGGAGGAAAAGATTATGCTGTGCAGGGTCTTACTGTTTTTAGCCCTTATCATAGGAGGATTCTTTGCTTTTCGCTATTTTTCTCTTCTCTATGCGATGAAAAAAACAGAGGAAGAAATTCGGGAGATACAGCAGGACCTTACCCAGAACCAGATGCTTCATCTGCCGGTTCCAAGTCCGGCCCTGGGGAAGCTTCTGCGCTCTTTCAACAAGGTGCTGGAAGACATCCGGGAGGAAAGAATGGGATATGAACGAAGGGAAAAAGAATTTCAAAAACAGATCGAGAATATCAGCCATGATCTCCGCACACCTCTGACTGTGATACTGGGATATCTGAGAATGATGAAAAAATATCCGGGTGCAAAGATTTCTGAAGACCCGGAGCTGGCGGATACTCTGAGGATTCTGGAACAAAAAGCGGAAAGGATGAATACCCTGGTAAACCAGTTCTATGACTATTCCCGTCTGTGCGCGGGAGATTTTGAAATCCAGCTGGAGAAAACAGATATATCCAGAGTCCTGCGAGAATCCCTTCTGGAAAACTTCCAGATCCTGGAGGAGGCGCACCTGAAGGTAAAGGCAGATCTGCCCCAACATCCTGTATGGATCCTGGGAAATCAGTCTGCCTTAGAACGCATTTTTCTCAACCTGTTCCAGAACGGGGGAAGGTATGCAGAGACCCTATTCCAGATTATCGTAAAAGAAGAAAAAGAGACGGTTTCCCTTTCTTTTATCAATGATACAAAGAAGCTGTCACAGGAGGATCTTCCCCACCTTTTTGAGCGGTTTTATGTACAGGACAGCGCCAGGAGCCAGGGAGGCACCGGCCTGGGACTGACGGTGGCAAAATCCCTGGCAGAAGAAATGGGCGGGACTTTAGAATTAAGGGTTCCTGAGATACCAGAGAAAGAGGAGACACAGAATCTGATAGTCTGCTTTGAACTGAAATTTAAGGTATGGGACTTCCTTTGAATTTACAGGAACCCAGACCTGCCGCAAGGGTCTTTGACTCTTGTAAGAGTAAAAAATCGGCTGTATAATATTTTTAGATTTCCGGCTGAACAAACAGACCGATTAAGGAGAGAACAGACATGACGAAAGATATGACAGAGGGACCGATCATCCCCCAGCTTACCAAATTTACCATACCTTTGATCCTGGGAAACCTGTTTCAGCTTACGTATAATGCTGCGGATTCTGTGATCGTGGGCAAGTTCCTGGGAGATGATGCCCTTGCGGCAGTGGGAACTGCAGGCCCTATTATGAATATGGTTATTTTGTTTATCAGCGGAATGTGCATGGGCGCCGGTATCCTTATGAGCAGTTACTACGGGGCCAAAAGATATAACCGGCTGGAGCGGCAGATCAGCACTGCTATGATAGGAGGGCTGATCTTTTCAGCAGTTATCGCGATTCTGCTGATTCTTTTTGCTCACTCGCTTCTGGAGCTGCTCCAGGTTCCCGCCGATATCATTGAATCTGCCAAGGGATATCTGCGGATCATTTTTCTCGGACTGGTCTTTACTTTTGTATATAATTTCTTTTCCAATACCCTGAGAGCCCTGGGAGACAGTAAGGTTCCTCTGTATTTTCTTATTGTCAGCGCATGTTTAAATGTGGCGGGAGATCTGTTTTTCGTTGTAGTCCTGCACTGGGGTGTCCCGGGAAGCGCAGTGGCAACGGTATTAAGCGAAATGTTATGCTGCCTCTGTTGCTTAGTTTACATAAAGAAGAAAATTCCTCTTCTGTGTCTGGGGAAAAAATGGCTGATATTCGACGGCTCTCTTTTGTGGAAGACCTTTTCTTATGGTATTACCAGCGCGCTCCAGCAGATGTGTGTACAGCTGGGAAAAATTTGTGTGCAGACAGTGGTGAATGTCCAGGGGGTAGAATTTATTGCAGCTTTTACTGCTATTAACCGTGTGGATGACTTCGCCATGACGCCTCAGCAGAATATTGCTCACGCAAGCACCACTTTCATGGCGCAGAATCGGGGCGCCGGAAAGATTGAACGGATGAAAAAAGGATTTTTCAGTTCCATCCTGCTTCAGGCAATCTATACGGCGGTTATTGCGGTAGTTACCTTTTTCTTTGCAAGACAGATCATGAAACTGTTCGTAGGAGAGAATTCAGAGGAAGTAGTTTCTCTGGGAGTTTCTTATCTGGTCCTGATCGCGCCGATGTATGTGATGCCTGCAGCTACTAATATTATTCAGGGATATTTCCGGGGATTGGGAGATTTAAAGGTCACACTGATCAGTACCATCCTGAATATGTCCGCCAGATTTTTAACAGCCTGGCTGATGATCCATATCATGCACGGAAGCTTTGACCGGCTGGCCTGGGCGAATTTCTTCGGCTGGGTAGCTATGCTGGCTTTCCAGATCCCTATGATCACCCACAGGTGGAAGAAAGTAAAATAAAAAAGAATAATGGAAGAAACAGCAGACCGGAGGCCATCATATATATGCAGACATGGCTGCCCGGCCTGTTGTCTATAAGATAAATATAGGAGAAGGTGTATTGATCGCCCCTAACGTTACCATCAGTACTACCAATCATCCTATGCATTACATGGCACGGCAGCATGGAGAAATGTACTGTAAGAAAGTGGTGATCGAAGATC
>ERZ1090878.1413-NODE-1418-length-11349-cov-8.346644_pt1 | contig 11349 bp, 11 predicted proteins | sample MGYA00478473_ERZ1090878 | MGnify/ENA primary metagenome ERZ1090878 (study PRJEB33644, sample SAMEA5815720) | chicken gut metagenome | biome: Chicken; feature: Gastrointestinal Tract; material: Caecum | place: Ireland | collected 2019-01-01 | study: A study of... | reverse complement strand
ACATGATTCAGCACACTCCTTCCCATGGCCAAGGCTGCATGACCCAGTCCCACTGCCTGCTGCAAGTGTCATCACCGGTATCGATGGTGAGAGGGCCATACTGAGCGGCATATTTTTTCAGAGCTTCATTCCGTATACGGACATTTTCTTTAAAAAATGCAAGCGCTTCTTCATCTTCTGGATGGGTATCCAGATAGAGTTTTATGTCATCCACAGCAAAGCTTACTTCATTGACCATATTTAAAAGCTGTTCTCTGGAATGATTTTTCATCTGCATCCACCTCGCTTTCCGCAAAATGGTTTACAAAGTTCCGGAAAGATCGTACCCATCTTCAGGCCTTTGCAAAGCTCAAAGGTTTCAGAAAACTTCTGACAGGGAACATAAGCCATTGTAAGAGGAAGCTCATCTGCATGACTGTAGATGCGGGTATCTTCAATTTTATCTGAATTCCATGCAGAATGACAATGACAGGAAGAAGGATATTTCCTGGGCTGAATGCGGCAGGAACGTGAAGGGGTAAAACTCATTCGGCAATTATCCATTACATTACCTCTCATATTTTTCGGCGGATAGATCTCCGCCTTAAGATTACAGTAATATTTTATGGAGTTCCGCATAAAATGTGAAAATCAGAAGATTTTACTTTTTATTGCATAAGGAGGAAACTTTTTGTTAAAATAATGTAAAGATATACAAAAGGGCGGTCAGGCTTATGAAAAAGATTTTGAGTTACACCTGGAAGGCAGTAAGATATAATCTGGGAGATCTGCTGCTTTTTGAGACTGGATATCGGATCCTGACCTTTTTTTTGGCCATGCAGATGATCGATCATGCAATAGATTTTTCTCTGAAACAGCAGGCATTCAGTTATCTTACCGCAGAAAATTATGGGGAATTTATAAAGAGTCCCTGGACAATCCTTCTTTTTACAGGGATTCTGGCACTGCTGCTTCTGTTTTTTCTTACAGAGGCGGCGGCGCTGCTTTGGGGGTTCCGGCATTCGGCATCTAAAAGAAAACTCTATGCAAGCGACTTCCTGATTGAAGGGATAAAGGGGGTATTCTATTTTCTCAGGCAGGGAAAACTGGCCTGGATATTCTGGGCTGTCCTTGCCCTGCCTTTTCTTGCAGCATATTTTCTGATTCAGGAGGCTTCTTATGTAGGACTTTTAGAATTTACAGGCAGAAAAATTTATGAAACCGTACAGCCCCATGGACTGTTATATGCTCTTATTATAGTCCTGCTGCTGGTTTCTCTGTGTTCTGTATTTGCCCTTCCATATTGCTTTTTTGAAAAAGAAAAGAGCGCCCGGGGAATACGGAGAGGACTGGAGCTTTTCAGGCAGCATTGGAGAGAGATCCTGACAGGATTTTTAATCCTTTACGCTGGCATTGCCGTGATCTCGGCTGTGTTCTATCTGCTTGCAGCAATTGGCGTGACAGGGGCGGTCATGCAGTTTAAGCCGGAAGAAGGAAAGATCACCAGCATACTGATATATAAAGAATACATTCAAATGGCTATGGGGGTTTTGGCCGGAGGCATTCAGATGACAGGAAGCATGGCATTTGTTTATACGGTTTATTCCCGTTTTCGAAGAGAAAAAGCAGAAGAAGTCTCTTTATGCAGCCAGACGCGGAATTATACCTGGCTTTCCCAAATAGGAAAACGAAAAGGGGCTGCTTTTCTGACGCTGCTTTTTATAGGAATAGAAGGCTGCTATCTCGGAGTTATGGCGGCAAGCCACGATACAGTTTTGGAAAGTTTAAATGCCAACGCCCAGATCACTGCCCACAGGGGAGGTGCACTGAGAGCTCCGGAAAATACTCTCAGCGCTCTTTCTTATACCTGGGAGTGCGGCGCCGACTTTGCAGAGATTGATGTGCAGGAGACAAAAGACGGACAGCTGATCCTTCTCCACGATGAGTCTCTGAAGCGAATAACAGGATTGGACAAAAATGTATGGGAGATGACCTATGAGGAAATAGAGGATCTTGATGCAGGAAGCTCCTTTGGAGAAAAATATCAGGGAGAAAAAATTCCTACGTTAGAAGAAGTATTAAATTTTTGCTTTGGAAGACTGGACTTAAACATTGAGATTAAGTATAATGGTAAGAATGAGGGGATTGTTCAGAAAGTAGTTCAGGTGATCAGGGATAATAATTTCCAGGAGCACTGTGCAGTTACTTCTATGAACTATCAGTTTCTGGAACAGATAAAAGCCTCTGCGCCAGAAATACGGACAGGTTATATTATGACAATGAGTTATGGGAGCATTTCCCAAGTTGCAGCTGCGGATTTCTTCAGTATCCGATATGATTATGTGACGGAAAATTTTGTAAAGGAAGCCCACGCTCTGGGAAAAGAAGTTCATGCCTGGACGGTAAACTACAGGGGGAATGTAAAGCGGATGCTGGACATAGGTGTGGATAATATCATTACAGATGATCCGGCTTTGGTCCGCAAGGTGCAGAACCAGGAGAGCGGGACAAGGACAGATTTTTCAGAACTGCTCAAGTATGCTCTTGGAATTTGATCGGGAGGGTAAATATGCCAAAAAAAAATAGAAAAAAGGCAGTGCCGAAAAACAGGTATTATGATTACAATCTGGTAGCTATCGTAATTTTACTGACCTGTTTCGGCCTGGTTATGCTTTACAGTACCAGTGCCTATACTTCTCAGGTGAATTATGAAGATGACATGCAGTTTTTCGGACGTCAGGCTGTGGTCAGTGTGCTAAGTATTTTAGGAGCGCTGTTTATATCCAGATTTGACTACCATGTGCTTTATTATTTCAGCGGCGGGATTTATGTGGCCTCCATGATCCTGATGTTTTTGGTGAAATTTTCTCCTTTAGGAGTGGAAGTAAACGGTGCCAGGAGATGGCTGGCTGTCATTCCAGGGACATCTTTACAGTTTCAGCCTTCCGAGGTAGCCAAAATAGCAGCCATTACCTTTATACCATGTCTGATTATAAAAATGGGAAGAAAAGTAAAAACGCTGAAAGGCTCGGTTTTTCTTCTTTGTACGGGCGCTATACTTGCCCTTGGAGCTTTCCGGCTCACTGAAAATCTGAGCACCGGACTTATTATCGGAGCTATTACTGTGATCATGATCTTTATTGCCCATCCAAAGACACGTCCTTTTATCATAGGCGGAGTAATTCTGCTGATCCTGGTGATCGCAGGGCGGCTGATCCTCCAGAAAGCACTGGGGAATGTAGCAGTTTCCACAGAGAATCTGGAAAATTTCCGTTTGGAACGTATTCTGGTATGGCTAAATCCAGAGCAGTATTCCAGCGAAGGAGGATACCAGATCATGCAGGCGCTTTATGCTATCGGAAGCGGAGGATTTTTTGGAAAAGGTCTGGGAAACAGCGTACAGAAACTGGGACCGGTACCGGAAGCACAGAACGATATGATCTTTTCTATTGTATGTGAGGAGCTTGGAGTTTTCGGAGGACTGGTAGTCCTGATTCTTTTTGGCTATCTGCTTTATCGCCTGTTTTTTATAGCAGAGAATGCGCCTGATTTTTATGGATCACTGGTGGTAGGCGGAATTATGATACATATTGCTCTCCAGGTAATCCTGAACATCTGCGTTGTGCTGAACTGGATCCCTACAACAGGAATTACCCTGCCTTTTATCAGTTACGGAGGCACGTCGATCTTGTTTTTGATGCTGGAAATGGGGATCGCTTTGAGCGTCTCAAGGCAAATTAAATTTACGGAATAAAAAGGGTTGACAAATATAGGGAAAGAAGATATACTTTGAACATCAAAGTATTCATGACAGCAAAAATTCCCATTGGGAATTGAATATGTAATTTAAAGGAGATAGAAAATCATGTTAGAAAAAATGAAAGAGATCATTGCGGAACAGTTAAACTGTGATGCAGAAAGCATTACTATGGAGACATCTTTTAAGGAAGATTTAGGAGCAGACTCCTTAGACCTGTTTGAACTGGTTATGGCTCTGGAAGATGAGTATTCCGTTGAGATTCCTTCTGAGGAATTACAGGATCTGACAACAGTAGGAGCTGTTATTGATTATTTAAAAGCAAAAGGCGTAGAAGAATAAAATTAAAAATAACAGAATGGGAGGCCGCAACAGCGTGCTTCCTATTCTTTTAGAAAAATACTTTGATTCACAAAGTAAAAATGGCCCGTCAGGGCAGAGAAGGAAGGGAATAACATGGGAAAAACAGCATTTATTTTTCCTGGCCAGGGTGCCCAGTACGTGGGAATGGGCAGGGACTTTTACGAAACATTTCCTGTATGCAGAGAAGTGATAGACAAAGCTTCTGAAATATCCGGATTGGATCTGAAGGAAATCTGCTTTGAGGAGAATGAGAAGATCAATATTACAGAATATACCCAGATTGCAATGCTGGCTGTAGAGACTGCTATACTGAAAGCTCTGGAAGAAAAAGGGATCACTCCTGATGCAGCAGGAGGGCTGAGTCTTGGAGAATACGGCGCTTTGATCACTTCTAAGGCTATGACCATGGAAGATGCTTTTGCGGTGGTGAGAAAAAGGGGAATCTTTATGCAGGAAGCAGTTCCCACAGGAGGAGCTATGTCAGCTGTACTGGGGACAGACGCTTCTGTTATTGAGAAGATCTGTCAGGAAACAGAAGGGATCGTATCTATTGCCAATTATAACTGCCCGGGTCAGATCGTTATAACCGGAGAAGCTGATGCAGTGGAAAGAGCGTCAGAAGCACTGAAAGCCGCAGGAACAAAAAGGGTGATCCCGCTGAAAGTTTCTGGTCCCTTCCATTCTAAAATGCTTACAGGGGCAGGAGAAAAACTGGGGGAAGTGCTCCAGAATGTGACCCTTCATGACGTAGAGATTCCTTATACTACTAATGTTACAGCGGAATATGTGAGAGATAAGGATGAGATTAAGGGGCTTTTGGTAGCACAGGTTTCTTCTTCTGTGCGCTGGCAGCAGTGTGTAGAGACTATGATCGCAGATGGCGTGGATACTTTTGTAGAGATCGGTCCGGGAAAGACCTTAAGCGGTTTTATGAGAAAAATCAACAGAAGTATGAAAGTGATCAATATTCAGACGGTGGAAGATTTTGAAAAAGCTGTGGAAGAACTGCAGCAGAAAATGTGAGGGATAGATATGCTGGATAAGAAAGTTGCTTTAGTAACAGGGGCAAGCAGGGGAATCGGAAGAGAGATCGCCCTGACTCTGGCAGCCCAGGGAAATTTTGTTGTTGTGAATTATAATGGTTCCGAAGCCAGAGCGAAAGAAGTAGTAGAGACCATTGAAAAAAACGGGGGACAGGCTGCTGCTTATCAGTGCAGCGTAAGCGATTTTAACGCCTGTCAGGAAATGATCCAGAATATTATTAAAGAGTACGGACGTCTGGATATTCTCGTGAATAATGCCGGTATTACTAGAGACAATCTGATCATGCGGATGAAGGAAGAAGATTTCGATGCAGTGATTAATACAAATTTGAAAGGAACTTTCAATACGATCCGTCATACCGCGCGGCAGATGCTGAAGCAGAAAAGCGGAAAGATCATTAATATTTCTTCGGTTTCCGGTATTCTGGGAAATGCGGGCCAGGCAAACTATGCGGCCAGCAAAGCAGGAGTTATCGGGCTGACCAAGACTATGGCAAGAGAACTGGCCAGCAGGGGAATCACGGTAAATGCAGTGGCTCCAGGCTTTGTTGATACAGAAATGACAGAAGTATTAAGCGAAGAAGTTAAAGAAGCCGCCTGCAAGCAGATTCCGCTGGGAAGATTCGGAAAAACAAAAGATATTGCAGAGATGGTAGCCTATCTGGCCTCAGATAAGGCAGATTATATTACCGGCCAGGTCATTAGCGTTGACGGCGGTATGTGTATGTAGGAGGATATATGAAAAGAGTAGTTGTTACAGGTATGGGAGCGATCACTCCTATCGGCTTAAATGTAGAAGATTACTGGAATGGTTTAAAAGAAGGAAAGATCGGATTTGGAGAGATTACAAAATTCGATACTGCTGATTATAAAGTTCATCTGGCAGCAGAAGTAAAAGGATTCCAGGGCAAAGATTATATGGATTTTAAAGCTGCCAAGAGAATGGAACTTTTCTCTCAGTATGCAGTGGCTGCGGCAAAAGAGGCTATTGAACAGTCCGGCCTGGATATGGAGAAAGAAGATCCCTTCCGCGTGGGATGTTCCATCGGTTCCGGTATCGGAAGCCTGCAGACAGTAGAGAGAGAGCATACAAAACTGGTTGAAAAAGGACCAAACAGAGTGAATCCTTTGATGGTGCCTTTGATGATCGCCAATATGGCCGCAGGAAACGTATCGATCCAGTTCGGCCTGAAGGGGAAGAGCATTAACGTGGTAACTGCCTGCGCCACAGGAACCCACAGTATTGGCGAAGCATACAGGACCATTCAGTTTGGAGATGCAGATGTGATGGTTGCAGGAGGTACTGAGGCCAGCATTACACCGCTGGGAATTGCCGGATTTGCCGCCCTGACCGCGCTGTCAACCAATCCGGATCCTGCGCGCTGCTCTGTTCCTTTTGATAAGGAGAGAAGCGGATTTGTAATGGGTGAAGGATCAGGCGTGGTAGTTCTGGAAGAACTGGAACATGCTAAAAAAAGAGGAGCCAAGATCCTGGCTGAAGTAGTAGGCTATGGCGCCACCAGCGATGCTTATCATATTACTTCCCCTGCAGAAGACGGTGAGGGCGCTGCTAAATGTATGGAAAATGCCATTAAGGAAGCTGGAATTCCTCTGGAAGATGTAATGTATATCAATGCTCATGGAACAAGTACTCATCACAATGATCTTTTTGAAACAAGAGCCATTAAGAAATTATTCGGCGATCATGCATATCAATTAAAAGTTAACTCTACTAAATCTATGATCGGACATCTTCTGGGAGCGGCAGGCGCTGTTGAATTTATTGCCTGTGTCAAAGAACTTGAAGAAGGCTATATCCATGAGACAGTAGGGTATCAGGTGCCGGATGAAGAGTGTGATCTGGACTATGTAACCGGAAAAGGACAGGAAATGGAAATAGAATATGCTCTTTCAAATTCTCTGGGATTTGGCGGGCATAATGCCAGCCTGCTGATCAAAAAATATCAGGATTAGGGGAGGTTATACGATGGAATTAGAAAAAATCATAGAGTTAATCCATACAGTCAGTGAGTCAAATCTTACACAGTTTACCATGGAGGAAGGAAATCTGAAGATTTCTATGAAAACAGACAAACAGACAAAAGTCGTTGCTGCTCCTCAGGCTGTTGCTGCAGTTCCCGCTGCAGTAGCGGCAGAGATCGTTCAGCCTGCCGCCGCTCCTGCCCAGGACAATGCACAGCAGGAAAAGGAAGAGACTTTAGATGGCAATGTAGTGAAATCTCCTCTGGTAGGAACCTTCTATAATGCTCCTTCACCAGACGCAGAGCCTTATGTAAAGGTAGGGGATACGGTTAAAAAAGGCCAGGTTCTGGCTATTGTAGAAGCAATGAAGCTTATGAATGAGATAGAGTCTGAATTTGACGGAACTGTGGAAAAAATATTGGTGTCCAATGAAGAAGTGGTAGAATTTGGACAGCCTCTGTTTGTGATTAAATAGGAGGGAAACATATGAAACTGACAACAAAAGAAATTATGGAGATCATCCCGCACAGACACCCTTTTCTGCTGGTAGATACCATTGAAGATATGGAACCCGGTGTAAGGGCAGTGGGAAGAAAATGTGTTACTTACAATGAACCCTTCTTTGCAGGTCACTTTCCTCAGGAACCTATCATGCCGGGAGTCCTTCAGATCGAAGCGCTGGCACAGGTCGGAGCAGTTGCGATTCTTAGCAAGCCGGAAAACAAGGGAAAAACAGCCTATTTCGGCGCAATCAATAATGCAAAATTTAAAAACAAAGTAGTTCCGGGAGATGTACTGACTCTGGAAGTTGAGATTATTAAGGAAAAAGGCCCTGTGGGTGTAGGAAAAGCCGTGGCCAGAAACCAGGACGGAAAGATTACCGTTATGGGCGAAATGACCTTTATGATTGGATAGAGGAGTGTAAAGTATGTTTCAGAAAATATTGATCGCAAATAGAGGAGAGATTGCAGTACGGATTATCCGCGCCTGCAGAGAAATGGGAATTAAGACAGTAGCTGTTTTTTCCGAAGCGGACAGAGATGCTCTTCATGCACAGCTTGCTGATGAAGCAATCTGTATCGGCCCGGCCGCTCCTCAGGAGAGCTACCTGAATATGGAGCGTATTTTAAGCGCTACTATTGCTACAAAAGCAGAGGCGATCCATCCAGGTTTCGGCTTTCTCTCTGAAAACAGTAAATTTGTAGAAATGTGCGAAAAATGCAATGTGACCTTTATCGGCCCTTCTGCAGAAATCATCCATAAGATGGGAAATAAATCTGAAGCCAGAAAGACCATGATGGAGGCGGGAGTTCCTGTTGTGCCGGGGACCAAGGAGCCTGTGTATGATGTAAAGGAGGCTTTGGAAGCGGCAAAAGAGATTGGATTCCCTGTTATGATCAAGGCTTCTTCAGGAGGCGGCGGAAAGGGAATGAGGATTTCAGAGAGCCCTGAAGATTTCGAAGAGAATTTCAACACTGCTCAGAGAGAGTCTGTAAATGCCTTTGCTGATGACACCATGTATCTGGAAAGATATGTTCGGGAGCCGAGACATATCGAGGTCCAGATCCTGGGAGATAAATTCGGAAATGTAATTCAGCTGGGAGAAAGAGACTGTTCCATTCAGAGACGTCATCAGAAGATGATCGAAGAATCTCCTTCCTGTGCTATTGACCAGGCTACCAGAGAAAAGATGGGAGAGACTGCTGTAAAAGCGGCAAAAGCCGTGGGCTATGAAAGTGCAGGTACCATAGAGTTTCTTCTGGATAAATCCGGAGAATTCTTCTTTATGGAAATGAATACCAGGATCCAAGTAGAACATCCGGTTACAGAGTTTGTGTCCGGTGTAGACCTGGTAAAAGAACAGATCCGTATCGCGGCAGGACTGACTCTTTCTGAGGAGCAGAAGGATATCGTTATGAGAGGGCATGCTATTGAGTGCAGGATCAACGCTGAGGATCCTTCCAGAAACTTTATGCCCTGTCCGGGAACAATCGAAAACATCCATCTGCCAGGAGGAAACGGCGTTCGTATTGATACTGCTGTTTTCAATGGCTATCAGATCCCGCCTAATTACGATTCTATGATCATGAAAGTTATCGTATATGACAAAGACAGGGCGTCAGCCATTGCGAAGATGAGGAGTACTCTGGGAGAAGTGGTTATTGAAGGCGTTCAGACAAATCTGGATTTTCAGTATGATATTCTGAACCAGAAGGATTTTATAGAAGGAAACGTAACCACCCATTTCATACCGGAGCATTACGGAATAGAGTGAATTTAAGATAAAGGAGTCACGGAGATGTCCAGATTAAAGGATTTATTTAAAAAGTCTGCCAATGTACAGACACAGGAAGTACAGGGTGAAGAACGGGGACAGGAACCTGAAGCGGCTCCTTCCGTGCCGGAAGGTCTTTGGGTAAAATGTCCTAAATGCGGGGAGCTTTTATATAAGGAGGACGTTGTCAGTCATTATTATATTTGTCCCAAATGTAACGGATATTTTCGTATCAAGGCGAAGACCAGGATTAAAATGGTGGCGGATAAGGGAAGCTTTACGGAATGGTGCACCGGCCTTGCCAATTCCAATCCTTTGGACTATCCGGGATACGAAGAAAAAATCGCCCAGGTTCAGGCAAAGACCCATCTGGAGGAAGCTGTCCGCATCGGGGAAGCAAAAATAGACGGTCAGCGTGTGGTGCTGGGAGTCTGTGATGCCAGATTCCTTATGGGAAGTATGGGACATGTAGTAGGAGAAAAGATTACAAGATCTTTTGAGAGAGCGACAGAGGAAAAACTTCCGGTGATCTTATTCTGCTGTTCCGGAGGAGCCAGAATGCAGGAAGGAATCATTTCCCTTATGCAGATGGCTAAAACTTCTGCTGCCATTAAACGCCACAGCGAGGCTGGGCTTCTTTATATTCCTGTGCTGACAGATCCTACCACAGGAGGAGTTACCGCCAGCTTTGCTATGCTGGGAGATATTATCCTGGCTGAGCCGGGGGCCCTCATAGGTTTTGCAGGCCCAAGAGTTATTGCTCAGACTATAGGTCAGAAATTACCGGAAGGGTTCCAGAGATCAGAGTTCCTGATGGAACATGGAATTATTGATGGAATTGTAAGAAGAGAAAACCTGAAACAGACCCTTTCCGGTCTGATCAAGCTTCATCAGAGAAATAAAGGCTATTGCCAGTTCTTAAGGATTAATCTTCCTGAGGAAGGCAAAGAAGAGAAAAAGTCCAGAAGAAAACATAAAGAAAAAGAGATGACAGCCTGGGAAAAAGTAGAAGCGGCAAGGGATTCTAAACGTCTTACCAGTCTGGATTATATAGAGACTGTTTTTGACAGTTTTATGGAACTTCACGGAGACCGGGCTTTCCGGGATGACGGAGCTATTGTAGGAGGTCTTGGAGTCCTGGACGGACAGCCGGTGACAGTCATCGGGGTTCAGAAGGGAAGAAATACAAAGGATAATATTACCCGGAATTTCGGTATGCCTTCTCCGGAAGGCTACAGAAAGGCTCTCCGTCTTATGAAACAGGCAGAGAAGTTCAACCGGCCGGTGATCTGCTTTATTGATACCCCGGGAGCTTTCTGCGGCATCGAGGCTGAGGAGAGAGGCCAGGGAGAGGCTATCGCCAGAAATCTTCTGGAAATGTCTGATCTGAAAGTGCCGGTTCTTTCCATTGTGATCGGAGAAGGGGGCAGCGGCGGAGCTCTTGCTCTGGGCGTGGCTAATGAAGTATGGATGATGGAAAATGCCACTTACTCCATCCTTTCTCCGGAAGGTTTTGCTTCTATTCTCTGGAAAGACAGCAAAAAAGCCAAAGAAGCTGCAGAAGTTATGAAGATCACAGCGAAAGATCTGCTGGAACTGGGCGTTATCGAGCAGGTGATTCCGGAGGATATCCCTGCATGCAAGGATAATCTGGAAGATCTGTCTAAGGATATGAAACAGAGAATGCTTGAATTTTTAGAAAGAGTAGAGGGGATGTCAGGAGAGAAACTGGCAGCTCAGCGTTATGACAGATTTAGAAAAATGTAAAAAGTTGTAGAAAGGAGCTGCTGCATTTCTGCTGCCGGAGAAGAATTCTCTGTATAAAACAGATGCGGCGGCTCTTTTTAGAAATGGAGTGTAAAATGGGCACAGGATTAAAAATCGGTGATTTAGAGGCGAGGATCCCTGTGATACAGGGAGGAATGGGAGTGGGAATCAGTCTTTCCCGT
>ERZ1090878.1410-NODE-1415-length-11375-cov-8.985247_pt1 | contig 11375 bp, 11 predicted proteins | sample MGYA00478473_ERZ1090878 | MGnify/ENA primary metagenome ERZ1090878 (study PRJEB33644, sample SAMEA5815720) | chicken gut metagenome | biome: Chicken; feature: Gastrointestinal Tract; material: Caecum | place: Ireland | collected 2019-01-01 | study: A study of... | reverse complement strand
ATGTGGAAAAGTGGATATCTTAGAAAGACTGTATATATATAGGAAGGAACAGAAAAAGCAAGGGGGCGGGAAAAGAAGTGGATGTGTATAAGTGAATTTGTGGAAAAAGCTATGTGGATAATGGTGATAAATAAAATCTGTAAACCTGATGAAAAAGAAAATGTGAGAAATGTGTATAATGTAGAAAAAAGAATCCACATGTCAAAACCCGTTGAAAAATAAGGGTTTTTGATTAAATTGTTAGAAAAAAAGTGGATATATCAAAAGACTTATCCACATTTTATCCACATTTTGTGGATAAAATTACGTAAACCTGAAAATGTGAAGAAGTATGTGTACAAGAATTGGGGATAATCCATATGTGAGGCGAGTTACCCACATTATTATGTGGATAAATGTGGATAAGTTTTTGAATAACTTTAGTAAGAAATACTTGACGAAATAAGGGATTGTGAATATAATTGAAATGATGTTTTCTAACATGCATAACTATGAGAGACGTCCAAAATATTGGAAGGATGTCTCCATTAATATAAGGGAGGTGCCTTGATTATGAAAATGACATTTCAGCCTAAGAAAAGACAGAGATCCAAAGTTCATGGATTCAGAGCTAGAATGAGCAGTAAGGGCGGTAGAAAAGTGTTAGCTGCCAGAAGAGCAAAAGGAAGAAAAAGATTATCAGCTTAAGACCGCAGCCATGTGGTCTTTTCTTCTCTTTGCATACCCTCTGCAGATAAGGGTAAGATTAGATTATGAAGTATTCGGAATCATTGAAAAAAAACAGAGATTTTCAACTGGTTTACAGGAATGGAACATCTTTTGCAAATCGGTATTTAGTTATGTATGTGCGGAAAAACCAGTTGAATATCAATAGAATTGGAATATCCGTTAGTAAGAAAGTCGGAAATAGTGTTGTGAGGCATCACCTGACCCGTTTGATCAGAGAAAGTTACCGTCTCAATGAAGAAAAATTTTCCTGCGGATATGATTTGGTAGTGATTGTGAGAATGAATGGAAAGAATCAGGGATTCCATTCAATAGAGAGCGCCCTCCTACATTTGGGAAAGCTCCACAAGATTTTGAGAAGTGAAGAGAATGAAAAGAATATTGATCAAAATGATTAAAATCTATCAGAAATATTTGTCCCCGCTGAAAAGGACATGCTGTCCCTATATCCCTACCTGCTCTCAGTATGGGCTGGAAGCCATAGAAAAATACGGAGCTTTAAAGGGAAGCCTTCTGGCTGCATGGAGGATACTCAGATGCAATCCTTTTTCAAAAGGCGGGTATGACCCGGTGCCGTAGCATAAGGGGTGACAAGGTGATAAGGAGGATACTGTTTTGGGTATGTTACTGACAAAAAGTACGATGCCGATCGTAAACTGGGTAGCAGAAGTCCTTGGCTGGCTGATGAACGGCATATACAGCATCGGAGTTCATAACTTAGGTTTATGTATTATTATATTTACGGTTATTATTTATGCATTTTTGACTCCTCTGCAGATCAAACAGCAGAAGTTTTCAAAAATGAACAATGTTATGCAGCCGGAGCTGCAGAAAATCCAGAAAAAGTATAAAAACAAGAAAGATCAGGCCTCACAGATGAAAATGCAGGAAGAAACCATGGCTGTATATGAAAAATACGGCGTTTCTCCTACAGGAAGCTGCCTTCAGCTGTTGATCCAGATGCCGATCTTCTTTGCTTTGTATCAGGTAATCATTAAGATTCCGGGATATATCGGGGGAATCAAAGATGTCTTCAGCGATGCTGTGACTCAGATCACAAGCGTCAGCGGATATTCTGATATTATCACAAAGTTTATCTCTGACAATTCGATCAGAAGCTACAGCTGGGTGAACGGACAGGAAGGAACCCCTAATCAGGTAATTGACTTTTTATACAGTTTGTCTCCCTCTCAGTGGGATAAGCTGGCAGATATTGATAAATTCCAGGGATTTTCAGATGTGCTGGACAAAACAGCGCAGACGCTTCAGCCAATGCAGAATTTTCTCGGGCTGAATATTGCAGACAATCCTTGGGCATTGATCCAGGCAGGCTGGTCTTCTCATCAGTATCTGATGATCGTTGCAGCTGTGCTGGTTCCGGTTCTTGCATGGGCTACTCAGATGATCAATATGAAGCTGATGCCTACAGCTTCTTCCAATAACAGCGGCAATGGAAATCAGTCTCAGATGGAAGCGACCATGAAGAGCATGAATATTTTTATGCCTCTTTTTACCGCCTTTATCTGTTTCACATTCCCCTTTGGTATCGGTATTTACTGGATCATCGGTTCTCTTGTCCGTACAGTCCAGCAGCTGATCATCAACAGACATCTGAATCATATGGACATGGATGCCTTTATTCAGAAGAATAGAGAAAAAAGAGAAAAGAAAATGGCGAAAAAGGGAATCACTTCCCAGAATATCAGTCAGCAGGCAAGAATGAATGTCCGTAACATTGAGGAGCCGAAGAGAAAGACGATGGCTGAAAAAAGCGAGTCTGTAAAAGATGTTTCCGGTTATCAGTATACCGTTCCTAAGACAAAACCAGGAAGTCTGGCTTCAAAAGCAAATATGGTAGCGAAATTCGACGAGGAAAACAAGAAGAAAAAGAAATAGAAGGTAAGGGGGAAAAGAGATGGAATTCAGAGAATTCTCTGCAAAAACAGTAGATGAAGCCATTACAAAGGCCAGTATTGAGTTTGAGACCTCCAGCGAAAATCTGGAAATCCAGGTGATTTCCCAGGGAAAGGCAGGATTTTTGGGATTTGGATCAAAACCTGCCATTATCAGAGCCGGCAAAAAAGATGCGGAAGAGATCCTTCCCGAAGAAGTGAAAGAACCGGCAAAGAAGTCTGTTCCGGCCAGAAAAGAAGAGAAAAAGCCGGGAGTTCCCCATGCTGTTAAGGAAGAGAAAAAAGAACAGATTAGAGAGCATAAAAAAGAGCAGAGAAAAGAAGGAAAGAAAGAAAGTTCCATAAAGGCTCAGGAAGCGCCGGCGGCAAAAGAAGAAAAACCCCGTGAAGAACGGAAAGTTCTCTTAAGAACCGAAGAAGAAATAGCTGAGATCAAAGAAGAAGCAGTGAAGTTCTTATCAGGAGTTTTTAAGGCTATGGGGCTTCAGGTAGAGATCAAGATTGAATACAAGAATGAAGAAGGAAATCTGGATATCGATTTTGAGGGAGAAGATATGGGAATCCTCATTGGAAAAAGAGGACAGACCCTGGATTCTCTTCAGTATCTTACCAGTCTTGTAGTTAATAAAGGCAGACAGGGTTATATCCGTGTAAAGCTTGATACAGAGGATTACAGAAACAGAAGAAAGGAAACTCTGGAAAATCTTGCAAGAAGCATTGCTTATAAGGTAAGAAAGACCAGAAAGCCTGTATCCTTAGAGCCCATGAATCCTTACGAAAGAAGGATCATCCATTCCGCTCTTCAGGGAAATCGCTATGTGGAGACATACAGCGAAGGAAATGAACCTTATCGTCATGTAGTGGTAAAATTGAAAAACAGATAAAATCAGATTATTCTAGGTGAAAGCGTGAATAACGGAAGTTGCTCTGCGCTTTCACCTTTTTTTGTAGAGATTTGCCTATAAGGCTTAAGCATAGAAGAAAGGAGAAAAAAGATGACAGATACTATTGCAGCTATTGCCACGGCTCTGTCCCCTTCAGGTATCGGAATTGTCAGGATCAGCGGGCCGGAGAGCAGAGAAATCGCAGGAAAAGTTTACCGTTCAAAAGGAGGGAAAAAGAAGCTTCAGGATGTTCCTTCTCACAGTATTCATTATGGATTTATCTGTGACGGGGACGAAGTGATAGATGAAGTTCTGGTGATGGTCATGGACGGTCCAAGGAGCTATACAGGAGAGGACACCGTAGAGATAGACTGTCACGGCGGGGTGCTGGCTATGAGGAAGATCCTGGATACGGTGATCAAGAACGGGGCAAGGCCGGCTGATCCCGGAGAATTTACAAAAAGGGCTTTTCTTAACGGAAGGATCGATCTTTCCCAGGCAGAGGCTGTTATTGATGTGATCAATGCAAAAAACGAGTATGCCTTAAAAAGTTCTGTAAGCCAGCTGCGGGGAAATATCCAGAAGGCTATAAAAGAGATCCGGGAGGATCTGATCTATCAGATCGCCTACATTGAGTCTGCTCTGGATGATCCGGAGCATATTAGTATTGACGGATACGGAGAAAACCTGTATAAAGAAGTTAAGAAACAGGAAGAAAGGATAGACAGGCTCCTTCTCAGTGTGAAAGACGGAAAACTGGTAAAAGAAGGAATCAAGACTGTGATCGTGGGAAAACCCAATGCGGGGAAATCCTCTCTTCTGAATACACTTCTGGGAGAGGAAAGGGCCATTGTCACAGACATTGCAGGGACCACAAGAGATATTCTGGAAGAAACCATCCTTCTCCACGGGATCTCTCTCCGTATTATTGACACTGCAGGGATCAGGGAAACCCAGGATGTGGTGGAAAAGATCGGAGTGGAAAAAGCCATTGATTCTGCAAAGGATGCGGACCTAGTGCTTTTTGTAGTGGATTCTTCTGTTCCTCTGGATGAAAATGACAGAGAGATCATGGAGCTGCTGAAGGATAAGAAGACCATTGTCCTCTTAAACAAGGCGGATCTGGAACAGGCAGTGGATGAAGACGACCTGAAGAACACTTCAGGTCATCCGGTGATTTCTGTATCTGCCAAGGAAGAGCAGGGGATCGATCTTTTGGAAGATAAGATCAAGGAGCTGTTTTTCCAGGGAGGGCTGGAATTTAATGATGAGATCTATATCACCAACGCCCGGCACAAGGCGGCTTTGGAAGAAGCCAGAAAAAGCCTGGAGATGGTGGAGAACAGCATTGAAATGCAGATGCCGGAAGATTTCTTTTCCATAGATCTGATGAACGCCTATGAAGCTCTGGGCAGGATCATCGGAGAATCTGTAGGAGAAGACCTGGTAAATGAAATTTTTTCTAAGTTTTGCACCGGAAAGTAGAAAAACAGTAAAGTTATCCACAAAAAAGCAGTGAAAATGTGGATAACTCTGATGATAAATTAAAAAGAATGTTGAAAGAAAGGGTCAGAGAAGATGAAAGGGCTGGAAGAAAATTATGATATAGCGGTGGTGGGAGCAGGACATGCAGGCTGTGAGGCCGCTCTTGCCTGCGCCAGACTGGGGCTTGAGACGATTATGTTTACTGTAAGTGTGGACAGTATCGCCCTTATGCCCTGCAATCCCAATATAGGAGGAAGCTCGAAAGGACATCTGGTAAGAGAGGTGGATGCCCTTGGAGGAGAAATGGGGAAAAATATTGACAAGACATTCATACAGTCAAAAATGCTGAATGTTTCCAAGGGGCCGGCAGTCCATTCTCTCCGGGCACAGGCGGATAAACACGCCTATACAGAAGAAATGCGGAAAACCCTGGAAAATACAGATCATCTGACCATCCGCCAGGCGGAAGTCACTGAGCTGATAGCTGAAGAGGGCGTGATAAAAGGTCTTAAGACTTATTCAGGGGCAGTCTACCATACAAAGGCAGTGGTGCTGTGTACAGGAACCTATCTGAAGGCAAGATGCATCTACGGAGACGTGAGCAATTATACAGGGCCTAACGGTCTTCAGGCGGCTAACTATCTTACCGATTCCCTGAAAAAGCTGGGGATTGAAATGTACCGGTTTAAGACAGGAACCCCTGCCCGGATTGATAAAAGAAGCATTGATTTTTCCAAAATGGAAGAGCAGTTTGGAGATGAGAGAGTGGTTCCTTTTTCCTTCTCTACAGATCCTGAAGATGTGCAGATCGACCAGATCTCCTGCTGGCTTACCTATACCAATGAAAAAACTCATGAGATCATCCGGGAAAATTTAGACCGTTCTCCTCTTTTTTCTGGTATGATAGAAGGAACAGGACCCAGATACTGTCCTTCCATAGAGGATAAGGTGGTAAAATTTGCAGATAAGAACCGGCATCAGGTGTTTATTGAACCGGAAGGCCTGTATACCAATGAAATGTACATCGGAGGCATGTCCAGTTCCCTGCCGGAAGATGTCCAGTACGAAATGTACCGGTCTGTGGCCGGACTGGAAAACGCCAGGATCGTGAGAAACGCCTACGCCATAGAGTATGACTGCATTAATGCGAACCAGCTTTACCCTACCCTGGAATTTAAGAAGATCAAAGGTCTGTTTTCCGGAGGGCAGTTTAATGGAAGCTCGGGATACGAAGAGGCGGCTGCCCAGGGACTGGTGGCAGGGATTAACGCGGCCATGGAGGTACTGGGAAAAGAAATGCTGATCCTGGACAGGTCGGAATCTTATATCGGGGTGCTCATTGACGACCTGGTGACCAAGGAAAACCATGAGCCTTACCGGATGATGACCAGCAGGGCAGAATACCGGCTTCTCCTCCGCCAGGATAACGCAGATCTGCGGCTGAGGGAAAAGGGATATAAGGTAGGACTGGTGAGCAAAGAACAGTATGAATATGTTCTCTGGAAAAAAGAAAAGATCGCAGAAGAGAAGGAAAGAATGGAGCATGTTCATGTAGGGGCTTCTCCGGAGGTGCAGGAACTGTTAAAAGCTCATAACAGCACCCTGCTGAAAAACGGTATTTCCCTGGCAGATCTGATCCGGAGGCCGGAGCTTTCTTATGATATTGTGGCTCCTCTGGATAAAAACCGTCCGCAGCTGCCTCAGGATGTAAAAGATCAGGTAAACATTAACATTAAGTATGAAGGCTACATTAAAAGACAGGAAAAGCAGGTGGAGGGATTTAAGAAACTGGAAAAGAAAAGACTGCCTAAGGATCTGGACTACAGCCGGATCAGCGGACTGCGCATAGAGGCAAGACAGAAGCTGGAACAGTTCAGGCCCGTTTCAATCGGTCAGGCATCCAGGATCGCCGGAGTCTCCCCTGCAGACATCTCTGTGCTCCTGGTATATATGGAGAGCTACAGAAGGCAGGGAGGAAGAGGAGAAAATTGATGAGTTACGATATGACAATCTTACGGGAAGGGGCGGCCCGGTACGGGATTACTCTTACAGAAAAACAGGAAGAGCAGTTTATCCGGTATTATGAACTTCTGATCCAGTGGAATAAGGTTATGAACCTTACAGGGATCACAGAATTTGATCAGGTGCTGCTAAAGCATTTTACAGACAGCCTGTCCGTAGCCGGAAGCATAGATCTGACCGGAATCAGTACTTGTGTGGATGTAGGGACAGGAGCCGGTTTTCCCGGGATTCCTCTGAAGATCGCCTTTCCGCACTTAAAGGTAACCCTTCTGGATTCTTTAAATAAAAGACTGAACTTCTTAAATGAAGTGATTCTTCAGCTGGATCTTCAGAATATTGAGACGATCCATTTAAGGGCAGAGGAGGGAGGAAGAAAGCCGCAGCTCAGAGAAAAATATGATCTCAGCGTGTCCAGAGCTGTTTCAAGACTGGCTGTCCTATCTGAATACTGTATGCCTTATGTAAAAAAGGGAGGATATTTTGTTTCTTATAAAGGAGGACAGGCGGAAGAGGAGATTGATGAAGGAAAAAAAGCCATTTCCATTCTAGGGGGAAAACTGGAGAGGACAGAAAAATTCTGTCTTCCCGATACAGATATGGAGAGGACTCTTGTGATCATAAAAAAGGTAAAAGAAACACCGAAAAAATATCCCAGAAAGCCGGGGACTCCCGCAAAAGAACCTCTGGGAGCGACGGTGAAAGGGGAAACAAAAAGTAACTGATTATAAAGGAGGGTATCGTATGGCAAAATACAAATGTAATGTATGCGGGTATGTTTTTGACGAGGAGGAGCAGGGAACTTCCTTCTCATTGCTTAAGGAATGTCCGGTCTGTCATCAGCCGGCATCCGCCTTTTCTCTTTATGAGGAGATCAGGCAGGTAAAGAAAGAAGAAAAGAAAGAAGAGAGTCTGGAATATCCCAGAGAATTTTCCAGAGAGGACGAAAGCTGCCGGTATATGAAAGAGATCCATGAGATGGCAGTGACAGGGAAAACCATCCATGCCGCTATGGGGACCAGGCTGCCTATGCCCTCCTGGGACGAGATCCTGATCTTAGGGGCGCAGCTGGATCCTATGCCTCTGCCGGAAGACGCCCAGGTAAATACCAGAACTGTGATCGGTAAACACGCCGAAAAGCCTCTGGTCCTGGAAAATCCTGTGTATATCTCTCATATGTCTTTCGGAGCTCTTTCAAAAGAAGCAAAAGTGGCTCTGGCCAGAGGATCTGCCCTGGGAAAAAGCGCTATGTGTTCAGGAGAAGGCGGAATCCTTCCGGAAGAAATGGAGGCTGCGGATAAATATATTTTCGAATATGTAGGAAATCTTTACAGCGTAACTCCGGAAAATCTTCAGAATTCGGACGCCATTGAAATAAAGATCGGACAGGGCACCAAGCCCGGGATGGGAGGACATCTGCCGGGAGAGAAAGTGACAGAAGAGATCGCAAAAGTCAGGAATAAGCCTGTAGGACAGGAGATCACCGCTCCTTCCAGATTTCCGGGGATAAATAGCAGGGAAGATCTCAAAAGCCTGATCTCCCAGCTGAAAATGGCCTCGGGAGGGCGTCCTGTAGGCGTTAAGATCGCAGCAGGCAGGATAGAAAAAGACCTGGCTTTCTGCGTATATGCAGAACCGGATTTTATTACCATAGACGGAAGAGGAGGGGCAACAGGGTCTTCCCCCCTTCTTCTCCGGGATTCTGCCAGCGTACCGACCATTTACGCCCTATACAGGGCCAGAAAATATCTGGACAGCATAGGTTCGGATATCAGCCTGATCATTACGGGAGGCCTGAGAGTTTCCTCTGATTTTGCAAAGGCCATCGCCATGGGCGCAGACGCAGTGGCAGTTGCCTCTGCAGTGCTGATGGCTTTAGGCTGTCAGCAGTACCGGATCTGCGGAACAGGGATGTGCCCTGTAGGTGTAGCCACCCAGGATCCGGAACTGAGAGCCAGATTAAAAGGAGAGGCCGGCGCCAGAAGAGTGGGAAACTTCCTGAATACCTCTCTGGCAGAGCTGAAAATGTTCGCCAGGATCACCGGCCACGAAAACCTTCACGACCTGTCAACAGACGACCTCTGCACCATAAACAGAGAAATCAGCGAACACACCAACATCCCTCACGCTTAACAACCGTAATATAGACTTATAGACTCCTTTAAAATAAAACAGGGAACTGCTTCATCATTTACATAAAAAACAGAAGGGGACTGCTTTATGCGAATTTGTCGAGCACGCTCTGAGACTACAGGCTCAGAGCAGCGCAGACTGAGCAAGAAAGCAGTCCCCTTCTGTTTCTATAGAAAAGCCCTTAGGCAGTTCCCGTCCCCTTTTTGACTAAGTCTTTTTTGGTTTCACAGAAAAATCACATTCTAATCTAATTTTTATCACATTTTTCCCATAAAATAAAACAGTTAAAAAAGCTGAATAAGGAGGGAGTACTTTGATTGAAGTAAGGAATCTCGTAAAAAAGTACGGGGATCATGTGGCAGTGGACCATCTGAACTTTACAGTGGAAAAAGGAAAGATTTACGGCTTTCTGGGACCAAATGGCGCAGGAAAATCCACTACTATGAATATGATCACCGGCTACATTGCATCAACGGAAGGGGATATTCTCATTGACGGGCATAATATCCTGGAGGAACCGGAAGAAGCAAAGAAGAAAATCGGCTATCTTCCGGAAATACCGCCTTTATACCAGGATATGACGGCGAAAGAGTATCTGGAATTCGCGGCAGAACTGAAAGGTATCCCAAAGGATAAAAGGGAAGGAAACATCAATGGAGTTATGTCAACTACAAAAATCCAGAATGTACAGAACCGTCTGATAAAAAATCTTTCAAAAGGTTATAAACAAAGAGTGGGACTTGCTCAGGCGCTGCTGGGATATCCGGAGATCATCATTCTGGATGAGCCTACTGTGGGACTGGATCCAAAGCAGATCATAGAGATCAGGGATCTGATCAAAAGCCTTGGAAAAAATCATACGGTTATCCTCAGTTCTCATATTCTGTCAGAGGTAAGCGCAGTCTGCGATTATGTTCTGATCATTGATAAGGGAAGGCTTGTGGCCAGCGATTCTCCGGAAAACCTCAGCCGTGTGATGTCCGGAGCCAATTCTCTGGAACTTACTGTCAAAGGGGAGGAAGAGGAGATCCGGAAAGCTTTGGATCTGGTGGATAATATTGAAGATCTGATCTACCATAATTCCATTGTTCCCGGTGCCTGTGATTTTACAGTAAAAATATCAGGGGATGTGGATATGAGAGAAAATATATTTTTTGCTCTTGCGGAAGCCAAATGCCCGATCCTGAAAATGCAGTCTTCTAACATGTCTCTGGAAGAGGTGTTCCTCAAGCTGACAGATGAGAAGAATGAAAAAAAGTATATGTCTGAAGAAGACCTGTTTGAAAGCGAACAAGAAGAAGAGGAGGGAGAAAAGTAATTATGCTGGCAGTATATAAAAAAGAGCTGAGAAGTTACCTTACTTCTATGATCGGATATGTTTTTATCGCATTTATCCTGCTGATCCTGGGAATTTATTTCACTGCTTATAATCTTCAGTATGCCAGTCCTGATTTTGGCTATACATTGAATGCGGTGACCTTTCTGTTCCTCATTATCACTCCTGTCCTGACTATGAGGATTCTTTCTGAAGAAAAGAAAAATAAAACAGATCAGCTTTTACTTACGGCGCCTGTGCCGGTATGGAAGATCGTGATGGGAAAATACCTGAGTATGATCACCATTTACCTGATACCGGTAGTGATCGCAGGGTTTTATCCTTTAATCCTGGGAAAATATGGAACCGTATCTTACGCCACCACCTATACGGCAGTCTTTGGATTTTTCCTTTTAGGCTGTGCACAGATCGCGGTGGGCCTTTTTTTGTCTTCTGTTACAGAAAGCCAGATCATTGCGGCGGTGATCACCTTCGGCGTATTATTCTGCAGTTATGTGATGGATGGAATATCAAGTTTCTTTTCCAGCACTTCCGCAGCATCTTTTATTGCCTTTCTGGTTATTTCCTTTATCATTGCGCTTGTAGTGTATCAGATGACAAAAGATATGATCCTTTCTTTTGTTTTAGGGATTGTTTTGATCGCAGTAAATGTAGTCCTTTATATCGTCAGGTCTTCTTTGTACGAAGGACTGATCCAGAAACTCCTGGATCTTCTGGCTATTGCCAACCAGTATGACAGCTTTGTAGGAGGGATTCTGGATGTTTCGGGAATTATTTATATGCTGTCTGTTATCTGCATTTTTGTATTTCTTACAATTCAGTGCATACAAAAACGGCGTTGGAGCTAAATTTGGAAAGGAGATGCAGATATGAATCAGC
>ERZ1090878.1407-NODE-1412-length-11385-cov-5.282348_pt1 | contig 11385 bp, 15 predicted proteins | sample MGYA00478473_ERZ1090878 | MGnify/ENA primary metagenome ERZ1090878 (study PRJEB33644, sample SAMEA5815720) | chicken gut metagenome | biome: Chicken; feature: Gastrointestinal Tract; material: Caecum | place: Ireland | collected 2019-01-01 | study: A study of... | reverse complement strand
CCTTATATGAGAGGAGAGATCTTAATTGATCTCTTTTCTTTTCGCGTAAATTACAAACCATATTATGAGAGACAGATAGCTCAGTGGTAGAGCAACGGACTTAAAAATCCGTGGGTCGCTGGTTCGATTCCAGCCTGTTTCTCTTTTATTTTTTTAAAGGAGGTATAAAGTCATGAAACAAAAAACCGGAGCAATATCCATTGTCCTCACAGCAGTAAGCGGGATAGCCTTCATAGGCACTTGTGTATTGGTTGCAAAGGCGACGCCATCTGCCATGGAGCGAGTTCAAGCGGCGGAAGAAGAAAAGGGCGAGGATCTCACAAAAATAGAGAAGGTGAAAGCGGCTGCCCCTGCTTATATTCCTTCTGCTATTTTAGGAACGTCTGCTATCTTTTGTATGGTAGGTTCTACCATATTAGACAAGAAGCATCAGGCATCTTTATCCAGTGCCATCGCAATTGGTAACAACTACGCACAGAAGTACAAAGGAAAAGTAAAGGAGTTGTTTGGTACAGAAGCAGAAAAAGAGATCAGCGAGTCCATTGATATTCAGAAACCTGTGGACAACACGTTTCCGTACGAATCCTGGTGCACCATGTGTTTCAACGAGTCAGAAGATAACCCAGGAACGCCAATGTTATTCTATGAAGTACAGTCCGGTACATTCTTTGAGAAAACCTTGGAACAAGTATTGCTGGCAGAGTACCATCTGAACCGCAATTACATTCTCAATGGGGAAGTAACATTAAACGACTGGTATGAGTATCTCGGTCTGGATAAAACCGACACTGGAGACGCGGCTATTTGGACACCGATGGATCTGGGTGATGAATGGATCGACTTCAATCATAAGAAAAAAACCACCAGCGATGGTCGGGTGTATTATGAAATTAGTTTAGTAACGGAGCCATATTACATCGATATGCTTCCTTAATATTTCGCGAAATGGACAGCGACTATTATGAAGGAGGCGAAAGTATGAAAAAACCGAGCAAAGCACAGATTGTAGGAGCTATCGCTATGATCATTGGATTTATTGGAACACAAATAGCCAACAAATCTGATGACATAGCTCGAGACGAAATGAAGGCTGAGCTGAAGGAAGAGATACTAAGCGAACTGAACGAAAGAGAGTCATCATAGACTCTCTTTATTTTTTTTATGAAAAGGAGAATTGTATGAACACCAAACAATTGAAAAATGTGGGACTCAAAGCAATGCAAGCTATCGGAAAACGAAGCCCATTGATCCTAACGGCACTGGGGATTGGTAGCGGATTTGCAGCAGTGGTATTAACCGTCAAGGCAACTAGAGAAGCATCAGACATCATCGAAGAAGAGAAGTGCCTGCGAATCGAGCGAGACGAGCCAGAAGAAATGACACCAGTAGAGGTAGTAAAGGTGGCGTGGAAACCGTTCGTGCCGGTAGCAGCGACTTGGATATTCTCTACTGCTTGTGTGATTGGGTCTTGTTCCGTGCATGCAAGAAGAAACGCTGCGTTAGCGGCCGCGTATAAGGTGTCGGAAACAGCATTAACCACCTTTAAGGAAAGTGCAGTAGAGGAGCTTGGACAAAAGAAAGTAAATGAGATCCAAAAGAAAGCGGCTGGAAAGCGTATGGAGCAGAATCCGCCAAGATCATCCGAGGTAATTATTATGGGAGATGGCGCGGTACTGTGCTACGATGATATTTCCGGTCGCTACTTTAACTCCGATCGAGAGACCATACGAGCGGCGGTAAACGACTGTAATTACCTATTGCAGTTGGAGATGTTTGTTTCGCTCAATGATTTTTACGAACGAGTAGGGTTACCATATACCACATTTGGATCTCAAGCAGGATGGAATATCGATCAGTATCCGTTTGAGGTGTTATTTGACACAAAACTGACGCCGGATGGAAAACCATGTCTGGTGGTCACCTATAATATTGAACCGAGATATGATTATCGCGGGTAATTCGCGAAAAATACACATCATATTATGAAAACAATGTTTACTTAAAATCTAAGGAGGATTTAACAATGGATGAAATGACAAACGAAATCAACGTAACAGAGGAAACTACGAGTACAGATGTGATTCCGACAAATGATATTTACGAACCGGAACACGAAAGCGAAGGAAAAAGTGGTTTTGCGCTTATGGCAGGAGTTACTTTAGCTGGAGCGGCTATTGGAGCAGGTGTCGTTTTAGGACGAAAGAAACTCGCCAAAAAGTGGGAAGAACACCAGATCAAGAAGCTTGAGAAGAAGGGTTATAGTATCACATATACGGAAACCATTGCGCCGGAAAATTCTGAAGATGCAGAAAAAGTCAATCAGAGTGAATCTGGAAAGAAAAGTAAATAGCGAGTAACGAGGGGTATCGAATAAAACAGATACCCTTCATTTTCTTTTTTTGAAAGGGTTGAAAGTATGAACAAGTATCGATATGAAGGACCTGTAACTGAATTCGGCTTATGTATTTGCAATCGCTGGATCGGTGAAACCGCTGCAAGTAGTGAGGCGAAAGCGCGAAATAATCTCGCGTATCAGTTTAAAAAGCAAACAAATCGAACCGGGTATGCCAAAATTGGACTACCTGGAGATTTATATTTAATAGAGGAGGACTTGTAAATGCCAGACTATACACCAAACTCTCATAAATACAAAGCTGAGCAACAGGAACGAGAAAAGCAACAGAAAGTGATTGAAGGAAAGGCGAAGCGAAAAAAGAAGAGCGAGTTGGGAAAGCTGCGAAGCGCCATTGTCTCAGAAGATAGCAAAAACGTCAGTAACCATCTGTTATTTGATGTGTTGGTGCCAGCTCTAAAAAACGCCGTGTCGGACATGGTGACAGACGGAATCAACATGATGTTATTTGGCGATTCCAAACGTAGCAGTGGAGCCAGCAGACGTTCTGGGTATTATTCCTATGATACTAGGTACAACGAAACGCGTGACAACTATGCCAGACGTTCTACCAGAGCTAGTGGGTATGAGTTTGACGATATCATTCTACCGACTAGAGGAGAAGCCGAAGCCGTGTTAAACCAGATGAGAGGTATTCTGGAGCAATTTGGTGTGGTTCGTGTTGCTGATTTTTATGAACTTGCAGGGGAAGAAGCCGACTATACCGATAACAAATATGGTTGGTCAGGACTTCGAACCGCAGACGTGGCTCATGTCAGAGATGGTTATATTTTACGGTTGCCAAAAGCAACATTGATCGATTAAGGAGGTTTATATGGGCGATATATTTTCGATTGAAGGAAGAGAACCACAGAGTGAAACGATCGTGAAAAAGAAGAAATCATTAGGTTATCGATTAGGCGAACTCATTGGGGTGGTATTAGCCGTATGCCTCATTGTCGTTATTGTAGCTTTTACGATCGGTATCGTTCGTTATATTTTGTTTTAGTCTGATCCGAATAATATTCCAGAATAAACAAGTAAGGAAAAGGAGAATAAAGAAGATGAAGAATAATGTGTTATCTGTAGTAGGAACAAAAATGTCTTATGGTTTTAGAAAGACAAAAATGAAAGCAATCAAACACAGTCCAGAGATCTGCATTGTGGGCGGTGTTATCGGCGTGGTTGGCAGTACCATATTGGCATGTCGAGCCACCCTGCAGCTGGATGACGTACTGAAAGAAAAGCGTGAGAGAGTGGAAGAAATCCACGACTATGTAGAGGAACATGGATATTCCGAAGAATACGGTGAGAAAGAGATGCAGCAGGAACTCACCATCACGTATTTAAAGACCGCTGGTAAGGTTTTAAAACTGTATGCTCCAGCAATTGCTTTAGGCGTTCTGTCTATTTCCAGCATTGTAGCGTCTCATAACATCATGAGGAAGAGAAATGCAGCACTTTCTGCAGCTTACACGGCTCTGTACAAAGGATTCGACGAGTATCGAAAACGAGTGGAAGAGCGATTCGGTGAAGATGTGGAAAAAGAGATTCGTTACGGGGTCAAAACCGAAGAAGTAGAAGAAAAGAAAATCACCAAGAGCGGGAAAGAGAAAATCGAGAAAAAAGAAGTAAAGACATTCGACCCGAATGGTCATTATTCTCCATATGCGGTTGTGTTTGATTCCGGATGTATCGGATGGACCAAAGACCCAGAGGCCAATAAGACGATCCTTCTGCAGCAGCAGGCATATGCCAATCAGAAACTGAAGCAAAAAGGATATTTATTCATGAATGAAGTATATGAGATGCTGGGCTTTGAACCGACGAAAGCTGGTCATGTGGTTGGATGGCTTTATGATGAAAAACATCCCGTTGGCGACAACTATGTGGACTTTGGTATTTGGGATATTGATGCCGAACCAACTCGTCGATTCATCAACGGTTTGGAGACGAATATTGTTCTGGACTTTAATGTGGACGGAAACATCTACGAGATGATGTGAATCAGCCCAAAAGACATATTTGATTATCCATGGAGGTTTATACAGTATGAATAAAAACGCAGTGATATTTGTATCATTCATTGCTGGCGTAGCTGTTGGGGCTGCGTCCGCAGTGTTTGCGACAAAACGATATTTTGAAACCAGAGAACAGCAGCGCGCAGATGAAGAGATCGAATCTGTGAGGTCGTACTATAAGAAGTGGGACGAGCAGAGAGAAAAGATCAAAAACAGTGATATTGAGAAGCGCGCATACGAAATCATCGCCGAGAAATACGCACCGACCGATGATCAGAAGATTTCAGAAAAAAAGAAAGAAAGCAAGGAGGAAACAATCATGGAAGAAAGACCTTATGTGATTGAGCCAGAGGAATTTGATACTCTTGGCTATAAAACCGTCAGTTTGAATTACTATGACGACGGTGTTCTTACTTATGAGAACGACGATATCATTGAAAATGTAGACGAGCTGGTTGGACGGGATTCCTTAAGCCACTTTGGTGAATACGAGAGCGATGCCGTCTATGTCAGAAATGACACACTGAAAACAGATTTTGAAATCCTGGCAGATACCAGACGATATGAAGATATTTATTAGGGAGTAAGGGGGTTCTAAGTTGAATCGAGATGATATTTTGAACGAGTATTTCAACTGGCTATGCGACATCGTTGTGGGAAAGCGATTCAATGAGAATCTGTCTTTTACGAAATTGCTTGTGCATCTGCATGAGACGCCGTTTGAATGGTATATTCGAAATGATAGTAATCGAGCTGAAGACGGGAAGTCTCTTCGGTTTCGATTCGGTTTATATTTAACCGACAACGACTTTGAGAAGGCAGATCAGATCGCGAACGCAATCACCCATGGTATTGGCGGATGTAGCGTATTGGAAATGATGACTGCCTTATCCATTCGTTGCGAGGAAGATATTATGAATAATGCAAGTATTGGTGATCGAAGTGGGCACTGGTTCTGGAGAATGATTGCTTGCTTGCATTTGAATGGAATGTCCAACGATCATTATGATCATGCATACGTAGACGAGTGTTTGCAGACGTTTATGAAGCGAACTTATGCGCCAGATGGAGATGGCGGATTATTTAGAATACCTGGAATTGATGCTGACTTGCGAGAGGTAGAGATATGGTATCAACTTCTTTGGTATCTTGATACCATTGTGTAAAGGAGGTTGGGGAAATGTGTTTGACTTCTTGGTAATTTCTTCAAAACCAACAAAAAACGGAATTGATATTTTCCCAAAGTTTAAATTATACCCGAAAAGCAAGGACCTGATGATTCGTGGCGGTGACTTTTATGCTATCTGGTTGGAAGAGGAAGGAAAGTGGTCTACGGAAGAGGGGGACGCACTGAACGCCATTGACCGAGAATTGGATCGCTATGTATCCGATCATCGGGAACAGTTTGATGGCGCGGCCGTACGGATCCTGCATATGTGGGATTCGGATTCGGGCATGGTGGATAAATGGCACAAATTTTGTCAGAAACAATCCAGGGATTCGTTTCATGGGTTGGATGAAAAGTTGGTGTTTGTCAATTCTCCAACAAATAAAGAGGACTACTCTAGCAAGCATTTACCATATGCCTTAGAGCCTTGTGATATTTCATCCTATGAGTTACTGATGTCGACGTTATATTCCCCAGAGGAACGACATAAGCTGGAGTGGGCCATTGGTGCAATTGTGACAGGAGATTCCAAAAAAATCCAGAAATTCCTGGTGCTGTATGGTGCTCCTAAAACCGGAAAATCCACGATTCTGAACATCATTCAGATGTTATTTGAGGGGTATTACTCGGTGTTCGATGCCAAGGCACTGGGGTCCTCTGGTCGGCAGTTTGCGTTGGAGTCATTTAAGACAAACCCTCTGGTCGGCATCCAACATGACGGAGACTTATCCAAAATCGAAGACAACACTCGGCTAAACAGTCTGGTATCTCATGAATGGATGGAGGTCAATGAGAAGTACAAGACGTCATATCCACAGCGGGTTTGGGCGTTCTAATTTTTAGGAACCAACAAACCCGTCAAGATAACCGCTACCAAAACGGGATTACTGCGAAGACTGATCGACGTGACGCCGACTGGAAATCGGGTTCCGCGGAAGGAGTACGACAAAGCGGTTCGTCACATTAAGTTTGAACTTGGTGGAATCGCCTGTCATTGTCGAGATGTATATTTGGAGAATCCAGGATACTACGACGACTATGTGCCAACTCATATGATGGTGGCGTCCAATGATTTTTACAACTTCATCATTGACTCCTATCATGTGTTCGTACAAAACGATGGTACGACTCTGGAAGTGGCTTGGAAGATGTACAATCAATACTGCGAGGATGCGAAGATTCCTTATCCATATACCAAACGAGTGTTTAAGGAAGAACTGAGAACTTATTTCCGAGAGTTTGAGGATGGACCAGCAAGTAAGTGTCGATACTCCAGATTTAAGACTGATATTTTTGAGAAGAAAAAGGAGACCACACGCAAGGAGTCGGTAGATGAGAAACATTGGCTTTCGTTAGCAAATGGATCGTCGATCTTTGACGATATTTGCTCTGACTGTCCGGCGCAGTATGCGACCAAAGACGAAACGCCGAAACAAGCATGGGAGAAAGTTATTTTACGATTAAAAGACATCGATACGCATAAGCTCCATTATGTGAAAGTTCCATTAAATCACATTGTCATCGACTTTGATATTAAGGATGAGGACGGAAACAAATCGTTGGAGAGGAATCTGGAAGCTGCTCGAGCTTGGCCAGAAACTTACGCAGAGGTGTCCAAAGGTGGACAAGGGCTTCACCTGCATTATATTTACACAGGAGATCCGGAAGAGTTGAGTCGCATGTTTTCCGATGATGTAGAGATCAAAGTCTTTACCGGAAACATGTCATTGAGAAGGAAACTGACAAAATGTAACGATAAACATATCGCAACCATTAGTTCAGGACTTCCACTCAGGGAGGTGAGAAAAAAGATGATCGATTTAACGATCTATAAAAACGAGAAAGCAATTCGGACAATCATTAAGAAAAGTCTGAATAAGGAATACCCACCACATAGTACCAAATGCAGCATTGACTTCATCCGAGATACATTGGATAAGGCCTACGAATCAGGAGCGTCCTACGATGTATCGGATTTTGAAAACTCTGTCATTGCATTTGCGGCACAGAGCACACATAATTCCGACTACTGCTTGAAGCAGATCAAAAAGATGCATTTCTGTTCTGAGGACAAACTACTCAATGGAGTCGTGGATAATGTGGAAAATATTGGTGAGGTGGATCAGGACAATTTGGTGTTCTATGATGTGGAGGTGTTCCCCAATTTATTTTTGGTGTGCTACAAGTTTCGTGGTGCTGGAAAACCAATTGTCCGATTGTACAACCCAAAACCAGAAGATATCGAGGCTTTATTAAAGTTCTCTTTGGTTGGATTTAACTGCCGACGATACGACAACCATATGCTGTATGCGTGTATGCTTGGATATTCCAACGAACGGTTATACAACCTGTCACAGAAGATTGTTAATTCTGGAAAGGGTGAAAATCGGGAGTATTTCTTCGGTGCAGCGTACAACATTTCCTATACAGATATCTACGATTTTGCATCTGCTGGAAATAAAAAATCTCTTAAAAAGCTAGAGATCGAGATGGGGATTCATCATCAGGAGCTTGGATTACGATGGGATCAGCCGGTTCCGGAAGATAAATGGGAGTTGGTGGGCGATTACTGCGAGAACGACGTGATCGCAACAGAAGCAGCGTTCGATTATTTGAAGGCGGACTGGATCGCAAGGCAGATTCTAGCAGACTTGGCAGGCATGACGGTAAACGATACTACTAATACCTTAACCACCAAAATTATATTTGGAAACAACAAGAAACCGCAGAATGAATTCCACTATCGTAATCTGGCGGATCCGGTGTTGGAACTGGACAAAGAGACTGAAGCTTTCTTGAAAGAAGCTTGTCCGAAAATGATGGAGCATAGCCATGGCGATGCACATAGCTTACTTCCATATTTTCCAGGATACGAGTACAAGTATGGGAAATCAACCTACAAAGGAATTGAGGTGGGGGAGGGCGGTCTGGTCGTTGCTGCACCGGGCATGTATGGAAATGTAGCGCTTTTGGACGTTGCCAGCATGCACCCTCATAGTCTCATTGCGGAAGTGTTATTTGGCATTCAGTACACCAAAGCGTTCCGAGACATCGTCGAAGGACGAGTAGACATCAAGCATGAGGCATGGGATGTGGTGGATCATATTCTGGACGGAAAGATGAAACCATATATCGAACGAGTCAAAGCCGGAGAATTTACCTCGGGAGATTTGGCGAATGCTTTGAAAACAGCGATCAATTCGGTCTATGGTCTTACCAAGGCGGGATTTGAGAATCCGTTCCGTGATATTCGAAATAAGGACAACATTGTAGCCAAACGTGGTGCACTGTTTATGGTGGATCTTTGCGAAGCGGTACAGAATCAGGGATTTGAAGTGGCACATATTAAGACAGACTCCATTAAAATTCCAGATGCCACACCAGAGATCATTCAGTTCGTCATGGACTTCGGAGAGCGATATGGTTACACCTTTGAACATGAGGCTACATACGACCGCATGTGTCTGGTAAATGACGCCGTTTATATTGCGAAGTATAAGACAGCTGAGGAATGTATGGACATGTATGGCTATGTTCCCGACAAGAATCAGAAGAAACCTGGTCAGTGGACAGCCACCGGGAAGCAGTTCCAGGTTCCATATGTGTTTAAGACCCTGTTCTCAAAAGAAGCGATCAAGGACGAAGATATGTGTGAAACTTTCTCGGTGAAATCTGCTTTATATTTGGACATGAACGAAAAGCTTCCAGATGTCACTTCATTCGAGAAGCAATTGGATAAGCTAGAAAGCAAGTACAAAAAGGGAGAGCTATCCGATTTGATATTTGAGGAAGAATGTGCGAAATTGATGCCAGAAATCGAGAAGGGTCATGATTACCACTTTATTGGACGTGTGGGACAGTTTTGTCCGATTGTTCCTGGAAAAGGTGGCGGTCTCCTTCGAAGAGAACAGGACGGAAAGTACCATGCGGCAACGGGCACAACCGGGTATCGTTGGTTGGAATCCGAGACGATCATTTCGTCCGGTGTTACGGATATTATTGACCGAAGTTACTACAACCGGCTGGTGGATGAGGCGGTAGATGCCATTTCCACCTATGGCGACTTCGAATGGTTTGTGTCTGACGACCCTTATATTTCCAAACGGAAAGAAGAGAGCTTCATGAATATTCCCATCGATGCGGACGAGGAAGTTCCTTTTGACGAAGACGTCGTCGCGTAAATTACATGTCATTTTATGAAACAAAGTTAGTAAAAAAATTTTAAGGAGGTTATATTTATGAAAACAAAAAAAGTACCGATCTATTTAACAAAGGAGCAGTATAAGACTGTTACCGACATGGAGAAAAACGGACACGGCGATATCTTAAAATCGTATACGAGTCAAGGATACGAATATGGGTTTAATGCCGGAAAGGACGTTGGAATTGTTGGGTCAGCTCTTGCGCTTCTTACTGGATTTGGAGCGGCTAAATTGACAGCTTATTTAGGTAAGAGAACCAAAAAGAAATAACTTTGTCAAAAGGGGCTTTGGTCAAAACGATCAGAGTCCTTTATTTTTTTTTATAAAGAAAGGAGATTATACGATGTTAAGATCATTAGCAAGAGGAGTCGCAAAGAAACGGATGCAAAAAAGAGGATTCCAGCATCCATGTAAACCAAATAAGGGCTACGGAAGTTATTTTTCCAACCATTGGAGAGAGTATGTGTATCGTTAAGAAGGAGGTATTGTCTATGAAAGTAAAGACATTTGACTTTTTTAAAATTGGATTAGGAACTTGTTTAGGCTGGCATGCAGGACTTCTCATTATCATTGCTATGGGGAGAGCTGTTAAAGATGAGAACGAAGATCCTGAAGCAGCCGTCAAAAAATTCTGGGAAGAGGCACTCAAAAAACCGGCGTATGAAGGACCTGTGACGGAAGAAGAGAACAAAAAAACTGAATAATGTAAAACTTTTTTATTTTTATCTATTTATCATATCTGTTAAAAAAGTAATAAAGTAAAAGTTTTAGGAGGAAATTTTTTTTATGAAGCTTACAATTGCACCAAACGGAAATTTGCAAATAGACGAAGCTAGAGTTATATTTCGGAACTTTTCAGGAGCACCATCTAAATACAATCGTAAAGGAGATCGGAACTTCGCGGTAGTCATACCGAACCAGGAGGTTACTGATATTTTATTGTCGGAAGTAAATGAATGGGGAAAACCGTGGAATGTCCACATCAAGGAATCAAGTGACCCAGGAGAAGAACCATTTCGTTATCTTCCAGTAAAGGTGAACTTCAACAGTCGCCGTCCACCAAAAATCTACTTGAGAACCAACTCTACTCGGAAACAGTTGACTGAGGAGAATGTCGATTTTCTGGATCGGATCGACATCGACCACGTGGATTTGGACATTCATCCATATGATGGTGATGGCGCCGGACTGAACGGCCCATTCCGAACCGCATATTTGGCGGCTATGGAAGCGTTCCAGATCGTGGATCGATTCGAGGAACGATACGCAATGGAAGAGAGTCCGGAGGAGTAAAAACCGGAACGATTATTAATAAATCAGAAGGGGGGATGCCAGATGAAAGTTTTAGATGAAGGAAGCAGATGCGACTTTAATAATCCTTATCGGTAAAATTTGGGAAATCCGTCGAGTAATAATGAGGGCGTCGGACGCGGGAAGCAAAGTAGTTGCATAAGGGATGAGGCTTTTCAATAAAAAAGAAAGAAAGGAATGTATGAAATATGGCAAACGTTAAGAGATGCGACAGGTGCGGAAAAATTTATGAAAGAAAAAATTGTAATATAAGGATCGTAGTACAACATGTTACTGGTTCTAATGTATGTC
>ERZ1090878.1399-NODE-1404-length-11408-cov-10.207610_pt1 | contig 11408 bp, 4 predicted proteins | sample MGYA00478473_ERZ1090878 | MGnify/ENA primary metagenome ERZ1090878 (study PRJEB33644, sample SAMEA5815720) | chicken gut metagenome | biome: Chicken; feature: Gastrointestinal Tract; material: Caecum | place: Ireland | collected 2019-01-01 | study: A study of... | reverse complement strand
GCTTTATTTGATATAAATAAATTGTATTTGTTCGTTTGTTTTGGATAAAGTGTTTAAAAATTCACGCAAATGTTACCGTTCGGTGAACAAGCGCGTGAAGTTTTTAACTCCGGACCAACGCGAAAAATCGCCCGTCTTCCACACGGGAATCTTAAAGAAGGAGAGATGATTATGAAAAAGACGAGCAAAAAGCTCCTCAGCTTGTTCTTAGCTGTGGTCATGGCTGTGTCGGCTTGCTCTGTCGGGTTTACCGCTTTGGCGGCTGAAACCAACCCCGACTACAAGCTTTTCAACGACTCCAACAGCCTGGATGCCGAGTCCAGCATTGACGCCATCAATGAACTGCTCGACAACCGCTTGCCCGATATCTTGGACATGATCGGTGCGGATTCACTTGCCGCCATCGGCATTGACGCACAGGACATCGAGGATATCAAAAACTATGATTCCGGAGGTAAGTATGACAGCGACGCGTTCTATGCGTTCATGACAAAGCTGGCCGACTACCTGCTTGGAATGATCAACGGAAACGGCACGGCGACCGCTTCTTATTTTGGCGAGGACTACAGCAACCTTACGGACTGGCAGTATTCCTTTGTTGAAGACGAAAGCGCTCCCGTAAGCTACTTTGCACTTCTCAACTATGCCGAGAAGATGCAGGACTCCGAGTACAAGGCCGCTGCTAAGTACAGCGAGGAAAACCTTGACGACCTGCAGGCCCTGACCGAGCCGTTCACCGAGGAACTGGCCAGCCAGGAAAGCGCTGCAACGAACGTTGAAACGGGCCTTGTCGCCGCGCTGCTGAAGGAAGCGGCTGTGGCCGACACCGTTGACGCGGCGTTCAACAGCGGCAAGGGCTTCTCCTACCAGCTGATCGCCGATACGGTCGTTGCAATCGACGGCACGCAGTACGCCCTGTCGAAGAGCAACACGGCTTATCCCTACATACTTGAGGCACCGGCTTATGCAAATTACAGCGAAGCAGATGTAGAGGCTTATGTAAACGGCTATAAAGCCGAGGCTGCACAGGTGGGACTTGGTTGGTTCGATCCGGCTGCCGATGTTGCCGGCGCACTCTACTGCCACTATATGTTCGAAACGAATTCTCTGTATGCGGACGTACTGGAGGCAGCCTCTATCAACTATTACGCAAAGGCCGGCGGCCATACGTTTTCCTATGACGGCCAGGAGATCACGCCTTCCAACTACATGACCGTTCTCGGCAATGTGTACACAGGTTCTGATTTCGTGGCGGATTACGGCGACGGCTACAGCGACCTTACTGAGGCACAGGCAAACGGCGCATACCAGTTTGCCCTCGACAAGATCTATGTCGCCCTGATCACCGGCGTAGAATCTGTTTCGTTTGCAGACGCGGCATTCGCCGCTTACGATGCTTCCAAAACGAATGACCTGAAGTCCATGAATTACTCTCTGGCCTTCACAGAGGGTCTGGCTGTTTCGGAAGGCGTTGTAAGCCAGAGCGAGTATAACGAGATCGCAAAGGCCAACAACAACGACGCGGCTGCGGTCTATTCCGACATCTTCGAGACGGTCAGCGAAGAGCCGATCATCACGGCTTCCTCCAATACCGTTTTGGAAACGCTGGATGTGCAGGCAGCAAGCGGCGCGAATCAGGTCAGCTACGATTACGAGACCTATGCCGTTTCTTCAGATTCGCTGATTGCGCTGAACGAAACGCTTAACGGCTATATTAATACGATTAATGATATTAAGGATATTAAGCTGATCGGCGACTATCTCGTAAAAATCATTAATAATGCCATTAAATCTTTTGGTGTAGACATTACGCTTGACACACTTGTCAACATGTTGACCGACGTGGTTATCAATCTTGCCGAACATCCCGGCGACACCATTTTTGCGCTGATGCCGTTCCTTGTGAATGTCATCGACAACCTGGCTGCACCGGCACTGCTTGGTGAAGAGCAGTCCTCCACCAATGAAATGCTCTTCGGCACTACGGAAAGCAGAGAGTATGCCGACCGCATCCAGAAAGCCATCAGCCGTATTATGGAACTTGTAAGCGGCGGTGATTTCGGCATCGGTGATATCGGCGAACTGCTCAGCATCCTGACCGACGAGATCGGTATTGGCAACATCGGTAAACTGATCGCGGATATCCTTGGCGGTCTGTTTACGGCGGATGTATCTAATTTCATTAAAAAGTGCGGCGGTGTGTTCGGCCTCCTGAAAGCATTCAACGTGCTCGACATCACCCAGTTCTCGCAGCAGGTGGGCGACGCTACGCTTGGCTATGATCAGGATGCACCTTACATCAACATGAACCGTGCACTGCCCATGCTGCTCAACTGGATCTGCGGCAACAACGACTACCTGGAAGCCAACGCGCTTACCTATTATAATGTAGACCCGGACGGCGACGGCGAAGCAGAGTATGCTGAAAATGTGCCGGTCATTACCAATCTGTATGTGGTGGATAACGCGCTTGCCGGTCTCCATGGTCTGGACAGCATCACCGGCGGCATGGATGCCACTGTGGCGGAGATCCTCAGCGAGCTCATCACATTCGCCACTTCGACCGTGACCGGTCTTTACGGCCCGAACGGCTCTACGCAGCTGGATGGCGGCGCGAACGACCTGTTCTCCGCTCTGCCTGAGATCATCAACGGTCTCGGCCAGGATTTTGCCGAAAAGTATTCGATCGATACGGATTGGCACTTCGGCAGCTTTATCGGCGGTTCTTACGGTTCTGCCAGCACGAACAGCAGAATGACCGTTATCGACAAGCTGTCTGACATTTCGAACAGCTCCAATTACGCACTCAACGCTTCCAATGCCCAGGCGGCTATGGAAGAAATCGTGAATGTGTTTGCAAACGGCTGGATCAACGCGCTGCTTGACCTGCTCAACGACGTGGTCGGCACCGAAAACGCCATTACCGGCGAGATCCCGATCGTTTCCGGTCTGCTGAATGCGCTGGGCGGTTTCTCCGAACAGAGCATCCTGACGGATGTCATTAACAACGTGTTCCAGCTCGACCGCGACAGCAAGTATTCTTTCACCTTTGAGACAAGAGATAACGGCTATGTCGGCATTCCGTCTGAGGTCGGTTATTTCCTGATTGAAAATATGGACACACTGATCAGCATCATTATGCAGATCGTGGAAAACACGCAGGCTGCACCGGCTGCTGCAAGCGCTGCGCCGTATGCCATCACCCAGGATGCACCTGCGGCTGCTGCGCAAGCTGCTGAAGCTTCTGCCATTTCCAGAGCGGCAGGCGGCAGCTCCATCAGCGATGCGGACGAAGCTGCGGCAGATCAGCTGATGACGACACTGGACGGCATTCTGGCCGATGTGCTGGATGGTTCTTACATCAACGACTATAGCACCAGCGAGACCGACAGCATCCTTTCCGGTGTGTTCGATCTGCTTTCCAATTACATTGGCGCCAGCAATTCGAGTGCTTATCTCAGACTGCTGGACGGCTACATGAACAACATCATCGTGGCGCCGAAGGCCGACGGTACGCTGGACGAAAAAGACGTATACAACAACGACAACCTGACGAATTTCGTCGTTCGTACCTATGCGCTGCTGGAGGATATCATCGACGTGGTCGGTGAAGAGAATCTGGCCGCTACACAGTATAACGACAACTACAATCTGGCTGTAGAGGCCATCAAGGGCGTTATCTCTCCTGACGCCGTCGGCATCCGTCTGAGCGACAACACGAGCGCCCAGAACAAGATCATGGATCTTGACAGCTGGAACGATGCGATCCAAAACGGCAAAGTCAACGTTTCCATTGACTGGAACGTCAAGACCGGCGACAAGGAAAGCTTCTATGAAGGCATGGCTTCCGGCCTGCGTGTGGTTTCGTCCATCCTTTCCGTGCTGCTGCTGGATACCGGCTATTATGCCAACGTGCTGCAGCCGATCCTGGCCGGCCTGCTGTCTGACATGGACGTTCAGGTCGAAGTGATCGGTGAAGGCGTTACAACACCGTCCGCTGCTGTGCTTCCTGCAAGCGAAGTGAACACGGCAGACGATGCGCTGATGGCGATCATTCGTCCGTTTGGCGCCGTGCTCAACGCGCTGCAGGCGCAGCCGCTGACCACCGTGGTAGACGTGGTCAAGGGTCTGGCCAAAGTGCTGCAGGGCACCAACCCCGACCTGCTCGACATCGTGCTCAACCTGGTAGCTCCGCTTGACAGTGAACTGCTTGGTCTGGCCGATATCATTGAGAATCTGTCGCCGACACTGGCGAACACCATCCGTGATTTTGAGATCGTAAATATCCCGATCAATATTGGCTCTACCAATATTAATCTTTCGATTCGTGTCAGCGGCATCAATGTTATGGGTATCACCATTGCGATCGATGATGCTGCACAGTTTAAGGCTTTGTGGAACAAACTCGCTCCGATACTTGGCAGTGTGCTTGGCATGGATTTGACGCTGATCAACGGTGAAACGATCCTGTCGCTGCTCGGTATGCTGGATCTCGGCGTCACGATCCCCGAACTGGATCTTGACGAACTGGCTTCCGCTTCGGACGCCAAGGCGCTTTTGATCATCGTTTACTTCGTGCTTGACCTGCTCGATGCTAACCCGAGCATCCTCGGCGGCAACGAGACGGTGGCCGGTGTTCTTGACTTCATCCGTCAGAACGGTATCGGCGGTATCATTGACATTATCAATACGATCCTGAGCATCACCACTTCGCCGACAGAAGTTTACTGGATGTTCGTGCAGAAGTTCGAACTGCTCAGAACCGGCTTTGAGTATCCGCTTGGCGTAACCGCTGCGGATGCGGACAACGCAGTTGACCAGCTCGACAATCTGGTCAGCGGCATCTTCCCGCTGCTCAGCAGCCTGGGCGTGATGGACGTTTCCGGTCTGTCCGGCCTGATTTCTGACAATCTTTACACGAACAACATGGTCACCACGATCGCGAAGGGCCTTTACGGCGCTATGGAAGGCGACGTCGCTTCCTACCTGTCGATCGTCGGTGTGGACACCTCCACAAAGGGTGTTGCAAAGCTTCTGAATGATTCTTCTTACGGCAAGACTTATTCTGCAGCCGCAAAGACCCTGAACGGCGTCAGCTCCTGGAGCAAGGTCTCTTCGCTGAACTGGAGATTCCAGGACGGCGATCAGGACGGCTTCATTGAGGCACTTTCCGCTGCGCTGCGTCCTCTGAACGACCTGCTCGCACTGCTGCTTGTCGAGGGCAATATCGATTTGTCCGGTCTGGTCAACAGTGTCGATGTAAACACAGGCGCGTTCAAACTGCAGGACGGCAAACTGGTCATCACCGTTTCCGGTAAGGATGTGGATTCCGAGGATTCCACCATTACGATCGATCTGGGCGGCGTGCTCAAGCGGCTGCAGATCTATGGCGGCAACGGTTACGACAGTGCGATCATTCCGCTGCTCGAAGCGCTCGGCTGCACCGGCGTTAAGACCTACAGCCACTATGTAAGCGATTACAATAAGGCAAAAGACAATCTGCTGATCAACGTGCTGAACCCGATCTTCTCGCTTGTTGACAAGATCGCAGAAAAGCCGTTCGATACGCTGACTGGCATGCTGCCGAACCTGGCCTACTTCCTTGAAAACGGCGGTCTTGGCCAGTTCGTCAACAACCTGCTTTCGCCGGTAACGAAACTGATCTCTGATCTGGACGCCAAGGGCATCAATATTGACGAGATCATCGAAATGATCGCCGGCAAGGATCTGAACACGCTGGTGAAAGATGCGCTCGGCATCGACCTTGGCCTGTCGCTGACAAACCTTGGCAATCTGAACATCCATTCGCAGCTGATCCCGCTGGTGAACTCGCTGCTTAAGAGCAGCGGCATCAACCTGCAGCTGTCGAATATCGACTGGAAGTATCTGGCTTCGCTTGGTGAGCTGAAGACCTACACCAGCGCTTCTGACCACTATGGCACGCCGAAGCGTGTGGCTGCTTACAAGGGTCAGGTTCTGATCACTGTTCTGCGCTACCTGCTTGACAACGTGCTTGCGAAGAACAACTTCGCCATGATCACCGGCCTTGTGAACGGCATTGACATGGATGCCATGATCAAGAACATCCTGGCAAGCGTGTTCAACACCCTGAGCACGGCAACTTCGGATGAGATCATCAGAGCTTTGTTTGAACTGCTTAACGGCACGCCGACGAACGCGTTCTGGGATTACACCGGTTATAAGTTCAAGTCCTATGACTTCTCTTATCCGGCGAACATGGATATGCAGTTCATTCAGGATCTTGGCGCTACGATCGACAACCTGCTTACGGGCTTCATCGATCTGAACGGCACGATCGCTGACCTGATCTACAAAGATGATATCATCAACACACTGGCTGAGGCCATTTACACGAACGTTGAAAAAGTAACGATCTCCGGCTCGACCACGCTGATCGACCTGCTCGCACAGACCGGTATCGACCTGTCTACTGACGCGATGGCTGACCTGCTGGTTGACAAAGATTACGGCAAGACCTTCTCTTCCGTAGCTTCCAAGATCCGTTCTGCCGGCAGCTGGGCAAACGTCAACTTCGACAAACTCAGCTGGGGCGTGACAGACAGAGAGTCCTTCCTGAATGCGCTGTGCGCAGTGCTTCGTCCGGCTTACGGCGTGCTTGACGTTCTTCTGAACGACGGTATGCTTGGCCTGTTCAGCCTGCTCTACATCCCGGGCAGCGACGGCTACACCAGCACGATCGTACCGTTCATGGAAGCGCTGAGTCTCTATAACATCAAAACACAGTATCAGTACAGAGAAGACATTGCCACGAAGGGCTATGACTACATTCTGCTCGACATTCTGAACCCGCTGTTCGACAAGGTGGAAGACCTGCTTTATGCACCGATCCAGACCCTGTCCGGCATGCTGCCGAACCTGGCGTACTTCTTCGCAAACGGCGGTCTGCTGCAGATGGTGGATAACCTTGTGACACCGGTCACAGCGCTGCTTGACACGCTGAGCCCGATCGTAAATGTAAACGACCTGCTTGCTGAGCTGGGCGTAAGCATCAACGGCCAGGCGCTTGACCTGTACCACATTTCCAGCATTCTGGAACCGTATGTGGCGCCTGACAAAGTTGTGCCGCTGCTCAACTCGCTGCTGCAGTCGCTCGACATCAACGGCACCAAGCTCAACATCACCCTGCTTGACATCGACTGGTATCAGCTGGCAAGCCATGGTGAATTGGTTCGCGAGCCTTCTCAGGCTGCAACGTATGGCATTCGCTCCTATGTGAAGGCCGACGAGGCTGAAACGCTGATCGCGGTGCTGCGTTATCTGATCGCGGTTATCCAGGATGAGCGCAACCTTGACAACATCATTGGCCTGATCAATGGTCTTGTGGGTGACAACTCTACCGTTTCCGGTATTGTTGGTTCCGTCATTGAGTACATCACCAAGTATGAAGGCGATGAATTTATCGCTCAGATCGGTGACCTGCTTGCAATGATTGCGTAACCGCTTGACAATCCTAAGATTAAGCCGGCGTCTTCGGACGCCGGCTTTTCTTTGTGTACCGTGGAATGTTGTGAAAATCAATCGGTTCTGTTTTGGCTTTGAAAAGCAAAACAAAAAATGCCCTGTACCGGCAAAATGCCATGATACAGGGCGTTTTCTGTTTCATATGGTTATTTTTGTTCGCGGGCGCGGTTGCTGCTTGGTTAGATATTGCCGAATACGTTAGCGCTTTTCTGGTACATCGGCGTTCAGTATACTGCAGTGGCGCAACCCAGCCGGGAAATCCACATCCACTTTTTGAAAGTGCATAAAATCTTCGGTCGTGCTGCATGTGTAGGCACCGTGCATAAAACAGTCAGCAAACAAATAATATCGCTCGTCTTTTTGCACGATGCACGGTCCCTCTGTAAGATGACCTGTGACGGGGTTTGTAATGCTTTCAAACGGCGCATGCAGGCTTTTTGAAAAGGTAAGTCGAATATTTTTGTACCTTGTCAACTCGGTATTGCCGCCGCGTTCGTCTTTAAATGCCATCACCCAGCCGCTTTCTGTTTTGCAAAGCGTTGCGTCAATGCAGTTAAAGCCCGGGTCAAAAAACAGCTCCGGCTGTGAAAACGTCTGAAAATCTTTTGTAAAGCACCGCCAAATGCGGTGATTTTTTATGCCCAGCCGGTTGGTTTTGTGAAAGCTGCTGGACCAAAAGAGCATATATTGCCCGCTTTCGTCGTCAAATACACATTCCGGCGCCCAGCAGTTGGCTGTATCCGGCAAATGTTCCATAATGCCCAGGTACACCGGCGCGCTCCAGTGCTGCAGATCACCGGAAACAGCGGTGCAAATGCTTTTTGTGTTCCATCCGTTTGTAAAGATAACGCGAAATGGCCCGTCTGTCTCCCGCAGCAAAAACGGGTCGCGCACAATGTAGCTGCCGTCCCTCGCGCGCGGTATCAAAGGTGCACCGCCGTTGACCGGCGTCCAGTGCAGCAAGTCTGGGCTTTCGGCCAGGTGGAAACCCAGTGTGCGCTCGGTGTGGTAGCTCATGTAATACATAGTAAAACCTCCTTGCCAAGTTTATTGTAGCATGCGGCAGGGGAAATGTATACGGCATTTACACGATTTAAATATTTGCTTTAATTTTGCTGTGATGGCATCAAATGTGCATAGCGCCCCAGACCAGGCAGAAACCGCCGATGCCGGCTTCAAGCGCCGGCACGAGCACGCCGGAAACTTTTTCCAGCAGCTTTTTGCAAAACATATAAAAACGGTCAAAATATTTTTGCGCCGTCACATAGACGATGTACATAACGATCAGCGGCAGCATATATAAAATGTTGTACACGACCAGCAGCACGGTGATCTGCCAGAACGACAGGTCAAAACCAAACATATAGGCCAAAAATGCAAAATACGGCATAGAGGTCATCAGCTCCGCAAACGTAGCGCCGGTGCCCAAGAGCACAAGCGCTCCCGGTGTGACCGATTTTATTTTTTTGCGCACGGCTTGCTCGTCGGCGTTTTCTTTTTCGGCATCGTTCACTTTTGTCGGTTTGTTTTTTAAGATCTTGCGTGCAGCCGTTGCAGCGGCAACGCCAAGCAGAACAACACCGGCCGCGGCCAGAAGCATAAAAAGTGCGCGCTTTGCCGAATCCGGCAGGCCGCTTAAAAGGCCGCCAACATTTTCGATCACACCAAAGTAGGCCAGGTAACCGAACAGTAAACTGATTATGCCGGTCGGCAGAATAAAGTACCAGATGTGATGCGGTTTTTTCACAAGTCCTTGCAGTACAAATTGCTGGGTGATGGCCATCGGGTTCAGGCTGTCCGCCGCACCCGCCGCAATCGTTGCCGTGATCAGCTCAAACAATTTCATTCCTCCTTGCAGGCAACAAATAAAGCCCGGGAGCAATTATGCTCCCGGGCTTTTCTCCCTCCGTGTACGCAGCTTTTGCTGCGCGCTTTCTCTTGGACCAGACGGTTTCCCCGGAACCCTAGAAAGCTTTTCATTGCGCACACTATAGCATATTTGAAAACGGCTGTCAAGTCCTTTTCCGGTTTTTCTAATATTGATGATATTTCTAAAAAATACAGCAATATTTCGCTTTGACAACAGGCGGCGCATATGCTATTTTTTACTTACAAATTCAAAAAAGGAACGGGTTACATATGGCTATCATAAAACAAGACAACATTTATATTCTGGAAACCGCGCACACGCACTATGTGCTGGGTGTAGATACCTACGGCTATAACCGCCATATCCATTGGGGCAAAAAGTGCAGCCCTGCGGATTATGAGGTCGTGCCGGTGGAGGATGAAAATTCCAACCACACAGCCTGCGACGAAATGCACCAGGAGTACACGGTGTTCGGCGGCACTATGTACCGCCCGTCTGCGCTGAAAGTTACGTTTGCCGACGGATGCCGCGAGGTAGAGCCTGCGTTTGAACACGGTGAAATAGATGGCGACACACTTCGCCTCTATTTTAAAGACCGCATCTACCCGCTGCAGATCGTTTTGCACTATCGCGTTTATGCGCAGGACGATGTGATCATGCGCTTTGTTCAGCTGAAGAATACAGGCGACCAGCCGATTCAGGTGCATGCGGCCGCCAGTGCGGAATTCACACTGCCGTCGCACGAGGCTTATCGCTTCTGCAACACAAACGGCGCCTGGGGCGGGGAAAACCGCCGGGTCGACACGCGGCTGGATGGCGGCGAGCTGACTTTTGAAAGCCGCAAGGGCGTTTCCGGCCACACGGTTTCACCGTATTTTATTGCGCACCAGGGTGCCGCAGAAGAAAGCGGCGATGTGTTCGGCGCTGCGCTGGCCTACAGCGGCAACTTTAAAGTGCAGGCTTCGCGCGACCTTTACGGCGTAACGCGTGTACTGCTTGGCATAAACGATTTTGATTTTCGGTATGATCTTTTGCCCGGCGCATGTTTCGATACGCCGCAGGTCTTTTTCGCTTATGCGCAGGGCTTTGGCGGATTTTCGCGTACCATGCACGGCTTCATGCTTCGCCACATTCTGCCAAAACGTTTCGCCGGGGAAACGCTGCCGGTGCTTTACAACTCCTGGGAGGCGACCGGCTTTGACGTCAGCAGTGCCGGCCAGGCCAAACTGGCCGAGATCGCAGCCGGCCTGGGGGTAGAGCTGTTTGTTATGGACGACGGCTGGTTCGGCGCACGCAACAGCGACCGCGCCGGCCTTGGCGATTGGTTTGTGAATCCACAAAAATTCCCGAACGGACTGGATGAGCTGATTGCAAAAGTCAATGCGCTCGGCATGGATTTCGGCATCTGGGTGGAGCCCGAAATGGTCAATAAAGACAGCGATTTGTTCCGTGCACACCCGGACTGGGCGTATCATTACGAAAATCGCCGCGCCGATGAACTGCGCAACCAGCTTGTGCTCAACATGACCCGTTCAGACGTGCAGGCATATGTGTTTGACTGCCTTGACCGGCTGCTGGGCGAGCACAACATCCGTTATATCAAGTGGGACATGAACCGTCCGTTTTCCCAAACGGGCGCCGAAAACCTGGCGTGCCCGCAGTCGCTGTGGTACCTGCACACGCAGGCTGTGTACAGTATTGTGGATCGCCTGCGTGCCAAGCACCCGGACGTACAGTTTGAAAGCTGCGCCTCGGGCGGCGGCCGCGATGACTGGGGCGCACTGATGCACTTTGACGAGGTCTGGCCCAGTGACAATACCGACGCGGTGGACCGCCTGCAGATCCAGCAGGGCTATTCGCTGCTGAATCCGGCAAAAACGATGCGTGCCTGGGTCACCGACATTTCTCCGGTCGGCCGCCCGGTCAGCCTGGATTTCCGCTTTGTCGTGGCCATGCAGGGCGCTTTGAGCCTTGGCGGCAATTGGTGTGGTATAAAAAAAGTTGACAGCTTATTCTCAAGGATTTCATAATAAAA
>ERZ1090878.1398-NODE-1403-length-11417-cov-5.520419_pt1 | contig 11417 bp, 7 predicted proteins | sample MGYA00478473_ERZ1090878 | MGnify/ENA primary metagenome ERZ1090878 (study PRJEB33644, sample SAMEA5815720) | chicken gut metagenome | biome: Chicken; feature: Gastrointestinal Tract; material: Caecum | place: Ireland | collected 2019-01-01 | study: A study of the... | reverse complement strand
CCATCGTCAACGAGCCGGAGATCCTCCTTTTGGACGAGCCGCTCGGCGCCCTCGACCTTAAAATGCGCAAGGAGATGCAGCTCGAACTGAAAGCGATGCACAAAAAACTGGGCATCACCTTCATCTACGTCACCCACGACCAGGAAGAGGCGCTGACCATGAGCGACACCATCGTCGTCATGAAGGACGGGTGCATCCAGCAGATCGGCACCCCCACCGACATCTACAACGAGCCCGCAAACGCCTTTGTGGCGGACTTTATCGGCGACAGCAACATCTTTAACGGCACCATCGTCGGCAAATTCACCGTCCGCTTCTGCAACCGCAATTTCAAGTGCGTGGACGACTTCGAGCGCAACGAAAAGGTGGACGTCGTCGTCCGCCCCGAGGACATCAAGATGACGGACGAAGCGGGCGGCATGCTCGTCGGCCGCGTAACGAGCGTCGTGTTCAAGGGCGTACACTACGAGATCACCGCCATGGTCGGCCGCTCGGAGGTCGTCATACAGAGCACGCAGAGCAGAAACGTGGGCGATATCATCGGGTTGATCATCGAGCCGGACGACATTCACATCATGAAAAAGGAGCTGACCGTCAACAAGTACGACGGCTATATCACCAAAAAGAACACCGTCGTGTTCGGCGACGGCGAGTTCGAATGCGACGTGACGACCCTTTACCCCGGCTCCCGCCTCGACGAGGAGGGATACCTCATCACCGCAACGGGCGAAAAGCTCGATTTGACGGACGTGGACGTATCCGTCGAGGTCGGCTTGCAGGACATCGAGCTGAGCGACAACGCCGACGAGGGCGGCGCGCGCGGGCACATCGTGCAGCTCATCTACAAGGGCGACCATTACCAGTACATCGTGCGGACGGAGGAGAACGAGGAAGATTTCGTGCTCGACTCGCCCGATCTGTGGAACGAGAACGACTATGTGAGCGTGAAGATCAAACCGGAGAACATCCGCCTCGCGCTCAAACAGGAGAAACAGAATGGTTAAATTTCATTTTTCGCGCAAGCAGCTTTGCATCCCCTATGCGCTGTTTCTCATCCTGTTCGTCATCATCCCCATGTTTCTCATCCTGTTCTACGCATTCACAGAGACGGCGGACGGGGCGATCCGGTTTTCCTTTGCCAATTTCATCGATTTCTTCACAAGTGCGGCGAAGCTGTCTACCCTGCTGATGAGCTTTACCGTCGCCATCATTTCGACGGCGGTCTGCCTGCTCATCGCCTATCCGCTCGCATATATTCTGGCGCGCAGTAAATTCAAGAAAAAGAACGTGCTTCTGATGCTCTTTATCCTGCCCATGTGGATCAACTTCGTGCTGCGCATCACGGCGCTGCGCGAGCTGTTGGATCTCATCGGGCTGCTCGGCACGGAAAATTACCTCAACACCATCATCGGCATGGTGTACGACTTTCTGCCCTTCATGATTTTGCCCCTCTACACCACCCTCGAAAAGCTGGATAACAGCTACCTCGAGGCGGCGGCGGATCTGGGCGGAAATAAATTCACCGTCTTTACGAAGGTGACCTTCCCCCTGTCCATGCCCGGCGTCATATCGGGAATCACGATGGTGTTCATGCCGTCGATGACCAACTACGTCGTTTCCGACACGCTGAGCAACTTCAACATTACGATCCTCGGCAAGCTCATCGACCAATACTTTACGACCTACGACAACTGGCACATGGGCTCGATGATCTCCATCATCCTGCTCGTCATCATCTTCATAACCATGCTCGTGACGGGCGGCTTCAAGGACGGAAAGCAGGAAGCGAGAGGTGCAAATTTATGGTAAAGAAAATTTTATCCGTTCTCCTGTGCGCGGCTGTGCTCGTGTTCATCTATGCGCCCATTCTCCTGCTCGTCGTGTACAGTTTCACCACTTCCAACGTCATCGGAAAATGGGAAGGGAATTTTTCCTTTGAACTGTACGCGCAGGTATTCCGCAGCGCGGAGATCATGCAGATCCTGTTCAACACCGTGTGGCTCGCGCTAGCCGCGGCGGCGCTTTCCACCGTCCTCGGAACCGCGGGAGCCATCGGCATCTTTTACAGCCGCCGCAGAGCCGCCAAACCCCTGCAGGCAGCATCACAGATCCCCGTCATCAACGCGGAAATCGTGACCGCCATTTCGCTGGCGCTCCTCTTTTCTGCCGTATTCCTCTACCGCACCTATCTTTCGCTCATCGTCGGGCATATGGTGCTTTGCACGCCCTTCGTCGTTCTTTCCGTTCTGCCAAAACTCAAGCAGATGGATTCCAACACCTACGAAGCGGCGTTAGACCTCGGCGCAAGCCCCTCGCAGGCGCTTTTCAAGGTGGTCGTGCCGCAGATATTCTCGGGCATCCTTTCGGGCTTTATGCTGTCGATTACGCTGTCTCTGGACGATTACATCGTGACGGCGTTTACCAAGCCGCCCATGTTCGATACCATCAGCACCTACGTTTACAACGCGGTCAAAAACGGGACGAACAGCTCTACGCCCGCGCTGCGCGCGCTCTCCGCTCTCATCTTCGTCGTGATGATTGTCATTCTGCTCGTCGTCAATCTGCGCGCGCGCAAGCCCTCTTCAAAGGAGGCAGCAAAATGAAAAAGAAAGTGATTTCCTCTGTCCTTTCGCTCTGCCTGCTGCTGCCGTTTGCCATGATGCTCGCCGGATGCGCAACGGATAACACGCCGGTGCTGCGCGTGTACAACTGGGAAGACTACATCAGCGAGCCGACCGAAAGCGAGGACGGTTCCGCCGGGGACGATTACGTCGACCTTATTGCCGAATTCGAAAAGGAATACGGCGTACGCGTGGAATATTCCACCTTCGGCACCAACGAAAACATGTACAACGAACTGCAGATCAACCCCGGTTCCTACGACCTCGTATGCCCCTCCGACTACATGATCATGAAGATGATTTCGGAAGGGATGGTCGAAGAATTTTCGGACGATTTTTTGCAAAACAGCAACTACGCGAAATACGCTTCTCCCTACATCAAAGATCTGTTTGAAGACAACGGCTGGACAAAATACGCCGTCGCGTATATGTGGGGAACGATGGGATACGTTTACGACCCCGCGATCAGCGAAAGCGTCGAGCAGGATTTATCCAGCTGGGCGGGGATCTGGGATGCGCGCTACGCGAGCAAGGCGACCATCAAGGACAGCGTGCGCGATTCCTACTTCCTCGGGGTAGCCGTCGCCTACCGCGAGGAGCTTATGCAACTGAAAGAGCAGTACGACGGCGGAACGATCGGGGCGGACGATTACAATGCGCGCATCACCGAAATCATGAACCGCACGGACGAGGATACGCTCGAAAAGACGAAAAATGCACTGATTTCGCTGAAAGAAAACCTCTACGGCTTCGAGGTGGACAGCGGCAAACAGGATATGGTCGCCGGGCGCATCAGCATCAACTTCGCCTGGAGCGGCGACGCCGTATATACCATGGATGACGCCGAACCGTACTACGAAGAAGACGGAACGTATGTGGAAGGCATCTACCTCAACTATATCGTACCCGAGGAGTGCTCGAATATCTGGTTCGACGGCTGGGTCATGCCGAAGGGCGCGAATACCGAACTTGCGGAGATGTTCATCGACTTCCTCTCCCGCCCCGAAAACGCCGTCGCCAACATGAACTACATCGGCTACACCTCCTCCATCGCGGGAGATGCCGTGTTCGAGGAGATGGTCGACTGGTACGATGAATCCGCCGACCCTGACAACCGAGGCTTCGACGAGGACGGAAACGCGCTCGTACCCTACGATTTGAATTACTTTTTCAACGGCACGAGCGACGGAAACCATGCGGACGGAGATTTTATAATCTACGTTTCGGAGGAGAGCGCAAAGCGGCAGATCTCCGCGCAATACCCCACCGAGGAGGTGCTCGTCCGCAGCGCGATCATGCAGCATTTCGACGACGACATCAATGCCGCCGTCAATGAAATGTGGGAAGAGGTCAAAGGGCTGCCCATCCCCGTCTGGGCTTATGTGGTCATCGCGGTCATCGCGGCGGGAATCGTCGTCATCGCGCTGTCCTATGTCTATAAAGGAAAGCGGAAAGATCCCAAGCCGAAAAAAGGTTATACTGTCGTCAAAAAAGGCTGAAAGACGGCGGAGCTGTTTGCTCCGCCGTCTTTGTTTTCCAAGCAGGGAATCGAAGGGGGACATACATTCTTCCCTTTTTTCAGCAGCATCCCGCAGCCTTATCCCGTATCCGGCTGAATCCGGTTCTTATCGAAGCAAACAGCAGCCGTTTTCGGCGCATTCCGGAAAACTGCCGCGGAAAAATTGACAAATGCGCCGAAATGCTATACACTTAAAGGCACAACTTTTTGCGCATCGCACAGATACGCGGAGAATTTAGCCATGAAAGAACTTGTAATCATCGGGCAAGGCCCGGCGGGAATTTCCGCGGCGCTCTATGCCGTGCGCGGCGGCGCTTCCGTCACCGTCGTCGCAAAGGACGGCGGCGCCCTCGCAAAAGCGGACAAAATTCAGAATTACTACGGCTTTGCGGACGGCGTTTCCGCCAAAGAGCTGGTCGCAGACGGTATCGCGCAGGCGAAAAACCTCGGCGTGAAATTCATTGAGGCAGAGGTGTGCGGCGTCGAGTTCGGGACAGACGGCTTCGAAGTCAAAACCACCGACCGCACCATTGCGGCGGGCGCGCTCGTCATCGCGTGCGGCACGTCGCGCAATGTACCGCCCATCAAAAATATCGACACGTTCGAGGGGCGCGGCGTAAGTTACTGCGCAATCTGCGACGGGTTCTTTTTCCGCGGGAAAAAGATCGCCGTCATAGGAAACGGCGCCTACGCGGAGAGCGAGTACGGGGTGTTGAATAACCTCATTGAGGATGTGACCATCCTCACGAACGGACTCGCCCCGCAGTTTTCCCTCCCCTGCGATACCCGCAAAATCGAGAGCTTTGAAGGCGGTGAAACCGTCGAGGAAGTCGTATTTGCGGACGGCTCGCGGGAAAAGTTCGACGGCATCTTTATTGCCTGCGGTTCGGCGGGCGCGTTCGAACTCTCCAAAAAACTCGGACTGGAAACGGACGGAAACAAAATCGTCACAGACGAAAAACGCGCGACGAATATCCCCGGTATCTATGCCGCGGGAGATTGCATACCCGGTTTGCAACAGATCGCCAAAGCCGTATGCGACGGCATGATCGCGGGGACGGAAGCACTCAAATTTTTAAAGACGATAGGCTGACTTCCCTGCCCGGATAAACCGCAGCCACCCGGAACGGCGACAAACGCAATTTAATTGCGGCACGCCCCGTCTTTGCTTTTTTACTTTGTTTGAAAACAGTGCGCATAATAAAAAGGAGTGTGTACCCCGGTTTCGGGGTACACACTCCTTTTGTTATATAAATGCAATTTATCGCGATTTATGTCACGCATAATACTATGAAAACGACTTAAAACGCCAATTTTTTAAAAAATTTACCGCCTTTTCAACGTCTTCCTGTTCCCCCTCCCGACAACCCGCATACCGAAAAGGAATGGACAATTCGGCGTACTTTTCTTCGCATAATTTGCGAAAAGGGAGAAATTTGATTCGTTCGGACGGCTCTCCGTGAAAATATTTTTTGACCAGCGAAGCAAGAGCAGACAACTTTTCCGCACTGTCGTTTTTGCCGGGAACGAGTACGTTGGTGACGCGCACATCCTTGCCCTGCCGCACGCATTCGGCAAAGAATTTTTCGTAAGGAGCGAGGTCGTCCGTTTCCTGATTTTTGACGTCGACGATGAGATACTCCGCCGCACCGATCAGCTCCGCATCCGTGATGTATCCGTTCGTTTCAAAGCAACAGCGTATCCCCTTCGAATGCAGAGCGGAAACGAGGGCGAGCGCGAACCGCTTTTGCAGAAACGGCTCTCCGCCCGAAAGGGTCACGCCGCCCCGACGGAAATAACCCTTGTACCGTTCCAGCCGCGAAACGAGCGTATCTATGTCTGTCATAGTACCCTGCTTAAACAGCGTTTCGGGGTTATGACAGAATGGACAGCGCAGATTGCACCCCGCAAAAAAAACCACGCACCGCAACCCCTTGCCATCCACGCCCGAGCCGCAGTAAACCGAATCAATATACCCGACGGGAGGCGCTGCGGCTGCCCGTGCGGCGTTTGCCGTTTTATCCTTTTTTTCTTCCATACAACCCCTTTTACGCATTCCGCGCAGGGCTGTTGCCCCGCGCGGAAAAACGGATTCGGATAAACTTTTTATACGCGCTCGTGATAGGTGCGTTTGAGTACTTCCAGCTGATGTGCCTTGGAGAGCTTGTGGAAATTGACCGCATAACCGGACACGCGGATGGTGACGTTCGGATACAGCTCGGGGTGCTCCATCGCCGCGACCAGCTTGGCGCGGTCGAACACGTTCACGTTCAGGTGGTGCGCACCCTGCCCGAAATACCCGTCGAGCATGTCCGCCAGATTTTCCGCCCTGTCCTCGTCGTTCTCGCCCAAAGCGGATGGAACGATGGAGAAGGTGTTCGACACGCCGTCGCGGCAGCAATCATACGGGATTTTCGCGACCGAATTGAGGGAGGCGAGCGCGCCGCTCAGATCGCGGTTGTGCATGGGGTTCGCGCCCGGCGCAAACGGTTCGCCCGCCGCGCGCCCGTCGGGCGTGGCTCCTGTCTTTTTGCCGTAGACGACGTTCGAGGTGATGGTCAGCACCGAAAGGGTGTGCTTGGCTCCGCGGTAAGCGGGCGTCTTTTTCAGCTCGTCGGAGAACTCGCGCACGAGGTCGGCGGCGATCTTGTCCACGCGGTCGTCGTCGTTGCCGTACTTGGGGAAATCTCCTTCGATTTTGAAATCGTAGATGATGCCCTCGTCGTTGTAGACGGGCGTGACCTTGGCGTACTTGATGGCGGACAGCGAATCGACCGCGACGGACAGCCCCGCCACGCCGCAGGCGAGGAAGCGCTCGACCTCCGTATCGTGCAGCGCCATCTGAATTTTTTCGTAGGCGTACTTGTCGTGCATATAGTGAATGACGTTGAGGGTATTCACATACAGGCGGCACAGCCATTCCATATACTTGTGATACGCCTTGCGCACCTTGTCGTAATCGAGCGCGCCGGTAAAGCTCTCCCCTGCGGGGCCGAGCTGCTTGCCGCTCTTTTCGTCCTTGCCGCCGTTGAGGGCGAGCAGCAGGAGTTTGGCGAGGTTGCAGCGCGCGCCGAAGAACTGCATCTGCTTGCCGATTTTCATCGCGGAGACGCAGCAGGCGATGCCGTAATCGTCCCCGAAGATCGGGCGCATCAAATCGTCGTTTTCGTATTGAATGGAGTCGGTATCGACGGAAACCTTCGCGCAGAATTTTTTGAAGGGTTCGGGCAGGCGTTCCGACCACAGCACTGTGAGGTTTGGCTCGGGCGCCGCGCCGAGGTTATAGAGCGTGTTGAGAATGCGGTAGGAGGTTTTTGTAACGAGCGTTCTGCCGTCCTCCCCCATGCCGCCAACGCTCTCCGTCGTCCAGGTGGGATCGCCGCCGAACAGGTCGTTGTATTCGGGCGTGCGGAGCTGGCGGGTGATGCGCAGTTTGATGACGAAATCGTCGATGAGTTCCTGCGCGGTTTCCTCGGTAAGCACGCCGTCTGCAATGTCGCGCTCGATATAGATGTCGAAGAAGGTGGAAACCCTGCCCAGGCTCATCGCCGCGCCGTTCTGTTCCTTGATCGCCGCGAGATAGGCAAAGTATGTCCACTGAATCGCTTCCTTCGCGTTCTGCGCGGGCTTGGAGATGTCCACGCCGTACAAAAGCGCCATGTCCTTGAGTTTTTTCAGAAAGTCGATCTGCTTGTACAACTCCTCGAGGGTACGAATGTTGTTTTCGTCCATCAGCTTTTCGCCGTAGGCGCGCTTGTCCTTCATCTTTTCCTCGATGAGCTTATCCACGCCGTACAGCGCGACGCGACGGTAGTCGCCGATGATCCGCCCGCGGCCGTAGGCATCGGGCAGCCCCGTCAGAAGCCCCGCATGCCGCACCGCCTTCATCTCGTCGGTATAGACGTGGAACACGGCGTCGTTGTGGGTCGTCTTATAACTGAACTCCGTTTCGACGAGATCGGAAAGCTTGTAGCCGTACGCCTCGCACGCCTGCCGCGCCATGCGGATACCGCCGAACGGATTGACACCGCGCTTTAAGGGCGCATCCGTCTGCAAGCCGACGATGATCTCGTTTTCGCGGTCGATATAGCCCGCGGGATAGGTCAGAAGCGAGGATACCCGCTCGGTGTCTACGTCGAGCACGCCCCCCTTTTCGCTCTCCGCCTTTAAGAGGGCGTTCACCTTGCCCATCAGCGCGGACGTGCGCGCCGTGGGGCCGCACAAAAATTCCGCGCCGCCCTCGTAGGGCGCGTAATTGGTCTGGATGAAATCGCGCACATCGATGCACGATTCGTATTTTCCGCCTTTGAATTTCGTCTGCATAGCACTCACCTCTCTGTTTTTGTGTATAAAAAACGGGCAGCTTCCAAAGAAAACTGCCCAGGTGGTCGGCGATCGCGCTTTCCGTTCCCCTGCGGTTGCCCGCTGTTCCACCAGTAGCGGAAAGCCCTTCGAGAAAAACACAATATCTTGTATTTTTGCCCGTCTTTCAATTGTAATTATAGTATATACGAACGCGCGCCGTTTGTCAACGATTCGGCGGCTGTTTTTTGCAAAAATCACCGCCGGAAACGGCGCTGTTTTCGAAAATCCGCCCGCGGGGCGAGCCTTGCCCCGCGGGCGGAACGAACGGATTGAAAAGAGAGCCGCGCCCGCAGAACCGCGGGCGCGGCGTTCGTTTGTTACGGTTTTTGACCTTCATTGAGGCGGAGCGGAAAGCTCCGCCTTATTTTTCCGCCGCTGTTCAGCGGATACGGCGGACTTTGCCGCCCGTTAAAAGAATCATCTTGACAGCATCCATCGAGAAATCGTTCGCTTCGACGATCAGCGGCTTATCGAGTACGCCGCGCGCCAGAACTTTGACGCTTGACACCTTGGGCGAAACGATCTTCTTTTTGCGCAAGGTTTCCAGATTGACGACGTCGTTCGGGGCGAACGCACGCGAGAGCGAATCGATGTTTACGATGCCGCGCTTGCCCTTGCCGGCAGAAGCCGGTTCTCTGCGCACCGCTTCCCGGCGGACGGATGCAGACGGCAGAGGCACGACGCCGGGCGCCGCTTCCCCTTCCGAATCCGTTTCCCCGGCAGGCGCTGCCGCTTCGGCGGTTTCCGCCGCGCCATCCGCTGCCAAAACTTCTTCGGCCTGCGAATCCGCGGCAGGTGTTTCTTTCGCAGGTTCCTGTTCCCCGCCGATCTCTTCGACGAGCGATTCCGCCATTTCGTCGGTAATCGCCATCTGCGCCTCGCGCATGGTGATGCGGTCGCGGATGAGAGCGGAAATGTCTGCCTGCTCCATGGGAATGCTTTCGCCGCCTTCCCCGCTCGACATGACCTTGACAAGGCTGTCTGCGATCAGTTCGGGCGTCGTGCGGTACGGGAGAGAAAATTCCGTATCCGGGGCTTCGCCCGTCTTTTCCAGTCCGAATTTCTCGCAGGCGCGGGAAAGCAGATATTTTGCATAGCGAACCTTTCGCTCGGAAACGACCTTCAACAGCATCGGGGTTTTTTCGAACCGCCGTACGTTCGACATATCCAAGCCGCGATACTTTGTTTCGCTGTATTCGGCGGGGTCGAGCGCAAACGCAATACAGAGTTTTTTGCCCTTGAACAACATGTACGCAACGGTTTTCCTGCCGGAATAAACGCGCTCCTGGCGCCAGCTGATCTTTGTTTTCAGACCGCTGTAAGCGGAGATTTCGTTGATCAGCTGCCCGTAATACGACTGCACCTCCGCTGACGACTGAATCAGCCGCGCACGGAAACTGTAATTGTAGCGAACCAATATCTTCGTTATGCCGTTGCCCGTATCCGCCAGAATCATATCCGATTCTTCTTCGTCATCGTCGCCGAACACCATCAGGTCGCTGTCGTCGTCCTCGTCTGCGGCGGAATCTGCCGCGACTTCGTCCTCCGCGCCCGGTACGGAAACCGCGCTCATTTCGATGTCTCCCTGAATAATATCGCCGACATCCGCCTTAACGACCTGCGTCAGATCGGATATATCGTCGCTGGCAAGAACTTTGACCAACTTCTCTTCGATGAGCTGCTCAGTCGGCTCGTACGGCAGGAAATGCTCGGTAGGCGTCGGCTCGTTTTTGATGAATCCGTACTTTTCGGCGAGCTGCGCGAACAGATACTTCGCGTACCCCACGCGGCGCCTCGACGTGATGCGGAGAAGCATCGGCGTCTTTGCGAAACGCTTGACGTCGGACATATTCTCGCCGTGGTATTTGGTGTCCTCGTAGTCGTTCGGATCGAGAGCGAAGGCGATGCAGAGTTTTTTGCCCTTGAACAGCGCGATCGCCAGCGGAATGCGCCCCTTATAGAAGCGAACCTGCTTCCAGCTCTCTGCGCTCTTGACCTTGGCATAGGAAAGGAATTCGTCGGACAGTTCGCCGTACCAGTCCTGAACCTCGGCGGAAGCCTGGATCAGTTTGGCGCGGAAGCTGTAATCGTAGCGGATCAGCACCTTCCCGTCCGCACCGATCAGTGCAAACGCATTTTCGTCCTCGTCGTCCTCCGCCGCCTCTGCAACCGGCACAGGTTCGGGTTCCGGCTCGGGCAGCGGTTCGGGGACAGGTTCTTCCGCGATTTCCGCGACCGGCTCGGGTTCCGGCTCTGCCACAGGCTCGGCGATCGGCTCGGGGGCGGGTTCTTCGGCAGGCTGCTCCTGCACGGGTTCCTCTTTCGCCTTTTTGCCGCTGCGCACGAATGCCACGATGTCGCACACTGCAAACACCACGCACGCCGCGCCCAGGGCGGCTATGGCGCCGATCTGCCCGACCGGTACGAACAGCAACATGGCGAGCGGTGCAAACGAATATGCTTTCACGGGACGCGGGGCGGCACTGACCGCCGGCGCAGCCGCAGCTTCGCCTGTATCCGCGGCAGGCTCCCCGCCCGCGGGTTCTTCACCCGCGGGGGATTCGCCTGCGGCACCGGCGGGTTCTTCACCCGCGGCACCGTCGGCAGGCGCCTCCTCGCCGCCGCCGCCGTTCCCGCCGTCGCCGCCATCATCTTCGTCCGTTCCGCCGTCGCCGCCGTTGTTCTTTTTGCCGCGGCGTATCGCAACTGCCAGGAGGACGATTTCTGCAGCCAGTATGACGGACAGCGTAACGATCAGCCAGACCATCGACTCGGCAGCGTCTTCGACCGTCCACGAAAGCGATATGTTCGCCACCGCGGGGGTGCCGGGTTCAGACGACTGCTCCGCCCATTCATAGTTGTTTCTGTCTCTTATACACATCTGACGCTGCCGACGAAGCTAGAAGTGTAGA
>ERZ1090878.1393-NODE-1398-length-11446-cov-3.660609_pt1 | contig 11446 bp, 8 predicted proteins | sample MGYA00478473_ERZ1090878 | MGnify/ENA primary metagenome ERZ1090878 (study PRJEB33644, sample SAMEA5815720) | chicken gut metagenome | biome: Chicken; feature: Gastrointestinal Tract; material: Caecum | place: Ireland | collected 2019-01-01 | study: A study of the... | reverse complement strand
CTCCCTGGTCGGTCTCTTCTTCCACATCCTCCTCAAAAGTAACTTTCTGCATACTGTCGCTTACATTTTCCAGGTGCAGCGTTCCTTTTTTTCCATCCAGAAGGGGAAGTATGGCGATCACTTTCTCCATCTTGTCTTCCAGATACTGGTCTTGTCCCAATTCCACACGAATGTCTCCATATTGAAGGGTAATCTGATAATTATCGTCAAAGCTGATATTGTCGGGAATACTCTCATTCTTTTCGAAGATACGTGCCAGACTCACTGCCGTATTCAAGACCGTATCTCCCTCAATTGGAAGCTTTTGTCCTTTTACCACATAGTTCACATGGATTCCGTCAAAGTAAGGAATGACTTTGTCTCTCTCCACAGAACTGTCTATCATGATCCCTTCCCGGTCAAAATAAATATAACAATCCAGATAAGGAATACATCCCACCGCCTCCATTTCCTTGACACTCACTGCGATGGTATTGTGATTGATCCGTGTCACCTCAAATTTTTCCACAAAAGGAATGTCTTCCACATTATCTTTGCTGTACAACAGGGGTGCCAAGACGGAATTCGAGGCCAGAGGCCCCGTCAGAACCATATCCTGAATCTCGTCTTTGGAATAGTGGGTACTCTCCACTACCTCCACATGAGTCACATTAAAATAGGCGAAGAAAAAGATCATTCCCGCCAGCACACATCCGCCGATGGTACCCCAGATGATTTTCCAAACCTTCTTATCTAATTTTTTCCGATAATTGGATGTTCTCATATACTCCTACCTGTATCTTTCTATTCTTCCTCCAAGACTTTCCAGGTCTTCACAAATTGTCTCATACCCCCGCTCTATATAGGAAGCGCCTCTCACGATGGTCTCTCCCTCTGCCGCAAGACCTGCAAGCACCAATGCTGCTCCTCCGCGAAGCTCCTGTGCCTCCACCGAATTTCCCCGCAGGCTTCCGCCCTGAATCCAGGCGTCACGGCCTGAGAGTTCAATCCCTGCTCCCATCTTTCTCAGCTCATATGCCGCTTTAAAGCGGTCTTCAAAAATATTCTCTCTGATATGACTTTTCCCATGAGCTGCGGTTAGAACAGCCATCAAAGGCGACTGCAGATCCGTCGGAAATCCTGGATACTCCGCCGTCTCCACAAAGTTCACTGGTTTGAACGCCCGCCGGCTGTCCGCTACTAGTTTACCACCGATGAACTTATATTGTCCACCCATTTTCTGATATACCTCCAGAAAGGCGTCCATTTCCTCCCCAGGCGGATTGCACAAGGTGATCACTCCCCTTGTAATCGCCGAGGCACATAAGTAGGTTCCTGCCACGATGCGATCCGGCGGCACCCAGAACTCACAATCTCTCAGTCTTCTGCCTCCCCGTATGCGGATTCGCCCATCACGTGCCCCCCGGACATCCGCTCCCATGGCATTTAACAGTCTCTCAAGCCACAGAATCTCCGGTTCACAGGCACAATTCAACAATTGTGTCTCCTCCGGTATGGCCACAGCGGCAAGCATTCCCTGTTCAGTCGCCCCCACACTTTTTCTTGGGAAGACAAAACAGCCCCCATGCATCTGTTTCGCATCTGCACAGATCTTCTCCTCACTCTCCTGAATCCTCGCCCCCAGCCCTCTCAAAACCTGAAGATGCAGATCCACCGGCCTTTGTCCGATCACGCAGCCTCCCGGATATCCTATCGTCCCCTGCTTCTTTCTCCCCAGCAAAGCTCCCAGCAGAATCACAGAAGACCGCATCTTATTGGTATAATCCTGTTTCACACAGGCGTGACAGATCTGACGGCAGTCCAGATGAAGAGAATGTCCGCTCCAGAAGGTATCTGCTCCCAGCTCTCTCAAAATTTCTTCCATATAAAATACGTCTGCTATCCGTGGACAATTATGCAGTACCGTGACTCCCTCATGCAAAAGTGCAGCCGCCATCATGGGTAATGCGGCATTTTTTGAACCCTGCACGGTTATACTGCCCCGAAGCGGCCTCCCTCCGATAATACGTATCGCGTCCAATCCTCGCACTCCCAGATACCTTCTCACTTACTATCTTATGCAAAAGGATGTTTTTGGTGACGGCTCACGGATAAAGCCAGCCCCATTTCTCCCAGCAGAAACAGCACAGAAGTTCCTCCGTAACTGATAAATGGCAGTGTAATTCCTGTGTTGGGAATGGTGTTTGTCACAACCGCAATATTCAAAATCACCTGAATTGCCATATGACCCAGAATGCCCGTGCAGATCAATGCTCCTTCCAAATCCGGCGCATGGGTGGCCGTCACCATCAGGCGCCAGATCAGAAGGCCAAACACAGCGATCAGAAGACTTGCCCCTGCCAGACCCAGCTCCTCGCAGATGATGGAGAAAATCATATCATTTTGTGCTTCCGGCACAAATCCCAGTTTCTGCATACTGCTTCCCAGCCCCGTGCCGAACACCCCGCCGCTCCCGATGGCGTACAGTCCCTGGATGGTCTGAAATCCTTTTTCGTAATTCTCAGGATCCCGCCAGACCGCCAGCCTCTCCAGACGGTAGCTCTCCATCGCGAGAAATACGGCGAGAAATCCCACTCCCGCGATTCCAATCCCCACAAACTGAAGATATTTGGGATTGGCCACAAAGATCAAAATCACTCCGATTCCCAAAATAATAACCGCCGTGCTGAGATTATTGGTTCCCACCAGTCCTACAATCGGAAGAAGGGCCACCATGATTTTTATCATAAACCAGATGCTGTCTGTCCTCCTTCTGGTCCTCTCTGTCACCCAGACGAGAAATAAAATCACCGCAATCTTCGCAAACTCAGATGGCTGAAAGGAAAGAGGTCCCAATGCAATCCATCTCTTGGAACCGTTATACTCCTGGCCGATAAACAGCACCGCCGTGGACAGAATTAAAGCCAGAGCGTAAATTGCCGGCGCAAAAAAGACCAGCCGGTGATAATCCAATCTGGACACCAGATACATTGCCATCAGCCCCAAGGCTGTGGCAAACAATTGTTTCTTAAAATAATAGGCGGAATCATGAAACTTGACCCGCCCATTATATGCACTGGTACTCAGCAGCATCACCAGTCCGAACAAGACCAGTGCCAGCACAAGCATCACCAGTATAATATCCGATTTTTCTTTTTTCTTTTCCCCGGACACATGCTCACTTCCACATAACCTGTTCCTTTATAGATTATGTACGTACTCTTTGAACATATTCCCTCTTTGCTCATAATTGTCAAACTGTCCCCAGCTTGCGCAGGCCGGCGAGAGCAGCACCGCGTCTCCCGGCTGTGCTTTTTGCGCACAGATATCCACGGCCTCTTTCAGGTCATCCGCCAGAATGCAATTCTCAAATCCCAGTCTGTTGGCTGCCTTTTGGATCTTCTCTCTGGTCTGTCCGATCAAGACCAGATACCGTACCTTACCATCAAAGGACTGAATCCATTCGTCATACTCGGATCCCTTGTCAAATCCTCCCCCGATCAGCAGTGTCGGACGAGTCATAGCCTGAATTCCCTTGATGGCTGCGTCCGGATTGGTTCCCTTGGAATCATTGTAATAGAATACACCATTCTTTTCCTCTACAAACTCAATCCGGTGCTCCACCGCACGGAACTGACAGACACTCTCACAGATACTCTCAGCAGGAACTCCCGCACAGTACGCCATGGCTATGGCTGCCATCGCATTCTCATGATTATGTCTTCCCAGGATCTGAAGCTGCTGTGTTTTGACAAAAGGAATCTCCTCCCCATCCATGCGCATGATGATCTGTCCGTCTCTGAGAAAGATTCCCTCTTCCAATTCCCGAAGGCTGGAGAAGTAAACGACTCTTGGGCTTATGTTCTCACCGAATTTTCTCAGAACCTCATCCTCATAGTTCAGAATACAATAGTCTTCCCCGGTCTGGTTCTTGGTGATCAGTTCCTTCACACGGATATACGCTTCCATCGTATGATGGCGGTTCAGATGATCCTCTGTGATATTCAAAATTGCACTCACATGGGGGGCAAACCGGTCAATGGTCTCCAGCTGGAAACTGCTGATCTCCGCTACAGTCACACTGTCATCCCGCATCTGCAGGGACGCCCCGGTATAGGCATTGCCGATATTCCCCACAACAAAGACGGACTCTTTGTAATCTGACATAATTTTTCCAAGGAGCGCCGTCGTGGTGGTCTTTCCGTTGGTTCCGGTCACTGCCATGACCATTCCTTTTCCCATCTGGTAAGCCAGCTCCACCTCTCCCCCCACGGGAATCCCCTGCCGGAAGAAACTTAACCGCTGGGGAATGTCTGTGGGAACACCTGGACTTAACACCACCAGATCCAGACTTTTCTGTACAGATTCCGGCAATTCACCCACATAGATCTCTACCGGATAGTCTCCTCTTGTTTTATGTAAAATATCTTCTTTTGAGAGTTTCTCATTTCCATCGAAGATAATGGGATGAGCTCCCGCGCTGCCCAGGAGATCGGCAGCGCCGATTCCACTGATTCCAGATCCAAATACCAGTACTTTTTTATCTTTTAAATCCATCTTTTCCTCCTAAAGAGCCAAAAGTCCGATGAGGCACAGAAGTGCTGTCACAACAGAGAACACAGCTACAACCCTGGTCTCGGACCAGCCACACAGTTCAAAATGATGATGTATTGGCGCCATCTTAAAAATACGTTTTCCGTGAGTGATCTTGAAATAGGAAACCTGCATAATAACAGAGAGTACCTCGATCAGATAGATCAGACCCACGATCAGAATAAACAGCGGCATCTGAAGCATGTATGCCGTACCGGCCACGAAGCCGCCCAGCGCCAGGGAGCCCGTATCGCCCATGAAGACGCTCGCCGGATAAACATTGAACAGCAAAAATCCCATCAAGCTTCCCACCACCGCACAGGTGATCGGCTCAATTCCACTGTTCATACCCACAGATACCACGGTAAAAAATACTGCTACCATAATGGTCACGCTGGAGGCCAGTCCATCCAGTCCATCGGTGAAGTTCACACCATTCACAGTTCCAATAACCGCGAAAAACAAAAGAGGCACCGCCAGCCAGCCGATGTTCAGATAATGTTCGCTCCAGAACGGGATCATCATAGTCAAAGATACATCCGTATAATTCAAGAGATAGAAGACAAAAACAGCTGTCACCACCACCTGAAGCAGAAACTTCTGCCAGGGCAGCAGTCCATCCGAACGCTTCAGCACCACTTTCAGATAGTCATCCAAAAATCCGATAATTCCAAATCCCAGCGTGAGAAAAAGAATCGGGACGATCTTCGGATAATCTTTCACATAGAACAGGGAAGTCACCACGGTAGCCACAAGAAAAATAATTCCGCCCATCGTGGGAGTTCCCGCTTTTTTCAGATGAGACTGCACGCCATCCACTCGCTCGGTCTGTCCCATCTTCAGCTTTCGTAAAAACGGAATGATAATTGGTCCCAGAATCACACTGACTGCAAAAGAAATCAACACTGGGATAACAACCTGAAAATCCATAAGACACCTCTCTCAATCTTTTGTTTTTTCATCCTGTATCAGGACTAACCTTTAGTATACGGCTTTTCCCTGCATTTATCAACTGTTATTCGTGTCTTCCTGGTCATTTTCCACCGTCCCTGTTTTGGGAATATCCAGGTAAGAAAGCACGTTTTCAAAAATATCCTGAATCACTGGTGCCGCCACGGTACCGCCATAGTATACCCCTTTTGGATCATAGATAATGCACAGTCCCAAAATCTGCGGATCTTCCGCGGGAGCAAATCCGAGAAACGAAGAGATATACCGGTTGGCACTTCTTGGAAGGGTCTGTGAGGTGGCCGTCTTTCCTCCCACTGTGTATCCCTCCACATAGGCGTTTTTCCCGCTGCCCTCAGATACCACATGCTCTAAAATATAGCGGACTGTGGCAGAAGTCTCCTGAGAGATAATCCCGTCCTGTGTCTCGTATTCCAGTTCTTTGATATATTCCCCGTCAGCACTCTGAATGGCCTTCGCAAGATGAGGTGTCACCCGGTGTCCGCCGTTGATCAGAGAACTCACGGTTGTAGCCAGCTGAATTGGGGTAATCTGAAAAGACTGACCAAAGGATACGGTGGCCAGTTCCACCTGCCCCATGTCCTCCTTCTGGTGCATAATTGTTCCAGCCTCTCCAGGAAGATCAATCCCTGTCAGGTTTAAAAGACCAAACTGCTGAAAATACTGATAGAATCGGTCGACTCCCAGACGCAGGCCTACATCGATGAAAACGGGGTTGCAGGAATTCTCCGCACCTTCCAGAAAATTTTCCGCCCCATGTCCGTTCCGGTTGCTGCAATGAAGTCGTCGGTCCTCCACGACTGTGTATCCCCGGCAATAAAACTGGTCATCCAGGGATACCACTCCCTCCTCCAGTCCTGCAGACATGGTGATGATTTTGAATGTGGAACCAGGCTCATAGGTGTCGTTCAGACAGGGATTTCTCCACATCTGATTCAGAAGATCCTGCTTTTCTTCCACAGTCATACCTGAGGTATCCACGTCTTCGTTCAGAGTAAAAGGATCATTCAGATCAAATTCCGGTACATTGACCATGGCATAGATCTCTCCGTTCTGTGGATTCATCAAGAGAATGGATACCCTCTCCGCCTGTTTTTCCTCCATCACCTTCAGGGCGGCTTGCTGAGCATAAGCCTGAATATTACTGTCAAGACTGATCAAAAGGTTGTATCCCGCCTGCGGCTCAATCCGGCTCTCTCCCTCCTCGTCCAGTTCCACTCCTCTGGCATCCGTCTTGGTCAGAATTTTCCCCGGCGTTCCCTGCAGATAAGAATCATACTGTACTTCCAATCCCACAATTCCCTGATTATCCCCTCCTGTGAACCCCAGAACTTTGGAGGCAAGACTGCCGTAAGGGTAATATCTTTTGTAATCTTCATCCACCTTCACCCCCGCCAGCTCATAGCTGCGGATCCTGTCTCCCGTCTCTTTGTCCACATTTGTCTTAATTCTTTCTATAGAAGATACCTTTTCCACCCGTTCCCGTATCTTATCCTCCTCCATATCCAATTCCTCCGCCAACACGGAGATCACCTTCTGGGGATCCTGAATCTGACTGTGAATGACTGATATGGTGCACACAGTTTTGTTGGAAGCCAGCACATTTCCGGCGGCGTCAATGATTTCACCCCGCGCAGCTTTAATGTCTCTCTCCCGTTCGTGGAGATCTTCTGCTTTCTCATAATAATAGTCTGACCGAAATCCCATCAGCCATACCAGCCTTCCGATCAATCCCGTCAAAACCATGGTACAGCATATAAAAATGACAAAGATTTTCTTTTTGTGAAAGGTCTGATTTTTTTTCACAGAAAAAACCTCACAGAAGTTATCCCTACCATTTTATGGGATCTTCTGTGAGGTTATCACTGTCTTTATTCCAGTCCCGCCTCCTCATTGGTGACTCCGTCACTCTCGGCGTTATTTCCTTCTATGGGATCGCTGTCATCCTCCAGGGGACCCGGAACATTCTCATCCGAAATCCCGTCTGCCGTGCTGTCATCTGAGACATCCACCTGACTGGTTCCGTCGGAATCTTCATCTCCCCCTTGCTCTTCCTCTCCGGTGTCTTCTTCACCTGCCGTATTCTCTTCCTCATCCTCTGAGTCCGTGTCCGTCACAGGTCCGATATAGTTTCCATCCTTGTCATACTCACCCTCCGGATCCTCAATCCCGTTCTCGTCATAGCGGATGACGATGGAACCAAGACCAGTCAGCTCATTGTCTTTCAGATGGCCATTGAAGCCTTCCCACAGTTCTGTCTGCGGCACCTCTCCGTCTGCCGCCTCATCCGGAGCCACATCCAGATAAGGAAGTAACTCTGAGAGAATTCCCTGTGCAATATACTGTGGGTACGCGCTGTTGTCCTGGCGGTCTGCATTGGGCTCATCCACAACCACATAGATGACCACTGCCGGATCATCCACCGGCGCAAAACCAACAAAGGATACCAGATATTTTCCATTTCCTCTCGGGAATTTCTCCGCAGTACCAGTCTTACCGCCGGAACTGTATCCGTTGACCTTGGAATAGTGACTGGTTCCAGACTCCACACTGGACTGCATGTAGCTTCTGATATCCTCAGAGATGCTGCTGGATACGGTTTGTTTCAACAGAGTAGGTTCCATCTCTCTGACTACCGTCCCATTGGAATCTTCAATCCGGCTCACCAGATGAGGCTGATAATAATATCCGCCATTGATGACCGAACAGATTGCGTTGATCTCCTGTATCATCGTACAGGTAAAGCCCTGGCCGAAAGCAGAACATGCAAGCTCTGTGGGGCCCATGGTATCTGCTGTGTGCATGATACCAGTTCCCTCATTGGGAAGATCAATTCCCGTCCTGCTTCCCAGATTAAATAAAGTCTGAGTCTCCAGAAATTCCTCAGTGCCCATCCGCTCCGCAATCTGCATCATAGCGTCATTACAGGAATTGGCAATAACCTCCTGCAAAGTCTGATTTCCATGAGCCCCCGGGTACGCTGAACATTTAATCTGTGTATCTCCGATCATCTGATATCCGTCGCAAGTAAACGTATCGTCCTCCGAGATGGCTCCTTTTTCCAGAGCCGCCGCCATGACAATGGGCTTCACAACAGAACCCGGCTCATAGGCATCCGTCACACAGTAATTACGCCACATACTGTTCAGAGCTTCCACTTCCTCTTCATCACTCATGGCCTCCACCTGTGCATCCGTGTATATACTGGACATATCCCTCGGCTCGTTCAGATCATAACGGTCCCCGCCATCCATGGCGATGATCTCTCCTGTGCTGGGATCTTCCACAATCACACCGAGATTCTCTGCGCCCATAGCCTCCTGGAAAGCGTTGACGTATTTCTCCACAATACTCTGTGCCCCCACATCCAGGGTGGACACAATGCTCTGCCCGTCTGTCGCCTCAATGATTGTCTGTTCCACATCCGAACTGTCATTGAAATATCCATACTGACGTCCATCCGTGCCCGTCAGGGTACTGTTATAGTATCCCTCCAGTCCCCAGTCAGCGGTATCCGCGTCAAAAGTAAAACCGATGGTGTCGCAGGCAAGGCTCTTGAAAGGATAATTTCTCTCGTAAGTCTCCTCGAACCAGACACCCTGTACATTCTGTCTGTCCGCCTGCTCTTCTTCACTCAGATCGGAATCCTCTTCCACAGTGGTATAATCATCAAAGGCTTTCTTATCATCCACTGAGACCCCTTTCATCAGAATCTGATACTGACTGTCTTTGGTCTTCTCATCTGACAAAAGAGTACGCACCTCTTCCTCATCGGCTCCGAAAATATCAACCAGAGCACGGACGGTCGGCTCCACATATTTTTCTTCTGAATTAATCACTTTACAATCCAGAATCACATTGTAAACCTTACTGCTGCTGGCAAGAATATTTCCGTTTCTGTCGTAGATATCTCCACGTTTGCTGGGAATCTCTCTGCTCGTATACTGCTGCTGTGTCTGCATCAGCACCTGCTTGCTGTACTGTTCCCCCTCCGTGGCATTAATAACCGTAATTTTTAAAATCAAACCGACTAAAGCTAGTAAAACCATACCAAACAGGATTACTAGCTTTTTTCTCATTTGTATATTTAGTTTTCTTTCTTCTTTTCTTCTTCTCAAATACTCACCTACTCCGCTTGCGGTACATCCTGATACTGTCTCACGTAACTGCTTCTCTCGGTCTGATAGGTAATAACCTGATCTTCCGACGGATACTTCATGCCCAGCTCATTGACTGCCTTTTCTTTGATCGCTGTCAAGTCAACGGAACTCATCACCTGGGTGTAATATGCATCGTTTTCCTCTTTGATCTGATTCAGTTCGGATTCCAGATCCGCCACACTTTGCATCTGGGCTGTGATTTGAGATTTCGTATGAAGATAATTAACACAACTGAATAAAATCGCAATCAGCACAATCGTCAGAAATACCACAAAGCTTCTTGTCATATTCATTGCCTTGACCCGGTTTCTCTGAGCGGCCCTGCTGACCGGCCGTTATCCCCGCGAAGCTGACTGCTGGCGCTGCCTTCCTCTTGGAGGTTCCTGATATTTTCTAACCGTATTGCCGTCTACATACATACGAGATCTCACAGTCGTTCTATTTCCATTTTGTTGTCTTCTGTTGGCATATCTCGCTGTCTGAGCCATTTTAATACTTCCTCATCTATATTAGGGAACTTGATTCTCTGTTCTGACACGGAATCCGCCGTCCCTATTCTCCATCCTGACGGATTCTCTGAAAAATTCTCAGTTTCGCACTCTTTGCACGGGGATTTTCTTCCATCTCCTGCGCACTGGGAAGAATCGGTTTTCTGGTAATCACCTTGCCCTTGGATTTCCGACCGCAGACGCAGACTGGAAAATTCTTCGGGCAGATACACGGATCTTCGTTCTTTCGAAAAGCATTCTTTACAATCCGGTCCTCCAGCGAATGAAAAGTTATAATACAGATTCTACCACGATCTGACAAAATATCAACCATTTCATCGAGAGAATCTCTCAAAACTTCCAATTCATGATTCAGTTCTATACGGATCGCCTGAAACGTCCTCTTCGCTGGATGTCCGCCGGATACCTGCATTTTCATGGGAATTGCCTGACGTATAATCGCCGTGAGCTCTCCCGTGGTCTCAATTGGCTTCTCTGCTCTTGCTCTCACAATGTGTTTCGCGATATTTTTCGCAAATTTATCTTCTCCGTAGTCGCGGATAATCCGGTACAGTTCTCTCTCCTCATAGCCATTGACAATATCACTGGCTGTACGGGTGGATCTCTGGTCCATCCGCATGTCAAGAGGAGCGTCCACCCGATAGGTGAAACCTCGGTCCGGATTATCTAACTGATAAGAGGACACTCCCAGATCCAGCAAAATGCCGTCCACCTGTTCAATCCCCATCTCCCTCAGTTTTTTCACCGCGTAACAATAATTGCTGCGAATGACGGTTACTTTCTCCCCAAACTCGCTGAGGCGTTCACTCGCAGCAATTATTGCATCCTGGTCTTGATCTATGCCTATAAATCTCCCCTTGGCAGTAAGTTTTTTACATACCTCTACGGCATGTCCTGCACCTCCTAAAGTGCCATCCACGTAGATCCCATCCGGCTTGATATCCAAGCCTTCGATGGTCTCATCCAGTAATACAGATTTGTGTTTGAATTCCATATTATTCTCCTGTCGGAATTGCATCATTGAGACTCCCTCTCTCCTACAGAGATTAGATGATGATTCCCATCTCCTGCATCCCTTCTGCAATCGAATCCATATCATCATAGTTGGAGTTCTCAGCCCATTTCTCCTTACTCCAAACCTCAATTCGGTTCAGATTTCCCGTCAGAACCACATCCTTCTCCAGACCAGCAAATTCCCGCAGCGTTGAAGGCACGAGAATTCTCCCCTGCTTATCC
>ERZ1090878.1386-NODE-1391-length-11463-cov-26.662781_pt1 | contig 11463 bp, 8 predicted proteins | sample MGYA00478473_ERZ1090878 | MGnify/ENA primary metagenome ERZ1090878 (study PRJEB33644, sample SAMEA5815720) | chicken gut metagenome | biome: Chicken; feature: Gastrointestinal Tract; material: Caecum | place: Ireland | collected 2019-01-01 | study: A study of... | reverse complement strand
GGGCTGCGGTGGGCGCCGCCGTGGGGGCCGCCGTGGGCGCCGGGGTCGGTTCGGCCGGCTGCGCCCCCCTTCCGCAGCCGGCCAGGGTCAGGGCCAGGGCCAGGCAGATCAAAGGTTTTGAGTGTTTCATAGGATTGCTACCTCCCGGATATCACTCGTAATAATATTGGGATATGGACAGTGTATCAGCCGAAGTGCCGACGCCGAGCCAATCGGCACAGCCTGTATCGTCCCAGCATATCGCAACGCCAATCGGTGTATCTGCGCTCGTCGTATAGATCGTGGCTGTACCGTCATCGGTCATAGTGGCAATCAGGCCGGCCGCCTGGGCGGCAGCGTCCACGTCCGCCTTGGAATCGCCAAGTGCGGCAAACTTGGTGCCCTGATAGGAAATCTGTGCGCCGGGGTCCACCAGGTTGACCGAATAACTCTCCTCGCCGCCGATCACGATACCATAGGCAAGGCTGTACACCGGGTCAATGCCGTTTGCGGTGAAATTGATGCCAATAATCTGCATGGTGGTGCGTACATCTTTGCGCAGATAGAACATAGCCGATTGCATGGAGGGCAGCGTATCAGGGCCTTTTTCCAGCGTCCAGCCGTTGTCCACAAATTTTTGGATCGTGAACGGATCCGCGTACTCGTCACCATCAATGGTGAAGGTAAAGCCGGACAGGCCGTATTGCTGCATGAATGCCGCATCGCTGTATTCAGCGGGTTCGCCGGTGACATGGGCGTTGACATCCAGCCATTTGGGGACCAGATCGTAAACGGTAAGAGAATAGAAGCTTATATTTCCCTGATACTCGCTGATCATCAGGCGGATATTGTCCGAATCGTAGACCAGATCGCCGAACTCATCAATCTTGCTTCCCGGGTAAAGGTCCAGCGCCTGCTTCTGCGGGCTGTCTATGCCGACGCCTTCCCCCATCTGGAAGATGTTGCCAATCTCGTCCAGATAATTGTCGTTTAAGTCGGTGGAGGCAACCACCAAATGTGTCACAGTACAATGATTGATCGGTTGGGTGAGCTGGGTCTGGTTTTCAACGGTGATTTGAATGGAACCGTACTCATTGATCAGGTTGACCGAATTCAATTCCTCACTCGGGGCCAGCTGAGTGCCCTCCAGCGACTCGTCCTCAAGTACCCAGCCCTGGTCATAGAAGCTGCTGAGCGCAGCGGGCAGTTCCATTTGGACGCCGTTGAGAATAAATGAACGATAAACCTGGCTGTCCTCGCCGCCTTCGACCGTGTCGGTGAGGGTGATCTCGCCGGTGGTGGCGGAAACGGCATTACTGCCGTCGGCGCTGTTTTCTGCGGCGGTATCGCCGGAGGCGGCAGACCCGGCGGAGGAAGTCGCGCCGGAACCCGCCGGCGCACTGCCGGAAACCGCCGGGCTGCTGCTCGCGGCGGCGGGGGCGGCCGGGCTGCCGCCCTTGGGGCCAAACACCGCGGCGCCGACCACCGCCACCACCGCCACGGCGGCCACGGCAGCCAGGGCGGCCACCGGCGGTTTCTTTTTGCCGGTCTTTTCGGGCGCTGCGGGCGCGGGCTGCGGGGCCGGTTCCGCCGGCGCGGCGTTTTGTTCCGGCTGCGGCCGGGCCTCGGGCGCGTGTTTCGGCTGCGGGGCCGGCTTGGGTTCGGGCGCAGGCTCGGGCGCAGGTTCGGCCTTCGGCTCTGCCGGCGCGGGCGCTGCGGCGGGCCTGGCGGCTTCCTCGCCCTGCGCGGGCGGGTCGGCCAGGACGGTGCAGCCGGTTTCCAGGTCGGCCAGCACCGTGCGGTCCCCGCCGGCCGGTCCGGTCTGTCCGCCGGCCGGGACGCCGCGCTCCCCCGCCGGGCGGGCGGCCGGCGCCTGTGCCGCGATGGCGGGGTCCTCCGGGTTGGCCAGGGCGGCTTCCAGGTCCTGCAGGAAGGCCGGGATGTCCTGATACCGGTCCGGCTGGCGCACGGCCAGCCCTTTCATGATGACCCGGCTGATGGCCGGCGGGCAGGCGGCCGCCGTATCGGCGGGGGCGGGCAGCTGGTCCCGGTACATCCGTTCCATGGCGTCGTCGGGGGCTTCGCCCACGATGCAGCGGTAGAGGGTGGCGGCCAGGGCGTACACGTCGGTCCAGGGGCCCTGGCGGCCCTTGCTGCGGTACTGTTCTTCGGGGGCGTAGCCGGGTTTCAGGATCACCGAAAGGCTCTTGATGTCGGTCTGGGAGACCTCCCGTGCCGCGCCGAAGTCCAGCAGCTTGGTGCGCCCGTCCCCCAGCACCATGATGTTGTCGGGGCTGATGTCCCGGTGGATGACGCCGCCGGCATGGACATGCTGCAGCGAGCGGATGACCGGCAGCAGCAGGTGGATCGCCTCGGCGGGGGCCAGGCGGCCGTTTTTCTCCAGATAGTCCTTGAGGGTCACCCCGTCCAGGAAGTCCATGATGATGTAGGCGGTGCCGTTTTCCTCGCAGAAATCCCGCACCCCCACGATGCCGGGCTCCTCATAGAAGCGGGCCAGCACCCGGGCCTCGCTCAAAAACTTTTCCTTGTTTTTGTGGAAGGTGTCCCGATGGGTGCCCAGGGTGGCGAAGACATCGGGGGAGGCTTCATGGTTCCGGTTGACATACCCGGCCATGTAGAATTCCTTGATGGCGATTTTCAGGTTCAGCACGGTGTCGCGCCCGGCGTAGGTGATGCCGAAGCCGCCTTCCCCCAGCACCCGGCCCACCTGGTACCGCTGTTTGATGAGGGTGCCGGGCACCAGGTGGTGGGGCAGCACCACATAGCTGCCTGCATCAAAGCCGCAGTGCCCGCACACCGCCGCCCCGCCGAGGGGTTCGAGGCAGTTGGGGCAGACAGTAAACGAATGTTCCATAGGGTTTTCCTCCTCCTCAGCGTTTGTCCCGATCCACGAATTCCAGGGCCAGGGTGGCCGCCGCCGCATACACCGCCACCTGCAGGGCCAGAACGCCCCAGTTCACCGCCAGGTTGGCGGGGGTATGGGCATAGTCTTCATTGACGGATACCTGGTAGTACTCCTCCACCAGGGCATCCACCATCTCGCCGTCCAGCGGGTACCCTTCCTGGATGGCGATGTTCTGCAGCGTCACCGAAAAGCCGACCTGCTGGGTGTTTTCCAGGCTGTTGTAATCGGCCGAGATGCAGGCGGCGTTCATTCCCCATTTGCTGATGGTCAGGTTGCCCACCAGCCCGGCCGGGCCCTGCAGCTGGAACAGCATGCCCGAAAAGATCAGCTGGATGATCAGCACGAAGGGCATGGCGGTCATGGCGGTGGTGGGGGTTTTGACAAAGGCGGAGATGGCCAGGCCCAGCGCGTCCGCCGCATAGGTCACCAGGAAGTAGGTGATGAAAAATTCCAGCATCGGGTTGCCGAACAGCGGGGTGACGGCGGGGTAGTGCAGGAACAACGCGCTGAGCCCCAGCAGGATGCCCGCCTGCAGCAGACAGATGCCCGCCTGGAAGATCAGGTGGGAGACCACATAGCTGGACATGTGCAGCCCGGACCGGTGTTCCCGCTTGAGGATGGCCCGCTCTTTGCAGATGGTCTGGATGGAGTTGAAAATGCCGATCCAGATGCAGGCCGAGATCAGGGTGAAGGTCCCTTGGAAAGTCTCCAGCGTATAGACAAACATGTTGCCGCCCAGCACTGCCGAGACGAGGGCCGAGATGATGGCGGCAAAGATCAGGACCTTCCAGCCCCGCTCGTTGACGAACAGCCGCCAGTGTTTGCCCAGGTAGACCCGCACCTGAGCCGGGCGGGAAATTTGGGTGCCGCTCATGGGGTTTCCTCCTTGTACCGTGCGTATTTTTCGATGTAGTGGTCCGCAAGTCCGTCGCCGTTTTCGTCGGGGCGGTTGATGCGCTTGACGATGCCCTCCATGCTGGTGGTGTCAAAGAAGGCCAGCGCCTCTTCCACCGTGCCGAAAAAGGCCAGGTGCCCGCTGTTGGTGCGGGCGCTTTTGGCCAGTACCACCACCTTGTCGAACAGGTGGGCCACCCGGTCGGGGGCGTGGGTAATGACCATCACGATCTTGCCTTCGTCGGCAATGACCCGCAGGTTCTGCATCAGGCTGGCAGCCATCACCCCGTCCAGGCCGGAGTCCGGCTCGTCCAGGAAGAACAGGCTCGGGTCGGCGATCAGCTCCACCGCGATGTTCAGCCGCTTTTTCTGCCCGCCGCTGAGCTTGCGCACCAGCGAGTCCCGCTCCCGCTGCAGGCCCAGCATCTCCAGCACCTCGTCGATGCGGGCGACCCGCCGGGGGGCGGGGGTGTCGGCGGGCATCTTCATCCGGGCGGCGTTGTCCAGGGTGTAGTAGACTGTGTCGTCGTCCCGCAAAAGGTCCTGCTGGGGCACAAAGCCGATCTCGTATTTCATCCGGGCATAGTCCTTGTACAGGTCCCGGTCCCCGTGCAGGATCTGGCCCTTGGCCTTCTCGTAGCCCATCACCGCGTTGAAAAAGGTGGTCTTGCCGGCGCCGGAACCGCCCAGCACCAGCACCAGGTCGCCGGGGTCCACCGTCAGGTCGATGGATTCCAGCAGCACCTTCTTTTTGAACAGGCTGCGCACGCTGCGCTCCTCGATATGGATGGAAAGCCGGTCCTGCCGCATGGCGGGGGCGTTGTACAGCAGCCGGTCCCCCAAAAACAGGAACAGCGTCCCGGCCATGCGCACCACGTCCATCGGGTGCAGCTCGCAGGGCTGGGTGATGCGCTGGTTGTTCAGGTACACGCCGTTTTTGCTGTCATGGTCGATCACCGACCACCCGTGGACCCCGTGGCGGAAGGTGGCATGCCGGCCCGAGACCGCCGGGTCGGCCAGGCTGATGCCCTCCGTCCTGGGGGTGGTGCGGCCGATGTGGATGTCGCCGGTGTCCGGGCCCAGGGGCAGCTCGGTCCAGTCGTTGTCCTGCCAGGAGGTGGAAAAGACCATCACCACCGCGTCCGGGTGGGGGCGGTCCAGCGCCCGCCGGTCGATGCGCAGCACGTCGCCGTCCTGCAGGCGCACCCCGTCCGCCCCGCCGCCGCGGCCGTAGAGCACCCCGTTCACATGGGTGCCGTTCAGGCTGCCCAGGTCCCGGTAGCAGTAGCCGTCGTCCAGCTGCAGGATCTCGCCGTGGCGGCGGGAGACGATACAGGACGCAAGCGCCAGATCCGCCGTGCTGCCGGGTGCAGCGCGGCCCAGCACCATGCCGGACTCCACCGGCACGGTGCGCATGGTGCGGGAGGCATCCCACACAAACAGCCGGGCCGGCTTGGCCTCGCCCGGGTCATACTGTACGGTTGCGCTCATACTTCCTCCTTCGCGCCGCTCTCCGGTTCGATCCACACCGCCACGGCGGTGCGGTTGTCCCGTTCGCCGGGGCGGCCATGTTCGTTGCGGCGGATCAATTCCTGCATGTTTTCCATCCAGATCTGGGGGCTGTCGGCTTCCTCCAGGCAGATCTGGATCTGCTCTTCGGTGATGTATTCCCAGAATCCGTCGCTGCACAGCAGAAACTGCTGGGGCGGGCACAGGGGCAGGTCGGCCTCCACCTCCACCTGGGAGCGGGCCCAGGGGGCGCCCAGCACCCGCAGCAGCTTGCTGCGGTCCTCATGGAAGCGGATATCCCCCTCCTTCACCTGCCCGATGGCCGAAAGCATCTGGGTCACGCTGTGGTCAAAGGTGCGGCGCAGCAGCCGCTGGTTTTGGGCATAATAGGTGCGGGAATCCCCCACATGGGCCCAGTGGATGGCCTGCGGCCCCACCAGCACCACATTCAGGGTGGTTTTCATCTGGCTTTCGCAGTGCTGGGCCTGCTGGCGCTCCAGGATGGCCTGCTGCGCCGCAAAGAACATCTGCTCCAGCACCCGGCTGTTGAAGGCCGGCAGGATGGCTGCATACTCGGCCACGGTGCGGCAGGCCAGCTCGGCCGCCACCTCCCCCAGGTCCAGCCCGCCCAGGCCGTCGGCCACCGCAAAGCAGTAGCCGGCCCCGGTCCGGCAGGCGCACAGCCGGTCCTCATTCACCGGCCGGTCCCCCGTGTCGGTGTAGGTACAATAACGTATCCGCAAAGCGACCCTTCCTTTCCGTGCCGCTCAGCCGGCCAGCAGGTACTCCTCGCTGACCCAGCCGCCCTGGTCCACATAGGCCCAGCCGCTCACGGCGGAGGAACTGCCCTGCACCTGCATCCATGTGCCGGAAGGCACGGCCCCCAGCCGCTCATAGTCGGTGCCGGGGCCGGCCCGCAGCACCAGCCCGCTGTCCGCATCGGCCACCACGGCGCGGTCCTGGGCGGTGTCGGGAGCCACCGTCACGCCGGTGGCCGGCGCCGCATACACGGCCGCGTCGGCCAGGCCGGCGGTCAGCTGCAGCACCCCCCATTGGCCGTTCTGCCGGGCCCACAGCTTGTCGCCGTGTACCGGGCGCAGCTCCTCATAGGCGCCGAAGTCGATCACGCACTCGCCGCCCACCGTGTACAGGGCGTCCTGGCCGTCCCGGCTCACCACGATGTACCCGGCGGAAGCCCCGTAAGGCAGCGCCAGGTCGGGGTTGTTCAGCCCCTCGTTGGCCAGGTCCCAGTTGGCCTCGAACTCAAAGGGCAGCACCGTCTGCCCCTGGGCGTCCAGGTAGCCCCAGGCGCCGTCCTGCCGCACCGGGATCAGTCCGCAGCGGCAGCCGCCCGCCGCCTCGTACCGGGTATCGGTCACCGGGGCGGCGCCGTCGGTCAGCACATAGCCGTCCCAGGCGGTGGCGCATTCGTCTTCAATGGCGGCGACCACCTGGGCGGCCACCGGTGCACTGCTGGTATAGGGGAATTCCAGGTAGGTATCCACCCCGCCGCTCAGGTACATCGCCCCCCGGTCGGGCACCCAGTAGACCTGCCGGTTGGGGGCGGTGCCCAGCACATTGATATAGACCTTGTCCCCCAGCGCCGTCAGCGAGCCGTCCCCCGCCAGGGTGAAGTAATTCTGCTGGTCCTGGGTCAGGGCGTACCGCCCGTTGATGCCCACCGTGATCTCGCTGTATTCGGCGGGCACGACCAGGTTGCCCGCATAGTCGATCAGCCCGTACCGGCCGCCGGACTCCACCACGCACAGGCCGTTGTCCAAGTGCAGCGAGTAGGCGTTGTAGTCCGTCTCGTTGCTGCTGCCCCGCTCCATGCGGGGCACATCAATGTTGTCCGCCGTGATGGTGGGCTCCACCGCCCACTGGACAGCCGGGGCCGCGGTGGGCTCCGGCGCGGCAGAGGGCTCCGGGGCGGCGGTGGGGTCGGGCGCCGCGGCGGTGTCGGCGGTGGCCGGCTCGGATGCGGCGTCGGCAGGCAGGCTGATGACGCTGGCGGTGCCGGTGGTGCAGGCGGTCAGCAGCAGGGCGGACAGGGCAAGGGACAGAGGCTTCAGGGTTCGCATGATTTCCTCCTTCTGGATGCGGTGCAGGGCTGCGGCATCCTGGGCTGCAGCCGCGTCTGCACCCGTTTTCCGCTTTCGTATTGTCAAAAGTGTAGCACCCTGTGCCGCAGGGATGCCACATCGGCTACAAAACTGGAGGAATTTTGTGCAAAACATGCGGTTTTGGCCGTCCGCAGCGGCGCCGCGCCCGCCCAACCAAAAACAGCGTGCCGGAATATCCGGCACGCTGTTTTTCATTTTCTCTGCTGATGGATGGCGCGAAATGCGGCATAATAAAGGTTGATATAAAACAAGGAAAGGAAGCGAAGGATGAGCCATCAACCCGGACGCCGCCGCCTGGCTGGACATGCCCGGGCTGGACCTTTCGCTGCCGGTGGTGCGCCCGGCGGACAATACCACCTACCTCCACCGGGGCTTTGACGGCAGCGAGTCCCCCGCCGGCTGCCTGTTCTTTTCCGCCGCCGACGGGGGCGACGGGGCGCTGTACCGGGTGATCTACGGCCACAACCTGCACGACGGCAGCATGTTCGGCGCACTGCTGCGCTACCGGGACCCGGAGTTTTACGCCCGGTACCCCACCTTCACCCTCTACACCCCCGAGGGCGCCGCCACCTACCGGATCTTTTCCTGCCACACCGCCACCGACACCGAACCCCTCTACCGCACCGACCGCACCGCCGGGGCGGACTACGACGCCTTTTTGCAGCAGCTGACCGAAGCGTCGGAGTATGACACCGGCGCCCGGCCCCCCGCCGACGCCCGGGTCCTGACCCTTTCCACCTGCCTGACCGCCTACGGCAGCGGGCTGGAGCGGTATGTCCTCCATGCGTATCAGGAATGAGGGCCGCCGCAGGCGACGCTGCGCTGCACAAGGGGCAACAGCCGCGCACGGCAATTGCCTAACGCGTCTGTTTCCCCTTGTGTATGTCCGGGTTGCGGTGCCCGCATCATGCGGCGCGCCTTGGACGGCGCTTGCATTCTGCGACCGCTGCCCCTGCTCCGCCTCGCTGCATCCGCCGCAGGCGGCGCTCGGTTCCGCAGCCCTTCGACAAAATTTTGCGGCAAATCGCGCACTCGTCGCTAACGCTCCTCGCACACAATTTGCCGCAAAATTTCCCTGGCGGTGTCGCCGTCGTCGGCGCATGTCCGCCGACGGCGACGGTTTTGGAATTTGTACAGTCTGCCCCCCGCCCCGGGGGGCTTTTGTTTTCCCCTGCCGCGAAAAAAATTGCCCCGCCGGTGCGCCAAGGGCGCGGTTCTGTGGTACACTACTGGTGGAGGTGCGAAGCATGTCAAAGCTGATTCTTGTCATTGAGGACGAGCCGGCCATCCAGAACATCCTGCGGGCGTTCCTGCTGGACGCCGGCTACCGGGTGGCGCTGGCCGACGACGGGCCCGCCGGGGTGGATCGGTTCCGGGCCGACCCCCCTGACCTGGTGCTGCTGGACCTGATGCTGCCCGGCATGGACGGCTTTGCCGTCTGCCAGCTGTTGCGGCGGGAAAGCCGGGTGCCCATCATCATGCTCACCGCGCTGGACGACGACGACAGCCAGCTCAAAGGCTTCGACGCCCTGGCCGACGACTACATCACCAAGCCCTTCTCGATGCCGCTGGTGCTCAAGCGGATCGAGGCGGTGCTGCGCCGCGCCGGGCCGGCCGACCCCGCGCCGGACCAAGCGGATGGGCTGCTCCGCTGCGGGCGGATTACGCTGGACCCCGCCAGCCAGACCGTGCGGGTGGACGGGCAGTGCGTCAGCCTGACCCTGCGGGAATACGACATCCTGAAACTGCTGCTGGAAAACCAGGGCCGGGTGGTTTCCCGGGAAACCCTGCTGGACTGCGTGTGGGGCTACAGCCATGTGGGGGACGACAAGGTCATCAACACCCACATCAAGAACATCCGCAAAAAGCTGGGCGTCGATTGCATCGAGACCATACGGGGGGCGGGGTACAAAATTGAAAAGGAAGTTTAGCCGCAGCATCCAGGCCAAGACCTTCGCCAGCATGCTGGCGCTGCTGGCCGCCTGCTGCATCATCATCTACGGCATGGTGATGATCTTTCTGCCCCGGAACTATTACACCGACCTGGAAGGGCAGGTCACCGCCGATTTCAACAGCCTGCTGGACACCATCTCGGAAAAGGGGTGGCAGGCCAGCACCGAAGAACTGCACCGGTTCGCCCTGAAAAACCATGCGCTGGTGAACATCATCGACGACAGCGGCAAAAACGTCTTTTCGGTGAATTACAGCGACACCGGGCCGGCTTCCCCCGTGACGGTGGAGGCCCGCAGCCAGGGGTTCGGCGTGGTCTTTCAAGAGGGGCAGGACCGCTACTACCTGCTGGCCAGCGCGGCCCTGGTCACGGCGGCCCGGCCGCTGGTTCTGCTGGTGCGGCTGATCCCGCTGATCGCCGCGGTGATCCTGCTGATCTCGGTGCTGGGGGCGTATGTCTGTTCCCGCTACTACTCCAAGCCGCTGATCGCCATGAGCGAGGCCGCCCGGCGGATCGCCGCGCTGGACCTGAGCGGCAAATGCGAAGTCCGCCGCAAGGACGAGATCGGCGTGCTGGCCGCCAGCCTCAACGAGATGTCCGAGCAGCTCAGCCAGGCGCTGACCAGCTTGCAGCAGGCCAACGGTCAGCTGCAGCAGGACATCCGCCGGGAGCGGGAACAGGAACGGCAGCGGCTGGAGTTTTTCACCGCCGTGTCCCATGAGCTGAAAACCCCCATCGCCATCATCAAGGGCCAGCTGGAAGGCATGATCTACCAGGTGGGCGAATACAAGGACCGGGACACCTACCTGCGCAGCTGCCTGCAGACCACCAACGACATGGAGGCGCTGGTCAAGGAGATCCTGGCGGCGGCCCGGCTGGGCGGGGGCGATTTCCGGCTGGCGGCCGCCGAGCTGGACCTGAGCGGGATGGTGCAGGCGGTTTGCCGGCGGTTTGCCGGCCGGGCGGGGGACAAGCGGATGCGCTTTTCCGCCGACATCCGGCCGGGGGTGCGGGTCCGGGGCGACCAGCGGCTGCTGGAAAAGGTTTTTACCAACGTGATCGGCAACGCCGTGGCCTATTCGCCGGCGGGGGCCGACGTCCGGGTGGAGCTGCAGCCGGACCGGTTTTTTGTGGAAAACACCGGCGTCCACATTGCCGCCGAGGAGCTGGAGCGGGTCTTCACCCCCTTTTACCGGGTGGACAAGTCCCGCAACCGCAACCACGGCGGCAGCGGCCTGGGGCTGTACATCACAAAGACCATCCTGGACCGGCACGGCATCCGCCACAGCCTGGAAAACACCCCCGACGGGGTGCGGTTCACCGCCTTTCTGCCCCCGGCCGACCCGGCCGCGGCCCTGCCGGCGGAGAAAGACCCGGCGGAACCCCAACATCCAAAGATTTGAAAGGTTGTCCCGCCGGGACGGCTGCCGCGTGTTTGTGCGCACGGCCCCCGGGGAAGCGTCAGTTTCCCCGGGGGTCGTTTTGTTTTGCCGGCGATGGGGCGCGCCCGGGGGGCCGATCTTCACCCAAAAAACACCCGGCCCCGCCGTTTCACCAAAGTTTCACAATTTATTCATGGATTGTTTAGAATCTTCATCTGAACTCCACCTGGGCTCCACCTGAACTCCACCTTGGTAGTGTACAATGGAATCAGGACCGGTGCGGGAAAAATCCGGCGCCGCCCCGTGCGCCGCAAACCCGCCGCCCTGTAGCGGCGCACATTGTGCGCCACAAAATGCGGACCCGTTCGCCGCGAAACCGCGGACCTGCGCCAAACCCCGTGCCCCTGTAGCGGCGCACATTGTGCGCCACAAAATGCGGCCCTGTTCGCCGCGAAACCGCGGCGGGGCACACGTTCCGGCCGGGCCTGTGCGCCCCTCGCCTGACGAACGGCCATGGCGAACAATGTTCGCCGCTACGGTCTCGGCATTTTGTACGCCCTGCGCCAAACCCCGTACCCCCTGTAGCGGCGCACATTGTGCGCCACAAAATGCGGACCCGTTCGCCATAAAGCCGCGGCGGGGCACACGTCCCGGCCGGGCCTGTACGCCCCTCGCCTGACGAACGGCCATGGCGAACAA